>JGI26470J50227_1000801_pt1 | contig 12130 bp, 10 predicted proteins | sample FreactTroBogLake_FD_50227 | JGI IMG/M metagenome (IMG submission 50227) | reverse complement strand
AAATAGTTGGCAGTAGTGTTAATTGCTCTGACTCTATCACCAGTAGCAAATGCACCTTGACCTGTGGTGGTAAGGGTAATAGTTCCTGTGGATGCAGGTGTGGCAGACGTGGTTGAAGTAATGTTGGAATAACCAGCACCAGTAGGACCTGTCTGACCTGTCTGACCTGTCTGGCCAGTCTGTCCTGTATTGCCTGTATTACCTGCAACGCCTGTACCTGTATTGCCAGTGTTACCAGTATTGCCAGTATTTCCCGTGTTGCCTGTATTGCCCGCAACACCTGTTCCTGTGTTTCCCGTTGCTCCAGTATTACCAGTATTTCCTGTTGAACCTGTTTGTCCAATAAGTCCTGCAACAGCAAAGTTCCAAATAGCAAATGTACCTGAACCACTGACAGTATCTACTGTCATTACTAATGTGGTGCTAGAGATGGAAGTAATAACACCTTCCATGTAGTTGGTCGGTGTTACGGTATAAATCGCACGAATGCGCTGACCAACAATAAATGCACCTTGGTTGCTACCTGCAAGGGTAAATGTTTGTGAACCTGTACCCATGGTGATTGATGTAAGTGATGCAACTCCACTATAACCTGATCCAGTATTGCCTGTGTTACCAGTTGCACCAGTGTTACCAGTGTTACCTGCTACTGTGCTTGCTGCTCCTGTAGGACCTGTATTTCCCGTTTGCCCTGTGTTTCCTGTATTGCCAGTATTTCCTTGCGCACCTGCTGAACCAGCGCTACCAGTATTACCTGTTGGTCCAGTTGGGCCTGTTGTTCCTGTCGAGCCAGTATTTCCTGAGCCTGTTGCGCCTGTATTGCCTGTCGCCCCAACTGCTCCTGTAGAACCTGTTGTGCCTGTTGTGCCTGTAGTACCAGTGTTACCTGTATTACCAGTTACTCCCACTGATCCTGTTGGTCCAGTAGGCCCAGTCGTTCCTGTACTACCCGTTGATCCAGTAGAACNTGAACCTGTTGCTCCTGTGCTTCCAGTAGGCCCAGTTGACCCAGTGNTGCCAGTCGNTCCAGTGCTTCCAGTAGTGCCTGATCCTGTTGGTCCTGTTGCGCCCGTGTTTCCTTGTCCACTTGNTGCTCCTGGTATGCCTTGTGGACCGATAGGTCCTAGTTCAACAATACGATTTTGGGTACTACCAATATTGTACACATTGGTAGTTTCTGGGATGAGGACAACGGAGATTGAGTTAATATTACTTACTGACATTATTGCACCGCGCTAACTACAACGGTAAATGCGCCTTGAAGAATTTGATAGACATTGCTTGATGCATCAGTAAGATTCATTGCATAGTTGTACACACCAGCGGGAAGATTTGCTGCGCTGGTTTGTGTNGCTGTTAAAGTAAAAGTAACTTGACCAAGGGCAGGAGTAATAACTGCTCCACCGTTGGTTGTGGACATTTCAACAATTAAGTTATTGCTAATGTCTCGCACCTGAAGATCGGCGCTATAGCCTGTGAGGTTGACAGGCAGATTATCAATCTGCCACACGGGTGCAAGTGTAAATGTAGTGCCGTTAATAACGGTAATGTTATATCGTCCTGGTTGCATTTATGCCCCTTATAGTTGGCTATCGGCAATGGTAGTGATGTAAGCACCATACCCACCATTGGTTAAAATGTTATATTCGTTTTGAGACAGGACATACCTATGCCCACCCAAGTAGCAATAATCCGCTGCTAATGTTTCATCTACGCCAGGTGTACGTTCACTGACAATTGCTGTTCCGTAAACAAGGATCGTGTTGCTACGGGCAATACGGTAACGCCAGAACAATCTGCTAAAACCAGCAGGACCTTCTTCTACCGTTGGTGGATTAAATACGTATGCCATGTTTCTCCTTGTTAGGTGTAGGGGCGGTTGCCCGCCCCTACGATTAACTCAAATTAAGAGTTGTGGATTGAAGANGTTGATTCNAGACGAACNAANGAAGCGTCACGGTAACGTGACCATCCAAGTACGCCGTACCATCCAATTGGACGGAAACGCATCAACTTATCAACAACAGGTCCGAAGATAACGTGTGGCTCTTCAGCAACTGCTTCAGCAAGTGCTTGCTTACCAGCAACCAAGGTACGGAAGACGCGAACGCCACCAGAACCGTAGGTATAACCAGATGTACCGAATGTACCTGTAGCACCAGTTGAACCAGTACCGTCTGTTGTGTTGAACAAACGTGGTGACTCTACGAACATAGCACCTTCGTATGTTCCGATTGTTCCTGGCCAAAACTCAGCAGCACCCGTCTCTGAGTATTTGTGGTCATCACGCCATCCACCAGAGCCAGTTTCAGAACGAAGATCGAATGAAACTTCTGGGTGAATGCCGCACCAGTAATACTCGCCTTGACGAGGTACAGCCTTGTTAGCACGAAGTTTTGCAACTGCAGTACGAACCATGGAAGACTTAATTGTGTCAGTCGAAAGGATTGACTTGTTAGTTGTTCCGTTGGTGTATGTACTTGCATAGGTAGATACAACGCTTCCGTTGACATAAGCAATGGCGTTAGGTCCACCATCGAGAGTCTGAAGAACAGTTGTATCAAGTGAGTCTGCCATGTTAAACGCGATAATGTCAGCAATTGCTGGATCAACGTCTGAAAGGCTGAACAACTCCAACTTACGAGTCGCAAGTGAAGCGTTACCATATTCATTCAATGTTGCTGTAACAGTTGTAGTATTGCCAAGGGCTACTGCATCTGGGTCAACATCTTCTGAAAGTGGTGTGGTTACGGCTGCAAGATCTGTGTAAATCTGGAAGACTACGGAAGATCCTGGCATTGCTTGCTGTACTGGACGCTTATCTGCAACGTCACGGATGAGTGGTACAGCACGGAGTGCAAATTCGACATATCGGTCATACGCTGTTTGTACTAAAGAAGTACCTAACGAACCAGACGATGTATCTGTATATGCGTTACTCATTGTGTCACCTTCTTTCTAAAGGATTGTGCTTAATGGATTGTTTAGCGGAAGCGGGCATTTGGATTGCCAGTGATTGCATTTAACTCTTCGAGTGTTTTAGCGCCAGCAAGTTTCTGCGTAAGATCTGCGTCTCGGCTTGGGTTGCTAGCATTTTGAGTTGACGCACTAATGCGCTGATATGCTGCCTGGTTCTGTGCTACTTCCTCAGTTTGAGCAGCCTTTTCCTCAGTCTTAGAAAAGCCAAACACGTCGGCATTTTCATTCAACCAAGCATCAATCTGCTCTGGTGTATTAACGTCGGCAGGAATAAATTTTGCTACCTTGTCAGGTACACCTTTATTTGCCAATGTATCTTTGACGGAGCGTGAGCGAAGATCTGCCTGAATTTGCGCTAACTGTTCAGCCATTGCTTTCTTTTCACGTTCAGCACGTTTCAATGCTTTGCGAAGATTTGCAGGACCATTTGGATCTTGCACTACCTCTTCAACATCATCAAAATCGTCTTCGTCATCTTCATATTGGTTTGCCATGTGGCACTCCCTTTCATTGTTGTCAGTTGCGTAAGCCACAATGTTCACAGGGGAATGAACTATTGGCTCTTACTACCAGTCGATGTACGCAGTGGATTGCTGGTCGTTAACCACTGGATTTTATTTAACTTAGGCCACTAACATCTTTCAGGCCAAGGCTGCCTGTAGCAGCACCACCCGATCCGCTGAAGGCGCTAACTTCTTGCGTCTTTAGACGTGCAAGTTGTGCAGCAGCATTAGCCTGTGTTTGGCCGTTGATGGTTGTTCCAAAAGTTTCTGCTTGTAGCGCTGAACCTACATTGTTAGGGTTTGTATAACCGCCGTATCGTGATGCAATTGCTTGCATTGATGGCTGGGCTTGCGCAATAGATGTAAAGCCTTGGGCTGCCTGATCCTGTGTCACACCTTGACCGTATAATTGCTGAGCAGTTGCAATGTCAATTCCTGAACCTGCTCGGGCTGCTTCTGCAGCAACTTGTGATGAACCAACTTGTTGTTGTAACAATGGCAACGCAGCGGCTGGATCAAGAACGTGTGCGATCATTTGACCAGATGTTAAACCGTAAAGGTTTTGTAGACTTTGAGTATAGAAAGGATCAGCGTTGCTGATACTTTGTTTTGCTAAATCAACACGTGATTGCAATTCCGATGGTGAAATATCTGCACCAATAAGTGTTGCTTTTTGAGCCTGTGAAGAATAAAACCCAGATGGTACGCCAGCAGCGCGAAGAATTTGATCGTATGCTTGTTCAGTTGCAAGATAATCCGCAGGGCTTAACGCTGGTAAGCCAGCAGCAATACGGGCAGCATTTCCAGAAAAGCGTGTTTTATATTCAGCAGAGTTTTGCAAGGCAAGGCTAATAGTATCTGAACCTGCACCAGTCATGGCAAGGTTTTTAAGGGTTGAAAGTAATGCTGCACTGTTTGGATCGTTAGGGTTAAGTAAACCCCATGCGGTCATTTGGGCTTGAACAGCATCAAAGATATTTTGATTTTGTGCGTTTTGCGTATTTTGTGCAGCAGTGGCTGCGCTAGTAGCAGATGATGCTGCACTTGCAGCAGGGCCACCAGAGGCAGCATTTGCACCACTTCCAGCGCCACCATTTACGCTGTATAATTTCCAACCGCCTGTGGCAGAACCACCAATCCAAATATACTCATAACCTGCTGGAGCAGTAGGTGGATTTGATTTATCGTTTGTAGTTGAGGCTTGGCCAGCATTGTAACCAGGCGTGTTCATAAATGAACCTGGTGTTACTGATGGATCTAAATTAGAACCTGCTGCAGAAGCAGCAGTTTGATATTGGGCTGTAGATGCAGCCCCGCTAAAATCGCTAACTGTAACTGCCATTATGATACAAACCCCATATCTTTCCCAATTTGATGAAGAATGCCATTGACAGAATCGCGTGCATTATTGGTATAAGCCCAGCGAGGATCTTGACGTACCATGTTTTCAAAATTGTAATTTGTCATTGGTGTTGCAGTTCCATCTGGATTGATTGTTCCTTGCAAACCTTTTTGCAGCAATGGGTCTTTAAGATATGTTGACCAATTGTCTGAACTGTATGGCAGTTCAAGCAGGTTAGTCATGCTTGAAATAAACGGATCTGCAATTGATTGCAATGTAACGTTGTTGTCAATCTGAGTAGCAAAGCCAGGGTATTTTTGCGCAGCGGCGCTTTTAATCATACCTTTGTAGGTGTTAAGAGTTGTGCCACTGGATGGATCTGCAATTTTCTTTGCAACATCGCTAATCCATTGCTGGCTGTAAGGGTTGCCCATTTGAGTGTTATAATCAATCAACTGTTGTTCAGTATCATAAATTGCTCCACCAGGACCATTAAGTGGATTATTTGCATCTGCTGCACCTGTTGTACCACCAGCACCAGTAAGAGTTGTTGCAGTGTTTGATTTTCCAATTGGCTGGCTAGCCTTTTGGACATTAACAGTTTGGCTAATTAAAGTTCGGACTTTATCATTGTATGTAGTATTACCAATAATATCGCCGTTATAAATTATGCCTTTTAGCGACTGATCTGCAATTTTAGCCAACTGACTGTCATCAAGTTGGTAGCCCATTTCGGTAGCAATGTTACGTATATCAGTCTCACGGTTTGCTAAAGATGCTTTCCATGTTTGTGGCTGAGTATATTCGGCAAGGTTTGCTTCAAGTAAATTAGGGCCGTTATTNTCTTTGTTNTACCAAGTGCTTTTTTGAAAAGCAATTGATAGTTTATTTTGCGCTTCAGTACTACCATTTTCAAGCGCAACAATAGTAGAAAGATTTTCCTCTAAAAACTTTTGTAGATCAGGGTCTGAATGCCAAAACGCCCATTCCTGTGGATATTCTTTTTGTAAAGTTTTTTCAACAGTAGCAACATCAGTACCGCCAATACCAGCAATGGGTAAACCTTCAGCCGAAGATGCAGGACCGTTGGTCTTAGTTTTAGTTGTTGTCTTTTTTGCGGCCATTATGCTACACCCATATTCTGTTGACCAAATGTCTTCAAGAAGTTATAAGCAGTATTTGCTGCAGCCTGAGCCTTAAAGTCAGGCGCTGCTTCAATTTGGTTTTGAACATATTGTTGCTCAGTTAAATCATTTGTCTTGGTGGTTAAATTTTCACCTTGACGCATAAGGCGTTGTGCGCCTGAACCTGTGGTGACAGTTCCATAACTATATTCTCCACTTGTATTGCTTTGTGGATTAGCAGCGGCATAGTTAATATATTGCTGCGCATAGTTTTGAATTTCTTGCTGTGTGGCAGTACGTCCTAAAAGACTCATAAAAAGATTGTTTACAACGTTGGTGCTAGCCTGTAGGCTAGGTTGGTTCAATGTTGTTTCATTNATCTTTGTTGTAATGTTTTGNTTTAAATATGCGTTCGATTGCAAGTTGTTAATAACGCTGTTNATATTTAAAGGTGNAGTTATAGGCTCGTTGGCATAGCCAACTTTAACAACATTGTTAAGAAATGCGTTTGCTTCTGCAGGTGTAAGAGGCGTTCCTGTTGGGCCTAATTTAGTAATACCAGCAAGACCATTAGGATAGTTCTTAACCAAATTCATTCTGATCTGCTCTGCCACTTTTGCGTTAGCAGGTTGAGTCAATGCTTGAATTGTCTGTGCAGCAGTAATAGTAGGTCCTAATGATTTACCGCTAGAATCTTTTAAACCTAATTGAGTATTATCAACTCTAGCCGCGGCAATATCTTTAGCCGATAAAGCGCTTGCACTTGTACTTGCAGATCCACCTGATGCTGCGCTGCTAGCAGCAGTAAGCAAAGCCTGTGCGCCTGGTCCTAAACCAGATGTGTTTGCGCCACCAACGCTTGTTGTTCCTGAATTATCTCCAGGAATATTTGGATTGCCAATACCATCTGGAACAAATTGTAATTGTCCGTTAACTGTCTTCCACGTCATTTAACAAACCCTTCAATCGGTCCAAAATATGATTGGTAATACTTATTGTAAAAACGCACAAACTGTGCGTCTTGTTCTGCAAGCATTACCGCTGCGCCACGCAACGGTTGAACCGCTGCCTGGATTGATGCAGGATCTTTTGANTTAGCAAGTTTGCTAAGGATGCTTTGTGCAACAGTTTGAAACTGGCTAAATTCTGTATAGCGTGGTGTGCCAGCAAGANTNTTGACATAATTGTTTGCNTGNGCTGTTTTTTCCAATGCAATCTGCGCACCTTTAGACTCATCATAGGCTGGGTAGTAATGGTTAACCAATTGACCAATTGTTGTAGCGTCAATCTTTTTGCCTTGAAAAGCCTCGGGAATTGCAGGGTTATTAGGAAATACAGCGCCTGTACCTAATACATTTGACAACTGTGCTTTAAGCGCAGTTGATAATTGTATGCCAGCATTAGTCTGAGCAGCCTCTGTCATCATTGGCTGGTACACATCACGACGATGACCAGAAATTAAATCGGCTGCATGCTGTTCAGCATTGCGCATTGCCCACCAACCAACCTTTGCAGTTTCAACTGCTGAACCTTGAAAGTTAGCAGAACCTGTTGATGGCTGATAATTAAATATTAAGTTATTTAATAACTTTGCTGCTGGTACAAATTTAGTCATTGCAGAAAGAACATCTTGCGATTTAGATGGTGTGGCAACCTGTGGCATAAACATATTAACAAACTCATTAATATAAGGAGCGTTAATACCACCCAATTCACCAACGCCAACACCAAGTCTAAATGCATTTAATTGNTACAACTCTTTAAGAACTGGGGCGTGCTGATCTACCCAGTTAGTTAATTCATTGTTTTTATTGTAATGTTGGTAAAGACTAAGAGCGTGGTTAAGCAACAATGCCTGAGTTGGATGGTCAAGCAATTGACCACCAAGGTTAGAATATAAAGATTTATTAAATGAAAACGGATAAAAAATTGTATTGATTGTACGTTCTAATGGTGTACGGTCACCGTATGTATTGATCTTAATAAGTTTGGCATTAATCTCTTCATCGGATAATCCTTGCTTTGCCAAGTTCCATGCTTGCCAAGCCATGTTATGACCAGGATTGTAAATATTCCACACATCATTTTGAAGCAGGAATTTATCCAAAGGNTCTGTAGCCTTTGTTGCTTTGTANACTTCTGGCATTGTTCGATTAAGAATGTTAAACGCTTCGTCAACTTTACCAAGTTTTTCAAGTGATTGATACGGACGTAACGTTGCAGGTACGCCTTGTGTTGCTGCTTTAAGGTTTGTTTTAACAACACGTTCTGCTGAAAATACAGGGCTTAAATCAAAACGAACTTTGTCTCGCCAGCGAATTAACTCATTAGGCAATGATGCAAGGCTATTAAATAAATGTCCGTTACCAATGTTAAAGTTCTTAACTACAGGAACTTGACCAAAGAATGATGCTGTATGGTGGCTAAGAATTGAACCAGATGCACGGAAAAAATCTTCAGCCTTGCTAAAACCAGCATAAGATGTAGGTGTTGCAGCATAACCACGAAGTACCGCTTTGGCAATTTTCATTGCNTCCTCTGGTGTATANCCAGGAATTGGTGTGCCAGTAATATCAGCAGTATCAATAGGTCTAGTAAGAATCTTTGTCATTTGTTTTAAACTTAAATCACGAATGCTATGTGCATCATTGTGNTGTTTTGTNATTGCACGTTGCGTTTCAGTTTTAAGCGCATCAATATCTGCCTGAGTCATATTGTCAGTATTGACTTTATTTAATGCTCGATTATATTGGTAACGTTCCATTCGAGTCATTTTTAAACCAGCAGCATCACCACGTTGTGCGCCTTCAAGAAGGCGAGCATAAATAGCATTTCCTGTATCACCTAGGATGGGTTGAACGCCATTTTTTTTAGTAATGGTTGAAAGTACATTGTTAATTGAATCGGCAACGTTTTGACGGCGGCGAATAGAAACATCAATGTCAGATACGTTTGTTGTATCTGCGCCTAAGCGCATTGCTGCACGACGAAGCATTGAAGTGCGCTGTGTTGAAATAGAAGGCAACACGCGTGGCAATTCATAACCATGTCCAATATCCGTACCAAGCACAGGCTTATAGCCAGCAGCATCAAGGCGCTTAATAGCATCTTGCAAAGCCTGTGGTGCATCATTAGGAATATATGCTTCGCTTGCTAATGTACGTGCATCACGACGCATACGAGATGCTAATTGAATTGGATCAAGACGAGTTAAATCTTTTAGATCGTAATGAAATTTGCTAACAAGAATGTCTCGCATTTGATTAGTCAAAGCAATCAATTTAGGATTTTCTGATGTTAATGCTTGCGTCATGCGAGGCAAAGGTCCTACCTCTGTTTTTGCAATACCTTCTTGTTCTAAAGCAATTTTGGCAGTATCTACATCATCGCCATAACCCAATGCTTTAATTTCATCAAAAAACTTGTTTGATGTTTTTAGCGCATCTTGTGCAGTAAATGTTTCTTTGCGAGCAACACCAATTGTTCCCAAACCATTGGTATTGGTATGGGTCAAGTATGAAGCAAGCATAGGGTCTTTAGCCATGCTTGGATCTTTAGCAACCATGCGTACTTGCGCACGATCTGGTCGAATGATTGTTTGTGGACCGTATTTAGCATCGCCATAATGCACGCCAGCAAAATCATTTTCTTTCATATATTCATTCATCAATTGATTGACTCGTGAATCAATTACATCTTTGTTATTGCCAGCGCTAATCATTGCATTGCGATACATGTCAATTAATTTTTGTGGTGATGTTTCAAAACTCTTTGAACGCAAAGCCTTTTGCAACGCTGTTGCCTCTAATGACTTATCTGGGTTTTTAACGCCCAATGGTGGTAAACCAATTTCGTCACGCTTAACAAATGTCTTCATCTTTGCATAAAAAGATGGGGCATTTTTTTGAGTAGTTAAATCAGCAAATTTAGGCGCTTCATTTTTAATGAAGCGTTCCCAATCTTCGCTGGCTGGAACTTGATGGGTAACATTGTAAATGTTTGCATTGGCACGACCAGCAACTTTAGGATCTGTTGTTGCAATAATGCCAGAACCATATGGTGTATTTTTAACCATTTTATTTGCATCAGGTGCATACTCATTAACATTGCGGTCAATAGTCCAAAAACGTGGCGCACCAAGACCTAACTTTTGTGAAAATTCTTGGTCGAACTTATTTGAATTGCTGGCCCATTCTTGCGAAAGTGCAGCACTGCGTAAATCTTCAATCATGCGATTAGTTGCTGAACCATAAAGTAAATTGCGATGCTCGGGTGAAAGAAGAATAGGCATTTCTTGATAAACATTTTTTAATTGATTTAAAGAATCAAAAAATGCTTGCTTATCTTTTACTGCCAAGCCATTCTTTTTAAAGTTAAGCCCAATGCATTTGTAAAGTCTTTTTTGTATGCATTGGCAAGAACATGCGGTTGAGCCACAAGAGAGTCTGTTGCTTTTTGAAGCAATTCAGGATTGTTAATAATTTCATGTTCAAATTGTTGAAACTTATTTGTATATTCTTCTGAGGCACGATCTATTTTGTCTGAAGATACTAACGTGTCTAACGCTTGTTGAGCAGCATGCGCAGCAGCGTATTGAGGAATTTTAGTATTAATAAAATGGTCATTAACCATTTCAGGTCCAACGGCATTTTCTAATTCTTTATATTTAATTCCTGGAAGCGCTGACTCAATAACTTTATCAAAATTAATAGGTCCAAGTGCTTGACTAATAGCAGTATGCGCTTTACCAATAATACTTCCTGCAGACTCAGAGGCTTTTAAGCCGTGAGTTGGTGCGCCAGCAACAGCGCCAAGAACATCAAGTGCATTACCCAGTACGCCAGAATAAGGCGCAACTTTAGTTGCATCAAATGTAGGTGTAGCGCCTAATGCTTTTTCTGCTTCGCCAGTTCCTAATAAACCAAGTGCGGCAAGTGAGCCTTTAGCCTGTGCTACAGCAAGTGCTTGACGGCCAGGTATGCGCATTGTTTGTCCAATAGCATCACGAGCAGTAAAATAAACTGATTTGTTTTCTGCGTTTGCATCAATAAATGGCAAAATGCGAGACATAACAGGGTTGTCTGCAAAGCGTGATAGCAAACCAGATGCACCTGCATCTGTTGTTTGGTACAAACCTTTAACAAATGTGTAGCGTGGTGTGGCTGCAAATGACTCAGGTAGGCTGCGTGTTACTAGAGCAGATGGGTTTTTAGCAAGTGCTTTGGCTAAACCACCAGCAGTGCTTCTTCTCCAGCCTGTTCTGCAATGCCTTTACCAATTGCACCAACAGCAGAAAATGCACCTTTGGCTAAACTTGCGCCACCGATCAATGTAAATACATTCCCTAGATCTTGGATGGCACGTTTTGTCATTTCGCTATCAGGAATGTATAGATGATGTTCGCCAGTCTTAGGATCTGTATAAGATGTTACTGACTTATCACCTAAATCTTTTGCAATATTTGCAGCAACTACGTTGCCCATTCCACTTTTATTAAATGGAGCAAGCGCAATGCCCGTAGCGCCACCAGCAACATCGGAAACAACTTGTCGCAATTGACCAGGAAGCGAATGAATGTAGGAAGCAACGGCATGAGTTACTGTTGGCAACCAACCGCTTGGCGCTAGATCGCTAAGAATTGAATGAAAAACTGAAAATGAATTTGTGTTTCCAACGCCAGGCTTATTTGATTTATCGTAATTGTATTGGTTTAATTGTGTTTGCCAACCGCTATTCCATGCACCAGGAGTTAAATTTTTTCCATAACCCTTTGCTTGGAGCGATTGTTGAAAGCCAGTTATATCTTCAGGCAAAAATGGAACAGGTCCATGCGTGCTGTGAAGTAAACCCAAAGCCTTTTGGTAAATAGTTTGTGGGTTATTCAAGGCAGGATCAGAATAAGCCTTATCCACAGGCGATGCTGTGTTGTTAAGGACGTTCTTCATCGTTTCGGCTGTATTGCCCAAAGTATTAACATCCATGCCAGAGGCAGCGAGTTGAGTTTGAAGAACTGGATGCATCCAGTTTCCTAAACCATTATTTAAATATGAGACACGATCTGCCAGATTTTGAGCCTCTGGCGAAACATTTTGTGGTGTGTTTGCCATTGAGTATTATTGACCTGACGTATTATTAATATGGGCTGCTAACGCTTGACGAATAGCACGGACTTGTGATGGCGC
>JGI26470J50227_1000800_pt1 | contig 12147 bp, 9 predicted proteins | sample FreactTroBogLake_FD_50227 | JGI IMG/M metagenome (IMG submission 50227) | reverse complement strand
ACAGAAGGGAGGAAAGAAGTCCATGGTAACTCCTTGAGGGTCAACACCATGAACAGCTTTCTTTCGCCCCCTACTTCATCAGCCGAATCGGGGGCACACTAAATCAGCCCCACCAAAGGGCCAGCGGCGTCGCCACCACCAGTGCTAACCCGATCCCGGCGACAATTTCCCCTTTGCTGTGTCCGACCATCTCGTTGATCCGGACCCGGTCACCTTCGGTAAAAATGTGGCCCTGGACTCGGTTCAAGACCTTGGCCTGGGTCTGAACGTTGCCCCGCAACTTGTAGGCGTCGAAGATCACAATGCCTCCAAACACGGCGGCCAGGGCAAAGAGATCGGACCCAAAGCCCGAGAAGACACCCACCGCCACGGCGACCGCGGTCACAAAGGCGCTGTGGGCGCTGGGCATCCCTCCGAAGGTCACGAGTTGGTCCCACCGCNCCCGACGGGATTGAAGGGAGCGGGTGGTGAATTTGATCCCTTGAGACACGAAGTTCACCGCAAGCGCGATGAGGAGAGACCGGGGTAAGACGTCAAAGTGCATGGCTTATCCTAGCAAAAGGACCAGGGGCCCGACCAGTGCCCCGGCCAAGACCACGGCCCAGGCCGGCCACTTGGCCCCTTCGAGGAGCAAAAACAGGCCCACGACCACGGCCCAATCGGCGGGATGGCCGATGGTGTGACCCACCGACGTGACCAACGTCGACCCCAGCAGACCGACGACGGTGGCCGAGGCCCCGGCAAAGGCCCCTTTCCACCGCCGCTGGGACCGCAACTGGGACCAGAAGGGCAACAGAGCCTCGATCAACAAGTACCCTGGGAGGAAAATGGCTACCACGGCCACCAAGGCACCGACCGGGCCGCCGACCACCATGCCCAAGAACGCCGACACGGTGAACAAGGGACCGGGCAGGGCTTGGGCAGCGCCGTAGGCGGCGAGGAAGGTCGGGGAGTCCACCCACCCCGGGGCGACCACCTCTTGTTCTAACCAGGGAAGAACCACGTGGCCCCCGCCAAAGACCCAGGACCCGGTCCGATAAAACGCATCGGCCCAGGCCCCGACTCCGTGGGGGTCTGCGATCCGGGCCAGGGGCAAGGCCAGGGCCAGGGCCCCGAACACCCCGAGGGCCACGAGGCCCCACCGGCGCCGGAAGGGCCACGGGACCCCGGGGGCCGAAGCCCGGGCCTGGGGGGTGAGGGCTCCCACCGTCATCCCGAGGACCAGGACGGCCCCCAAGGTCCAGGGACCCGGCACCACCAAAAAGACGGTGAAGGCCAGCCAGGCGACCNCCCCGGTCGTCGGGGTGGGGCACTGGCTTCGGTAGAGTTGTAGCACCGCCTGGGCCACCACCGCCACCGCCACCAAGGAAAGTCCATGGGTGGCGATGGCCAAGACCGACCCCGACCACCAACCCCAGAGGCTGGCCAGGAGGGCCATGACCAGGGCCGAAGGGAGGGNGAAGCCCAACCAAGCGACGACGGACCCCCAGGCACCGGCCCTGAGGTGCCCGATGGCCATCCCCAGTTGGCTACTCGAAGGTCCGGGGAGGATCTGGGAAAGGGCGACCAGTTCGGCAAAGGTGGGGGCATCGACCCATCCTCGACGGTCCACGTACTCCCGGCGAAAATAGCCAATGTGGGCGATGGGCCCTCCGAACGAGGTCAGGCCCAACCGAAGGGCCGTGACGAAGACGTCCCCTAGGGCGCGAAGGCGGGCACCCATGCTCGACTCCGGTAAAAGGCCAAGACTTCCTCGATCAGGGGGTGTACCTGGGGGTACAGTTGCCGGGCCTGGACGAAGTCGTTCTGGGGACCGCACCTTTCAAGTTTTTCCAGGAGGGCGCAGACGTCGTCGGCGGCCACGTTGCGCATCGCCCCTTTGAACTGGTGTGCGTACATTTCCAAGTCCTCACCAGACTCCGCCGTGAGGGCCGCCTCGATATTTCGGTACTTTTCGGCCAGCCCTGACTCGATGAGCTGAAACAACTCGTCGAACAGCTCGCTATCGCCGCCCATCAGACGGGCCGCCTTTTCGACGTTGATGGTCGCCACCGAGGGCCTCCTTAAATGTACAGTCGGGAAGGAATGACTTTCTGTAGGTTGGCGTGACGGGCCACGAGGAACGTGGCCAGGCTACCGACGTACACATCGAGGAGGGCCGAGAAGCTGACGAGGATGGGCAGAACGGGTTGCAACGTCAGGTAGCCGTTTTCCAGACCCCGACCGTAGAACGAGCACAGGAGGGAGAGGTTGATGTACGCCCCCAGCCCCGGCACCGACGGAAGGGCAAAGCTCAGAGAAAACGCGAAGACGACGGTCCAGAGGATCTGGTCGATGCTGATCTCGAGGCTGGAGTAGCTCTTGAGGATGATGAAGAACGCAATGGTCGAAGTGAGGGCGGTGCCCGCCCGGCCGAACATGGCAAACAGAGGCAGGGCCACCGCACCCACCTTCCGGGGCACCCCGAGGTTCTCCCGGGTCAGGCGCGTGGCGAGGCCCAGGCCAAAGAAGGAGTCCCCCGAGAAGAACGAGGCCAGTCCGGCCCCGAGCATGCCAAAGATCCACTTGTAGGGATTTTCTCTCCCCCCAAAAAACCACAAGACCGCCGGGCCCGCCACAAAGAGTACGAACGCCGTGGCCAGGGACAGGACTGCGAACACCTGCAAGTACAACTGGATGTCTTGGATGAGTCGCACTTGGGTGAGCCACGCCGCGGCCAGCACAATCATCCCGAAGCCCAGGAGTTCGGTGATGAAACTGTTGAGGCGGTACAAAATCCGGGACAGGGAGTCAAACAGATCCACGGTGGGGGCCGTCGACCCCTTATCGAAGGGAAAATGCAACCCCAGGATGAACGACAACAAGTACACGGGCAACAGGAAGTCGGCACCCCCGGTGAGGATCTGGAACAGGTTTTTGGGGATCAAGTTGGCCAGGGTGTCGTTCCAGCTCCGGAAGATCAGTTCGGTCTCGCGACGGCTCGTGATGGGGATTCGCTCAGGACTGAAGAGCAAGATGAACAGAGCGCCGACCAGAACCAGCAAAAAGGTCCCCAGGACCATGTAGAGAAGACTACGGCCCAGGACGGTCCAGAGCTGTTTGTCCTGGTGGAGTTCGTTGAGGGCCACGGCGGTGGAAAAAAACACCAGGGGGAACAGGGCGTAGCGTCCTAAGCTCAGCACAAAGTCATTGATTTGCAACAGTAAGGACGAATCCGTCCTGGCCGGGAGGGGGAGGAAGAGCCCCAAGGCAACCCCGATGGCGGCCCCCAGGAGCAGTTTCAACCAGACTTTCATAGCGTTTCCTTCACCGAGCGAGCGTGGGGACTCATGACGGTTCTCGTTTTGTGAATAAAGTATTCATCAAAGATTTCTTTTCGCCCAGCACATTCCACCGGCCGGGGGGCGTCTGGGGATTGAGCAAAAACGCCAGGTACTCTTCTTGCCGGGGTAGCAGGCTTTCGTACGCCCACACGGTGAGGTTTCGCTTCCGGGCCTGGTGAAGCAGCGCCGACACCAGGGCCTTGAGGCCCTGGTACTGGATGGCCGCCAGGGGGGGGAGGGTGGCTGGCTCCTCGTCAAAGAACACAAACCGCAACCCCAGAGAGGGCTGGATCGCCTGGCGCTGAAGCAGTTCCCGGACCAAGTACAAGGTCCCCTTGAGGCCGCTGTCGATGTTTTCGTCGATGGCCAGGGGTGCCAGCTCCGCCAGGTTGAACACCTCCCGGTCGGGGGTGATGATGACCCAGGCCTCATCGAGCTGATCGAATTCTTGGAGGGTGCGAAGGACGAAGTTCTTGGCGGCCACCGCCGATCGGCGGCTCCAGGGAAACTGGAGGAGTCGACGGTCCTGGTCGAGGGTGGGAGTCCCGTCTTTTCGGGGGGGGACGGACACTGCCACGCGATAACCTTGGCCGAGGAAGTGCTGGGAAATCTCGTTTCCCAGGAAGCCTTCCTTCCCTGTCACCAAGATTGTCTTTCCCATGGCTCGGATAGTATACTGCGGGCCGGAACCTTGTCTATGAAGATTGCTCTGGCTCAGGTGAACCCCAAAGTAGGGGATTTTGAACGGAATNCTCGCCTTGTACTGGACCGGTCTCGGGAAGCCGCGGCAGCCGGAGCAGACATCGTTGTGTTTCCCGAAATGGTCCTCTGCGGCTACCCGCCCCTGGACCTTTTGTCATTCCCTTCGTTCATCGCCGCCAATGAACGCGCCCTGGAAATCCTCGCCCGGGAGCTGCCCCCCCACCTCCTCGTCCTCGTGGGGGCGGTCACCGAAGGTGGCGACCGGGGGCAGGATTTCGCCTGGGAGAAGGGGCTGGAAAACAGCGTGGTCGCCTTGGCCCACGGGGCCGTGGTGTTTCGGCAAGCCAAAACCTTGTTGCCCACCTACGATGTCTTCGACGAGCGTCGGTACTTTCGCAGTGCCCGGTCCCGGAAGGTCTTCGAGTGGAAGGGCACGAAGATTGGCATTCCGATCTGCGAGGACCTGTGGTGGGAGGCCAGCCTCGGGGCGGGCCTGAACCAAGGGAACCCCTACGGCATCGACCCCGTCGCCGAGTTGGCCGACCTCGGGGCCGACCTGCTGTTGTCCCCCTCGGCGTCTCCGTTTTATCCAGGCAAGAGGGCTGTCCGGACCGACCTGATGGCCTCGGTGGGGCGGCGGTTCGGGATTCCGGTGCTGTACGTGAACCAAGTGGGGGGCAACGACGCCCTCGTATTCGACGGAGGTCCCTTGGTCACCGACCGCCAGGGAAACCTCGTCGTCCAGGGCGCCTCGTTCACCGAGGGGCTGGTCTACTGGGATACCGAAAGCCAGTTGGCTCCCCAAGACGTCGACGAGGACCCCCTCCGGGACCTCTACAACGGGCTCGTCCTCGGCCTCAGGGACTACGTGGTCAAGAGTGGGTTCCGGAACGTCCACCTGGCTCTGTCGGGGGGCATCGATTCGGCCCTGGTGGCCGTCCTCGCCGTCGCCGCCCTAGGCCGGGACCACGTCCGAGCCGTGGGCATGCCCAGTCGCTACTCGTCGTCGGGGTCCGTGGACGACGCCCGGGCCCTGGCCGAGACCCTCGGGATTCGGTTTGACGTGGTCCCCATCGAGGGGCCCTTCGCCGCCTTCTTGACCGCCCTGGAGCCCCTCTTCGAAGGGGCTGCCCCCGACGTCACCGAAGAGAACATCCAGGCCCGGATCCGGGGCGTCTACTCCATGGCCCTCAGCAACAAGACCGGTTCCATGCTCCTCACCACCGGCAACAAGTCCGAACTCGCCACCGGCTACTGCACCCTGTACGGTGACATGGCCGGGGGCCTGGGCGTCATCGGCGACGTCTTCAAGACCGAGGTCTACGCCCTCAGCGAGTGGATCAACCGGGATAGTGAGATCATCCCGTGGAACACCATCCGCAAGCCCCCGTCGGCCGAGCTTCGCCCGGGCCAGACCGACCAGGACAGTCTGCCCCCCTACGAGGTCCTCGACCGTATCCTGAGGGCCTATCTGTTAGAACAGAAGAGTTCGGCTGAGATTGTGGCCACCGGCGAGGACCCGGTGGTGGTCCGCCGGGTGCTTCAGCTCACGGCCGCCGCCGAATATAAGCGCTGGCAAGCACCCCCCGTGTTGAAGGTGAGCCCGGTGTCCTTTGGGATCGGCCGGCGACTCCCTCTGGTGAGAACGCTGTTCGAACTGTAAAGGCCTCCCGTCCCCGGCGATTGCGGACCCCTAGGTTGTGTTGTATCCTCAACGGTATGTCCCGAATCCCCGACGAAGACAAGCGGCGCCGCATCCTTCAGGTCTCCTTGGAAGCCTTTGGTGAGCTCGGCTACAAGAGGACGACCATCAAATGCATTGCCGACCGGGCGGGGATTGCTCCGGGGAGCATTTACACCTACTTTCACGACAAGGACGCACTGTTCCTGTGCGCCATCACCGAAATCTGGGATCGCTTCAGCGAGGCCGCCCAGGAGGCCGCGGGGAACCAGCAGATTCCCTATCGTCGCCGGGCCGAGACCTTGTTCCAGATCGCCGAGAACCTCATGCGTCGCAGTCACACCTTGCTCACGGGGATCTTCTCGGTTCCCGAACGGAGGGATCTGCTCCGCAAGAACCTGGACAAGACGTGTCGCAGCCTTCTCCCCTTCTTTGAAGAAGGCCGGGCCCTGGGCTTGGCTTTTGTGGGAACCGAACCTTCGTTTATGTTCTACCAGCTCAAGATCGTCCTTTCGGGGGTGCTGTGGGTCCTCGCCCTGGTGGATGGCCCGGGCTTCGAGGCCGAATTGCAGCAGGTCCGGACCGCCTGGAACCGCGAGCTGGACAAGTTAGCCCCATGACCCCCGATTCGCTCCATACCGTCCGCCATGACCTGAGGACGTACCTGAATCACATCCTCGGGTACAGCGAAATTCTCCTCGAGGACCTGAAAGACCATCCTCGGCCCCTCCTCGAACCCGACATCGACAACATTTTTCGGGAGGCTCGGAACACCCACCAGGCGTTCTTGGACGCCTTTTACCGGGGCGGGGAGCCGGTGGACACCGTGGACGCCGCCGTATTCCGGTCCACGGTGTTCGGCCCGCTGTACATCCTCATGGGGCTCGGGCAACGACTCAAGAAGCTCTGCGAACAGGAGGGGGCCGGGTCCTTGGTCGACGACGTCACCAAGATCATCGAATCCGGGCGCAAGATTTTCGAACTCATCGACCACGAGTTCCGGGGAGCCTCCCCGGCCGATGTGGTCCATGAAGAAGACTACCGCTACTCCATGGGGGCCATTGCCCAATCGGCGCCCGCGTCCCTCGAAGAACGAAACCTGGGGCGCATCCTGGTGGTCGATGACGACGAGATGAACCGGGACATCCTGATGCGCCACCTGCAACGCCAGGGCCATCACGTGGCTTCGTGCGACAGTGGGGTCCAAGCCCTCCGGGTGCTCCACGAAGAGACCTTCGACCTCGTCCTCCTCGACGTTCTGATGCCAGGCCTCGACGGTTACCAGGTGCTCCAAAAGATGAAGGCCGATGCGTCCTTGCGGGATATCCCCGTCATCATGATTTCAGCCTTGGACGAGAACGATTCCGTGGTCCAGTGCATTGCCCTGGGGGCCGAGGACTACCTGCCCAAGAGCTTCGATCCGATTCTGCTCAAAGCCCGGATCGGTGCCTGCCTGAGCAAGAAGCACTACCGGGACCAGGAACAGAAGTACCTGAAGGCCCTCCTCGAAAGCCAGCGTCAGCTCGAGCGGGAGTTGGCCGAGGCGGCCGATTACGTCAAAGACCTGCTGCCCAAGCTGGCGGCCCCCGGGGCCTTCGGGGCCGATTGGATCTTTCAGCCCTCGGCCAAGCTCGGGGGCGACTGTTTTGACTACCATTTGGTGGCCCCGGGTAAGTTTGCCGTGTTTCTGTTGGATGTTTCGGGCCATGGGATAGGGGCCGCCTTGCTCTCGGTGTCGGTGATGAACGTGCTCCGCAGCCAAGGCCTTCGGCACACCGACTTCACCGACCCCGCCGCGGTGTTGGGGGCCCTGAACCGCCAGTTCCAAATGGAAAACCAGAACAACATGTACTTCACCATTTGGTACGGGGTCTGGACCCAGGCGTCGGGAGAGTTGACGTTTGCCTGCGCCGGGGCCCCACCGGCCCTCCTCCTCCCGCCCCGACCCTCGGAGGAACCCATCGAACTGGGGACCCCCGATATGATCATTGGCGTCGAAGCCGAGTACACCTACGAAAACCGTTCGGTGGTGGTCGAGCCGGGGACCCGGTTGTACTTGTTCAGCGACGGAGTCTACGAAGTCAAAAAGGCATCGGGGAAGATGATGGCGTTTCGGGAGTTCACCGAGTACCTGGCCGCCCAAGCCCGGAAGGCCGAGGACTCCACGGTCCAGGGGGTCCTTCGGGGCATCCAAGGTCTGTCGGGGACCGATCACTTCGAGGACGATTTCTCGCTCCTCGAAATTACCTTCGGCCCCGACGCCCGGTGATCGGCCTTAGACGGCTCGGTTCAGCACCCGGTTGAGGCGCTTCACGAAGGCCGCCGGGTCTTCGAGGGGGGCACCCCCCACCAGGAGGGCCTGGTCGAGGAGCAACCAAGACGCATCGGCCACCAGGTCGTCGTCCTTCGAGGCGAGCATCTTCTTCACGATCTCGTGGTCGGGGTTGACCTCGAGGATGGGCTTCAGGGCCGGCAGGTTGGCGGTCTGACCCATGGCCTTCATCATCTGGAACATCTGCATGGACGGATCGCTGTCGTCGCTCACGATGCAGCTGGGACTGTCGGCCAGGCGGCTCGAGGCTTTGACTTCCTTGACGGCGTCGCCCAGGTGCTTCTTGATGGTTTCGACCAGAGGCTTGAGTTCCTCCTCTTTCTTCTTGTCCTCCCCATCCTTCAGGTCGTCCCCGGCCCCGGACTTGTTGATCGCCTTCAGGTCGGTTTCCTTGTACTTGTCGATGCCGCCAAAGACGATCTCGTCGATCTCGTCGTCGAGGAGCAGAACTTCGATGTCCTTTTTCTTATAGATCTCCAGGAGGGGCGAGGTCCGGAGGGACGATTCCTTACCGCCAGTCAAGAAGTACAGGGCCTTCTGGTCGGGCTGCATCCTGTCCTTGGCTTCGGCCAGGCTCGTCCAGCCTTCGACCTTCGTCGACTTGACCCGGATCAGGTCGAGGAGGGCTTCCCGGTTGGCAAAGTCGCTGTAGAGGCCTTCCTTCAGGGGGCGGTTGAACTCGGTGATGAACTTCAGGTACTGGTCCTTCTGGTTCGCGGCCACCGTGGCCAACTCGGACAACACCTTCTTGACGCTGGTGGTCTTGATGGTCGAAAGCACCTTGTTCTGTTGCAGGATCTCCCGGCTGACGTTCAAAGGAAGGTCTTCGCTGTCGATGACCCCCCGGAGGAATCGCAGGTAGGTGGGCATCAGCTCCTTGTCGTCGTCGGTGATGAACACCCGCTTCACGTAGAGCTTGACCCCGGGCTTGTAGTCCGCCTGGTTCATGTCGAAGGGAGCCTTGGACGGGATGAAGAACAGGGTGGTGTACTCCATGGTCCCTTCGGCCTTGGTGTGGAACCAGAACAGCGGCTCCTCCCAGTCCCCGGACAGTGTCTTATAAAATTCCTTGTAGTCTTCGTCCTTCAGCTCCGCCTTGCTCCGCTTCCACAGGGCACTGGCCGAGTTGATCTGCTCGGTGGTCCGCTTTTTGTCGCTCTTCTTGGCCTCTTCGTTCCACTCGCTCTTGCCGTAGGTCAGGTGGATGGGGAAGGCGATGTGGTTCGAGTACTTCTTGACCACTTCTTTGAGCTTCCAGCTCGACGCGTACTCGGCCCCGGCTTCGTTGAAGTACAGGGTCACCGAGGTGCCAAAGGTGTCCCGGGTCGAGGGCTCGATCTCGAAGCCCGTCTTGCCGTCGCTGGTCCACTTCCAGGCCTTGTCGGTCCCGGCCTTGCGGCTGATCACGTCGACCTTGTCGGCCACCATGAAGGCCGAGTAGAACCCAACGCCGAACTGACCGATGAGGTTCGAATCCTTCTTGGCGTCTCCCGACAGGTTCGACAGGAAGTTCTTTGTCCCCGACCGGGCGATGGTGCCCAGGTGGGCCACGAGGTCGGTGTCATCCATCCCAATCCCGGTATCGGCGATCGTCAGGGTCTTCTTGTCTTCGTCCAGGACCAGGTCGATTCGGGGGTCAAACGCAAGGGCCTTGAACCCATCGTCGGTCAGGGTGAGGTATTTCAGTTTGTCCAGGGCGTCACTGCTGTTCGAAACCAGCTCCCGGAGGAAGATTTCCGGATGGGAATAGAGGGAGTGGATGATGAGTTGGAGAAGTTGGTTGACTTCCGTCTGAAATTCGCGCTGAGCCATAGGATGATTCTCCTGTGTCGAGGTATGGAACGGTGATTCGTATTTTGTCCCCAGCACCGGGGCTACCGGAGAGTCAATGTATAGAAAAGTCTGGCCCATCGGCAAGGGGGTGGGGGAATCTGTCAGAACACCCCGGGCAGGTGCCGACAATCGAAGGGTTGAGCTATATACTTTCAGCTTGAGGTGTTGTGTCCCGTGAGTAGATTCGGATTCTGCGTCGCCTTCGTGTTCGTTCTCGCCTTCGGCCTCGGGGGCACCTTGTGGGGAGCCACCTATACCTGGACCGGGGGTGGGGCGAACACCAATTGGTCCACGGCGGCGAACTGGAGCCCCTCGGGACCTCCGACGGCGTCGGACACCGCCGTCATCGACGGTACCTTCACGGTCACCCTCGATACCAACGTTTCCGTGGCCTACGTCAATTTCAACTTCAACAACGCGAACCCGGTGACGGTGAACCTGGCCGGCTACNCCCTGGCCGCCACGTCGGGAATGCAGTTTGGTCCGAGTAGCGGGCCCTACTACGCCTCGACGGTGAATCTCGTGGGCCCGGGGACCATCAATGCGGCGGCCGTCGACACCGACCAGACGACGAACAACGTCGTCAACCTGTCCGGCAGCTTGACCATGAACATCACGGGGACCAACTACTTCAACCAGAGTAACGGCACAACCACCTCGTTCAACGGAGACGGGGTGAGCGTGGTGAACCTTCCGACGTCGGGAGGGCAGGCGAACCCTGCCGTGGTGTTCAACAACGTGGTGGTGAAGGTCGGGGGGGTGGCCTACTCGCTGTCGACGAGTGGGGCCCCGGCCCCCAGTCAAACCGTCACCGTCACCATCAACGGCGGGGCGAACACCACCTTCTCGTACCAAGCCCTGGTCACGGGGTCCGAGACGTACACCCTCAACGGCTCGACCTCGTTGACCTCGGCCTCGAGCACCGAAACCACCTTGGGGACCTCGAATGCGAGCGGCGTCCTGACGTTTACCCTGGCCTATCCAGCCACGGTCGCCAACGGCAACGGAATGAATTTCGTCGTCTACTACAACACGGGCCTCACGACCATCGGATCCGTCACCTTCACCCAGAGTTCCNCCTCGGCCATCTGGATCGGCACCACGAGCACCGACTGGTCGACGGCCACCAACTGGTCGTCTGGCGCCGTCCCCTCGAGCGCGTCGGTGGTGACAATTCCGTCGGGGACGACGAACAAGCCCGTGCTCACGGCCAACGCCAATGCGAGCACGGTGACCATTGCCTCGGGGGCCACCCTCGACCTCGCCGGGTTCAACCTGACAGCGACCACGGTCACGAACAACGGGACCCTCAAGCTGAAAGGAAGCGAGAGCATCGCCGGCACCCTGACGAACGGTCCTTCGAGCACCGTCGAGTACTACGCGACGGGGAGCTCGGTTTGGGGGGGGGGCTACAACAACCTGACCGTGGACGCCGGGGTGACCCTGACGGCCTCGGGGGCCCTCACGGTGGCGGCGGCGCTCACGGACAATGGCACCGTGACCATGGGAACAAACACCCTCAAGTTTGCGACGGTGTCCGGGACGGGGGCCCTGAACACCGGGGGGACGGTCACCGTGACCGGCGCCGGGGGAACCCTGCCCACCCTGGCGTTGACCGCCGCCGCCACCCTCAACGCAGGATCGACGGGGTTGATCGTGACCAATGCGGTGACCGGGGCCTTCGGCCTGACGTCGACCGGCTTGGTGACCCTCAATGGAACCTCGGGGACGACTTTGACCAACTCAGGGACCCTGACCCTCAACGGAACGCTCCCCCTCACCGGGGCCCTGACCAACACCGGGGGCACGGTCGTGGTCGGGTCCCGGGCCCTCACCATGGTCGGGTACACCGGGGGCACCGACGTGATCACGGTGAACGGGGGCAGCGTGACCAACAACAACGGGACCCTGGCCACGGTGGGGTCGCTGACCCTGGCCGGGACGGTGAGTCTGGCCGGGGGGACCGGGGGTCTCACTGCCACGGCGGCCACGTACACGGGGATTCCCGCCATCACCACGACGGGAATCGTCAACCTGCCGGGGGGAGCCCTGGGCGCCCTGACCGTCACCAGCGGGGCGTTGACCGTGGGGTCGGCGGCCACCACGGCCCCGTCGGTCACGGTGACGGCCGGTTCCTTGACCCTGACCGGCAACCTGACCTCTGCGGGCACCGTTGCGAATGGCGGCACCATCACGGTGAACAGCGGCCACACTCTGAGCTTTGCGGGCTACAGCGGCACAGGGTCGGTCACCGTGGCCAGCGGAAACCTCACCAA
>JGI26470J50227_1000798_pt1 | contig 12190 bp, 6 predicted proteins | sample FreactTroBogLake_FD_50227 | JGI IMG/M metagenome (IMG submission 50227) | reverse complement strand
GCCTTTGTCGCCGTGGGGCCGGCGGGGGTTCTGCTTCCCGGGGTGCTCAAGATCGTCGGTTTCATCCTTTTGGCCCCGGTGCTGGGCTTTTTCGGATCGTCAATCCTCACCATCCTGATCTTCTGGATCTTTCGCCGGGCGCATCCCCGGAGGACCCGAGGGTTCTTCAAGGGACTTCAGCTCGTCGCCGCGCTGTACTTCAGCACCACCCACGGGGCCAACGACAGCCAGAAGACCATGGCCATCATCGCCATGGCGTTGGTGGCCGCGGGCATCCACGCCACCTTGGTCCTCGACCCCTGGGTCGTCTTCAGTTGCTACTTCGCGATCTCCCTGGGAACCACCTTCGGCGGCTGGCGCATCGTGAAGACCATGGGGACCAGCATCACGAAGATCGGACCGATGGAAGGGTTTGCCTCGAACGCCGCCGCCGGCGGGGTCCTGATGACCACCGCCTTGTTGGGAATTCCGGTCAGCACCACCCACGTCATCAGCGGGGCGATCATGGGGGTCGGCGCCGTCGAGAACGCCGCCAAGGTGAAATGGATCACCGCCCGGAGCATCGTCTGGGCCTGGATCATCACGATTCCCGCCGCCGCCGGGATGGCAGGGCTGGCCTACCTGGTTTTGCGTTCCCTTCCCACCTGAGCGCCTCAGGGCTCCAATCCGAAACCAAAATCAAAGAGAGGAGCCTTTGCGTCGTGGCGGTTCACCGGCAACGCATCGTTGGACCGCGGCCACGGGAGCGGAAGGCGTCCGCTCGCCTTCACGGCGCCGAACAGAACGTCGGCCACCCCGGCCCCCTCGCTGCCAGGCAACCACACGGCGACCAGGGCGTCGACCGCCGGAACCAAGTCGGTGACGACCAAGGGCCGCCCGGAAACCAGCACCAGTAGCACGCGGATTCCCCGCTGTTTCAACGACAAGACCAATTTTCGGTCGGTCCCGCCCAGATTCAGCTCTTGTTTGTCCCCCTCGAATTCCGCGTACGGCCGCTCCCCTGCCACCACGATGGCCAGGTCGGGGGACGCGCTCACTTCGATTCCCCGAGCCTGGGCTTCGGCCAGGATCGCCGACTTCACGCTGGTGGCGCCCACGATCCGGCCCACGGGTTGCTGCCACCCCATGGTCCAGCCGCCGCACTGGGCCGCCAGGTCGTCGGCCAGGCTACCGGTCACCAGGATGGATGGGGCCCGGATCGGCAAGACCTTGTCGTTTTTCAGCACGACCACCGATTCGGCGACCAGCCTTCGGGCGATCTCCCGATGCTTGGGGGTCCCCACCGAAGCGGGGTCGCCGGGGGGATTGGGGTGTTCAAACAAGCCCAGGTTGAATTTGAGGGTGAGGATTCGGCCCACGGCCTCGTCGATCCTGGCCACAGGGACCTCCCCCGCGTCCACCAAATGCCCCAGCAGAGCCGTGAACCCGGTGGGGCCGACGTCGTCGGGGACCATGCAAACGTCGACCCCGGCGAGCACCAGAGCCTTCACCTGCTGGGAAGGATTCCCCGGCAGGCGTTTTTGACCGCCCCAGTCGGACACCAGAACCCCCTGGAACCCCAGTTCGTGGCGCAGCACGTCGGTCAAGAGCCTTTTGTTGCCGTGCATGGGCACGTCGTTCCAACTGGAATAGCTGACCATGATGGCCGCAGTCCCGGCCTGGATGGCGGCCCGGTACGGCGCCAGATGGACGCGCCTGAGTTCTTCTTCGGGCATCACCGCGTTGCCCCGGTCGACGCCCCCCAGGGTGCCGCCGTCGGCCAGGAAGTGCTTGGCGGTCGCCGCCACCGAGTTCAACCCCAGCACCGGTCCCTGGAGGCCCCGGATCAGGGCGCTCCCCAGCCGGGAGGAAAGCTCGGGCTCGGCTCCGAAGCTCTCGTAGCTTCGCCCCCACCGTGGGTCGCGAACGACGGCCACACACGGCGCAAAGTTCCAGGTCAGGCCGCTCGAGCGCATTTCCTGGGCCACGACGGCGCCCATCTTTTCCACCAACACCGGATCGTTCGCGGCCCCGAGCCCGATGTTGTGGGGAAAAATGGTCGCCCCGCGGAGCTTCGCCGCGCCATGGACCGAATCGATGCCGAACAGCACGGGGATGCCCAGGCGGGTGGCCAACGCCTGTTTTTGATAGCCCTGGGCCAGGGCGGACCATTCCTGAGGGCTTCCTTCCCCCGGTTGCATGTCGCCGCCGGTGAGGACGGAACCTAACCCCAGGTCGGTCACGGCGGTGGTCCCGGCGAGGTAGCCAAAGGCGATCTGGGTCATTTGACCCAATTTCTCGGCCAGGCTCATCCGCCCCAGAAGGTCGTTGACCCGGTCGGCCACCTTCAGCGAGGCATTCTTATAGGGAGCGTCCGGGGGCGGCGTCGGGAGCCCGGGCGTCTTGGCCACCGTCAGACCCTGGGCCTCGGTGGCGGTGGCGGTTCGGGCCAACCGAAACCCCAGGGTGGGCAACCTGAGCTCGGGGGACTGGTAGGAGCGGTCGCTGACCCGCATCTGGCTTTCCACGTCGTTCCACGAACTGCCCCGGGTGGTGCGAAACTCGCCGGTATCGGGACCGTGGTAGTCGGTTTGCCGGTGGATGGGGTACATCCCGTAGAAATCCCAAACCCATTCCGAAACGTTTCCCGCCGTGTCGTACAGACCGACCTCGTTGGGCAAGAGCGTCGCCCGAGGCGACTTTCCCTTCGAGTTCACGCCAAAATGCGCCACGTCCGTCGCGGTGTTGGAACCGGGGAACTCGGTGTGGTGGGAGGCCGANCCTCCCCGGGCCGCGTTTTCCCACTCGGCTTCGCTGGGAAGCCGGTACCCGTTGGCCTTCCAATCGCAGGTCACCTCTTTATTCAAAATGTCATAGGCCTTCGTCAGGCCTTCTTGGGCGCTGCGCCAATTGCAGTATTGGACCGCCTCGTACCAGCTCACGTCCGACACCGGCAGTGGCCCGGTGTCCTCCCCAGTGGAAGCGGGTGTTGGCGCGGTCGTTCGGAATTGCGCAAACTCCGCCTCTCCCACTTCCTTGACGCCGATCCAGTAGGGGCTCAAGTCTTGCTCGTAGACGTTGGTTTCGGCGACCCCCGCGGTGCGGGAACCGGTTTGGACGATGCCACCGGGAAGAAGCACCATCTGCCCTGTTTTGTCGTACTGGAGCACGGGTGTTTCGTGGGAGGAACAACTTCCCAGCAGCCCCAGGCACCAGGGAAGCAGCAGGATCAAGAACGCGGGTAGGAACGTAACTTTCACCTTTAAAGACTCCCCTCGAACGTTAATCCACATCAAAGGCACAGGACAAGTGGTCTTGTTGTCTTTGACGGGTCACCGCATGTCTCTTGAATAAGTTTACCCCTCCATACATACTCGGCGCATGGCGATGCCCCAGTGGTCAGACTCCTACAAACTTGGAAACCCGATCATCGACGGCGAACACAAGCAATTGTTTGATCTTTTGGAATGGCTCGAAGGGAAACTCTTCCGTGAAGAAAGCCTGAATCACCACGAATTGAAGGCCATGGTTTCGCAGCTGAACAGCCATATGGAAGAACACTTTCGGCACGAAGAATCCATGATGGAAAATCTTCAGCAGATGCCAGAAAGTGAAAAAACCGATCACCAAAAAGACCACGCCCTTTGGGTCGTGAGGCTCCAAGAACACCTTAACCCGTTGATGAATTCCAAAACAGATTTGGAACGGCGCGGACATTTGGCGCGGATCCTTCGCGTGGGAAAGGCTTTTTGGGAACAGCATTTTGTGATTTTTGATACCAAGCTCGCGCATTTTATGGTTGCCCAGAATTGAATCGATTGACAATTGTCTTCCATCTCTTATAAATGAAATCAGGAGATACCTATGTCAGACGAAACCGCCGTGAAACGAACCCGTTCCCCCATCAATGCCCTGAAAATCATCAACGCGCTCCGCGCCGAAAAGGGTCTTCCTAAAGTGGGCGCTAAAGCGGCCGCTGTGAAGTTGACCAAGGAAGCCAAAGAGCAACTGTTCAAGCAAGTGGTGAAGGACTTATTTCCCCAGGCGCTCACCGATACGAATTTTGATTTCTCAGAAAAGAACTCCAGAGCGGCCATCGCCGAGTACGAAAAAAGACTCAAAGACATCCAAGGCGAAAAGGCCCCGTACACCGGCAAGCCCCGCGGACGAAAACCCAAGGCCTAAGCCTCTTTGAGACGGCGGGGGGCCGTGCTGGGCACCGCTTCTCGCTGTCTTGATCGCATTGCCCGCGAAGCGCGCTATTTCTGGAGCGGCTCCAAGACGAACACTCTCCTTCCCAGGATTTGGGGAATGATTTGCGTGTTCGCTAATCCATTCGCATTGTTGATCGCTACCCAGGGTCGGAAGGGAAACGGCTTGTTCTCCACGATGCCCAGCGATGCCAGGGTGTCCAGAGGAAAGCGCATCTCGATTCCCGATTTCATCAGCGCGAAGCTCCCGACCCGGTAGGGCACTTTCCGTCGTCCGTCATAAATCATTGAAGAGAAACTTCCCCCGTTGTAGTCCACCTGGGGATCGGTACCACCACCCGGATACCCCTGTTCTGAGAGCACATACGTGGTTCCGTTCCGAGCCAGTGGAGTGCCGTTCAACAGGTCGAATCGGATGTAAAGGTTGTCTTTGTCGCGACTCAACCAAATCGCTTTTACCACCAAGTTTGCATTGGGAAGGTTGCCTAAATCTCCTTTGTATTCGACGACGGGGATCAACCCGAACCAATCATCGGCACTGCCTGTGAAATGCACCGTGTGCTGGGGCACCAGGGCGATCATATTTTCAAATTGGACGAACGTGGTGCCGGCGGACACTTCACAATTTTGAACCCAAGATTGACCCGAAGAAGTGGATACTTTGACCTGATATTTGCCTTTATCGATTTTGAGGGCCACCCCTTTCAGGTTCTTCGCTTCGACAGGAACGTCGTTCACCGTGGCTGTAAAACCATCGGGAATCCGATCGAATTTCAGAAAGGTTCCACCCTCGGAAAACGTCACTTCTGCGGTCGAGGCTTTCGTGATTTCCAGGCCGACGGCTTCGGTGGTCCCATCGGCGTACGTGAGGGTCATCGTGTGCGAACCAACCTCGACCTTTCGCACCAGGGAGCTCCCTTGGGGGAGCGGACCCAGGTCGACCTCGTCCATGGAAAGCTCGCCATCCTGAAAGGAAGAAACGAAGACGGTACCGGTTTCTTTCATCACCTCCAAAAGCGGGACGTTCCGGGTGGGCGCGGTGATCGTGAGGGTCCCCACTTCCGTCGTTTTTTCATCGGCACCGTTGGAGACCGCTACCTGCCAGTCTCCCGGCGCCAACTCAGGCACCTTCGCCGTCAAACCCACAGAAGACCGACTCGATACCGAAAGGGGCACCGGGCTGTCTCCGGCCTGTTGTAGCCACACCAGCGCCTCGGAGGAAAATTGGCTTCCCGAAACCGTCAGCGTGCGGCTGGGATCGGACGGACCGAGCGTCAAGGGTTCCAGTTTGGTGACCGCCGGCAAGGGGTAGTGCACGATGACCTTGCCCGAGATTCTGAGGTTCTGCCCGGGAGGGTTCGTGAGGGTCACCAGGAAGGCCCCCGTCTTGGTCAAACCGGAAAACTGGGCCTTGACGGTGCCATCCGGGGCGTGCTCCACCTCGAGGGCCGGAACGGCCACGTCGTCGGGGCCCGTGAGCGTCACCTTCAAATCTGGGGCCAGGCGGTTGGCTTTCAAAATCAGAGTTTGCCTTGGGCCTGTCTGCAGGGTCTGAGGCTCCATGGAGACCAACGCCGGAGCGACCAAGGCGTCCACGTGGACGGACGCCCATTCCGTGGAAGATTCGACGCGGCCGAACTTGTTGAGCGTGCTGAGACGGAGTTGGTAAGGGCCCGGAATCAGATTGAGGCTGACATCGGTCTGGCCGGAACCCAGCTTTTGGGAAACCACGGGCTTCCCGGTTGGGTCTTGAACCTCGACGAGGTAGCCGCCCGCCCCGTCGACGGCGTCGAAGGAAAAGTCGTAGGGTTGCTTGGGGAGCGACTGGGCCGAAGCCAGAGCCGAGAGGACGGCCAGGAACACGGTCAGACACGCCGTATGTTGGGAACCAGGCATTTTCAACACCCCCCTCTACTGGCCCGCGTTGGCGGGAAGCGTCAGTTTGGGCGCGCGAAGCCCCTTGATCGACGGGGCTTTCAGGGTCTGCCCCTTCACAATTTCAAAGGTCGAGGTCACGACCTCGCTGGCGATCCGCCCCTGGGCCGTGTCGGCGGAGGCTTCCAGATCCCAAGAGAAGAGCCCGGTGCTCAGCTGCTCAAATTGGGTGATGGTCACGAAGGTGTCCTTGGTCGTCCAGGTCTTGAGGGGCTCGTTCTTCCGGGTTTCGGGACCGTAGAGGTCCACGCGGTAGGATTTCGCCCCGGCCACCGGCTTCCAGCTCAGCCGGATCGAGTCGACCTTGTTGATGTCTACTGGTTCTTGGTTGACCGGGGAAACCGCCTCGGGGGCCAAGAGCCGGTCAACCTTTTCCGGCAGAGCGTCGAGGATTTGAAGGTTTTGCGTGTCTTGGAACGTCTTTTGGGTTTGACTGTCGAGGGGCATCGGAGGCTCGACCGCCTCTTGAGCGATCGTTTTGAGCAAGGTGTCGAGCGACGATTGAAGGGAGGAAGGCTCAGGATGGATGGCCTGGAGCGCCTGGACCACCCGGGTCACTCTTGAGTCGGCCTCGGCGATCGAGGCCTTCGTGACCACCACCTTCGTGTTCGACGCGACCAGTTGAGCCTGGGAGGCGACCTTTTCACAGACCGTGGCCACGACGGCCCTTTGATCGGGGCTGGAAGCCTGCACTTCCAAGGCCACGGGGTCAAAGGACGGCGGGTACAGCGCCACCGCACCCTCTTTCACCGCGACCGCTGTGGTTTCGTCGCTTCCCTGAGAAACCGTGAACCGGGTGCCGCGAACCCCGGCGACCACGGTCTTGGTGTGTACCTGGTAGCGGTCGTCCCCGACCAGCTTGGCCACCTTGGACGTCACCGTTCCCACGACCAATTGGACGTTGATCAGGTTTCTGTCTTCCGCCAGGGAAATCGTGTCGAGGGCGATGGTCGTTTCGGAGGAAAGATGGAGGACGCCGGTCTTGGCGAATTGAATGTCACAGGAGGACTGGACCCCGGTCTTGATGACGTCGTGCTCTGAAACCCTGTCCCCTGCCTCGAGGGGGACCCACACGCCCGCCTGTTTGGCTTGGATGTCACCGTCGACCGCGGTCACCACGCCCACGTGGGCGGCCAGGTCCGTGGCGGGCGGCGTCGTGGGAGGCGAAGGCTTTGCAACCGAAGGGCTGCACGAGGCCCAAAGGAGTGCCGAGGGCAGGATCAGGGCGATCAGTAGGACCTTCGGGAAGGTCGATGGCGGGGGCGATCGCCTCTTTTCGGTTTTTCCGGCACACCACTGTTTCATCCGGTACTAGCCCTCCCCTCGAGTCCGATCGAGAGAACGGCAACTTCTCTGGGCGACCGTGAGATTCAGAAATCTTTGTATTAATGGATATTAAAGTCTTTCTGTTGAAAGTGTCTATAGCGAGGTGCGTGGTAGCTGGTAACTGATTGAGTTCAACCCGGTGGCGGGTCGCAGTGACAAAACGATGATTGTGAAAACAACATTTCGGGCGCGACTCAGCGAGCACTGTCGTTGAAAGCTAGGCCCGATGGTACTTCGCGTTACGCGGGAGCCAGCGATAGCGAGGGATAATCGACTCCATCCTCCAGAACAACTCAAGGATCCGAGCTTTCACCTGTTTCATGAAACCAATCAAGGGTTCGCTCCGGTTGTATCGCTGTTCCCTTCTCGCGAACTCCTGTTTCACTCGATCACCCACGTGTTCGGATACCTCAAACACTTGTTCCATCGGGTCGAACAACCGGGAGGCGCGGAAAGACACTTGTCTCATCCGTTCCGATAGTGACTGGCTTAACCTGCAACCTGACAGAAGGCCGGTTGTCCGGTTGAAGCGGAAATCAGGCTCGCAGACAGCACCAGTTGAGTTCAAAGTAGTTTCTTGAGGGGCCTCGGTACAGAATTCCGAAAAGGATAAGCTCAAGACTGGGGAGAAATCAGGTTCTTTCCAAGAAAGAAGAGAAGAAACCGTAGTTCATTTGGGATCATGACGAAATTTATCGAGAAAGCTTCAATATCATTGGCCACAATCCTATCTTGAAAGGACATCGTAGTAGGTTGCACAATTTCAGGGATGTCAGCCATTCTCAGACTTATGGTCTTGCCCCTTCTTGTTATATCAATTCTGTTGCCGTCAACGTCATCAAAAATCGTATCGCCTCGCCGATATGCCAGCTTGTTACCATCGACGTCAAAGATAGTTCCTTTGTACAAATCAAATATACTGACGAGACTGCTGTTAACGAGGCTTACGATTTGGGAGGTATCGTAAGTTACATCCTGGACTCCTGCGCTAGTTGTTTTCTTGAAAACATTGACAATTGTGAAATTGTTGTGAATTTTTCCATTCTCTCTTGTAAGTTTACCTTCGATCGAGAGTCTTCCGGAGACGTCTCTATACGAGTAACTTTCTCCGTCACCAACAACAGAAAGAATTACGTTTCTTGCTTTTGACTCGAAATTTACAGTTGAGACTTCACTTATTACTCCATTCTGAGAGAACTCTATAAAGTATTCAAATGTGACGCCTTCACCTCTCTGATTGACTGATATTGATATGTCTTCAGAAAAGATAGGAGATGCAAATAAGAGGCAGAGCAAGCCAACACCCGTCACTCCAAGATAAAGGGGATAATCATTTTGGTGCAGTGACTGTTGCACTCGCGCCCTCCTTGAGGTAGCTCGACACCACTGAGCCAAGTTGGTTTGCGACCACGTTCGAGACTCGGATGCATCCGTAGGTGTTGTCTTCCACATTATTGTTTCCAAGCGGGGAAAACTCGTTGTTGTTGGAATACCCACCTCCGTGAACCGCATAGCCAGAGTCCCATGATTCTCCGCTTGGCTCCCATTTCCCCGTTTCTGGGTTCTTTGCGTATGTCGCAACTAACTGTTTTGCATCAGTCTTGATTTCTGTTGTGCCGAGCATATTGTTATTGGGATGGACTACCTCCGTGATTCTTGCTGTGCCTTCGGGGAAAGTTGTCGGGAAATAATTGCTCCCCTTGCTTCCATCCGGAGGGAGTGTCAATGCCTTTGGGGTAGCCATGGGCTGAGGATTATTGGTCGCCTTGTATGAATCGCTCACGGTAACGGTTCCATGTCCAGGGAGTTGTACCTGCTGGGTCACAGTAAGTGTGTTGTCTTTGGCGTAGGTCAAATTGATAGCATCCAACCCCGTCGGGTCCACAAACCTCAGCGGGTTGTTGTTGCCGTACTCATACCAGTTCCCGCCGCTCCGCGCCGGGTCCTCGGTGATGAACCTTCCCAGTGTCGGCTCATAGAACCGCGCATTGCAGTAGTACAGCCCGGTATCCATGTCGAACTGTTTGCCCGTGTAGCTTGGTGTGAAGTCCAGCGTCCCGTTACTGCGAACCATGCTCCCGAAGGCCTCGTAGTCGCCGTCCCAAACGATATTTCCACTCAAGTCGGTGATGACGTTGGTGCTTCCTTCGTGATCCGTGGAATGCCAGTATGTCACCGGCTGGGAACCATAGGGTGAATTCTTGAGGGTTCGGGTCTCCGCCCAAGTCTGGCCTAGGGCCTGGATGTATTTGATGGTTGCCATCCCGTTATCAGTGTACAGCAGATCGCCGGACTGGTCATACTGAAAGTATCTGGTCTCAGGGGTTTTGCCAGGCACCGGCTTGGTCTCGGCCACCTTCAGGTTGCGGATGTCGTAGGTGTAGTCGACCGTCGGTTGAAGTGAGGCGCTCCCGTTCAGCCCGCGTTTGGCCGAGATCAGCCGATTTTTGAGGTCGTAGACGTAGTTCCAAAGTTCGCCGTGAACAGGATCCCAATAGAACTGGTTGGTGGCAGAGTCCCACGTACCGTTGGTCCCCCGGCTGGTCAGGTTGCCGTTGGCGTCGTAGTTGAAGCTCCAGTTTCCTGCGCTCTTGATCCGGTTCGTGAACGGGTAGTAGCTGTAGTTGGTTTCGGTGGTGCTACCCCGGGTCTGGTACTCGATCAACCGGTTGCCTTGGCTGTCGTAGGTCCAGGCGGTGGTTTGGCCATCCACCAGGTACCAGACCTGGAGCAGTTGTCCGTTGGTCCCCTCCAGGGCGTGCTTGTCTAGGGGCGTGTTGTCGTCGTTCCTCTCGTCCCAGGTGGAGTGCAGCTTGATGAAGCGACCATCTTGGGGTCTTGAGAACTGCAAAGTGACGCCCGTCTCGTCCTGGAGCCAGGTGGTATCGGAGAGTTTGGCCCAGGTGTTCGGGTCCCCAGTATCGCTGAGGTACACTTCCACGGTGTGGGGCATGATCCGAGCGGTGATGCCTAGCAGACGCATCTTGCTGATGCTTTGGGGGTTAATCAGGTCGACACCGATGCTTGAGGAAAAGTAGTCCAACTTGACGGTGCCGTAGGGGTCGGAGAAGTCCAATGGTTTGACGCCGGCGACGTCGTTGAGCTGGCTTCCCCGGGACATCGATGGGTCGGTCAGGGCTTCGAAGTTGCCACCTTCCTGGGTGCTCGAGAGGCGGTTCAGCGAATCATACTGATAGTTGCTGGTCTTTCCTTCCTTGGTCTGGCTGGCTAGGTTGCCCCGGTTGTCCCATTCCATCGTCCTAGCCGTCTTGCTGGCCACTCCCCAATTGTAGCCGGTGAGGTTTCCGGTGCTCTGGTCCCAACTTTTGGTCCGCTTGGTACCGTTGGCGGCGCTCAGGCTGGTCAGCCGGCCCAAGGCGTTGTAGGAACCTCCCGAAGCGTAGCCAGGGATGGCGGTCAGCTGCTCGAGCCCATTGTACTGGGAGGTCACCACGGTGGCGTCGGGGTAGGTCAGGGTCAGCGGGAGGTGGGCGTTGTCGTAGGTCGAGCTCAGGGCCAGGGTTTTGGTGACCCCGTTGGCGGTGCTACTAGTCGAATAGCTGTTGATCAGGTCGTAGGGGTCGGCCACGAAGGCGCCGCTGGCCTGGTTGATCCGAGTGGTGACGTTGCCGTCGGTGGCGCTGCTCAACGATCCGGCCAGATCGTAAGTCCAGCTCTGGTTCAGGGTCGGCGAGCCGGGCTTGGTCAGGACCTTGTTGGTCAACAGGCCTGTGACGGTGTAGGTGTTGGTGGTCAGGGTGCCGTTCGGGTCGGTGACGCTCTGGACCAGTCCCCGCACGTCGTAGAGGGAACTCCACGACTGACCCGCGTTGTTGTGCTCGGCAATGACCTGGGCAAAGGGGTTGTAGGCGCGCACCCACACCTGGTCGCCGCTTACCGAGTTTTGAGTTTGCGTGGCGGTTTGGTCACCCCAGAGGTCGTAGGCGTTCAAGGTCTTGTTTCGGGTAGGGTCCTCGGTCAGCACGATCTTGTTCAGGCTGTTGAAGCTTTGGTAGGTGGTGTTGCCCACGGCGTCGGTGACCGAGGTGGGTCTTCCCAAAAGATCGTACCCGGTGATCTGTTTCTGTCCGTCGGGCAGATCGGTCTCGGTCAGGCGGTTGAGGCCGTCGTAGAGCTTCGTGGTGGTCAGGGTGCCACCCAGAATTTCTTTCGTCTGGTTGCCCACGGCGTCGTACGTCCAGGCCGAGACCAGGGGGCCGGTTCCATCCGCCCCGGTAACGCTCTGTCCGATCTTGTGGTTGCGGTTGTCGTAGTTCCAACTGGTGGTCCGGCCGCTAGGGTCGACCTGGCCGATGGCGTTGCCCCTCAGGTCGTAGGTGATGGTCTGGGTCCCCCGGGCCCGACCGGCCACGGCAGGAAGGTCGGCGGACACCAGACGGTCCAAGTCGTTGTAGCCGTAGTTGATGGTGAAGTTGTCGGTGCCGGTGGCACTCGACCGGGGGTCCTTCATCTGGATCTTGCGGTCCAGGAGGTCGTAGAGGTATCGGACCACGGCGCCGGCAGGGTCGGTCTCGGTGAGAACCTTGTTCCGACTGGAGTAGGCCTTGAGGCTGAACCCGGCGGTGGTGGCGGCCTTGGTCGGGTCGGCCAGGATCTGGGTCACCATCAGGGGATCGGCGTGTTTCACGAGGTTGCCGTTGGCGTCGTACCAGCTCCATTCCTGGCGGGTGTCGACCCCCGGAACCCCGACCGTCTTCTTGATCACCCTCCCCGCCAGG
>JGI26470J50227_1000797_pt1 | contig 12190 bp, 18 predicted proteins | sample FreactTroBogLake_FD_50227 | JGI IMG/M metagenome (IMG submission 50227) | reverse complement strand
TTTACGGTATGATAAATAAATAATGACATGGAGAAATATATTATGACGAAGACTGATCTTGTATATAATGCGCTTGTTCTAAATCGTGAGGAGCTTACTGCNAAGCAAATTGCTTCTCGATACGATATTTCNAACCCATACGACGCGATTTATAATCTCCGTATGAATGGATACCCGATCCATTGTAATAAGCGTACAAATTCCAAGGGCGATATTAAGCATAAGTATAGCCTCGGCAAGCCTTCTCGTGAAGTTATTGCTGCTGGATATAAGGCGCTCGCCGCCGGTTTTGTTTGAGTAAAAACTACGCTGTTTGACAATTAAATCATAGAAACAACTTCGGTTGTTTCTTTTTGGAGAAATCCGTATCAGACGCAAGGCTCTTGAACCTTGACGAGGTATTGGTTTCTCTTGAAAGAAACAATTGGTGTTTGTATAAAAAGACATATATATGTCGATGCGAATAGTTTGCTGATGTCGTATGCCACACTACATGGACTGGTTACCGTAGTGGCGAACGGCGCAGACTTTTAATCTGCTATACAAACATCGTGGGTTCGAGTCCCACCCAGTCCTCCAATATGCGTTGGCTGCAGAGACGGTGGTTCTGCGACAGACTGTAAATCTGTTCCCTTTGGGTAACACTGTAGGTTCGAATCCTACCTAACGCACCATTAAACATGTCATATAAAGGCGATAATTATGAAAGATCAAATTTCGAGTTTGCAAGGCGATCAAGCCTTATTTTTTACATTTCCTAATAACGGTGTTGTTTTTCATCGTGTTCCTGACGACCTTATGTCTAAGGTTAAAGATGTAACAAACAAGGCTGTTGAAAATGGATTTGAAGGATCTGTTGAGGCTGGTTATAAGTTAACTGCCAATATTGACAAGGAATATGATTTCAGNAAGGAGCTAGCTCCTGTTTTGCTTGATTATATTTGTGGCCTAATTCATTTGCACGATCGTCGNTCGCAGCCGCATTTTATTAATGAGGTTGTTAACGTTGCCTCTCANCCGCGCAATTTTAAGTTCAAGGATGTTTGGGCCAACTTTCAAAAGAAACATGAATTTCATCCTCATCACATTCATGGTGGTGTTTATTCTTTTGTTATTTGGACGAAGATTCCTTACAAGTTAGAAGACGAACTGGCTATGTTCCCAAAGGCCACTCTTAAGTGCGCTTCTATGTTTGTGTTTTATTACACTGATATTCTGGGGCAGGTTAGAAGTTTTCCAGTTCCTGTAGATAATGACTACGAAGGAATTATTTGTTTGTTCCCAAAGGGTTTGGGTCATTCCGTTAATCCTTTCTATACATCTGATGATTATAGAATTGCGGTTTCTGGTGATATTGTTATGGATACGGATTAATAGGAGTTTAATATGGAACATTTTTATCAGAACGTTGAAGGCTGGTTCAACTATCCCGATATGTTTAAGTTTGCAGTTGATTCAGCNCCTCAGAAGGCTCATTTCGTTGAGATTGGAACNTGGAAGGGNCAAAGCTCTGCTTTCTTGGCCGTTGAAATTATCAATAGTGGCAAGGATATTAAGCTAGATTGTATTGACAATTTTACTGGCTCCATTATTGAACCAGGTCAGATGTTTGACCCTGATAATCGCGCAGGACGTTTGCTCGAAGTGTTCAAGGAAAACATGAGACCAGTAGTTGGTCATTATGAAGCGATCAAGGGCGACAGTACTGAATCGGCCAGTCTTTATGAAGATGGTTCGCTTGATTTTGTTTTCATTGATGCTTCTCATGATTATGAGTCCTTTAAGAAGGATCTTTTCGCTTGGTTTCCGAAGGTGAAGGTTGGTGGCCTTATTTCTGGTCATGATTTTGCGGATCCTTATCCAGGCATTATGAAGGCGGTTCGCGACCATCTAGCTGATGAGCATGTTGGTGTGACACCTTCTACTTGTTGGTTCTGTTTTAAGAGTAAAACAGTTCTTTCTAACGTTTAGTGGTTAATCCGAGTGTAGCGCAGGCTGGTAGCGCATCTGGTTTGGGACCAGAGGGTCGGGAGTTCGAATCTCTCCATTCGGACCATTTTATGGACGACTAGCTCAATTGGTTAGAGCAACCGCCTCTTAAGCGGTAGGTTGTGGGTTCAATCCCCTCGTCGTCTACCAAAAAAGTGCTTGACTTATCGCACTAAATAAAGTAGTATAAGAATATAAAGTTTATTTCCCGATAGCTCAGTTGGTAGAGTAGGTGACTGTTAATCACTTGGTCCTAGGTTCGAGTCCTAGTCGGGGAGCCAAATACATCGGTGTAGTTCAATGGTAGAACGGCGGTCTCCAAAACCGTATATTGGGGTTCGATTCCTCACTCCGGTGCCATTATAGGAGGGTAGCGTCTATGGTAGACATACAGTCTTGAAAACTGCGCCACCGAAAGGTTGATGGTTCGATTCCTTTACCCTCCGCCACCACGTGCCCTTTGGTGTTGAAACAGACTAGGGTGATAGCGAATGATTCCCTCCCTCCGCGGAATTAAGGGAGACACCTAAATAACTATCCGTCGCCGAACTACGATAGTGTTCGGAGCTATTCGCGACAGTCTTCTAATTGGACTAGGAAACCTGACTTTCAATCAGGGCAATGAGGGTTCGAGTCCCTTCTGTCGCGCCAAGTTAGTCCGTAGTAACGGACCTAAGAGGGACCAGCCCACCTCTATAAAAACGGGGAACAGTTTTGGGCGATTAGTTCAATGGTAGAACGCTGTCTTTACACGGCAGTTACAGGAGTTCGATTCTCTTATCGCCTACCAGTTTTAGGTTCCGTCCAGCATACATCGCCGCGAGGCACTTTTTATTGGAAAAAAGCAAAGGGAACCTGTTTAGTTTCATTAAATATGGAGATATATAATGGCTCGTAATCGTGTTAATACTTTTAATTCTGAATCCTTTAAGAATTCCATTGGCCAAACTCTAAATCCTGGCGATAAGGTTGTTGCAATAACTACTGGATATAATCATCGTGTGAATACGTTCACTGGAACGTTTGATGGTGTTTATAAGAACGGTCGCGGTCAAATTACTGGCACTCGTGTAGCTAATGTTCCTGTCACTTGGAACGAACGTCAGTTCGCTGATGATGGCGAACACGAAGAAACGCGAATCGTGTTTAATCGTGAAGCCATGCGTTATGATTATATTCCCACTGGTCGTCGATTTAATTTGATTAAGAATACTAGATATCGTAAGTCTACATTGCAACGTAATAGGGTTTACAAGATCGAAACACCTCTTGCATAAGTAAAAATTTAAATAATTTAGGCTCAGTTCCGCAACTCAAAAATTGATTTGCAACATCAAAAAAGATGAGCCTGTTATTTTTGATTGAGTTCCGCAACCAAAACACACTTGAAATGTGATAAAAATCAATCTGATGAAAAGGAAGTGAAAATGTCTACTTTTGCTAATGCTGTTCGCAATCAGTCTGCTCGTACTGAAAACCATCATGAACCCTCGTTACGATTACTAAATAAAAGATGCCCGTCGATGAAAATAGTAGTTGACGGGCAGCTGTTTCTCATATAAAATATGTTTATGATAAAGTTTTGGGGTGCTAAGCTAACGGGAAACTGACGCTTTTGCTGAAATTATGCGATTTATAAATACTCCAAAAAAGAAGTTTTATATGTGGAAATGTAAACACTGTAATCAAGAGTTTGATTATACTCGTACTACTGATAAAGGAAATCACGCTAAACATTGTGATAAAAACCCTAATAGAAAAGCTTCTTACGAAAAGCTAAGTAAATCGAGTAATAAAAGATTTGGTGAGTTTAAACAGTTTTCAGTAATCTGTAAAACGTGTGAAACGCCTTTCAATGTCATTGAAAGAGAAAAGTTATTTCCTTCAAAAGATAGATACTTTTGTTCTCGAAATTGTTCTAATAGTGTTGGGGGAAAGGCGAAGTCGAGTAAGTATCACTACGACGAAGTAGCGAATTATACGACAGTTGCTTGGAGGTATCACGATAGAAAATGCATTGTATGTGATGAAGCGAATGTGGTTGCAGTTCATCATTTGAATGAGGTTCATTCTGATAATAGACCTGAAAATCTCGTTCCATTGTGCCCCACACATCATCACTATATGCATAGCAAACATAAATACCTGATAGAGAATAAAGTTTTACAATATGTAAAAAGTAAATGGGGATAGGGACTGCTTGGGGTGGTCGTCTCACTTGCAATGAGAAGTTCAGGTCGGTTCGAATCCGACTATCTCCACCAAAGTTCAAGTGGTCGCCACTTTGCTGAGAAGAGACTGGCTAGGTAAAGGAGAAGCTCAGAATCCTACCACTTGATTAGTTCGGTTGGCTGCGTAATAGGCTCGTGTTGGTCCACGGTTAACCAACCATAGTTTCGCTGGTATAGTATAGTGGCATTACAGTGGATTTGTAACCCTCTGACGGGAGTTCGATTTTTCCTACCAGCACCAGTTTATCGGGAGTGTTATATGGAAACATATAATGGTTTTCAAAGTTCGATCTTTGACTCCCGCCCAAATTTTATGAGTTCTGTGCACAATGCCAGGGTGAAATATGAGCAGAAAACAAAAGCAACTGATTACTGCTGTCATTTATGATAAAAAAGGCAAAGTGCTTTCTATTGGTCAAAATTCTTATGTTAAAACGCATCCAATTCAATTTCATCATGCCAAAAAAGTTAATTTAACTGAAAAAATGTTTCTTCATGCTGAAATTGCTGCGATCGTAAGATGTAAGGATATTAAATCTGCTCATCGTATGTTTGTTTCGCGGTGGTACAAAGATGGTACTGAGGCTAATGCAAAACCTTGTCCGGTATGTATGTCCGCCATACGATCTACCAATATACGAATTATTGATCATACCTAAATATAAAACAGTTTCGCCCGTATAGCTCATCTGGTAGAGCAGCGCCCTTGTAACGCGCAGGCGGTGGGTTCGAGTCCTGCTGCGGGCACCAAATATATTGTAGTTTATTGCGGGGTGGCGCAACGGTAGCGCGCTGGTCTCATAAGCCAGAGGTAGTAGGTTCAACTCCTACCCTTCGCAACCAGTTTAGGTCTGTTAGCTCAATTGGTTAGAGCATCCGCCTGTCGAGCGGAAGGTTGTGGATTCGAGTTCCATACAGATCGCCAGTTTATTCGGGGATAGTTTAATGGTAGAACGTCGGTCTTTGGAACCGACTGTCAGGGTTCGAATCCTTGTCCCCGATCCATTTTTATAATATTATATTGGGGAGTGGCGCAATCGGTAGCGCAGATGACTCTGAATCATAAGGTTGTGGGTTCGATCCCTACCTCCCTAGCCAAATTTAAGGGGAAGTGCGCTGGAATGGCTACAGCAAGGTCTGCAAAACCTTCGAATGTCGGTTCGACTCCGATCTTCCNCTCCAAAGTTTGTGGTAAGNAAAGCCNGTAGAATNCTCGTCCATGGTAAGAGTCATAATGGGGTCGGAGTAATTAACCGATAAAAGGAGAATGGGAAAGTTGATGATTTTATCACTTCTTGATACCTCACCTGCCACAATTAATTACAAAGGAAATATATGAAAAGTCCTGTTGCTAATCATGCTGGTAATGTTAATTTGAAAGGCAAAAAATACAAACTGATGAGTTGTAAGTGTTGTCTTTGTATTGACTTTCGTGACAAACTGCTAAATAAAGAGCATATGAAAGAAATGAATGGATTTAGACGACAAATCATTCAAGACTGAATTTTGGCGGTGGTTTGATAATATCGCCCCGAAAGAACGAAAAAAGTTTCAAGAATATCCTGCTGATATGGCAGAGTTATTCTTTTATAATAAATACTATAGTAAAGGAATTGATCCTTTTAATAGTCTTGTAGCTAAACCGGAGTTGAAAAATAATGCAAAAAACATTTGACGAATTGCACTCATTAATCCTGAAAGAATATCTAAATACTAGCGATGTTGAGCAACAAAAATTGATTAAAAAACATTTATTTGAAATTATTGTTGCTTTTAACCGTATTACGAAGTTGTTGGGAGAAAAACCACAACATAATATCGATATAGAAAAATTGGTCTTGTAGCTCAACTGGATTTAGAGCGTCGCCCTACGAAGGCGTTGGTTGAAGGTTCGAGTCCTTCCAAGACCTCCATATATGCGGATGTAGCTCAGCGGTAGAGCACTTCGTTGCCAACGAAGACGTCATCGGTTCGATCCCGATTATCCGCTCCAACTTTTTGCGGGGTTGGTATATAGATTGTGCCCTAGCCTTCACTATTTTATAAATAGTTTTATGGAGGTACAATATGTATTACACTATCTATAAAACAACAAATATGTTAGACAATAAATTTTATATCGGTAAACATAAAACTGAATTCCTTGATGACGGTTATATGGGATCGGGTAAGTTGCTAAAGCTGGCTATTGAAAAATATGGTGTTGATAACTTTAAAAAAGAAATACTTCATATTTTTGATAACGAAAAAGATATGAATGATAAAGAACGTGAATTAGTTATTTTGTCTGAACAAAGTTATAATTTGTGTGAAGGTGGTAATGGCGGTTTTGATTATATCAACAAATCTGGTATAGCAAAATTTAAAGGCAAATTACATTCTGCCGAAACAAAAGATAAAATAAAAAAACAAAGAACAGGAAAAACTCATTATATCCCTACTGAAGAATATAAAGCTAAAATGAGTGAAATTATGAAAGAACGTCATAAGAAAAATCCTGGATTCAATAAGCGGAGTTAACTCAGTGGTAGAGTGTCAGCCTTCCAAGCTGTTCGTCGCAGGTTCGAATCCTGTACTCCGCTCCATTAATGCCCTCCTAGCCCAACTGGTAAACAACGAACTTTTATAAATAAATTAGATCAAAAATATCTATAGTGGTTCAAATGATTTGTGAAAATTGCGCTAAAGAAAATAGTGGTTCTTATGGTTCTGGAAGATTTTGTTGCTCTGGTTGTTCAAGAGCATATTCAACAAAATCAAAAAGAAAAGAAATAAATCAAAAGGTTAGTAATAAATTAACTGGAAGAGAAAGCCCAAATAAAGGAAAAAAACAGTCTGCTGAATCTATTAAAAAAAGAATGAAATCTTTCACAGAAGAAAAGCGAAAAGCAGCTAGTGAAAAAATGAAACAATTGAGGTATGATAGATATATCAATCTCTCTTTTGAAGAACTTTATTCAGTTGGACAAAAGAAAAGAAGAGTAAAAGAAGAACAAAACCATTCTTGTAATAGATGCGGACTTTCCGAATGGTTAGGTGAATCTATTAAATTAGAAGTTGAACATAAAGATGGTAATACTGGTAATAATTCTAGAGAAAATCTAGAAGCATTATGTCCAAATTGTCATTCTTTAACTCCGACGTGGAGGAAAAGTAAAAACGCAAAGAAAATTATTTGTGAAAAATTAGCGCCAATGGTGGAATGGCAGACACGCTAGTTTTAGGAACTAGTGCTTCGGCGTGGGGGTTCAAGTCCCTCTTGGCGCACCAGTTAATGCTGCTTTAGCTCATTTGGTAGAGCAACTCACTAGTAATGAGTAGGTGGTCAGTTCAAATCCGACAAGCAGCACCATAAGTTATGAGAGGTCAGTATGATTAAGATAGGTGTTATAGGAGCNGGAACAGCTGGTGTTATTTCGATTTTATCGATAATAGATTTTTTGAAAAATAAGAATTTTTTTAAAATGCCTGTTACGATTGAGTGTATTCATAACCCAAATATTCCGGTTCTGACTGTTGGAGAAGTTACTAGTACAGCGTTGACCAGAGCTTTTCAAAATGTGTTTAACTTTAACTTTATGTCCGATCTTGGCGAATTAGATGGTTCTGTTAGGTTTGGTAACAAACATACTTGGGAAGATGGATTGGGTAGAGATTTTGAACTAAATTATTCAACGCCCAATATGCATATTAATAGCGAAAAAGTTGGCAAATATGTTATCGCCAAACTCAATCAATATTATTCTTCTATGTTTAAAGAGCGTCACGAAAACGTTAGGCAAGTTATACAACTCAGTGATAAAGTTCTCNTAAATACAGATAACGAACAGCTTGAATATGATTATATCATTGACAGCACTGGTATGCCTACCTCCAAAGAATTAGAAGGCGGCAACTACGCTTTTCCTGACATTGAAACAGTTAATTCGGTAATAATTTATCCTGATTTTAAACCATATAATGAAAATTTTACGACAGTATTATTTCATAAAAATGGTTGGATGTTTGGTATTCCTTTGCAACATAGAAAAGCTTTTGGTTATCTTTATAATGATAAGATAACTGATAAAGAAGAAGCTATTGAACATTTTGCGAAACTTAAGCCAGATATTGAAGTTAGTAAGCTTCGTTCTTTAAATTGGCGACATTATTATCGCAAAACAGCTATGGATGGACGAATCCTTTATATGGGTAATAAAGTTTACTTTTTTGAACCTTCTCAAGGATTGCCTTTACATTATTATTTCTGTTTATCACAAAATTTTATTCAGTATCTATTTGATGATTTTATGACGACAGCTGATATTTCTTGGTATATTAATAAATATCATGAACTTTCGATGCAGAAAATTCAAGATTTGATAGCAATAAACTATGCCGGAAAAAATAAGATGACTAGCCAGTTTTGGAACGAAACTTCAGAAAAGGCCAAAAATCGTTTAAAGAGTTCTTTGCATTTTAGAGAATGGGGTCAAAAAGTTACGGAATTAAATTTTATACCTTGGTATTGGTCCCATGATCCGACTTTGATGAATCAATATATTTACGCTTTCGATATTGATATTAAATCGTTAATAAGTTAAAATGCTCGTGTAGTCCAATTGGCAGAGACAACGGCTTCAAACTCCGTGTGTTGTGGGTTCGACTCCCTCCACGAGCACCATCCTGATTTAGTGTTGTTGGTCAGCACGGATGATTGTGGATCATCAAGACTTGGTTCGAATCCAAGAATCAGGACCATATAAATAGTAGGTTAGAGGGTTGTGGGTATACCTGTAATGAGCTGGCTATCGAGCGAGCATGACTGGGAACCCTCACGAATTTGTCGGTATAGCTCAGTTGGTCAGAGCGCTGGTTTCATACGCCAGATGTCACTAGTTCGAATCTAGTTACCGACACCATATAACGCCGCTCTGGTATAGCTGGTGCGTACGCTGGTCTGAAGAACCAGAAGACTCTGTTCGATTCAGAGGGGCGGCACCAAATATAAGTATACTGCTTTCTTAGCTCAAAGGTAGAGCAGGCGGTTGACCTGTATAAATACATTTGAAACTTTCTGGAGAAGTAAAATGTATGGCGGATTAAAAACAAAAACTTGTAATGTATGCAATACAGAAATATCGGTCAACAACCATACTAGACACCAACTTAGTTGTAATGGTACAATAACAAAAAAAGTTAGAGGTGTGGATTTTGATCCAAATTGGGGATATAAAGATGGATCGCGAGCGGCTTGGAATAAAGGAAAGAGATCAAAGCCGGATAATAGAAGTGCAGAATTTATTGGAAAAGTTGGCGGTTATAGGCCAAATGCCGGACGATCTAAAAAATTCAAAGTAAAAGATTCTTTGGGCAATGATACTACATTGCAAAGTACCTATGAATTAGAGTGCAGTGAAATACTTAATCTATTATCCATTAGATGGATAAGACCAAAAGCATTAAAGTATGATAATAAAAATTACTTTGCAGATTTTTATTTGTTAGATTATGACGTATATCTTGATCCAAAAAATAATTATAAAGCTAAACAAGATAAAGAAAAAATTGAAAAAGTAATAGAACAAAACGGTGTTAAGGTATTTGTCTTGTTGAAAGAACAACTGAACAATGAATACATTCTTTCTGTCATTCGATGATATCGTAGAGATTAACTAACATTGGCGTATAGCTCAGTCAGGAGAGCACGGAGCCGATAACTCCGAGGTCGCTGGGGCAGATCCAGCTACGCCAACCAACTATTGCTTCCTTGGTGAAACGGGATATCACAAGAGTCTACGAAACTCTAGTTCCAGATTCGAGTTCTGGAGGAAGCACCAAATTGGAGAGTTGGCCGAGTGGTTTAAGGCACCTCACTGCTAACGAGGCGAACCAATGTGTTCCGAGAGTTCAAATCTCTCACTCTCCGCCATTTTATATTTCGTAAAATAACTCTTCAATATAAATAACACGTGCCCCATAAAAGGGCCATTATTAAATATGGAGTTAAAGTTATGAATAATTTTCTAAAAAGTTTACAGTGGGTAGTCGCCCGTATTAAAGAACCAAGCACATGGGCTGGTGCTAGTATTGTGGCAGTTGTTGTACACCAAACCTTTCCTGGCCCAATGGGCGATAGTATTCTCGCTTTGGGAGCTGCAGTTGGTGGTATTTTAGCAGTTGTTATGCCTGAAACTGTTACTCCGGCAACTACGCCTGCAAAGTAATGATCACAAAATCAGTTAATATCTCTGAGGTTATCTCGGGTATTAAAATTGCATCCAAACTGGATTGGTCAAAATTGCGTCAAGCTTTTGAAAATTCAGATTGGATGGGATTAGGTGTTTTAACTTTAGAAGATGCTTGTGAAATTGCTAAACCTTTAGTGCCTCAAGCAAATGCCATAGAATCAGTAATTAAAATGCTTGCTGCCATTGGCGGAGATATGCCCAAATCCCCAACGCAAAAAATTAGTTTCAGCGATATAATTCAATCTATTATGGTCGCTGAAGGCATTGACTGGAAATCTTTTGAACTAGCAATTATGGGTCACAATCCATTTGTTGCTAGTTCATTGGTATTGGAAGATATTATCAAATTGATATCCCCATTTGTTCCAGTTCCTGCTGCGGCAGTGCCAATTTTAACTGGATTGATCTGGTTAGGTCAAATTGGTAAACCTATGGACCCCGAAGTAATGTCGGTGTTAGAAAAAATAAAAAATGGTGATCAATTAAACGATTTTGAACAAAAAATCTATCAACAATACATAGGAGAGTAAATTATGTTTAAGAATATCGCTATCGGTTCAATTCTTTCTACCAGCCTTTTCCTTGCTGGTTGTAATGCGCCAACAATTACNGCNGCNCAAATTCAGCAAGCAACTTTGGCTGCTTGTAATTTTGAACCGACAGCTGTTGAAGTTGCTGGTTTGATTCCAAATGTTTCAACAACTGTTGTGAGCGACGCTAACTCTATTGCAACTGCTATTTGTGCGGCTGTTAAGAAGAGTTCAACAACTACTACTCCAACAGCGCCAACAACTACTGCAGCAAAGCGTAGAGCTACAGCTCCTGTAACAGCTAATGTGGTACTTCCAAATGGACAAATTATCAAGGTAACGGGTAATTTCGTTCAGTAATGAAATTAAGTAAATTAGAAATACAATGGTTAGAACAGCCGGAGGATCATAATTATCCTGCGGCTGAATCTTATTTGACCTTGATTTATTCGGAAAAAGATCTAACGAAATTTATATCCGAGCTTCGCAACGCGGAAATAACTTCTTTCAAAGCAAAAGATATTTTCAGAGCATCAGAGTTATCTTTGCTCGGCGTTTCTAACGGGCACATTAAAAAAAATGTGAAGAAAATTAAAGAAGGCAAGGCACTTTCCCCAATTCTTTTAGTGAGAGACACTAAAAATGGAAGAGTTATTATTGCCGATGGTTATCATCGCCTATGTACAGTTTATAGGATAGATGAAGATGCGGTAATTCCTTGTAAGATTGTTTGATGCTAAATACTCCAGGGTTATCTCTGGAGTATTTTTTTATGGCAAATTGGATTCGAAGAAAAACAACAAAAGGTNCAAGTGGCGTTAGGTTTACCACTACTACGAGTTATGGAAAAAACGGTGGTATCACAAACTCACAATCTGTCGGCAATAAAAATGGCCGCACAACGGTATCTNAATCTTCCAATGGTCGTACTAAAATGACTCAAACATATCATATGGGCGATATGTCCATGAGAAAAACTGTATTTTCTAGTTCTAACAAAATTAAAAATAAAAAAATAAGAACAAANAAACTAACCAAGGCCGAAACCGAAGCAATAGTTTCTTTGTTCTCATCAAAATACTTTTGGTCATTTATTATANTTGGNATTNTATTTTTACTTATTATGAAGTAAAAATCTCCAACGCTCTATTAACGAATCGAGAACGCTCCATTTTAAAAACTTGGGGCGTTGTTTCATTTTCAACAGTAA
>JGI26470J50227_1000794_pt1 | contig 12247 bp, 9 predicted proteins | sample FreactTroBogLake_FD_50227 | JGI IMG/M metagenome (IMG submission 50227) | reverse complement strand
CCACCGCCGCAACTCGAGTCGGACCTTGGCGTCGAGGGCCGAAAACGGCTCGTCGAGGAGAAGCACTTTCGGCTCGGTGGCCAGCGCCCGGGCCAGGGCGACGCGTTGGCGCTGTCCGCCCGAGAGCTGCCCGGGAAGGCGTTTGCCGGCCCAGTCCATCTGCACCATTTTCAAGAGGTGGTTCACCCGGTCCTCGATCTGCCCCTTGCCTGGTTTTTCCTTGCCCTTGAGCACTCTCAAACCGAAGGCGACGTTCTCAAACACCGTCATGCGGCGGAACAACGCGTAGTGTTGAAACACAAACCCCACCCGCTTCTCCCGAACCGAAAGGCCGGTGACGTCTTCGTCCGCGAGCAGGATCTGCCCCGAATCGGGGGTCTCCAGGCCGGCGATCATCCGAAGCAGGGTGGTCTTCCCGCATCCCGAAGGGCCCAAGAGCGCCACCAGTTCGCCGGTACCCACCCTCAGGCTCACGTCGTTCACGGCCTTGTAGGCCCCGAAGCTCTTCGTCAGGTTCTTGACTTCGATACTCATACGCCGGTTTCCTTCTCTTGTTTGTCGAATCGCGATTCCAACCAGGCCTTGAGGGCGATCGTGATCAAGGCGAGCAACACCAGAAGCGACGCCACGGCGAAGCTCGCGGTGATGCTGTACTCGCTGTAGAGAATCTCGATGTGGAGGGGAACTGTATTCGTCTGTCCCCGGATGTGGCCCGAGACGACGCTGACGGCTCCGAATTCGCCGATGGCCCGGGCGTTGCAGAGCACCATGCCGTAGAGCAGTCCCCATTTGATGTTCGGGAGGGTCACCCGCCAGAAGATCTGCCAGCCCCGGGCCCCCAGAGTCAACGCGGCCTCCTCCTCCTCGCGGCCCTGGGCCTGCATCAGAGGAATGAGTTCCCGAGCGACGAAGGGAAACGTGACGAACAACGTGGCCAGGACGATGCCGGGGGTCGAGAAGATGATCTTGATCCCGAAGGTTCCCAGCCATTCCCCGAAGGGCGTCCGGCTGCCCAGAAGGAGGACGAACACCAAACCCGCAATCACTGGCGAAATGGCGAAAGGCAGGTCAAGCAGGCTGATCAGAAACGCCTTCCCCCGGAACGTGAACTTCGTGATCGCCCAGGCGGCGGCCACGCCAAACGCCGCGTTCAGGGGGACGACGATGGCCGTGGTCATCAAGGTGAGTCCCAACGCGGAAAGCGCGGCGGGTTCGGTCCACGCGGCCCAGAAGACCTCGACGCCTTTTTTCAGCCCTTCCACCAACACCAGGGCGAGCGGAAGGAACAGAAACAAGAGGAAGAACCCGACGGTGATGGCAATGAGTGTGACCCTCACCCACAGAGGATCTCCGGTGGCTTTGGTTGACATCAGCGAGGCTCCTTGTGGGCCCACGACTGGAGCAGGTTGAGCACCAGCAACATCACGAAACTGAACACCAGCAGCGTCAGAGCCACGGCGGACGCCCCGGCGTAATCGAACTGGTCGAGCTTGGCCATGATGATCAGCGGGGCGATTTCGGTCTTGAACGGCAGGTTCCCCGCGATGAAGATCACCGAACCGTATTCTCCCAGGCCCCGGCTGAAGGCCAGCGTGAATCCGGTCAGCAACGAAGGGAGGATCGCGGGAAACAGGACGCGGCGGAAGGTCTGCCACCGGTTCGCCCCCAGGCTGTGGGCCGACTCCTCCATTTCCTTTTCAAGGTCGGCGAGGACGGGCTGCATGGTCCGGACCACGAACGGAAACCCGACGAAAATCAGCGCCAGGGTGATGCCGGTGGTGGTGTTCACGACGGTGATGCCTGCGTCGGTCAGCGGCTTGCCCAGCCATCCGATCGGCGAGTACAGGGTCGCGAAACAGACCCCGGCCACCGCGGTCGGCAGGGCGAAGGGAAAGTCGACCAGCGCGTCGAAGAGGCGTCTGCCCGGGAAGGGGTAGCGCACGAGCACCCAACTGGCGATCAGCCCCAGGATCGCGTTGACCCCGGCGGCGGTCATCGCCGTGCTGAAACTGACCCAGTACGACGCCACCGCCCGGGGCGAGGTCACCGCCTTGAAGAACTTGTCCCACCCCATGCCCAAGGGCTGGATCAACAGAGTCGCCAGGGGAATGAGGACCACGGCGGAAAGGTAGACCACCGTGTACCCCATCGAGAGGCCGAAGCCTGGAAGGATGTTTTTTCGCATCATTGGGGACTGTAGATCGCGTCGAAGATTCCACCGTCGTCGAAAAACTTCTTTTGGACGGCACGCCAGTCGCCGAAGGTCTCGGCGAGGGTGAACAGGTCAACCTTCGCAAACTTGCCGGCGAATTTCTTGGCCACGCCCTCGTCTCGGGGACGGTATCCGTTCCGGGCGAACAACTCCTGGGCCGCAGGGGAATAGAGGTATTTCAGATACTCTTCGGCCAAGACCCTGGTTGCGTGTTTGTCGACGTTCTTGTCGACGACGGCTACCGGAGGCTCGGCGAGGATGCTGGTCGGCGGGACGACCAAGTCGTAGTTTTCTCTTCCGAATTCCTTGAACACCAGGTCGACCTCGTTTTCCCAGGCCAGCAAAACGTCTCCGATGCCCTTTTGGGTGAAGGTCAGCGTGGCTCCCCGGGCTCCGGAATCCAGCACCGGCACGTTCTTGTAGACCGCCTTGATGAACTGGTTCGCCTTCGCCTCGCTCTTGGTCTTGCGCAGCTGGGCGCCGTAGGCGGCCAGAAACGCCCACCGGGCCCCGCCGGAGGTCTTGGGGTTCGACACGATGACGCCGACCCCGGGCTTCACGAGGTCGTCCCAGGTGACGATTTTCTTGGGGTTGCCCTTGCGGACCAGGAACACGATCGTCGAGGTGTACGGCGTGGAATTCTGGGGGAGTTTCTTCTGCCAATCGAGGGAAAGGAGCCTCGAGTCCGCGATGGCGTCGACGTCGTAGGCCAGCGCCAGGGTGACGACGTCGGCCTCCAGGCCGTCGATGACCGACCGGGCCTGTTTCCCCGACCCGCCGTGGGACTGACTGACGGCTACCGTTTTGCCGAACTTCTTGGAATAGTAGTCGGCAAACAGCGTGTTGTATTGCTGGTAGACTTCCCGGGTGGGATCATAGCTCACGTTGAGCAATTTGAGACCCGCCTTGTCTTGGGCGAAGGTTCCTGGAAGCAAGAGTAGGGAAAACAGAGAAAGAACAGCGACTGAACGAAATTTGGTCGAGCTTTTCATGACTCTCTCCGTTGCATGGGGAATACTCAAGTGACAGGCTAAGGTATAGGAACAATTCTCAAGTTTGTCAAGTGAGTATACTGAAGAGGAGAGCTCCATGGACTTCGATCCCAAGGTCTTCCTGGCCATCGACTGGCCGGGAATTCTGGTCCCCACCCTTTCGGTGGCCGAAAAGGTTCTGAGAACCGTTCTTGTCTACGGCTTCCTCATCCTGGCGCTCCGGCTGGCCGGAAAACGCGAGCTCGCCCAGCTCAACCCCTTCGACTTCATCGTGCTGTTGGTCCTTTCAAACACCCTGCAGAACTCCGTGATCGGGAACGACAACTCCGTGGTGGGAGGGTTCCTGGGGGCGGCGACCCTGCTGCTGATCAACGCCGGCGTGAACCGGTGGCTGGCCCGGCACCCGAGCCTCGAATCGGCACTCGTCGGACGAAAACGTCTCCTCGTGGTCGCCGGCCAAGTTCAGCCGCTGGCCCTGAAAAAAGAGAGCATCACGCTCCAGGAGCTCGAGATGGCCGCCCACAAACAGGGGATTCCCCACTTGGCCGAGGTCGAAAGCGCCGAAATCGACCCCGACGGCGAACTGTTCTTCGTCGCCCGCACCCCGGAGCCCGAGGAAATCCGCCACCGCGAATTGCTCGATCGAATCGACGCCCTCACCAGGGAGATGGCCGAGCTCAAGGCGGCGGTCAACCCTCCACGGTGATCGCGAAACTGCGGGTGAACGCCGCGCCGGCTTCGAGGCGGTTGATGCCCTCCTTCTCCTCGAGCTTGCCGGTGGCGTCGACGGAATCGGCGACCCCGCACCAGGGTTCCAGACAGACGAAAGGCGAATCCGGCGCGCTCCAGACCCCGAAATAGGGAAACCCGGGGAACTCCATGCTCAGCGCCATTCCCGCGTCGCGCTGGCGCAGCGCAATCCGGCTGGATTTCAGCTTCTTCATCACCACCGCGTCTTCGGCAAAAAGCGGCCGCGTGGTTATGAGGGTCTTGCCGGCGTGGGGAAGCGGCCGGGTCTCCCCCGACAGGAGCCCGTCGGCGTTCAGCATCCACCGGGTCAGCGGTTCGTTCTGCTCGAAATCCAGGAACCCGTCGGTGAAGGTTCCCTCCTCGGCGAAGGGGAGGTTGAACGCCGGGTGCGCTCCGATGCTGAAGAACATCGCTTCATCCCCCCGGTTCACGACCCGGTAACTGGTGTGGATGACCCGTTTCCAGAGCCTATACTCAATCTCGAGCGACCAGTCGAACGGAAAGACCTTCTTCGTCTCGTCGTCGGATTCGAGGACAAACACGACGCGCCACGCCTCCTGTTCCTTGACCGTGAATTCCTTGTCCCGGGCGAAGCCGTGCCGGGGGAGCGGGTAGGTTTTTCCGCGGTATTCGTAGTGGCCGTTCTTGAGGCTTCCCACGATGGGGAACAGCACGGGCGCCGACTTGGCCCAGTACTTCGGGTCGGCCTGCCAAAGGAATTCCCGGCCGTGGACCTTCTCGACGAAGGATCGCCACTCGGCTCCCTTGGTCACAAAACTGGCGCGCAAAAAGTCGTTTTCGATGGTGATCATGGTTGCATTCTAAAGGGGGCGCGCCCCCCCGGCAAGCTAGGCATTCGACCAGAAGGAAGATGCCCCACCTCTCGGGTCCTGGCAGGGGGCAAGGAGACCTCTCTAGTCCTCCTCCCTTCGGTCGTGCGGGATCGTTCGGTCCCCTTGCCCCCTGCCACCCGAAGGCTGAAGCTCGCTTCCTCCCAGTCCCCATCTCCCTCCGAGGGTGCGCTCCCGTTTCATTTTTGCTTTGGCTTCGGGGGCCATTCATTGTATCTTTTCGCCCATGACAAAGAACCGCTTGGAAGCCTTCAGCGACGGGGTGATCGCCGTGGTCATCACGATCATGGTGTTGGAGTTCAAAGTGCCCCAGGAAACCACCTGGGAGGCGTTGCTCCCGTTGATCCCGACCATGATCAGCTACGCCCTGAGCTTCATCATGGTGGGAATCTATTGGAACAACCATCATCACATGATCCATTCGGTGACCTCGGTCAACGGTCGGGTGCTTTGGGCCAACCTCCACCTCTTGTTTTGGCTCTCGCTGGTACCGTTTGCCACGGCTTGGGTGGGCGAGCACCAGTTCGCCCAAGTGCCGGTGGTCGTCCAGGGAGTTGTCTTTGAAATGGCCGGGATCGCGTACTACCTGCTCTCGCACACCCTGGTGCACCACCACGGCCGGGACTCGGAATTCGCCCAGGCTCTCGGTGGTGACTTCAAGGGTGTGGTCTCGACGCTCCTCTACCCCACGGGAATCGCGCTGAGCTTCGTCCACCCCTGGTTGGGATTCTCGGCCTACGTGGTCGTCGCGCTGATCTGGTTCATCCCCGACCGCCGGTTTGAGAAGGTTCACCCTAAAGGATGACGATCACCCCGCGGGCTTCGAGCTTCGCGACGACGGCCTGGTTGCGCACCGGGTTGCCGGTCAGGTCGACGTACTTCAGGTTCGTCAGCCTCTCGAGGAAGGCCACGTCGTCGATCTCGTTCGCGGAGAGGTCGAGTTCCTTGAGGTTGATCAGGTTCCCCAGCACGTCGGCGTCTTCGAGGTCGTTCTCGGCGAGGTCCAAGACCTCGAGTTTGGTCAGCGACCCCAAGGCGAACACGTTGTCGAGGTTGTTCAGGGAAAGGTTGAGGGAGGTCAGGCTGGTGCAGTGCTCGATGCCCTCGAGGTCGTGGAGGTCGTAGTCCGACAGGTCGAGCTCGCCCTCGAGTTTGGCCAGGTCGGCGGCGTCGGGGTACAGCGCGTTGTTTCCGAACAGTTCACGCTTCACCGCCGAGAAAAACGTGCCGTCGGCGCTGTCCCAGGCTTCTTCCCCATCCCCCCCCTCAAACTCTGAATCGACGTCGAAGTCGAAATCCTCTTCGTCGAAGCCGTACTCTTCCTCGTCACCCTCAAAATCCACTTCCTGCCGGGGGACGAACGCCGGGTCGGGATGGAAGCGCAACAGTTGGATCAGTGCGTTGAGGGTGTTCTTGTCGGAGGTCAGAAACGCGCGGTCGACCTGGTCCCAGACCACGGTCAATCGATCGGGGTGGAAGACCTGGATGGCCTTCATGAACAGATGGTGGGGTGCCTGCCCCTCCACGGCGATCCCCGCCTGCCGAGCATACGGGACGACCAGTTCGTGGCGGTGACGACGGTGAGCCGCGATCAGCTGGGCGGCGATCGTTTTGAGGCGTTCCTCAACGAGGGGTTTCTGCTTGAGTTCGGAAAGGGTGAAAAGGGATTCCATCGAGGCTCAAAGCTTACCTTTGTTCATCCGGTACGCCAAGTCCAATCCGGAAAGGACCCGGGCCGGCGGGACACCCCGGAGCAGGTCCTGCGTCGCCGAAACCATGCTGTCGTAAAATCCAACGGCGGGCCAGTCGGGGTAGAAGGCCAAGCCGTCCTGGCTCATCACCTGCCGGAAATTTCTGAGAAGTTCGACGCTCCTGGGGTTCGTGATCCGGGAAGGATCGGCGTTCACGGCGATTCCGCCTCCGTTGGCCAAGGCGGTCTGAACGTCGGCCCGAAGCGTCAAGTCGATGAACTCCAGCGCCCAGGCAGGGTGCCTCGACTGGATCGGGACCACCCACAGGTTGCCTCCGGACCCGGGGTGCAACCGGTTCCCCGGAAACAGGAAGGATCCCCATTCGAACCCCGGCTTGGCCTCGAGCAGCCGGGGAAAGGCCCAACTTCCCATGACCATCACCGCCGCCTTCCCCTGGGCGAACTGTTGCCATTGCCCTTCGTCGTCCAAGGTCAGGGCCGAAGCGCCGAAATAGCCGGATTCCCCCCACCGCGCCAGGGTTTCGGCTGCTGTCTTCCAGGCGGCCGAGTGGAAGTCCACCTCGGCGCCGTAGTTTTGGAACGCGTCGACGTCGTGACGGGTGGCCAGACCCAGGTACAGTTCGTAGAGCAGGTGCTGGGCCGGGTAGTTCGCGGCGCCCAGGACCAGGGGAACGACCCCATTGCGTTGGAACACCGCCAGGACGGCCTCGAACTCGACCAGGGAGGAAGGCACCTTCTGCCCGTACTTTCGAAACAAGTCCTTGTTGTAGTAGACCTGGACAAATTCCCCGTACGACGAAACCCCGTACCAGGATCCTTTCCCCATGTTTCCTTTCTCATCGTACCGGACCGTGGTTTGAAGACTGGCCGGGAGCAGCCTGTCCCAGCCCCGGTTGTGCGCCTCCCGGGTCAGATCGGTCAGGAGCCCCCGGGCCGCGTAGGCGCCGGCGTTCGCGTTTCCCTTGTTGAACTCGAGAACGTCGGGAACCTGGTCCGAGGTCAGAACCTGGTCGGCGGTCTGCCGGATCTCCTCGAAGCTCTTCACCTTCATTTCGACCCGGACGTCGGGGTGGGCCAGCTGGAAGAGTTGGAGCGCATGGGTCCAAGACCGCGCCAGCGCCGCCGTCTCGTAGTGCCAGACCGAGAAGACTTCCTGGGCAGCCAAGGGCATCGCCTGTCCCCAGGTAAAAACCAGTAGGGCGAACCAGAAGCGGCTTCGATTCATCGCGGCCCCCTAGAATGAGTATAGTTCACATACTCCTTGTTTACCCCAAGATTCGGGCGTAGCATGGGACCATGGGAACCCTGGACCGAAGCCTCACTATCTCATTTGGAGCCGTGGTCCTCGCCTTGATGGCGCTTTTCCTCCTCGTCGCTTCCATTCTCTCGTTTCAGATCCAAGACCGCAGGCAGGCTTTCCTGGCGGCGGCGCTGGCCCAGTCGGTGGGTGAATCGGTGAACCGGGTCAACGCCTACCAGATGCGCGATCTGGTCAAGGATTTGACCGACAAGGTCCCGGGTCTCGGGTACGTCGCGGTCGCCGACCTCCAAGACGTGATCCTTTCGCACAGCCACCCCGAGTGGGAGGGGTTCACGCTCACCCAGGCCGGGATGCAGCATGGCGACCAGGCGGACACCGTCTGGAACGACCTCCACTTCCTCCAGGTGACCTTGCCGCTCCGGGGCGGCCTCAACCACGGAATCACGGGTTCCATCCTGGTGGGAATCTCCATCGAGGACTTGCGGCGGGACCAGAGCCGGTTTCTGGGCGCGTTGATCGCCCTCAGCCTCGTGGGCACCTTGGCAGCCATGGGCGCGGTGTTTCTGTTGAGCCGCCGGTTTGGGGGACGGGTCCAAACCCTGGCGCGGCAGCTCCAAGGAATCCTCGAGAAGGCCCCGGTGGGCATCGCGATTCTCGATTCCGGTGGCCGCATCCTCCAGAGCAGCCGCTCGTATGTGCCCCTCGCCGGCGGAAACGATGCGATCTTCCCTGAGGTGTTGTCCAGCCGGATGACCACCCAGGACTATTTGCGGCTGAACTCGCTGACCCAGAAAGTGCGACTGGAAGGCCGGGACGCGATCGGGGAATGGTCCCTGGGATCGGAAACCTGGTTTCTCTCCCAATTCCCCCTGGACAACGGTCAGACAGGCCTCATCGCCCAAGACCTGACTCACCGGGTCGCCATGGAGAGGGAGTTGTTCGAGAGCCGCCTTCAGCTCGACCAGATCATCGAGAAGTCGCCGGTGGGAATTTCGATCGCCGACCTGGCCACCGGAAAAATCCTCAGGACGAACGAGTGCTTCAAACAGACCTACGGCTACTCGGTCGACGAGATTCCAGACCTCGACCATTGGTTCGAAGTCGCCTACCCCGATCCCGAGGCCCGGGAGCAATACCGAAACCGTTGGCGTCGTACCGTCGCCGAGAGCCTTCGGAACGGCACCGCGATCGACCCTATGGAGGTCAAAGTGACCTGCGCCGACGGCCAGATCAGGGACGTTCTGGTCTCCACCGCCGTGGTGGGAACGCTGTCGGTGGTCACCATGGTCGACCGAACGTCCCAGAAGACGGCCGAACAGGCGATCATCGAGCTCAACCGCTCGCTCGAGGAGAAGGTCAGGTCCAGGACGGAGGAATTGGAACTGACCTACCGCGAACTGGTCGACATCGAGAAGTTGGCGGCCCTGGGCCAACTGGCGGCCGGGATGGCGCACGAACTCAACACCCCCTTGGCCGCGATTCAGGCCGCTAACCGGCACAACATCGACTTCATGCAGGGTCAGCTCTACCGCGCGTTGGGTTTCCTCTCGTCGCTGACCGAGGACGAACTCGCGTTCCTGCTTCAAATGGCCGACAGGAACAGGGTTCTTTCCGAATCCCCGTACCAAGCGCCCGACCGAAGCAAGCGCCGGGCCATGCTGGCGGCCCTCGAGACACGGCAGATCGAACCCGACGAAGAGCTGGCCGAATATCTGGTCGAGCTCGGCCTTGACGACTCCGGGCTCGACAAACTGGCCCAGAATCCCCGGCTGCGGATCCTTCTCCTCCATTCCCGGGGGTTTCTCGCGGTGATCCGCATGAACCAGGTGGTCGCCGAAGGCGCCGAGAAGGCGGCCCACGTCGTCGACGCCCTGAGGAGCTACCTGAAACGCGGCGAGGAGAACGAATTTGTCCGGTTCCCGATCGCCTCCCAGGTGGAAACGATCTTGACCCTGTTCCAGCACAAACTGAAATCCGGGGTCGACGTGGACCTCGACCTCGACCGGGAGGCCTTGGTGATCGGCGACCGGCAGCGTTTGAACCAAGTTTGGATGAACTTGGTCCACAACGCGCTCCAGGCCATGGAATTCCGCGGCCGGCTGAGGCTGGCCGTCCGGCGTCGGCACCAGAGCGTCGTCATCGAGGTCGGTGACTCGGGTCCCGGCATCCCCGACACCATCCGCGACCGCATCTTCGCCCCGTATTTCACGACCAAGAAGCGTGGCGAAGGCCTAGGCCTGGGCCTCGACCTCTGCCTCAAGATCGTGGCGGCCCACCACGGCACCATCGACTTCGAAAGCAAGCCCGGCGATACCGTGTTTCGGGTGACCCTCCCCTCCGCGGTCAACTGAACCGGAAAGCCCCCCTCCACGCGTGGGTCCCCGGCAAGACCTTGTGTCGGTCCGCCAGTTGCGTGGACCAGGCCATGTCGCCCCCGATGCCGGCCTGGGCACCGATGGTCAACCAGGTCTCGGGCCTCCGGACCAGCTCATGGTCGTGGAGCGCCGTCGCGTAGTCCTCGACGGGGTTGTGATGGGCCTCAAACGAGAACAGGTTTCCCGAAACCTCCATCCTCCGGCCCGCCGCGTCGGCCACCCTGACCCACCGCGTATCCGCGTGGTCTCCCGTCTGGCTGACGGGGACGAAGGGAAAGTGCGTCGCCTCCACGGTCGAGCTCCATCGTCCCACCGGACTGGCCGACCGGCGGTCGACATAGCTTTCTCCGGGTCCGCGTCCGAACCATTCCAACGATTCGAACCCTGCCGGCAACACGAACTCGAGGCCGAGCCGTGCCACGTGTCCCCACGACCGCGGGAGGTCGAACCAGGCCTCCACTTCGAAGGTTCCGTCGGAAGAGAAGGTCCAGGAGGTCCGGGAAATCAGCCCCGGGCCCGCCTCGCCGTGGCGCGCCGAAACTTCGACCCGAACCCGGCCCGGGGACGAGAAGGCCTCCCAACCCCGAGGTTCCCGCTGGGTCGACCAAGCGCTCTGGGCCGTCCAAAGGTGCTGGGCCTCGCCCCACCATCGACCGTCGAGGTGCAACCCCGACCGGCCCCGGACGAACCGTTCTCGTCCTCCGCCGACCAAGTAGGTCGTCCCCTTGCTTTCGTACCTGGTCAAAAGCAACGCGTCGTCGAACCGGGCCGTGAATCCTTCGCCTTCGACCACGAAACCCTTCCCCTCGGAGCGAACCCGGGGCGCGGCACCGACCGCAGGAGCGATGGAACCCCGGGTCGCGGGGGTGCCCCGAAGTTCCCATTGGAACCTCGACCATTCGTGTCGGCCGTCGGCCGAGACCACGGCGAGCTCCAGGTGAACCTCCTGGCCCGGTGGCGCTCGAAACGAAGGTGCCACGATCAGCGGCCAGTCGCGGTCACCCGGGAGAACCGGATCGGCGAAGCTTTGCCAGTACTCCGGCCCGTTCATCAACACCACCATTTCTTCCCGGTCCCTTCCCCTCGGGTCGAGGGGAAACACCGCATCTTCCGTGACCAGGACGCCGTCGACTCGGACGGCCATCCTGATGGCCAGATCGGCGAAACCGAGGCTGAAACTCCGGTTCTGGACCAGGAACTTCCCCTGGTCGGGGTCGACCGCGACGATCCAGAACGGGCTCTGGGCCTGCTTGAGTTCCCACGCCACCGGCTTGGGCCTCAGGTCGGGCAACACCACCCCGTTGGCGCACATGTACGGCGGAACCATGGTGTCGACCACGGCCTCGTCCCAATCGCCGCCGAAGCCGAAGAAACCAGTTCCGTCGGGCGCGGTGGCCGGGAGGCACTTGTCCTGCCAGTCCCAGACGAACCCGCCTTGAAACACCCTGTGGGTCTCGGTCAGGTCGTGGAACGCGGTCACGTTGCCGCCCGAGTTGCTGATCTGGTAGGCGTATTCCACCAGCACGATGGGTCGCCGGTCCTGGGGGTTCGCGATCATCCTGGCGAGCATGTCCAGGTTCGCGTACATGGTGCCGCGAAGGTCGCTCCCCAAGGAACCAGGGTCGTTGTTCTCGTACTGGACCAACCGGGTGGCGTCGTACTGCCGGATCCAGCCGGCCATGGCGGCGTGGTTGGGGCCGTAGCCCGATTCGTTGCCCAGGGACCAACTGACGATCGACGGGTGGTTCTTGTGGGAGACGACCATCCGGCGAGCCCTTTCGAGCATGGCCTCCGCCCATTCCGGATCGTTCGTGATCCTTCCGCCCACGCCGTGGGTTTCGAGGTTCGTCTCGCAGACCACCAGAAGACCCAGGTCGTCGCACAGGTCGTACCAGACGGGGTCGTCGGGGTAGTGGCAGGTGCGAACCGCGTTGAAGTTCAGCGACTTCATCAGCCGGATTTCCTTCTCCATGTGGTCGCGGCCCACGGTGCGCCCGGTTTCGAACGCGTGTTCGTGGCGGTTCACCCCCCGGAAGACGACCCGGTGGCCGTTGAGCCGGATCACGTGGTCGACCACGTCGACGGTGCGGAAGCC
>JGI26470J50227_1000793_pt1 | contig 12261 bp, 11 predicted proteins | sample FreactTroBogLake_FD_50227 | JGI IMG/M metagenome (IMG submission 50227) | reverse complement strand
TACGCCAAAACACCAGCAGGGGAGACTGACGCTGGAGGACATCTGAGACTTAGGCCCCGAGATTTTGCTAAGATTGGGCTTCTGGTACTCGAGAATGGGAGTTGGAACGGGAAGCAACTGGTTTCTCAGACATGGATTAAAAAAATCAACGAACCAGCTTTCATCATTCCGGGAGCCCTAAAGAATGGTCCTTACATGGGATACTTGTGGTGGCAGGAACCTGTGGTGGAGGGGGAAGTTCGATCATTTCAGGCTCGTGGGAATGGAGGTCAATATTTGATTGCGGTACCCAACGAGCATTTGTTGGGTGTTTTCACAGGTTCCGCCTTCAATGACAATCAGCAGATGCAGCCGTTTTTATTGATGAAATCCTTCGTTATACCAGCATTCAGGAATTGATAGTTTACACCTAACATCCTAATGAACTTGACAATTTCTTCGAAATTGCAAGTTATCAGTGCGTTAGAAAGACCGGAGAATTTTGCAGGAAGTTTGCCAACCTTATAGGAGAATAGCCATATGGCACAAAGAGTCGAGGATACGAAAATTTACCGAGAACTCCTCGACAGGAAAAGTGAGTTCCTGCACACGATAGATGGGTTGATACCTATAGTAAAAGAGCGATTGGAAACGCAAGTTCCGAAACTCTTCCCAGAATTCACGATCCACAATATTCACCATTCGATCAGAGTCTCCGACTACATTTTCGAGATTCTTGGTTCGCTCAAGAGTTTCAATGATCTCGAACTTACACTAATGCTCCTAGGCGCCCTCCTACATGACCTCGGTATGGCAATCGGAACAGATGACCTCCACAACATTCACAAAGACACATTTTTTGATGGCCAAGAAGTTGAATACGCAGCTTACAAGAAAGTCTATGGTGAACGAGCGGATCAAGAAATAGTCAGAAAGTTTCACGCCGAAATATCTAGCCTGTTGATTGGGGACCCATCGTTTCCGGCGAAGTTCACTGTCAGTGAACCACGCGGGGTGTCTTATGTAGATGACTTAAGGCTTCTATGCGAAAGTCACACGAAAGACTTCCTCTGGATTAGAGAACGACTTCCCAACCACAATGTCATAGGCGTCTATGACTACAATCTCAGATTCCTCTCCCATCTCCTCAGAATTGCCGATCTTCTTGACATAGATCAAAGTCGGACACCGTTTGAACTCTATCGTCTAATCTCACCCCAGGGACGTAGTGACGAGGAGTGGTTGCAGCACTTCGTCGTTACAAATACGAAGAAGATCGAGTTTGATCAAGGCTCCAACACCAGAAAAGTTGTGCTCTATGGAAAAAGCGATAACATAAAGATCCATCGCAAGTTGCTTTCATACATAAAGTGGATTGATGAAGAAATCGGCGAATTCATCAAGTACACCGAGGACCTGCGCGATACCAGATTTAAGGTGTCATTGTCAGGCGAAGTTGACCGAAAGATCGCTACAGTTGGATTCACCGTCTCTGACTATCGACTTTCACTTGACTTTTCATCGATAACAGAACTGCTAATGGGAGACAATATCTACGGCGATAAGAAACTGGGACTGCGGGAGATTGTCCAAAACTCAATTGATGCCACCTTGGTGATGAACGAGGTTGAGAAGAAGCAGACGCATGATTATGTCCCTACAGTTCGAATAGAAATTTCAACAAAGGACAATCTATTCACAATTGCGGACAACGGCATAGGGATGTCCGAAGACATAATCAAGAAGTTCTTTCTTAACATTGGGAAGTCATACTATCGATCAGACATTTATAGATTGAACAACTTCTCCTACAGCCCAATCGGATATTTCGGAATAGGCTTTCTGGCCTGTTTTATGCTTTCTGATGAGGTAGTAATAAATACCAGGCACCACACTTCCAGATCAAGGCACACCATCAACCTGGAAAAGGGTAACGAGTACATTGGTTTTAACTCAGTGGAGGACGTAGCTTTTTTCGGAACGGAGATTCAACTCAAACTTGACCAAGTGATGGCAAATTTTGAGAAATCGACGGAAGCGGTCAAAGCATTTCTACTCAAGTATTTTGTTACTGACAATTTCACCTTAAAACTGACAGCTGAAGGACAAACTGTAGAAATTGCCAAGAGTGTGCTTGCAAGAGAGGAGCAAGCGAGCCAGGCTGGTGCCAAAACTAGCGTGGTAGTAATGGCTGCAAAGTACTTGAAGGACGTGTTCGGTTTCGTACAAATTAGAAACAAGCATTCGTTCATAAGGGACGTAGGGGATCTCCGAGCGCGAGGTGATAAGTACTTCTACATCGAAGACGGCGTCGTTACACGAGGCCAGATTGATTTCACAAATATCGTCAATCAAGGCCAAAACACTCTCAAATACCTTCACCTACCCCTGTATGACGACAGTGACAATGAGGAGTTTGCAAAAGTCCTCGAAATTCTTGACGACGACCTTGATGCGACAATCGAGAAGGTTGACTCGGCTATTGATCTATATGTTTTTTTTCCGGTCTCCGTACAGGAGGAACTCGATTATCAGAACACATACCGAGAAGAATTGGTCTATGTCCATGACGCTATTACCTTGGAACAGGTACTCGGTGAGGAGTTTTCGGAGTACTTCTGTCCCAAGATTAAGGTAGTGGAGTTGAACCTCATAGGCAACGATAGACTAAACCTCTTGGAGGTGTACAAGCCGCTCAGGGAGTCATTCTACTCTCGCGAAAAGCAGGAGCTTTTCCTGCGGAATATTCTGGTGAATCAGTACTCTTTTGGGAAGGTATTTCTAGCCGAAACAGTAGGACTTCTGGACTTCAGAATCAACTACTTGGGTAAGGAGTTGATGCCGGATATATCGCGCAACAACCTTCTTCCCAGCTCAAGAAATGTCCTCAACAATTCTCTCAACCTAATGATTCATCTGGCTGCGTTGGAGGAGTTCGATTTTCTTCCAGACGAAAAGGCGCTAGTTATGAAATTTATCCGAGAAAAGCTTCTGTCAGGTGCCCACCTGGTCAGGAAAGAAGTCCTGTTGCATCATGGTATTATTGGCGAGACTGTAGCTGGGTAAGGCGTAACTGCGGCTTTCTAACATCTAGATCAACCTGATAAAAATCTTCAATTTTTACAGGTTATCTAGGCGTTAGATTTATTGGCATTTTTTGAGCATAATAGAATATATCAATCCGGTTTGTTCCTGGAGGTCAAATGCTAAGCAAACTAGTGACAGGGATAGGTTTTGGCTGTCTAGTGGTTTTCGTCATGTCATGCACAACATTTCGGGTATCAGCTGCAGATGAACGGATTTATCCAGAGGGTATGGGCAACTTTGAACCTCTGAGAGACAAGGGTCTCTCAGTTGTTTCGGCGATACGTAGTTACAATCCCGATGGAATAATTGGAGGTCTTGAGTTTGACAACGAGCAATTTGCAGAAAACGTCGCGGAAGAGCTTGGGAAGAAAGAGTTCTCTCCTCGCGGCTTCAATGAAAAAGGTATAACAATATTCATTCAAGGCGAGGCCAGGACATTCTATCATCCAGCCCAGTATTTCGGAGTGCTATATCTTTATGCTATTCCAACCGCCATTGATTACAGTAATCTTGAAATTAGGGTAAATGTAAGTTACCGGAACACGCCTTTGTACGACTTCAGGATAAAAGAGAAGCTTGAGACTTGGGGTTGGATCGTTCCTCTTCTGCCAGTAGTTCCAATTAAATACAACAAATCGATTGCTAAAGAACTCGCTTCCCGAGTCTCAGCTCTGTTTACGGATCGGGATTTTACTAAGCGAATCGCTGAAATAGAGAATCCAAAACCCGTGCCACAGGTTGAAGTCCCGGTGACACCCGAGATACAAAAAGTAATGCCATCACCGATCAATCCTCCAGTGTTGAAACTCGTTTCATCCGGAACCGGGTTTTTCGTAGGAAATGATGGATATCTCCTCACAAACAATCACGTCGTTGCGGGAGGTAAAGAGTTTCACATTCTTGTGGGAAAGAATGACTATCTACTTGATCTAGTCGCAACTGATATTGACTCTGATCTAGCCGTACTTAAGGTCCGCGTCTCAACGACATTTCCTGGGTTAAGAGTACAAACTAGTGCGGTACATCTAGGCGATCGAGTTTATACTATTGGTTTCCCAAACCCAGAGATTCAGGGTATTGCTCCAAAATTCACTTCAGGAGAAATTAGTAGTCTGAAAGGGATTGGTGATGATGTTCGTTATGTTCAAATTTCGGTTCCGATTCAGCCTGGCAACTCGGGTGGACCTCTTGTTGACAGTTCAGGACTTGTTGTCGGTATTGTAAGCTCACGTCTTGCAGATGCAAGAACGTTTGACACAACAGGTTCACTTCCACAAAATGTGAACTATGCTGTAAAAATAACGCGAGCCTTGTCAATTCTGGCAGAAAATGTTCCTAGAATCGACACTATTACTGCCAAGACAGGTGATCCCGCACCCACAGTAGAAGAAGTAATTTCTGCTACAGGCATGATTGGCGTATACAAATGAAAAATCTAACGAATCGATGAACCTGATAAAACCTTCGGTTTTACAGGTTATCTCCGGCGTTAGGTTGACCCTTCGGGCAGAGGAAATGGAAGAAGTCTGATGCACGGCAGCACTGCTGTGTTTCGGGAGTCACGAGTCAAGGTAGACAAATTGCTTACGAGACGTTGCATAGCGAGAAGGGGATAGTTCATGAAGAAACTGATTCTGGTTTTGTTGCTTGTACCCACACTTTGCTTCGGCGAGCAACATGTACTTTTTGGGCGCGATTGGTCTAGATTGGACCCTGGACAGAAGGCGATGGTTCTGGAAGGAATGGTAATGGGTTTGTTCGCAGCCCAGGAAGTTGTCAAAAACGAATTGACTGCCGCCAATTTGTTGTACTCAAAGACACCTGGCGACTTCACGGATGTCGTTAACAAGATCAACAAAGCAGTTTTGTTGCAATTGTCACGAATTCCATCTGAGAAACTTCTGGTCGAACTCCTAGATACCTGGGCCAGTCAACATCCAGATTCCGACGTACCTGAAGCGTTCTCGGCGCTAATAATGAACTCGAACCTGCCACTGATCCTAAAGGCGGAGAATGGAAGAGGTCCCTCCTCCGGATATGACGACATCACACGTACAAGTTTGGGATTCATTAAAGCAAAATAACCAATACTTCCGTTTTTCTCCCTTCGCGAAGATAAGCTCCGAGAATAGCGACAACTAGGATTTGCAGTGGAGGTCAATGTGGATGACATCATAAGACTTGCCGAAGTTGGTGGTGGAATTGTTATTTTCTTTTTCCTGGCTGGCTACCTGAATCTCAGAGCTACCAAAAAGGCAGATGCCAGAAAGGCTGAGAAGATGAAATTCTATCGCGATGGGGTCGTTGATACAATCAAATTGATCCTTCGCAACATTGATGACAGGACAAGTCAACCGCTCTCGCAGCTAGAAAATCTTGGCCCTAGAACAGCAGGTGACTGGCTCCGCGAAAGCCAACACTATGTAGATGAGGCGCGAAGAGTTCTTGCCTACAACCAAGCATTTGAATTGCTTGTGCTAGACTGCTTTGACAAGAACGAAGGTGAAGAAAAAGAATTCCTAGGATTTCCGCTCCACACAAAAGAGGTGGGTAGTGTTTCGGAGATTGTCAACAAGTCGTTTGAGTTGAAGACAAGAGCGGAACTCAAGGATCAGAATCAGAAGTTACTTGAGATTGTTGAGGCAAATAAATAGACGCACTGTTTACGCATTCCGTGTAGATTGGGTTCTTCGATGCTGTCCGGAGTGAGCCATACGAGGGGGAGGAGTTATGGATCAACACGAGGCTGCCGTACTTGCAAACAAAGTTGGTGGCGCACAAGGGAATCTTGCAATAGTGGCATTTGCCGCTGCTGGAGTTCTCGCATTTTTTATTTTCCGGTATAGACCGACTAGCCCCAATTTGACCGGGTTGAAATATGCGGCCTGGCCAGTGATCTTTATCGTCTTCAGTATCGTTCGATCAATCATTGACTATTTGGTATTATTCTCTTACGGTTACGCTAGCACATACGAAATGAAGAATGTGTATGTCTCAATAGTAGCGTTTGTTCTTTTTTTCCCTTTTGGATATTTGGCCGGACAAATAGTAGCTCGAATACGGCGGAAGCGGGCAGAAAAGAGTTGAATAGGCGAGCATTGACTCAACCTAACTGGAAATGAGAAGCAGAAATTATGAACCTAACAAAATCTTCAACCTGACTTATTTGGGCGTCACGGATCTTGCATTCGCAAGCTCCGCGCCACCCAAAACGCAGGTTAAGATGGCGTTAGATTTACAGGCCATTGGAAACGAAATACGATAGAGTTACTGAACAAGATTGAGGAATTAGGAAGGACAAGAGGTATGAGTTGTAACTTTTCGGCACGAATTGCCGGACATTGCTGCAACGACATTTACTTCTTGCAAAACGTGTGAAATCTAACAATGCACTCGACCTGTCTCAGGCCTCTACGGCCTTCGCAGGTCAGTTCCGCGTTAGCCAGACCCTTCGGGCCGAGGAAAGAATAGGTTTTTCTTGCTGTTCTTTGGTAATGGCAAAGGCACTCCGTGATTGTGTTAACCTGTGCTTTCAGGATACTCAGAGGTCAGAAATAGTGTGTGCGTTAGGGTAAATATGAAGAAGAAAACAATACCGTTTCTAGGACTTAGGCATTTTCTTAGAAATGAACCTGATGAAGGCGTTCGCTACTTTTCATATTCTGCCACGCTCAGGATTTCTGGATTTGATCTTGATTTCGAGAAGATCGAATCAGAATTGGAACTCAAACCAAAACATAAACACCGGAAGGGTGAGAAATCTGCACTTGGATTTTACGAGTCGGATATGTGGAGCTTTCAAACTGATACGCCCGAGGGATCGAGTCTTGAAAACCATATTAATTCACTTTGGGAAAAGATAAAAACGAAAAAGGAATTTCTACTGAATCTGAAAGAGAAGGCCAAAGTGGATGTCTTTCTCGGATATACTTCCAATGTCGATACCGCCGGAATCGAAATACCTCATACATCATTGGAGATTTTTAGAGAGTTAGAAATACCATTCGGACTGTCAATCATTGTAGGATAAAGTGGCTAACATTGTTTTCAACCTGACTTATTTGGGCGTCACGACCCTTGCAAAGCAAGGCTCGCGCCACCCAAAACGCAGGTTAAAACAGCGTTAGCTGGACCCTGCGGGCGCGTGTTGTTTGGAATATTTCACTCGATGGAATATACAAGTCTAGGTGTAATCTCTCTTTCAGATTGAGATCGATTTGAGTCGTTCTGACCTAGCCAAAAGTTTAATCGAATAGCCCTATCAATAATAATTGCATTTCAAAGAACTTCTGTGCATATCTTGGGCTAATTGCTATCTCAGAATTTGTTTGAATTAAAGGAGCCTATTGGGATGATGAAGTCGATTATTCTAATATTTTATTCTTTGCTGTTGACTGGGTGTTTTTTTCAAAATAACGTCCACGTCACATTCAGAATTGACAAGGCCTACTTTATTGGTAATAGAGTTGACGTCGATTTCATTTTGGAACAGGGCAGTCCTTCATCCAGCGAGTTTCCTCCTCAAAATTGTCAGCAGGCTCTCAGTTTTGACAGTTTCTCTTGGGTGTCAGATAATTATACCATCAACAGAGCCGTGACCCCACAGGATCCGGCTTCAATGGTATTACACGTTAATACAAACTTTGATTTTGGGACCACAAAAATGGGGGGATCTGGAGGTGTCACTGATGTGATAACATACAGTTTCGGAAGTGATCAATTGGCAGCCATTCCCATCTCCAACTCGATATTTGTTAACATTATAAATGCCAATTCCAATATTAGTGCTGGTTTGCAAGTCTACAAACAGATCATCTTGGAAAGAATGGAAGTCTTTCGGTTCCAAGATACCCTGGCAAGTACGACTGGTTATCTGAATTATCGCGATATCGATATGAACGGATGGACAAACCTACCGATTTATGTTCAGGAAACCAACAAAAGCTCCGCCTCTACATGGTATGTTGATTCAAGTGGAAATCAGTATCAGGTTCCCACAATTTTTGATAGCTCAATCAAGTTCTTTCCAGGGACAGTGGTAAACTTATCGAACTGTGTAGTTCCGTTTTGACAGCTAACATCCTAATTAACTTGACATTTTCTTCGAAATTGCAAGTTATCAGGGCGCTAGATGGACCCTTCGGGCAGAGGAAAATATGATCAGGAACGATCAACAGAATCTTAAAAAAATCCTCATTGATTCAGCCCAAAATAGTGCTAAGTCATTTCCGATTATTGCTTTTGGCTCGAGCATTGTCGAAGTCTATATGGGGTGTGGTGGTTATCACAACTGGATTGATCTGATCAGTAATACTGTTAGGTTTTCTTTTGGAAAGAATATCGTCTTCATCAACCAAGGAATTGGTGGTAACACGATAATCGACTTAAACGAACGCCTTAACCGAGACGTCCTTTCGTACCAACCGATTGCTACAATTATCGCTGTCGGTGGCAACTGCGCCAAAGTACCAATTGATCTTGACATCTGGAGTGATCAATTTAGAAAACTAATAGAAAGGACTCGGAATTCCGGAATTCATCCGGTAGTTTGTTCTTACTTTTATCAAGACTTTGACGTGTTGCCAAGTCACTTTTCCATATATCGAGAATACAGAAATTTTCTTATGAAATCCTCAGCTGAATTAAACTTCGAATTTGTCGACATATTTCCTTACTTCGAAAACCTTGCTAGGAAGATCGAGAACTACCGGGCTGAGATATTGCGCAATGAACTTCACGTAAATCCAGTCGGAAATGCCTTAATGGCTTACATTTTTTGTAGATTGACCGATTTGCCCATACCTGTATTCAACACTGAAATAGGCAAGAAAGTCGAAGAATTTAGTAAAAAGATTGGCATCTAACAAATTAATGAACTTGACAATTTCTTCGAAATTGCAAGTTATCAATGGCGTTAGATGGACCCTTCGGGCAGAGGAAAATGGAAGAAGAAATCAATATTCTAGATGAACAAATTTCCCTTCTCACGCATCGTACAGGAGAAACAAGAAAATGGTGCGTCTCTCTGCATGGTGGCGGACCGTCATCAAAAGAATCTTCGGAGTATCTTTCATCGATTTTTCTTAAAGTTGGTATTTCGTTTTCATCTTTTGACTTTTCGGGGCAGGGGAAAAGTAGTGGCCAATTGGAACGGTCGTCATTAAAACGCAGAGGTGATGAAAGCATAAAAGTACTCGAGCATTTAAATTGCAAGCCAACCGTCTTGATTGGAACAAGCATGGGTGGTTATGTCGCCGTGAAACTGACCGAAATGACTACGATCCAAAACTTGATATTGTTCTGTCCTGCAGCATACTCAAAATCTTCTTGGAGTCTTGAGTTTGGGAATGGATTCACTGAAGAGATACGAAGAAAGAATTCATTTTTGGAAACTGACATTGCGGAAATATCGCGAGAATTCAGAGGAAGTGTACTACTTGTCTATGGAAGCAATGATGATGTGATACCATCAGAGATACAAAATTTGTACGAGACAGTGTTTACTAATGCCAAAATGTTTCGGAAAATTGTAATAAAAGACTGTCCACACCCAATACACCGGTGGATCCAAAATCAACCAGAGAGCAAGCGCAGATTGCTGAACGAAATTGAAAAGTTTCTGAGAATTTGCATCTAACATCCTAATGAACCTGACTTATTTGGCTGTCACGACCCTTGCATTCGCAAGGCTCGCGCCACCCAAAACGCAAGTTATCAGGAATCTTAGAATTCATACCATCATTCATATGGATCTTTTCAGTTATCGTTCCTATGATTGCAATTTTCTACGTTCTATTTTTCGAGAAAGTCGGTTATGCATTTTCTTTTATTTCTCTTGAATTTCCTGTTTTGGTTTCCATGTTCTTGTTGTTCATAATGAGGACTCAGATAAGGCGATATAGAGGATATCTTTGGATATATAAGTAGAATCTAACAAAATAATGAAGTTGACAATTTCTTCGAAATTGCAACTTATCAATGGCGTTCGACGGACCCAGCGGGCGCAAGACTCGAGGATGGTATAAGTGAGAACTGTGGAAAAGATTTTCAAATATCGGCCATTGAATCTCAATACAATAAATAGTCTCATAAACAATCAACTTTACTTTTCCCCACCGTCTGAGTTCAATGATCCGTTTGATGCCAAAATATACTATAGGGAGATTTCAACATTCGCGGAAGCTGAAATCTACTATCGCAATGCCCATCAGATGGGGCAGATCGGTCCCAATGAAGTCGACCAGATGTTGCGACTCCTAGCTGAGGCGCGAAAACAGGGAATACCTGAGAAAGAATTTCTGCGTGAAGGAAATCACTACCCAAAACCGCGCAATGCGGAAATGCTAATTTGTTGCTTTTCTCAGAGCTACGACAATATTCAGATGTGGGGCTTGTATAGTGAGAATCATAGTGGTGTCTGCCTTGGCTTCAGGGTAGTTGATTTTCCACCTGATCCAGAGAAAAGGGCGATGGTCTTCAACACAAATGCTCAGACACGCAAACCAAATGAACCAGAGCAGTTAATACTACCTGTGGTCAAGGTTGACTACAGGAGAAAACCAATTGCCGCTGCGGAGCTGATTCGGATTGGCGACATACAGGCGAAGTATGAGTCATTTCTAAAGACAAAGGAACGAAACTGGGGATATGAAAAAGAGTGGCGCTGTCTTGCTGGACCGGCAGAAGGTACTGCGAGGCTATTTGATTACCCAGAAGCTTCTCTTTCCGACGTTCATTTCGGGAGTCGGTGCACTTCCAAATCAGTTGAAACAGTAATTCGACTTTTTGAGGGAAAAGAAAATATCGAAAAAGTTTCCTTTTGGCATATGAAGGAAAGCGAAAAAGAATATAGGCTGATTCGAGAACGAATTGACGTGTTTCCGTCAAAGAAAGTAGTTCGTCGAACAAGTTAATTAAGCCGACACCTTGCTTCGCAAGCTGCGGCTTATCAACGGCGTTGGGTGGACTAGAAGAGGAGGGGAGGATTGGAAGACTGGATCCCTTCCCAGCGCATATGCCGGAGATTAACCAATGGCCTGCGCAGCTACAAAGCGCGAGGCCTACGCTTTTCTGAAACGTGCAACAACCGCTCCACGCGGAAGTCGCTGATGGGCCATGCGAACGTTTGAACGACCGAGCGGTACCTCTGCGGTCTTCAGATGCTGTAGGCGGACGTTTTCACTCTTTCTTATGCCGACTCTTCCGTTGACGGGAGAGCCGAGTCGCAAGCAACAAAAGTACCGACAAATCAATTCCCTACAAATTTGTAGTATTAGCGACTTGGCTCCAGTCTTCGACCTCGATACAACGCGAGGGTAGGTGAGGGGATCTTGAAGCTCAAAGCGCTCTCGCGCTGTCACTGATATTGACACTGATATTGTCGTCGTCCAATTCCTTATCCAGCATGAAGATAGTTTTCTTGTCCTAGAACTATCTCTTTCCCAGAAAAGAAGATAGATAAGAAAGAACAACGATCGGTAAACATTTGTAACGAACCATAGCAATCGATAAAAATAGAGTTATAGGTTCAAGTCCTCTTCGCCGCACTCCGGTTACAATTCAAAAGCTCCCTTCGGGGAGCTTTTGTGTTTTGGGGCAAATGCGGCGTAGAGGACTTGAATATGGGAGCCCCGCCGAGGCTTGAGCGACCATTCGGGAGCGGCCACTCCGGGAGTGCCTCGTCAACAGAGGGACGTCCGGCTTTCAACACTCGGGAAGGAGTGGTAGATTCAAGACAGCAGGAGTATCGGCATGAAAACAATGATCGGTGTTTTGTCAGTTGTCTTGTTGGTGGGGTGTGCTTCGACCTGGGTGGACCCGCACCTCAACCTGAGGCGCAGTCAGGTCAGGGTGGAATGTGCCTCCGACACCTTGGGTCTGGGCGCAAAAATCGGTAGCCTGTTGAACGAATCCGGCGTGGACACCAAGCCTTCCGACTCGAAGTCTGCCGGGGACCTGGTTCTCAAAGTCACCTATCGCTTCAAGAAGTCGGGAGAGGGACTCTACTCGATCCAGTACGTGAAGGCGGAAATGTTCGACGAGCGGTACCGCTCGGTGGAGGCTCGATACCAGTGGGAGGGTCAGGGTGACTCGCTGAACGACGCGGCCGGAAAACTGGTCGACGCCCTGAACGCGCGCTAGCGATCGGGAGCGTCCCCGGGTCTATTGGGGCGGAAGGTTGCGTTCCGGGGGGGG
>JGI26470J50227_1000792_pt1 | contig 12269 bp, 16 predicted proteins | sample FreactTroBogLake_FD_50227 | JGI IMG/M metagenome (IMG submission 50227) | reverse complement strand
GAATTTTGCGAGTACACAGCCGAACAAATTGGCGAGTTGTTTTGGCTTGTGCCTAGACATGAGCAAGAGTTAGCCAAGACTGAGCCTGAGCCTGTGAAATGCACTTGTGGTTATGCTATCGGCCATCCTCTTGTGACTAGTTGTAGTTGCAAACCACGCAAAGAATGGGTCGGGCTGACGGATGAGGAGATTGAAGAAGCATGGGGTAATACGCCAATGATGCTAAACGCAAGAGATGGTGGCTCTCGTAAAGCGTTTGCCTTAGCCATCGAAGCCAAACTAAAGGAGAAGAACACATGAGCTTTAAAGACCTTGAACAAAAGCACAACCTAGTCAACATGGTGATACTAGCTTGCGGCAAACACCCCGCTGATGCTGACATTAACCCGTTGCTTGAAGAACGACTTGAACGATTTTATGAAGACGCAGTGATTGAAGGTATGGCAAAACAGATGCACTCAAGCGTTGATCGTGCGGTCAATGCGATGGTTGCACCAACACTTGACTGGCTACCCAAACACGCAGCGGGGTTGTACATCACACACAACGATCACAAAAACGTCTATTACACGATTGAAGATCACTACAGTATTGATGACCGTGAGTGGGTGTCACTCGAAGAGAAGCAAAAGGCTATTGAGCTTGACAGCGTGTGGGAGCTGCATTGGTATCCTGACACGCCGATTGGTTCGTATAAAGTTGCGGCCTCTTCGCTTGAAGCAATTCAAAAACACATGATTGAGCACGGCAATAACTATCGTTAAATTTAAACTAAAGGAAAATTACATGAAAGTCCAATCAGCAATTAACTTGCAGGGTATTGTTTTTACAGTTGGCACAACGCCTCAAGAAATTATGTTTAAAAAGGGTGAGCAGTTTGAGCATGAAATGGCAAACACCATAGAAGTCATTGTCGGCGGTCAAGACATGACGATTGCACAAGCTCGCCGCAAAGAAATGCACGACAAACTCAACGCATGGATCGACGGTGTGGAAGAATGAACATCCCCCACCAACTAGCCGAATGGATGCTCTACTTCTACGGCACAATCGTTTTAATTTTATGGATACTTAAAAAATGAAAGAACTAACCGATTTTCAAAAGAAGTTCTTTGCCCGCGGAACTGGCGCTACGTTGTTCACGCAAGAAGAGTTTGACGAGGCACTAGCGCTTGCACGCGCCGAGATCATGCAGGTCGCAATCGACACAACAAAGACCGCCATCGCAATCGAGCGCGAAGAATGTGCTAAACTGGTTGACAAAATGCGTAAAAGTACAGATAGTCCAGATGCACCTATGGTGCTTGATATGACTCTTGCTCAACTTGCGCAAGCCATTCGCAACCGGATGAATAAAAATGACCCGACTTGAAATCGCTACCCAGATACTAACAGGCATGTGCGCGGGTGATTGGCAAATGCCTATCCCAGAAGGTCAGACTTGGGATGATGTGGCGATACCTCGTGCATTTGAGTTGGCTGACAAAATGCTACGTGAATCCAAAACCGCATTAGAACTAGAAGCAGATAAATATCATGACTGACGACGATCTTATGGATTTGTTCGCCGGGATGGCAATGCAGGGGTATGTGTCAACCGAATATTTTCGTGGGATGCCTCATCGCCTTGTCGCAGAAGACGCATATCGTATGGCTGAAGCAATGATTAAAGAAAAGGAAAAACGCCGTGAGCGAACATATCAAGAAGATAACTGAGGAAGAAGAAGCATGGCAAGAAATCGAACGTAAACAGATAAAAAATTCTGATGACATTCGATTCCATGCCTGTGTTGCAGCTTATAAATTTGCGCTAGAATTAAATAACACAGAATTGTCAATCATGACCATTCGCAAAGCTTTTGAACACGGTTTTATACAAGGATGGAAGAGAAATGGATCAGTGTAGAGAAGAATACGATAAATGGATTGAACTACTTAAGTCACTTAATCATGAGGATATGCTTAAGGACCCGTATTCAATTTGGCTTGAGGCTTGGAATGTGGCTATGCTTTTTAATAAGTAATTAGGGAATTAAAAACTGTGCGTTGCGTGGATCTTCTTTTAGCAAAGGAGATATCGTTTGCGCATAGTTTTTAAGCAATCTAGGTGTCTGCAATGCTCCACCAACAATTGCCACAGGCGCATTTCCACTCATCATCATCAGCCCACCTAGGCCCTCTGCGCCACTAATAGCGGCCTCTGGGTAGTTTCCTTTTCTACCTTCATTGATGGCATGGACAATATCTTTGGCTCCTAGATAGCCACCAATAGGTTTTAAGAACGGGGAAATGTACTTCACACCCTGTCCAAGTAGTTCAGCGCCTTGTTGTACTAAACTCTTTGGCAGTGCTTCGGTCATTTTCTTCCAGTTTGCTGCACTTGTCGTATAGTCTTTGCTTGCGAGATGATGGGCTTTGACAGCTCTTTCTAAATCATTTAAAAGCATGTTTTCTTGAGATGCCATTGGAGTGGGTAGAAGAAAATTTTGACCCGCTTGGTATCCTTTAAATAATTCAGGATCCATGGCAGCGACTTTTTCTGCTTGCTTTGAGACTGCCCCATAGCGGCCGGCTTGTCGCGCCTCTATATCGGTCATGCCCTGCTCTACCTGATTCTTCCAGTTTGTGACAGCGTCACTATTTATAGTCATACCACGTTCTGCTGCGAGTTTCTGCAATCGATCCAATTCTGCTTTTGTGTCTTGGAATGTCGTATATTTTGCAGTCAATTCTTCTGGAGTGACAGGAGGACTAAGAGGGACAGGAGGCGCAGGATAGCCCGGGCCACTTGTTTCAGTGGTTGGTAATTTAGACTCTTTAAGCAATTGCCGAGCACCCATCAAAGCGCCTGTCATTCCACCAATACCGCCAGCCATGCTCTCGACCGATTGGTTAATAGCATCTTTAGGATTAGTAGTGGTTGCGGGCGCAGATGTATCAGAGGCCGGAATATTTATTTGACTTAAATCAGTGATCTTGCCTTTTGGCGCAGCGTTAGGCGTATCATTGACTTTATCGCCATAAATTTCTTTAGGAAATAACTCGGGATCAATATCTGAGAGGGATTGAATTTTTCTAGTAGTCTCACCCATTATTGCACTCCTAGTCTCTCGAATAATTTACGATAGCGACCGTTAATCTCAGCAAAAACTGGATTTAATTTTTCACTAAAGAAGGGTCCTTTTAGACCATGCATAGGCAATTTCTGGTCATAATCATGCAAAGCATCATACATCTCTCTGCGTTGCTCATTGAGCAATAATTGACGTTTTGCGTAGCCTTCGACGACTTTTGGTAAATCTTTCATCGTCGCGAGAGGTGCTTGCAATAATTTTTCTTCGTAATTTGACACAGGCCCTGGGATAGAAGCTTTATCAGCTTTGGCACTTAAGAAAAATTGACGCGCTAAAATCTGAGCAGCTCTTGCGGCATCGGCTTGTTTATCAGTATCCATGCCCGCATAGACGGTTCCAGACAATGGAATGTTAATGGAACCGAGTTTGGTGACAGATACACCTTCATCGACGAGATTCATTGCTTGCTGCAAAAATCCGGGATTCTGCTTCAGTACACCAAAGACTTCCGGTGAGCGCTGCTTAATAGTCAATAGATCTTTCATATCTTTGACTGTCGTATTATACGTGCTCGGGCCATACTCAAAGATAGCAGCCCGAGGAGCCTTCCACTGGTCGGCATCTTCTTTTTGACGATTAAGAATCTGCTCTTTGGTAATAGCTTCTTGTGTCACAGGGGCGAGTTCATCTGCAGGATTTTTAGGCGCTGGAGGAGTCTCACCACGTTCACGTGCTGCATCTATTTCTTCAGGTGTGCGACCCGCCGGCACACCAATGGGCACAGCATCGGGATCTACTGTGGCTGGCGCAGTAGGTGCAGCAGATGCAGTCGGTGCGACAGGCCTGACAGTCGTACCGCCTAATAATGGTTGAATTTTTTTGCCATATTTCATTAGCAATTCAGCATCGGTCGCGCCCGCCTGACGCTGCTTAATGACCAGATCGTCCATTTTGGCATATTGGTCAAACATTTTATCTACAATGCCGGCTGTCTCTTTATCTTGTGCAATGTATGGATAAATCGAATTTAATCTCCCCATCATCCCGGGATCATAAGGATTGACCCTTGCTAATGCTTCACTGGGGGTCGCCCCCGGGAGTCCTACGACTCTAGTCAAAAGACCCATTGCATTGGCTTGTTTTCCAATTTGGAATTTCTGTCCCGCCAAAGCTGCGCGCATCTGCGCAATCTGAGGGGCGCGCAATTCTTCCTCTTCTTGCTGCTTACCAATCACGCCCGCGGCTTTACCTAATGCTTCACCAAATGAGCCTGTACGCCCGGGATCCAAGAATGCTGCGCCAATACTAAATGCATTGGGATTTCTACGTTCTTGGAGCGTCTTAAGTGCCTCATTGACAGCATCAAAATACTCTTTCTGATAGTTGGTATCAGAAGATGCTCCATATTGTAGAGGAGGAATTGCTGCTGTAACCATGATTTATCCTTTATGAACCGAATTGACTCAGCCAATTATCAATATTTTGACTACTTGTATCTGGATATAGAGAAGGATTTATCGTCCCAGTAGTATTTGGAGTCGTCGTCGACGGGCTAAATAACTTGGCAACACCTTGTCCAAATGGCGTATTGCTGATGCCACCAATAATAGAACCCAATCCAGCGATCTGTGATAGCGGTGCAGCAGAATATGCGCCCGGGATGGGTCCACTATATTGATTACTAACCGCAGTCGGGATCGTGTACCCACGTAGAACGCCGGCTTGCGCTGCAGCAGTCTGGAGTGGAAATAATTGAGCCTGTTGTGCAATTTGCTGTTGCTGAGCGCCAAGGCTTGCCAAGGCATTCACATCATTGAGACTTAATTGCTGAGTCTGCGCAGCAAGATTGCCGCCAGTCTGTGCAGCATTGATTAAGTTTTGCTGCTCTTGAGAAGCCATATTTCCTTGAATATTGCCAATCTGAGCCTGATTGCCTTGCATTGTATTGGTCAACTGCCCAAGTGTAGAACCTGCGGCAAGTTGATTTGCAGCTTGATTCTGAGTCAACTGTCCTGCAGTCGTCCCTAATTGACCAAACAGATTTGCTTGGTTCTGAGCCTGAGTCATAGCATTTTGATAGCCAGTGTTCAGTGCATTGGCTTGCAGAGCAGTAGTCTGTTGACCATACTGACCTAAGTTTGATGCCAATGCCTGGGCGCCGCGCTGTGAGCCAAATTGCCCGGTCCCGACAATTCCTGCAGTCGTCTGTGGGGCGACGCTGTTCATGATATTCTGCTGTGCCAGATCGCCAATCTGCGAAACCACGTCATTGACGTAAGGACTCATATATTGGTTGACGGTGTTGTAGGTCGGATTGGCGGCAGCATTTAAATAGGGCTGTGCGGCACCGAGAACCTGTGTATTGGCGCCTGTCTGCAAATAGGGACTGGCTGCGCCAACAGCATTCTGTCCTAATGCCAGATTTAAAGCACCTGCAGAGGCGTTGGTCGGGTCGTAATTGCCGACTTGACCTAGATATCCAGTAGCCATGTTCATCGTTGGCTGCCAGTCACCTTGCGCACTTTGAACTTGACTAAATGCTTGCTGCTGTAGAGGAGTCGCGCCCACATACTGAGCAGACAGTCCACCAAGGGTGCCTTCAGTCGCAAGATTATTTAGATAATCTGTATAGAACTGTGGCGCAGTCGTCGTCTGCGTTTGATTGGTTGTAACACTGGGCAGCGCGCCACCTTGAAGAATATCGGCCATAATTATTTCCTTTTCATACCTTCTTTTAGATACTCAAGAGGTGATTTTGCTTTAGGGGGAATGGAGTCTACAGGAGCAGAACGTTTATGATGGCGCAGTGCTTCACGCATTTTATCAAGTACTTTAGCTCCTGCATCACTTGATCCATTGCCTAATTGCGCGACGGTCTCTGCGTCAAAGACATACTCACCGTCGGCCAACATAGCTGGGATATCATCTGATTGTCCATCGCCGCGGCCTTTGACATAGTGTCCTGTCGCACCCGTGATAAATTCAGGAATATGCTCTGCTTCTCCGCCTTTGGCAAAAGGTTCCTGAGGCGCTAATGACGCGCCACTTAAAAGTGCCATCGCGCGCTGTATCTGTGAGGCATTGGGTGATATAGTTGGTTGCTGCCCTTTAACAGGAAAATTAGGATTTCCCGGAGCAGGGAGAGCGGCTCGATTTGAAGTAAATTGCGTAGGCACAATCTGCTCTTGCTGTTCTCGATTGCCAGCAAAACCCGTCGGCGTAAGTGGTGAACTGGAATCACCATAAGTATAGAATTTGGCTTTAGCGACTCCGCCCCCTAATAATTTAAGCAATTTAGGGTGGACATGCTCAATGACCGATAGATCATGAATACTACCGCCTGTCTTTGCCGATACCCTTGACTGAGAGACAGGGGCTAAACTATCAGTAAAAACAAATTGTTGGTATTTATCTAAATTAGCAAATGGGTCAGTTGTCTGTGCCTGCCCTGTTTGGAGAGCACTTGTCTGAAGATTCCCAGGGAGAGCACCACCAGATGTTCCGCCACTTGGGATAGCATTTGCGCCGGTACCAGTCCCAGCTTTAGAACCACCTAGGACAGAGCTGAGTGCTCCAACAGTCCCTAATCCGAGTTTTGCATATTTAAGTGCATCGGCAGCAGTCAAACCTGCAGAAGCCGCAGGTATTTGTAATTCTGCAGGCAATAAGTTTTGTCCCATCAGTGCTGCGGCTTGAGCGTCTGTAAGCGTCCCCGATAAACCACCAATATCTGACATAGTTTGTGGCAGTGCCGCTTCTTGCGCGGCGATCATATCAGGTGTGAGTCCTTCGGTCAGCGATCCTGCACCAATTGCATCACCGCCTGCAGTCAATGCTGCGCCCGCATCGCCTGCACCTATGGCACCTAATTCAGTCCCGGGCAATAGTGCGCCACCTGTGACTGGGAATGCTTCTGCAGATCCTAACGCGCCAGCGCCAATTGCTTCAGGCGCTAACGTACCAAGCAATTCAGGCGCAGCAACGGCGGCAGCAACTAAAGCGCCTGTTTTTAAAAAGTCTTGAAAGCTATTGGTATCAGTCTTGGCTTCAGCTAAGTCTGTGGTATATCCTGCAGGAGTCGTTGCCGCTTGATTCCATGTCCAATTACCAGATTGAATGGAGGAGCCGGGAGTCGACCCTTCGCCGACTGTCCCATAAGACGCTACGACTTGTCCAGTCTTTGGATCAATGAACGATGTGGGCACGCCCTCATAAGTAGTGCTTCCAGGCACATATCCTTGGCTTTCATAATATTGCGCACCACCTGTAAAACCGCCTTGATCACCGGGTGTATTTGCAAAAGGCGTACCACTAGTGGCTGCCGAGGTCGCCATATCAGAGATGACTTGACTCAAACTATTAGATGCCGGATCATATGACTTTGTAACATTATTGATCCAATCTTGAGGCGCATCTGTCCCAAACATACTTTTGTATGCTGTGTTTAGATTTTCAGGCGTAATGGCTTGCTGTGCTTGTAAGCCAGACGGATCACTTGTTTGTTCTCCCGTCGCGCTATTCACGTAGACCGTATTGCCGTTACCGTCAGTTGTTTGTGACCATGTCATAGTTAGCCCTGAATACTCATTATGCCGACGAGCCTCTCCGCCCAGTCTTGCCAATTATCAAAATTCCTTGTATCAGGAATCCCAGAATTACCAAAATATCCAATCCCAGAGATTGATATTCCCCATTCCTGCCACTTCTCCTCTGGTGCTGTACCGAGTTGATTCGGTGCAAAAAGTTCATTCATCAGTGCACACCAGCTATCCCAAGTATGGCCACGAGGATCATAGATGACCATTATGGATTTCCTGTACTGCGAACATCGCCGATCTCTGCAGAGATCAATATATTGCCTGTCTCGTAATTCCCATTGACCACATTTGACTCAAATCGCATACGCAATTCACGACGCTGTTCGCGCATATCAATCTTAAGCGTTGTAGGATCAAATGGATAGGCCTGTGAGACGACATCGACATCATCGGCATAGCCTTTACCGGTGATATAACAATTCATCGTCCCCGACTGCACAAAGTCCGGTTCTACACGTTCTATGCGCATCCAAGTATTATTACCTACTGCAGTTTGAGTCGATGCCATGGGACCGCCTGTGACCCAGCCTAAATTATTCGTCTCAAAATAACTCTGTATGGCGTCTTGTTGAGTCAAATTTATTGCATTTGTACCTGTCTCATGTTGCCAAAGCGTCGTGGTACTTCCATTTAATTCATTGCCTGCCCAGATGGGGAAGCGGAACACTTCAGAGAATGTCCCTGCTGAGCGCCGAGCACCAAGAGCTTGGCCCGCATCGTACCAAGTCTTCTCACGTATATTATAGATAATTGCATCTGTGCACTCTGTGGCTGACCCTCTTGGATAGAACCACCAGATCTCACCCCAGCGAGGCACTTTGCTGACCCAGACTTTTTGACGCTGCGTATAGTTCAGATTATCAAAAAACCAGTTCATATTCATGGTGTTGGCGACTTCTTGTACAACACCGTTATACATTAAGAATCGATCAGTCCCGCACCAATAATAAATACCGTCATACTCAATGATCGATGACGATGACAGCAAAGAGCTTTGACATGATATCTGATCATAGCGCCAGTATGTGGTGCTGCTGACTGTACCAGACGTGACTGTCGTTGGAGTAAAGGAGACTCGAATAAGACTGTCTAATGACCAAAACAGGCCGGAAGGAGAAGTAGTACCACCCCTAACAGGCATGCCTTTAACAATTTTACCCGTCGCGACGTTATTGGAGTTCGCATCGGCTGCCACCCAGTTTTGAAAATTACCGGCACTACTATTTTGAATTAAGCCATTATTGCCGTAGACAAATAGATAGGGATAGACGATGCAGCAGCCGCCGCTTACATTGATTTGATTATCAAAAGTAAGTGTAGCAGTCCCTGTCGTTCCAGTAAAATTATTTGAAAATGTGACAGTGGTATTGCCACCACTAACAATAGCCTGAGTGACAGTCGTCCCAGTCACAAATCCAGTCCCGATGACCAACTGCCCGGGATAGATAAGACTATTTACACCAGTAATTGTGCCGGTATTTGTCCCATTCACAAGAGCGACAGACGCCGTAAATTGTCCTACCGGTGAGAGTGAACCGCCGGGGAATGTACCATAGAGGACAGGTGTATTCACAGTGCTACTAATATCTGTGAGATTCTGTCCTGGGTGCGCGACGACGACATCTGCGCCTCCACCATTGGAGTCATACCCAATATCAAATTGCCAAAGATTATTGGCACTAGATGTAAAACCTGTCATAGAGATAGTATTAGGACCGGAACCTACACCATCATCATTATCAGTGACCCAGTACTGTAATCCTGCGTTATAACCTGAATAGACATAGTTTAGTCCATTATACGAACTCATGACCATGCCGCGAGAGATGTCCGTTGCATTCTGGAATACGCCTTTGTAACCACCGATTTTACGAGGACGTGCACGCTGAAACCTGACCCATGTGCCATCGACATAGGTAGGCGCGTCAAATAACGTACCATCGCGTTGAATACCCGCAGGTATTTTCAGTGATATGACTTTGGCTGTCATCTAGAATGTGCCTCCACTAATACCACCTGTCGCATTGAGTGTACCAGTAATTGCAAGGCTGCTGCCAAGTGTTGACCCAGTCGTAGCTAAATTTAAATAATTTACACCGCCAAGAGAAAAACCAATTTGGCTTGAGACCGGATGATAGATACCGGTGCTTGTATCCCCAGAAAAACTCAAACTAGGATTGGTGACTGTCCCTGCGCCAATAATCAATGAAGTGATCGATCCACCAGACGCAGAACTGGAGTTATATACGTTTGTGCCATCACAGACTACAGTCAACGTCTGGCCTTGAGGCACAGTCACGGTCGCTGCGCCCACCGATGAAGTCTTAAATGTGAGTGAATACGAGCCTGTCGTCTGATTATTTAAATAATAAATCTGAACAGTCGATGGTAAAACAACAATGACGTTCCCTGTTAATGTACCAAAGTATTCTTGCACAACATTGGCATACTCGACCGCCGTAAGTGTATATGTCCCTGTCGTGACTGTCTTGGCTAATTGAGTATAAGGAAATGTATTTGAGCGGCCATATGCAAATGTACTCCAACCGTTGCTGCCGTTGGAGACGATGACTAATGACTCAGTCAACTGGAGTTGCTGATTCACATTGGTGTCAATGGTGTCGGTCCCACTTGGAGTCAAGGTCACAATCCCTGTACCGCCATTGCGCACCATGACAAACCAACCATTGCCGACTGATGACGCAGAGGGCAGTGTAATTGTGCCTACACCACTTGACCAGACTAAAAACTGTGCTCGATACGCAGCGGATAGAACTATACTAGAGTAGACTGCAGCTTCGGGATATTGTTGATTTAACGTCGTCCCTATCGCTGTTAGACCATATCCTGCCAAGGACGCGGCGTTCGCCGACGAAGTACCTGCACCGAATGTAACAGAAGACCAAGTACCGTCATTTGTAGTGTTGTCCGTTAAAAAGATATATTGAGCTACGCCCGATGCGATGTTGATAATCGTAGCACCAGAAGCTGTTGTGACCGTAAAAGGGATCGATCCAATATTTTGGATCAATACGCTCTGGCCTGTGCTGACTTGCAGCGCAGAAGGCATTAGCAGATTTAGACTGCCAACAGTTGCTGTCACTTGAATAATGGCAGCAACCATGGGCGTATTGGTTGTGTACAGACTATTGATTGGCCAATTTAAAGTAGTATTGGCAGATATCGTGAGTGACTCATACCCAATTTGACTCGGGTTAATAGTCTGCCCAGTTAGTGGATTTACATAAGTAGTCATAATTGCCTCTAGCTATCGACGGCGACGGCAGAGCGGTCACCCACACGGGCAACATCTTCTGCCTTAAGTGATTCAAGTGCCATATCGTATTTTTGTTGAAATATCTGCCGCTGATCATCTTTTAAATAAATCACAGCTTGGAGCAGTGTGCCAAAAAGCATAACATTTGGTGCGTTATTGGTCAACCAATTTGTCTGATTCGCAGAAGATAGAGGTTGCAGCCGTTGATAGATCAGCACTTCAAATTGATATGCGGCATCGGGAATCGGAGATACATACCAATTATCATAGTCATAATCACCATAATAGAGAGGCAGACCATGACTACTTTGTGAATTGTAGTTTGTCAAGTACTCATATTTACGCAAAAATACGGGATTGCGCTCACCGGTCGAGTCGACCACAGACATCGATGTAGTTTTGCGCCAACGAGCAGGCTTTGGGATGACAGGATTGCCAATCTGCATATTGCCTTGGGCAACTTCGATCTGGCCTAATGTCTTGATTTGCTGAGCAATTTCAAACTCAGCTAAAGTGATAAATGTCGGAATTTGATTCACGACCGCAGCGTCACTGCGCTCAAGGTACTGCTGGACTGAAGCAATTAGACTGTCGTATGTGAGAGCGTACGAAGATGTATATTGCGGAGTTGTCGTAGCCATGTTTGCGATTCCAAATAAATTTAGACTCCGTTTTTCACAAACAGACCAAGTCTAATTTTAACCCCTATCTCTATAAATTAAAACTATGTCAAGCTATCATACTTGACGCTTTGAGTTTAACATCGGCAACACGATTAAGCCAACCGCGCCCGAAAGTCTCAAATGTAGGTAGGCTTTTATAAAAATCTTCCTTAGCATTGCTGAAACGATCAATTAGATCTGCAGGATCAAAGTTGCTGACCGCCATCAGAGTCAGCGGCCCAATACTGCCATCGGGATTGGCTCCAATCGCCATCTGAAGCACTTTGGCTGAGCGACCCACGCCCGCATTGACAGCGAAGTCAAATACCAAATAATCAATCCCAACTGGCAATTCATCGCCACGCACGGCATCCCAAAATTTCTTTTTGTATAACGGCTCGACCTTCTCTGGGGTTAAGCTGCGCATTTCATTTTCATCTGATGCGCGACCCACCCAGTTTTCCCAAGTCGCTTTAGTCACGCCAAGATTGGTCATGCCGCCGGGATCACGTGGATCATTCCCAAATCCACCTTCTGATTTCAGCATCAACTCAAATGATTTTTGCCAATTACTATTCATTTACTCATCTCCGTGCTTGCTAAGTTAATGCGAGTCTTTGTTTGTGAAATATCTTTGGGTGGCAACTTAAAGCCCACC
>JGI26470J50227_1000791_pt1 | contig 12269 bp, 12 predicted proteins | sample FreactTroBogLake_FD_50227 | JGI IMG/M metagenome (IMG submission 50227) | reverse complement strand
CCATTACCTGCAGCTGTCTTCAATAAGTTGTAAGAAATATTTGCAGCATCAATATTTGGTAGAACGAGTAGATTCGCATCACCCTTCAAGGATGATGAAGTCACGGCACCAGCACGAATGGTTGCATCCAATGCGCTATCACCATGCATCTCACCATCGACTTCCAATGTTGGGTCCGCGATCTTTAGTAAAGCTAAGACCTCACGCATTTTGATTGCAGATGGTGAGTTGCTTGAACCAAAGTTAGAGTGCGAGAGCAAAGCAACTTTTGGAACAAGCCCTAATTTACGCATCTCACTAGCAGCCATCAGTGTTAACTCGGATAGCTGTTCAGCAGTTGGATCAATATTGATGTGGGTATCAACCAAGAACACTTGTCGACCAGGCAAAATCAAGCCAGACATAGCGCCATAAACATTTGCGCCCGGCTCTTTACCAATGACTTCATCAATGTATTTCAGATGCGTTGCAGAATTACCAATCGTTCCAGAGATCATGCCATCGGCCATGCCTTTAGAAATCAACATAGATCCGATCAAGCTATTACGACGGCGCATCTCTAATTTGGCAAAAGACTCTGTAACACCCTTGCGCTCTGTCAAAGCCAGGTAGGTCTGCCAAAAATCACGGAAACGGGAGTCATTTTCTGGGTTAACGATTTCAAAGTCATCGCCAGCCTTCATACGTAAGCCAAATTTCTCAATGCGATGTTCAATCACCGCAGGACGACCAATCAAAATTGGCGTTGCAAGATGCTCATCAATGATGATTTGGACTGCGCGCAATACGCGCTCATCTTCTCCTTCGGCAAACACAATGCGCTTTTGGTTAGCCGGTACACGCTTAGCAATACTAAACAGTGGCTTCATCAAAGTGCCAGAGTGATACACAAACTGCTGTAATTGATTGCGATAAGCGTCAAAGTCTTTAATGGGGCGTAAAGCTACGCCATCATCCATCGCCGCNTTTGCAACTGCAGGTGCAATCACAGTAATTAAGCGTGGGTCAAACGGCTTTGGAATTAAGTACTCAGGACCAAATGACAAATTCTCAATGCCATATACAGAAGCAACAACCTCACTCTGCTCAGCCTGAGCTAGCTCTGCTACAGCCTTTACAGCTGCAACTTCCATGCCACGTGTAATCGTGGTGGCACCTACGTCTAATGCACCACGGAAGATAAATGGGAAACACAAAACATTATTAACTTGGTTTGGGTAATCTGTACGGCCCGTGGCCATGACTGCATCGGGACGAACTTCCTTTACTTCTTCAGGCAGAATTTCTGGGGTGGGATTTGCTAGGGCATAGATCAATGGCTTGGAAGCCATCTTCTTCACCATGTCTTGTTTGAGCACACCACCAGCAGAGAGACCCAAGAAAATATCGGCACCTTCAATTGCTTCAGCAAGTGTACGCAGCTTAGTTTCTTGNCAGAACGGCTCCTTCTCAGGATCCATCAACTCTTCGCGCCCTTTGNAGGCAACACCAGCAAGATCGGTTACCCAAATATTTTTACGAGGAATNCCAAGATCTACTAAAAGGTCTAAGCAGGCTAAAGCAGCTGCACCAGCACCTGATGTCACCAACTTCACTTTNTCGATATCCTTACCAACCACTTTTAAGCCATTCAGAATNGCCGCAGCAACCACAATCGCAGTTCCATGTTGATCATCATGAAAAACTGGAATCTTCATACGCGCTTGCAACTTACGCTCAACCACGAAGCAATCNGGCGCCTTGATNTCTTCTAAATTAATACCNCCAAAGGTNGGCTCAAGCGCTGCAATAATTTCNACTAACTTGTCGGGATCATTTTCATTGATCTCAATATCGAATACGTCAATGCCCGCAAATTTCTTAAAGAGTACTGCTTTGCCCTCCATCACTGGCTTACTTGCCAATGGCCCAATATTTCCTAAACCTAAAACAGCGGTGCCATTAGTAATCACACCAACCAAATTTCCACGCGCTGTGTATTTAAAAGCATTAGCAGGATCTTTAACAATTTCTAAGCAAGGTGCAGCAACGCCAGGCGTGTATGCCAACGCTAAGTCACGTTGATTGGTTAGCTGTTTCGTTGGTGCAATTTCGATTTTTCCAGGGACTGGAAACTCGTGGTAATGAAGAGCAGCTTCTCTGAGGTCTGCAATTTGTTGATCTTTGCTATTGCTTGATTGGGTCATCTGTTAACTCGTTGTAAGACATATTGAGCCTTTTATTCTATTCCTCTCAGAAGAAGAACTCCGAAGAGCCATAAAATGAGGCATGCATTCTGAACTTGGCGAATTTGAGCTCATTCAACGTTTTTTCAAAACGAGGGCGGAGGCTATGCTTTCTCCAGACGGCCAATCGATTGCATTAGGGATTGGGGACGATTGCGCCCTCATCAAACCTCACTCAGAAGAAGAAATTGCCATTACTACCGATATGCTGGTCGAAGGGCGGCACTTTTTTGCGAATGCCAAGCCTGAATGGTTGGGCCACAAAGCATTAGCAGTCAACCTCTCAGACCTTGCTGCCATGGGCGCTAAGCCACTTGGCTTCACACTTGCTATCGCATTACCCCATGCCGATTCAGGCTGGTTAGAGGCCTTTAGCAACAGTTTATTTGCAGTTGCACAAAAATATTCTTGCCCACTGATTGGTGGTGACACTACTGCGGGCCCGCTCAATATTTGCATCACAGCATTTGGCAGCATCCCCCTGGGAAAAGCCATTAAGAGATCTGGGGCGATTGCAGGGGATGAGATTTGGGTGTCAGGCTCCTTAGGAGATGCAAAACTGGCACTTGCTGCACTGCGTCATGAATTACATCTTTCAACCATCGATTTACAGGCCGTTGAACTTCGCATGCACCAACCTACCCCTAGAGTTGATTTAGGAATAGCGCTAAGGGGCATTGCTAACTCAGCCTTGGATATTTCAGATGGGCTTTTGGGCGATCTAAAACACATCCTCAAACAATCTAAAGTGGATGCCGATATTTTTCTTGATCGCATCCCAAAATCGGTAACACTGCAACATCAGAACGAAGCCATTCAGAATCAATTTGCTGCTTGTGGCGGAGATGACTACGAAATTTGTTTTACAGCACACTCTGATCAACGTAATGCCATCAATGAAATCAGCAAAAAATTACATTTAGCAATCACGCACATTGGTAACGTTAAAACGATGCAATCTTCAGAAGCTAGCATTCAGTTATTAGATAAAAATGGTGTAGCGTTGAGTGTTACTGAGGCTGCAAGCTTTCTTAAATCATTCGATCACTTTGCATGAATCCAAAAATAAACCAAAGTCCAAGCGCAAAGCCTACTGTTAAATGGATACTGGGGTCTGCAAGTCGCACTATTGCTTTTGGTTTTGGTAGCGGACTCAGCCCAATAGCACCAGGTACTGCTGGTACTTTGTGGGCATGGGCCAGCTTTCTAATCGGAAGTTATTTCCTCACCAATCAAAACTGGCTCTGGATTATTAGCATTGGTATTTTGCTCGGCTGTTGGATCTGCGGACAAGTCAGTGAAGAGCTTGGCAAAAAGGATTTCGGCGGCATCGTTTGGGATGAGGTTGTGGCCTTTTGGCTCATCCTTGTACTCACAATGCCCATGACAATCTGGATGCAAGCTTTAGCCTTTGGCGTCTTTCGCTTCTTTGACGCCGCTAAGCCTGGGCCAATTGGCTCGATTGATCATCACTTCAAACATCTTGAAGAAAACAATAACCAAGCACCCTCCAACATAAAGCAAACTCTTTGGCGAGGTTTTGGAATCATCGCCGATGATCTCGCCGCCGCTTTCCTAACGTATCTCGTGATCGTCGCAGTCCAAGTTGCCGTTCAACCATCTATATGACTTCTACTTTAGATATCTCCAAAGAAGTCGCTAAGCTCCTTATTGCCAGGGGCTGGACTCTAGCGCTGGCTGAATCTTGTACTGGCGGGCTTGTATGTGCAGCTTTAACAGACTTGGCAGGCTCTAGTGACTGGTTCGAGCGTGGCTACATTACCTATAGCAATCAAGCTAAAACTGAGTGCTTAGATGTAGCAGCTGAAACCATTGAATCTTTTGGGGCAGTGAGTGAACAAGTCGCAAAAGCAATGTCAGAGGGTGCACAAAAAAATGCTGGCGTTAACGTCTCCGTTTCGATTACCGGCATTGCAGGACCAGCAGGCGGCTCAATAGAAAAACCAGTGGGTACCGTTTGTTTTGGCTGGACTATTCAAAAAGAAAATTTAGCAGCCATCACTATCTGCAAGACGATGCAATTTTCTGGAGATCGGCAAGCGGTTCGCGAACAAGCGCGCGACTATGCACTTTCTGAACTGATTAAACTTCTCAAATAACTCAGTAAGCTAACTGAGCTTGCTTACTCAATTACTTCATCCAACCCTTGTGATGGAAGTACCAAAGTGGAATGATCGCTGAGATAATCATGACACCAATAGCCATTGGGTAACCCCAGGATAAATCTAGCTCAGGCATAAATCTATAGTTCATACCCCAGATACTGGCCAGTAATGTTGGCGGCATCAAGGCGACAGATACGACCGAGAAGATCTTGATGATCTTACTTTGGTTCAAGTTAATGAAACCAACCGTTGCATCCATCAAGAAGTTAATCTTATCGAACAAGAATGCGGTATGGTTTTCTAAAGAATCAATGTCCCGCAAAATCTGACGTGCTTCTTCTTGTTGCTCATCAGATAATAATTTGCTGCGCATTAAGAAAGAAAGTGCGCGGCGGGTATCCATCACATTGCGACGAATACGTCCGTTGGTATCTTCTTCTGTTGCAATGGTTTCCAATACTTCAGCAGCATCGGCATCATTAATATCATCAGAAAGCACTCGCTTACCAGCGCGCTCTAAATTTTCGTAAACCTCTTCCAAGGCATCAGCAGAGTACTCGGCATCGGTTGAATACAAGTCGAGCAAAACATCTTTTGCATTACTCACTGAACCTGGGCGCAAACGCGCACGCAAGCGAACCAAACGGAACACGGTAAATCTTCATCATGAATAGAGAACAGAACCTGTTTGGTCATCACGAAAGCAACCCGCACGTTGCGAGAAGTTTCTTCTTCGTCCAACAGGAAGTCAGTACGAATGTGTAAATGGCCGTCATCAGCCTCAAAATAGCGAGCTGACGCCTCTAAGTCACCTAAATCATCTAATTCAGGCAAAAGTACGCCAAAAGCCTCTTTAATCCAGATGAGCTCTTCCTCTTCGGGATTGACAACGTCAATCCAGATAGGGTTTGAATATTGCAACAATTCATTGCGATCTTCGACTTGCTCTTGAGAGAGGCGGCCATTTTGCAGGACGAACAAGTTGATCATGGTGAACTCCTAAGGAATGTGCGCTAGTTTATCCTATAGACCATGACAGTTTCACTAAAATAAGCCAAATCCAATGAACCCCAGCCCAAACACCTTTACCCAGCAACTCCAGTCTGCATGGGCTTCTCAAGGCAGCATGCTGTGCATTGGGCTGGACCCAGATCCAAAGCGCTTGCCCCCGTCGCTCCAAGGGAAACCAGAGGGCATTTATGAGTTCTGCCGAGAAATCGCTGATGCCACAGCAGATTTAGCTTGTTCCTTTAAACCCCAATTTGCTTACTTTGCATCTCAGGGCGCCGAAGCCCAACTAGAAAAACTCATAGCGCACCTGAAGCATAAATATCCCAAGACCCCAGTGATTCTGGACTCTAAACGCGGAGATATCGGCAGTACAGCCGAGCACTACGCCATGGAAGCCTTTGAGCGCTATGGCGCTGATGCTGTCACTGTTAGCCCCTATATGGGCTTTGATTCGGTTGAGCCTTACCTGCGACACGCTGGCAAAGGGGTCATTATTTTGTGCCGTACCTCTAATCCTGGTGGGTCAGATTTGCAATTTTTAAATGTTGCTCCTGGTGGCGAACCACTCTATCTTCATGTGGCCAAATTAGCAGCCCAAAAATGGAATAGCTCCGGTCAAATCAGCCTGGTGGTTGGCGCTACCTTCCCAGAAGAGATTGCTAAGGTCCGGGCCGTTATTGGTGAAATGCCACTACTGATTCCGGGGATCGGTGCGCAAGGTGGTGATATTGACGCCACCGTCAAAGCAGGCAGCATTGCCAACAAACCAGGTACAGGAATGATGATCAACTCATCTCGAGCGATTTTGTATGCCAGCTCTGGATCTGATTTTGCAGAAGCCGCCAGAAAAGTAGCTCAAAGTACACGAGATGCCTTACGCTCTGCAGCCACAAAATAAAACTAGTGGGACCCACTCTTTGGTATTGGCGTCAAGGCGACCCTGTCCATATTCTCCAAGATAAATTCTTGGCGAGTCGGGAAGTGAATATTGGCTTTACGGCAGTACTGGGCTTTATCAAAACACTTAGGCGCAGGCAAAGCCGATGCTAATGCTGCAGCCTGTTCACGATCCAATGCTGCTGGAGTGGTCACAAAATAATGTTGGGCGGCTGCACCCACACCAAAAACGCCCTCACCCCACTCCACAGAATTGAGATAAATCTCAAATAGTCGTTGCTTGGAAAGCATCAACTCTAGCAAGCCAGTCACAACAAGCTCTTGGCCTTTACGAAAATAATTTTGTTCTGAAGACAGGAATAAATTTTTTGCTAGTTGCTGGGTAATAGTAGAACCGCCCCTCAATGCCACCTTGGAGTTAGCGTTAAATTGATGATGTTGTTGGTTCTTTTCCCAAGCCTTTTGCATATCCTCAACACGAACACCCTTGTGCTGAAAGAAGATGTCATCTTCACTCACTAATACAGCCCGTTTTAAATTTGCCGAAATTTTGTCGTACGGCACCCAATGAGACTGAATAGAGCAAGACCAATGCCAGCTACATAAACGCCAATGTTCCGCCCTCTGAAAAGCCGTACCACTCGGATTGAAGCTAGCCCATAAGCCAATCTGGAGCGCAAAGTAGAACTGCATCGCAATGAAGCCGCACAGCAAGCACTTTACAAAATAACTGAGCCAACGCATTAGAAATAAATTTGGCTAGATAGGATTAGGTACGCAACTCGGATAAAACAGAACGAGGATCAATAGAGGCATCAGCGCCACGCCATATCAAAAATGCATCAGCGGCTTGTTCCACCAACATACCCAAACCATCACTAACCCTCGTACCACGGTGCAAAGCTTGCTGCATAAAGGCTGTCGTTTTGCCGTACACCATATCGTAAGCAAATGAACTTGGCACAAAAACATGACTCACCGCATTGGCTGTCAACGGGGATTGATCACTCAAGCCTGCGGCAGTCGCATTAATAACGAGATCAAAAGCTAGCGGGGTTTTTATTTGGTCTTCCAGATCGAGTAATGTGCGTGATTCAAACTGAACATGGTGGCTCTTTGCAAGCTCATGAAACAAGCTAACTAATTCATCGGTCTTAGCACTGGAGCGATTAGCAACAATCAGTTGGACCGGCTCTTGCTCAAGCAAAGGTCCCGTCACACCACGAGCAGCGCCACCCGCGCCCAAGAGCAAAATACGCGCCCCACGAATCTGAATACCCTGCGCTAGAAGGTCCCGAACCAAGCCCGCACCATCAGTGTTATCACCGTAAATCTTGCCCTCTTTAATCCACAGGGTATTTACAGCGCCAGCCAGCTTAGCTCGTGGAGTTAAAACATCTGCCAAGACTTGTGCATCTAATTTAAACGGAACAGTGACGTTCATGCCCTTACCACCAGCAGCAAAAAAAGATTTAGCAACTTTAGCAAACTCGCTAATGGCTGGTTGTAAGCGGCCATAGTGCATTGCTTGCTTTGATTGCTCAGCAAAGCGTTGATGAATGGCAGGCGACTTACTATGGCTAATGGGATTCCCGGCAACAGCATAGACATCCAAGCCAGGAAAGCGACTAGGGTCAGCATGAAGATCGTTAGCGGGAATAGAGCTCATAGTACCTACAGAATAAGCGAATTTCTTGAGGGGTTTCTTTAAATTGTATTAACGTCGCAACTCTAGGCGGTCAGATCCATCGCGCGTGAACTCAAAAGTGGAAATCCAATCGAGCACGTCAATCTGGTTAAGCATCTCACTTGAAAACACCCCAAAAGGTGCTGATGCTCTAACAATGGCTATGGCCTGTCGATCCAACTCGGGATTACCGGAACTCCGCCCAATACTTAAGCCATCCTTACCCTGCGCGTTATTAGCGATACGACCCTGCGCATCCACGCTCACCACAATTACCAAACTGCCATATAAAGGCCTGCCATTCGCGCGAGGGAAAAAGGTGCTGCCATAAGTCTCAATTTTTTGGCGCATGGCATCGTAATACTGTGCAAACGCTACTGCTTTAGTGCTTGAGCCAGTTAATACCTTACGACGAGGCTCACGCCCATCTACCTGTAAACGTTTAGCTAACTCTGCCTCTAGAGAATTTAACTGAGAAACAAGGCGCTGCTCATCGCCACTATTTCTACCACCGGAACGCGCCTTGTCAGCATCTATTTTTGCCAGTATGTGCTTTTGCTGTTTTTCCAAAACTTCGAGCTGGGCTTGTGTGCCCAGTCTCGCCCGATGGACTGCTGTTGCATCTTGATCAACACTTTTTCCGCCGCCCTGTAAATCAGCTTGCGCTAATTTAATAGCCTGTTTTGGTGGACTTGGATTGCTTGCATTCACCAAAATCACACTCAAAGGCGTATTGAGTCGCCGGTTGTGAATCTCGCCAATACCCCAGCGAAAAGATAGAAAAATAACATGAATCAAGAGAGATAGACAAAGTGCTAGGCGAAAAGGGTGGCGACGCCAAGCATTCAACAAATAGCCTTGAGTCTTCACAAGGCGATTTGATTGCAGGCATTTAGGTAGCGCTTGCATCATCGTCAGGCGCTTGTGCAACAGATTGAGTAGGTTCTTCGGCTGGCTTTACAGGTAGCTCAATTTGTAAAACCCTGACCCCTGCAGTTAACTGCAATAGATCGACATCCGAAATAATCACCTCAGCACGCGTCATGCGAGGATGAGCCGCTAACTCAGGAATAGGTAAATGCAGAGGAATGAGTTCCACTCTGGACATGCCATCTTTTAGGTGGCGAACGAAGAGTTTCTTGGGTTCGCTATCTTGAGTAATCCAACGAAGACACCAATATTTTTCTAGGCGGTCTTGGTATTCGGCATACGCTTGATAGCAAGACTCAAAATCTGCTGCGATACCCATCAAGTTCGCATCCCTAGGCGGAAATGGCGCCACCATCTTGGCAGCCACACCATGCTTAGCCAAGGCGATGAGTTGCCATTGATTGACCAAGTCTGAATAGCGACGCAGTGGTGAAGTGCTCCAAGCGTAATAATCAAGCCCCAAACCTTCATGAGGCCCTGGNGTNGTTTGCATACGGGTGCGCAATGGACCCCAACCTTTTTGCGTCCGAAACAGTGCAGGTAAGCCATGGTCCGCCAATANGCGTCCCGAAGCGCTGTTGCAATAAATCATCCACTCAGCAACGATAGTGTCCAGGATCGAACCGCGTTGTCGTGTCGTAATTTNTACCCGCTCCACTCCATCGACTTCTTTAATCTGAAAATGAAAATCTCTTGCCAAAGCATTTGGATCAATCACTCCCAATTGCTCCGCACGCAAGCCATTAGCAATCCGTTTCTCTTGACGTTGTGCGTGCAGATGTTTTGCAGCGCCCCACAAGATCGCTAATTCTTGGCGATAGAGATAGTCGCTTGACTCATCCCCCAAGCTAGCTTCGCTAATCTTGTCTTCAAGGTTCTCGAGGCGCAAGTTGGCTCCAATCGGCACCAACTCAGCACGCATCTGGAGTGAACTTCAAGAATCTGACCTTGTGCATCAATATCCACATAAATCGATAAGGCTGGGCAAGGCTTACCCTCATCCAAAGAGAATTGAGCAATCACCGAATCCGGCAGCATCGTGATCTTATCGCCAGGGAAATACACGGTAGACATGCGGTTACGCGCAAGCTGATCTAAAGGATCATCTCGATTAATGACCAGACCCGGAGCGGCAATGTGCACACCAATTCGATGAATCCCATCAGAAAGGGCTGTCACTGATAAAGCATCATCGATTTCTGTCGTACCAGAATCGTCAATGGAAAAAGCGCTCACTTTAGCCAATGGCAATTCAGCAACGACTGCATCATAAGTATTGGTATCGACCACATGGCTTTCGTTGTGAGCACCACCGTTAGGGAAATGCGCCTTGAGGAACATGCCTTGGTGATAATCCAAAGCTGAGCTAATTGCTCCACAGCGGATCATCAACTGAGCTGGCGATTCACCCGTTTGCGTACAAGCCGCAATCAAGGCTTTGTAAGCAGAAATATTCTTATCTGGAGAGAACAGTAATTGCTTTGCCTGAGACTGGAGCGTTTCAGGGAAAACGCCAGCAACTAACTCCTGTTGCCAGACCGTCTGTTGTTCTAACTCTTTTTGTTTCCGCTCTAAAGCAGCCAATCCAGCTTGCAATTGTTCTAGAGGCGCTCGCTGAAAACGGCCGCGGCCTTTGCGCCGAAAAAAGACGGGGGCGCTTTGCAAAGCAATCGCTAGAGATACTTGCTGAGGAATCGCCGCTTGATCTCCAAAATATTCCTTCGAAACATCTATAAGCCCAAACTCTTCTTCCGGAGCGCAATCCCATAGGAATTGCAAATCAATTTCCTTAGATAAGACAGAAGCTTGATCCATCACAGCTTGAGCTTCCGGCTTTTCAAAACGCAACCAAACCTCTTTAGCCTTTAGCTTGATCTTTTTCCCAGACAGGCTGGTTGCCTGCCATGACTCCGCATCCCCTGCACCAGATGCAGACTGGACCGTGGCAATCTTAATGTCGCCACCTTCCTCATATAAAAGATGCATGCTTACAGTGAAATCCCGCCGCTGGCCTCAAGTGCAACACCATTGACATAGCTTGCTTCATCGCTCGCCAAGAACAAATACACATTCGCCATCTCCTCTGGTGTTCCAAGACGACCAAGCCAACAGCGTCTTTCAATATCTTGCAGAATATTTTCTGGCATGGCCTTGACCATTTCAGTGGCAATAAATCCTGGACACACCGCATTGACACGAATGCCTTTCGGTCCGAGTTCACGCGCCCAAGTCTTGGTAAATCCAAGCACCCCAAACTTAGTTGCAGAATAATTTGTTTGACCAAAATTGCCATAAAGACCAACCACACTTGAGGCGTTCACAATCGCTCCAGAGCCAGCTTCAAGCATATGCGGCACGACGAGTTGTGTGCAGTTGAAAACACCTTTGAGATTAACGTCAATCACTGAATCGAATTGCGCTTCGGTCATTTTGACTAAACGCGCATCTTGTGTAACGCCAGCGTTATTCACCAAAATATCAATACGACCATGCTGCTGCATGATTTGATCTACTACCGTCTGAATGCTGGCACGGTCGGTGACATTTATAGCATAGGCCTCAGCACCTGCTATCTGCGCAGTCGCAGCTTTGACAGCATCTAGATTGATATCAGCAATGATTACCTTAGCGCCTTCTTGTGCAAAGCGCTGTGCTGTTGCAAAACCGATGCCTTTAGCCGCACCAGTAATGATGGCTACTTTATCTTGTAATCTCTTGCTCATTTTTTACCTTCTAGTGCTTTTAATATTTTTTGATGGACGCCGCCGAAACCACCATTACTCATCACAAGTATGTGGTCACCGGGTTCAGCTTCTTCAGCAACAGCAAGAACCAAAGCGTCTAACTCATCAAATGCTTTTGCCTTATTAAGCTCTTTAGCATTCAGGGGGGGCAGTACCTCATTGAGATCCCAGCCCAAAGATTCTTTGCCAGAGCTGGCGCCAAAGGCAAAAACTTTGTCAGCCGCTTGCAAGCTATTGGGTAACTGAGCCTTCATCACACCGAGCTTCATCGTGTTAGAACGTGGCTCTAAGACAGCCAGAATACGAGCTGCCCCCACCCGACGACGTAAACCATCCACCGTAGTAGTGATAGCGGTTGGGTGATGTGCAAAGTCGTCGTAAACAGTGATGTCATTTGCCATGCCGATTGTTTCCAAGCGACGCTTCACATTCTTAAATTCCGCCAAGGCGCGTGCTGCATCCACTGGAGCTATACCAACGTGATGTGCTGATGCAATTGCCGCCAAGGCATTGAGTTGATTGTGTGTGCCCATCACGCCTGAGTCAAGAGCCCAGGTGACAGTCGCCACTTCTTTGCCACTCTTAACCACCACAAAACCATCGGCTGCTTGAGAAACAAAAGACCATTCATTTTTAGCATCTTGGCCAA
>JGI26470J50227_1000790_pt1 | contig 12270 bp, 9 predicted proteins | sample FreactTroBogLake_FD_50227 | JGI IMG/M metagenome (IMG submission 50227) | reverse complement strand
ATGCGTTTTATTAATACCGCCGATGGCATGATTCATGCTCGAGGTATCGGTGAGAGCTTTGGTTTAGCGTGCGGCGAGTTCTCGATTAAAAATAAACCGGTGATGACCTACGCGCTCTCACCTCAGCGCAGCCATATTGAGATCTTAGGAAAAAAGGCGCTCCTCTATAAAGGTAAAAAAGACTTAGAGCAAATGCTGCTCAGTTTTCATTCCCAAGTGCAGCATGAGCGCAATTGGGATGCTTACAGCCAGGATTTTTTGCCAACTGCAGTTATGAGCAAATTTGAGCAGGTATTTTTAAATAACCATCTTCAAACGCTACAAGTGGGCGCTTTAGATGCATTGGCGATCCAGCGCTATCGCTTTCAAAGAAAATTACGCAATCTTAGTAAAAAACTCTATTAATCTTTCATAAAGCCTGTGCGGGTTCTTTATCTAACTACTTCTCATTTACTATCCCAGCATTTTTTTAAGGGATGGAGAAATGCATTTGTGGCATTAGGCCATCACGTCGATTGCTTGGACTACACATCGCAAACTGTGAAGCAATATTTGGATAGCACATCCTTAGAGTTACCTTATGACATAGTGATGAGCGCCAGCAATGAGGGTATCTTGGATATCCCGGTCGAGCGGATCAATGAAATGGGCGCAGCTCTTGTAATTAATGGTTTGCCATTTAATCGCCTGGGGATCTCACCCGAACCACAGGCCCCATGCGCTAGTCCTACAGAGGTAAAGCACGTATCCCGATTTCATAAAAAGGTGGTGTGGTCCCAATGGATGCCTGAATTGGTTGAGCTCTACTATAGCGGCTATCGACAGCTCGGAATTCCCATTATTTCAATGCCCTATGCAACAGATATTACGCCCTTAGACCTGATTCCCAATCCTGCTTCACATCCTGAATGTGATTTACTATTTATTGGCAATCTTAAACATCGAGCTAAAACTAATCTGCCTATTTTTAAGCAATTATTTGCGTTGAGCACCCCAGAGCGAATTCGGATTTTTGGTGATCATGTATGGAAAGATATTTTTGGCGATGCCCTCTCCGTTGTGCGGTATACAAATCCGCAAGATGATCTAGCAAAGCTATATCAAAATGCTAGCTTATCCCCGAATTTACATACTGCTAGGCAGTTACGTGATTGCATTCAGGTGAATGACCGGGTCTTTCAGATTGCTGGATATAAAGGATTCCAGATTTGCGATACGCCCTTGGTCCATGCCTATTACAGTAATGATGAAGTACTTTGCACACAAGATCCCGATCAATATCTTGCTTGGGCAGAAGACTTCATTCGAAATCCTGAAAAACGCTTGCCCTATATTCAAAAGGCTTATCAAAAAACGATTCATAGTCACAGCTGGTTTAATCGCATCGCCCAAATACAAGAGGCGCTAGGGTTAAAAGCGGCTGTAGCAATTGGCGATCAGGTTTGGAAGCCCTTTACCTATTCAGTAGATACTCTTGATCGACGTAAAGATCGTTTGGATCGTCAGCTCTACTATTTTTGTGAATCACACAGCTTGAACCTTGCAAGGCAGCTTAAGCGAGCGCTACTCCATTGAGATTATGATTAAACCATTATGAAGATATTATTAACTGGTGGAGCTGGATATATCGGCAGCCATTGCGCTTTAGTCTTAGCTCAGGCTGGCTATATGCCGGTCATTCTTGATAACTTTGATAACAGCAGTCCTGAAGTCGGCCAGGCTTTAAAAGTTCTCACCGATAACAATGTCATTGTGATTGAGGGTGATGTGCGCAAAACTGATCTGGTGATCAATGTGCTCAAGGAGCACAAGATTGAAGCTGTGATCCACTTAGCAGGCCTTAAGTCGGTCAATGATTCTATGACTCAGCCTATTCACTACTATGACGTTAATGTGGGTGGCACCATTTCTTTGATTAAAGCAATGCAGTCTTGCGGCATCAAAAAATTGATCTTTAGTAGTAGTGCGACCGTCTATGGAGAGCCGAAGTATTTACCTTACGATGAAAATCATCCTACTAATCCGATTAATGTTTATGGCAGTACTAAATTAGCTGTTGAGCATATTCTCAAAGACTTATGTTTAAGTGATGCGCAATGGCAAGTGGCAGCTTTACGTTACTTTAATCCGGTTGGCGCCCATGAGTCTGGTCTGATTGGAGAGCGTCCGCGCGGCACTCCAAATAATTTGATGCCCTATTTGCTGCAAGTGGCTGGCAATATTTTGCCAAAGCTACGTATTTTTGGTGACGATTACGAAACCAGTGATGGTACTGGTGCGCGTGACTATATCCATGTAATGGATTTAGCGCGCGGCCATTTGGCAGCGTTAAGCTTTCTGGAAAATATGAGTGCCTATCACGTATTCAATTTAGGCACTGGTCATGCTACTACCGTATTAGAGTTGGTTGGCGCTTTTGAGCAAGTCAATCAGCTCAAAATTCCTTACGAGATTGTAGGGCGTCGCCCGGGCGACTTGCCCACTTATTATGCAACCCCAGACAAAGCAGCCGATGTTTTGAAATGGAGCGCAATCGAGTCTTTAGAGAGTATCTGTGCAAGCTCTTGGAACTGGCAAAAAAATCAGCCCTCTTAATATATTGCTCTATAAAATTCCTTTTTTATGAAAATTAACTTCATTTCCTTTTTAGATCCCTTTGTATATAGCGGGGGCGGTGAAATGGTCAATCGCCAGCTCGTCAATGAAGGCCTCAAAAGGGGGCATCAAATCCATTTCTCGGCCGTAAGACCGGGAAAAATCAATTTTGATCAAGATGCGGATTTAAGCATCCTGGCAGATATCTTTAATATGGGCCACTCCTTTCAGTCGCTGATTGCGTGGCGTGGATTTTCAGATACATTTCTTGCACAAGCAATTGAAAAAATTCCTTTCGTGCATATGACCAATGCCTATGCTGATTTTTGCAATCTTCCTTTTTTGCCATGTAATGGAAAGGCCCAAGGAGCTTGTCCTGAAAAACCTCAGCTGAGCATGGCTAGACGTTTTTTTATGCGCGACTGGGGTAATGATTGTTTTGCAAGAAAAGAGCTGGTACGCAATCTCTATACAAAATCTTCGCTTAATATTTTTATGTCTCCCGCACATCGCGATATTACTGAGTCGTTTATTGGTAAAGGCAGCCTGCCTGATTCTTATGTAGTCAGACCCATGATTGATACCAAGACCTTCTTTAACCGACATCAAGAAAGAGATATTGAATATTTATTTGTCGGAGTGGTTGGCAGGGCTAAAGGTTTTCATCAAATGCGTAAAGAGTATTTCGATAAGGATATTCACTTGGTAGGCAAGTGCATGCCTGATATCAAAGTCGACTTTGGAACTTATGTGGGCCATTTGCCTTACGACCAAATTCCGCTATATATGAACCGAGCTAAAAACTTTGTGTTCTTGCCAGAATGGCGTGAGCCTCAGCCACGAGTAATTGCCGAAGCGGCTCTTTGTGGCTGCAATATTATTGCCAATGAAAATGCAGGCGTAATGACATTTGAGGGCGATCTCTCCGCCCCTATTTTCTATGACAATATTGCAGGCGATTTTTGGGATAAGTTGCAATCATTGCCTTTATCTCACCCAAAAATCTAAAGCAATGCCTGCTCTGAACAACATCATGCTTCAGGGTCGGCAATGAGCTTATTACGTAATTTCGGATGGGTAGGAACACTTTCACTAGTCGGAATCGGTGTGAGCTTTGCAAGTCAGCTGGTCTTTTCTTATTATTTTGGAACAACCATGGCTCTGGATGCTTACTGGGTTGCTTTTGCCATAATGAATTTTTTGGCATTCCCGCTAATTTCCTTGCGGGAAGCTCTAGTTTCGGAAATCCATGAGCGCTCTAATGTCGATATGCAGCATGCCTCTGCTTATTTCTCAAAGGCCTTATCGCTGATTCTAGTCATTGCATTAATCGGCTCTACTGCAGGGCTCATTTTTTCTAATGTTTTTATTCAATGGATTGCTGGCAGCAAAAATTTAGCATTCCATACTGAAGTTTTCCACAAGCTACTGTGGCTGGCGCCAGCATTAATCTTATTAGCATTAGCAGATACTTTTAATGCCCTGTTAACTTCCTATAACCGGACTATTCTCCAAATGGGCTCGCGAGTATTGGGGGCAAGTTCAACTATTGCGGTAATTGCGTTGGCCGCAAATTGGATTGGCTCTCAAGCACTTGTCCTTGGTTTTGTAGTAGGGCAGGCTCTCAATGTCCTCGTGCTTACAGTGATCCTTTACCGGCAAGGGCTTTCTTTCAGACCAACTATGCCAGTTGGATTAGGAGCTAACTTTCTCAAATTAACCGGAGCCCTTTTTTGTAGTTATGGCATTAATCAGATCTATGCGATTTATGAAAAGTCGACTTTTCTTAATTTTGGTGTGGGTTTAGTTTCGGCATTTCAATATAGCGTCAGTGTGACTAATATTGTGGTGACAGTACTCGGTCTGAGTTTAGCTAATTTGTTATGGCCGCGATTTCTGAATCATGTATCAACTCAAAACACTCAGCATTTTTATGCTGAAGGAGCCCTCAGTAGCAAGTTGCTTTTGCTGGTGCTCGGGTGGGTATGCGCACTGATTTTCTTACATGCTCAGTGGGTTGTGCAAACAGTCTTTGCTCGTGGTGCTTTTGCACAAGAAGCAGTTCTATTAACTACTTTATGTTTGCAAATGACTATCTTTGCAGCTATTCCAATTTCAATCAACTTTGTTTTAGGAAGGGCAATGATTTCAGCGCGTGCGAGTAAAAGTATTATGGTGATCGGTTTTTCAACTGCAATTATGGGGATGGTAGTTTTATCGCTAGCCAACTATCTTCATGAGGCTCGCTTAGCAATGGGCTTTTGGCTACTTGCCAACCTTCTGGGGTGCATACTTTCGGGAGTTCTATTCATGCGCAAAACCCAGGTTAGCGCTGTTACCTACCGCAATACATTATGGTGGATCTTACGTTATGCTCTTGTTCTTGTGGCGACTGTCAGTTTGGCTTTTGAGTTTTTGTCGCAATACGTTTTTTCTCAATATGGCCTGATTGATGTAGTTTGTAAATCACTCCTTTTTACTGTGCTCTACAGTAGCCTGACTTTTTTATTAGGACTCTTCAAGGGCATCCCCTTGGGATCTTTGGTAAAGCGCTCTTCATGAATACCAAAATACGGATTGCAATCGATGCCAAAAATCTAGCCTTGTATTCTGGGGGGATAGCTCAATGGTTTGCGCCGCTATTGCAGGCATGGGCGCAATCCAGTGTAGATACACATCAGCAGTACGAATTTTTTATCATCGCCCCAGCAGGTCAAGGTTTAAAGTCAGTAGATTTTACGGGGCTGACTAATACGAAATTCATTTCCCCAAGTTGGCCAACCTTTCTCATTCGACAGCTGCGCCATGTGCTGTATGACAATTGGATTTTTCCGAGAATCATTGCCCAGCTAAAACCCCAATGCATTGTGTCTCCCTATCATGATGTACTGCTACCCAAAAAGAGCAAGGGGATTTTTAGCATCATGACGATTCACGATCTGTGTTTTTTAGAGGTCCCCCGAGCTTATCCTTGGTCGATTCGAACCTACTACTTATGGATGCTACGTCGTAATCTTGCGCGCGCCAATCATATCCTGACAATTTCACAGACTACTCAGCGTCAACTGGTTGATCTTTTTCAAATACCTGAAAAATGTATCTCGGTGATTCCTAATACTTTGGCACCAGAGTTTTTGGAAGTCAAACTGACTGCGGATCGGGCTGTCGCTTGGAAGGAGCAGTATTTACTCCCTACCCACCAAGCAGTTTTATATGCTAGCGGGGTTGGGCATCGAAAAAATATTGAGCGCATGCTAGCGGCAATGAGATTGCTGTGGTCTCAAGGTTCTCAAATTCAGTTATGGATTACTGGTGAAGTGGACTCTCGCTGGAGACATCTATTTCTTGAGGCAGAGCTAGCTACTCGCAAAATTATATTTTTAGGATTTTTGAGTTTATCTGATTTGCGTCTTGCTTATGAGTCTGCCGATGCTGTGATTTATCCATCGCTATGCGAAGGGTTTGGACGATCCTGCTTGGAAGCAATGGTTTGTGGCACCCCGTTAGCATGCTCAAATATTGCAGTGTTTCGCGAGGTAACTGCTAGCTACCCACAGTACTTTGATCCACTAAACGTGAATTCAATCGCAACAGCAATCCGCCTGACATTACAGCAAAAACGCCAGCAACCTATTAGAGACGCGCGATATCAAGAATCCATAGTCAAGACGGACTTTATCGAAACTATGGATCGACTAGTTAATGAGAGTCAATCATGAACGATAAGCCGATCATTCCGATTTCAGTCATTATTCCTTGCTATAGAAGCGGTCAAACAATTCGCCGTGCAATCGATTCAGTCAGATCGCAAACCTATCTGCCAGCACAAACTATCTTAGTTGATGATGCCAGTGGCGATGACTCCTTGACACTGTTGTATCAGCTCCAACGGGATTATCCAGAGCTCAATATCCAGGTGGATGCGCTTGCAGTAAATAGTGGCCCAGGCACTGCTCGTAATCGCGCCTGGGAGCTAGCAACCCAGGCTTGGCTGGCATTTTTAGACGCTGATGATGCTTGGCATCCCCGTAAGCTAGAGATTCAATGGGATTGGATTAGCACCCATCCTCAAGCAGTATTAGTAGGGGCCTTGACTGCAGAAATTCTGTCTTTAGATCATCTTGTCAAGAGTGCCACACCTCAGACTGTCAAAGCAAATAAGATCAGTTTTACTCAAATGCTGATCGCGAATCGTTTCCATACCCGCACTGTCGTTTTAAAAAAAGATCTGCCATTTCGCTTTGCAGACCGTAGCTATACCGAAGACTATTTGCTGTGGTTAGAGATTATTCTGGCTGGTTTGGATGCTTACGTAATTAATCAAACCCTTGGCCTTTCCTTTAGACCAGAATTTAGTAGCACTGGGTATAGCGCACAGTTATGGAGACATGAAAAGCGGGAGTTACGCGCTTGGTATTTTTTGTATCAAACAAAAAAGATTTCACTATGGATATTGATGTTTGCTATTCCATGGTCCTACTTTAAGTATCTGCGTAGAGTCATTAAGAGAGCTGTGTAATGAATACTGCTAAGAAGAAAATTTGCGTCTTAGCGGCAACGCCTTTGACAATCCACTTTTTCTTAAAATCCCATTTAGCAGGATTGGCCAAAGATCATGAAGTGACTCTGATGGTTAATCTCAGCAATGATAGTTATTTACCACCGTTAGACCTGCCTATTCGCATCATTGATATCCCCATCGCTAGAAAAATCTCCCCTTTAGCTGATCTGCGCACGCTTGCCGTCCTCATGGGCTTATTCCGTAAAGTGCACTATGACTTATTAATTACTGTAGTCCCTAAGGCGGGTTTACTCGGAATGATTGCAGGATTTTTAAGTGGAATTCAAAAGCGTTTACATATCTTTCAGGGAGAGGTCTGGGCCAATCGTTCAGGCTTTAGTCGTCTCTTACTCAAATCCTGTGATTGGGTCACCGCTCATTTGGCTAGCAATATTCTGGCCGTTAGTGGATCTGAGGCAGCCTTTTTAGAGGGGCAGGGCATCGTTCGATCTGGACAGGTTCAGGTTTTAGGTAAAGGCTCTATCGGCGGTGTTAATTTAAGCCGCTTCAGTCCAAATCCTTTGGTCCGCGAGCAGGTCAGACAAGAGCTGGGAATTCCGCTAGAGGCTAGGGTACTCATATTTATGGGGCGCCTTGTTGCAGACAAAGGGATCTATGAATTGGTTGAGGCTTACAAGCGGATTAGCCAATCAGATGATCGGCTATGGCTATTATTGGTTGGTCCAGACGAGGAGCAAGAGTTAGAAGGTTTTAGAGATGCACTTGGATCTGCCGGTAAGCAAATGCGCCAAATTGATTACACCAGTCAGCCTGAGCAATATCTAGCCGCCGCCGATTTTTTGTGTTTGCCTAGTCACCGCGAAGGATTTGGAGTAGTGATTATTGAGGCAGCTGCAATGGGCATTCCTGCTATTGGTAGCAAAATCTATGGAATCTCCGATGCCATTGTTGATCAGCAAACAGGTTTACTATTTGAAGTGAAAAATGTTGCTCAGCTACAAGCATGTATTCAAAAGCTACTTGATAACGAGGATCTCAGAAAATCACTCGGTAATCATGCTCGACATCAGGCTGAGCAGTATTTCGATGATCAGGTAGTAGTTACAGAGTACATTAATTATATTAATTGTTTACTTAGTAGGTGAGAGATTAGGTCGATGCTCAAAAGAATTTTTGATATATTCCTTGCGCTACTTGCTTCCTTATTACTCCTCCCAGTTTTTCTGGCGACCTTTGCTTTAGTCCGCTTCACCTCAGCAGGCCCAGTCCTGTATTGGTCAGATCGAGTAGGTAAAAATAATCAGATTTTTAAAATGCCTAAATTTAGAAGCATGCTGATCGATACGCCAGCAGTAGCTACCCATCTTTTGCAAAACCCGAATGCCCACTTAACGCCGGTAGGTAGCTTCTTGCGTAAAACGAGCTTAGACGAGTTGCCCCAGTTATGGAGCATTCTCAAAGGGGATATGAGCTTTGTGGGCCCCAGGCCGGCTCTATACAACCAAGGGGATCTAATCAGCATGCGTACAGCTCTGGGTATTGATCGCCTAGTGCCTGGTTTAACCGGCTGGGCACAAATTCATGGGCGAGACGAGCTGGATATCCCCGCTAAGGTAGACTTGGACCATCACTATCTATTAAAACAATCTTTTGGCCTAGATATGCAGATTTTATGGCTGACCGCAATCCAGGTGATACGCTCTGAAGGGGTGTCCCACTAGACATGAATACCGTTTTTCTGAAAGCCTCTTTTGTTTGATCGTTTGGTAATGCCCGTTTTGAGTTTGCCTCGCTTGACCAAGCGAGTTTTAGTATTGCTAGTCGATGCAAGCTTATGTGTGCTCACCGTTTGGATTGCTTATTACCTGCGAATGGGCTATTGGGTATCCCTACGGGGTGATGCTTTTAGCTCTCCAATCATTGCAGTGGCTATTTCCTTGGTGTTGGCTCTGCCCATTTTTATTGGCTTTGGCCTATATCGTGCGATCTTTCGCTACTCGGGGTGGTCGGCCTTAATGACTGTTGTCAAGGCTTGCGCATTGTATGGATTGATTTTTGCAACGATTTTGATGACCTTAGGATTTATTGGGGTACCCAGAACTCTGGGCATCATTCAGCCTATTTTGCTTTTATTTGCCATCGGGCTATCCAGAATTCTTGCAAGCTATTGGCTAGGTAGCTCTTACCGACGCGAGCTTCGTAAAGGGGCTCTACCTAAAGTGCTGATTTATGGAGCAGGCTCTGCAGGCAGGCAATTGGCTGCAGCGCTACGTAATTCTCAGCATATGAAAGTAGCGGGCTTTTTAGATGATGCCAGTGAGCTTTGGGGTCAGACTTTAAATGGCATTGCTATTCATAAACCGGCTGATTTGCCTAATTTAGTGAGCACACTATCTATCAGCGATGTTTTGCTGGCGCTACCTTCAATCAATCGGCAGCATCGAAACCGTATTTTGGAGCAAATTACTCGGGCAAAAGTCGGTGTACGTACATTGCCGAGTGTCACTGATTTAGCCAGTGGAAAAATTGTTGCTTCGGATATTCGCGAGCTGGATGTTGAAGATTTACTGGGGCGCGAACCAGTTGCTCCGGATGCAAACTTGCTGGCTAAAAATATTACAGATCAAGTAGTGCTGGTGACCGGAGCGGGGGGGTCAATTGGCAGTGAGCTGTGCCGACAGATTTTGTTGCAGCAACCCAAAATGCTGATTTTGTTAGAGCAAAATGAATTTGCCCTTTATGCAATTGAGCAAGAGCTCCAAAATAAGGTGAGTGATGATCTCAATACGCTGCACTCAATCAAGTTGATTTCTATTTTGGCATCAGTACGAGATGAACCCTTAATCAATCAAATTTTTCAGCAATATCATCCCCATATTATCTTTCACGCAGCAGCTTACAAGCATGTTCCGCTGGTTGAGAGCAACGCGACAGAAGGTATTTTGAATAATGCCTTCGGTACTTATGTTGTAGCTAAGGCAGCTGTCGCAGCAAAAATTGCCAATGTAGTTTTAATCAGTACAGATAAAGCGGTACGCCCAACCAATGTGATGGGTGCTAGTAAGCGTTTAGCTGAAATGATTCTTCAGGCCTTTGCAGCTGATCCAAACTGTAGTCAGCAAACTATTTTTTCAATGGTACGCTTTGGTAATGTCTTAGATTCCTCCGGATCGGTTGTCCCTCTATTTAGAAAACAAATCCAAAATGGCGGACCGATTACATTGACACACTTGGAGGTAACCCGTTACTTCATGACAATTCCGGAAGCGGCGCAGTTAGTGATTCAAGCTGGCGCTATGGCCTTAGGTGGAGACGTTTTTGTTCTCGATATGGGACAACCCGTGAAAATCGCCCAACTAGCACGCCATATGATTGAGCTTTCAGGGCTTGAACTTCAAGATGAGCAAAACCCAGAAGGGGATATTGCCATCGAGGTAACTGGTCTTCGCCCGGGAGAAAAACTCTATGAGGAGCTATTAATTGGAGAAAATCCCAGTCCGACAATCCACCTCCGAATTCTGAAAGCCCATGAAGAATTCTTGCCACTGAATAATCTCGAAGAACAGCTCCAGACCCTGCAAACCGTGATCACGCATGATCCCAAGCAAATCAAATCTCAATTACAGTTGCTGGTAAAAGGCTATCAGCCTGAGGCATTAGCTTAGAAAAACCAAAGTAAGGCAAAAAGCAAATCAAAGCTAACAATATGCTGATAAGTCTTTCAAGAACCTGACGCATGCCCCTTCAGTCATAGACAGGGCCTGGCCGGGCGATTGTTATAAAATCAAGAGTTAATTCTGGTATATTTATTCTGCAAACCTCTTAAAGTGAGCGGCGACGTATAAACCCCCATGTTCAGTAGCATTCGAAGTAGGCTTAAACCCTATGACCCACAAATTCTCGCCTTCATCTTTTTAGGCTACGCACCTTTTTTGGGTGAATCATTTCGCTTTTACGTATTACCTTGCTCTGGCTTTATTTTGCTTGGACTATTTTTTACCCTCTGGCATTTGTCTGAGTTCAAGCAATTCTTCCGAGAAAAAAGTCCCATTGTTTATGCGTGGTTGCTGATCATGCTTTACTGCATTATCAACACCATCATGCATTGGGGTCAATATCCGCTGTACGGAACCTATTTAGATCTGGGCCCTATTTTTGTCATGCTCTTCGGCTTATTTCTCGCTAGCTACCTCTCAACCAGAATCAGTCTTGGTCAGCTGCTTGCCGTGTTAATCATCATCCTAGCGCTGCTATTTTGTAAAACCATGTATGCGCTTATCTTTAAAGTTGCCATCCCAGCAGATGGGGTAGGTTTTTTTATTGGTGGCGCGGGCTATGGCGTTTGGCCTCGCATTATTCTTCGCGGTGAAAATCCATTTTTGATTAGCATCTTTATGTTTATTCTAGGATTGCTGGTGCTCAGAAAAAAATCGCTATTGAATAACCTGGGTCTAATGTTGGTTTTAATTACAACGACCGTAATCATTGCCCTTTCGGGATGGCGATCAATTTACTTTGCACTTTTCATAAGCTCAGTATTACTTGTGATCTTAGCCTGCTTAATCGCTCCGATGTCCAAAAAATCCTTAAATAAGTTACTGCTTTTAGGCATCTTTATTACTTTACTGTTTAGTAGTGTTTTCCTGTTAGTGGGTCGTGATGCCAATAATCCTGCAATAGTAAGTTCATTAACAAGCTCTCCCGGAATGGAGGGTCTTGCTAATAATGAGATTCCAATTCTCAATAGTGCTGTCGTTCAGAAAATGAGTAGTAATCAAATTCCTCTACTGAATTCTCAATCTGTGGTTTTAAAGATGGCCGAGTACCTCGATGTTATTGAGCAGGTGAGCGATCATGGTTTGGTAGGTTTAGGGATGGGTTCAAGTTACTTTAGTCCTGGTCCAGCCAGTGTTGGTAATTATGTTCATTCTCAACTCTTCTGGTTGTATTTCAAGGGAGGGTTGATTCTAGTAGCACTCTTTTATGGTTTTATGCTCCTGGTATTGGTAAGTAAGTTTAGACACTGGCTTATGAATCCTGATGATCTTGCAACGCCTGATTTGCAAAAAAAGACCCAAAATCTGGGTATTATCTTAAGTGCCTTGATTGTCATTGCTTTGGGTACCATGGACGCTCTGACTAATCAGTTTCCA
>JGI26470J50227_1000789_pt1 | contig 12274 bp, 21 predicted proteins | sample FreactTroBogLake_FD_50227 | JGI IMG/M metagenome (IMG submission 50227) | reverse complement strand
GATAACAAAACGATTGAGACGCAACAGGCGAATAACCAAACAACCAACCACCAGAACCATAACCACTAAGTATAGGTGCACCAATTCTGAAAAAATGATTCGCAGCGCTTCCTATAAATTGCGTTAAAAATGTCACTAACGTATTATTTACAGGAGGAACTAATGCGGTCAAACCGACAAAAGTATTGTTAGTTGTTGCATTTCCAGATGATAAAGCCGCCGTTTCTCCCTGAAGATAACGAAACGTCATATCATTACCAACACCAACATAAGCACCTTGCATCCAATATCCCGCGGAATACGTAGACCAATAACCTATCAATCGATACGAATCATAACCCGTTGGCATTTTAGGCATGCTGTTTGATGCCAAGGTCACAATTGCACCCGTTGGCAAGTAATAACGAGAATCGGCAATAACATAAATAGCGTACATTGTCGTTGCTGCTAAAGTACCCGTATCTAAAGCGTTTATACCGTTCTTATTGCAATCTAAAACGATTGGCGCAGCTACGGGGTTGGTTCCTTCTATGTTGGGAGTGCCAACTTCTATATCCATGACGTTGTTCGAATCACGGCAAATACCACCACCAACATACAATAATTTTGTGTTGTCCCCATAATAAGAAATGGTTAGACCATACTTATATAGAGTCGGTATGTTAATGATTGGACTGTTCTGTATTTGTATGGCCATTTCTTATCTCTCCTATACGCTTACGTAAAAGCCGTTCATCCATAACGACAAGTTAGCTGACGCTGTAGATACCACGTACTGAATGGTTGGGTCGCCCGTCAAAAGCTCGGCATTTACAGTAAACTGAGCACCTACTCCAAATGTTGCAACCTGACCATATTGAAAAAAGTCAGCAGCACTAGAAGTAAGAGAAGCAACACGATAATAATCGCCAGCAGCTGCTGGAATAAAATTACTGGTTAAAATAACCAATGTATTATCAACAGGGGGTAAAGCAGGAGTTAAATCCACGTTGGTTAATACCGTACCAACGCCTGCATTTAATACTTGAATGTATGTACCGCCATACCAAAATATTAAATCATTACCAATTCCTTGATACGTGCCTTCATAAAATGTTGTGGCACCATTAGTACCCCAATAACCTATCAATCGATACGAGTCATAACCCATGGGCATGGACGGCACAGAATTGGTGGCTAACGTTAAAATACAAGCCACAGGATTGTAATAACTTGAATCTGCAATCATGTAAACGGCATACATCGTATTAAGCGATAATCTACCCTGATCAATACCATTCGCACCAACAACATTTGCATTTAAAACTAAAGGCGATGGAACAGAAGGCTCATTCTCAACGTTCGCGTTATTAACAACTATGTCCATCACATTGTTTGAATCACGACAAGAACCCGCACTAATGTATAATTGTTTTGATGAATTACCAAAAGGATTTGAAATATTCAAACCATATTTATAAAGATTGGGTAAATTAATAATTGGATCGTTTTGTACCTGTGGCGCTGGGCTTGCTCCTGCCATTTTTTTCCCCTAAATAAGTGAAGAAAAGCGGCCGTAAGACCGCTTAATTTAAATTAGCCTTGTGATAAAGGAATGATATAACGAAGAGAATATTCAGGAACAATAACAGAACCATGAGTCTCATCGTAAATCATGCCCGTTTGATTCTGACCAAACAAAGAACCATACGTTAATCGCAATGAACAGCCAGTCTCTTCATCATATTCATTCGCTGTATCGTAGGGAGATTGTTCAGGCAACTGAGGCATTGCTAAATAAAATGCTTCACCACCTAAAATACCACCGCAACGATGCGAGGGAAGGCCGCTAATTTGCATACCAGCTTGAATGGGATTGTTTAAGTTTTGATTTTGACCACCAGCCCAGTTCAATGCAGGAGTGATTGACAAAACAACGTTCCCACTACCATCAGCAGCAGCATTAGCTGTCGCTCTGAACTGCACCGAGTTAGCACTTGGAAAGTGACCAATAAATGTCAAATAGCGCATGTTTGGAAAGCCAGACACGCCGTCATTAAATCCGAACAAATCACCGGCAAATACAGCATTAGCATCACTCACCGTGGCACCAGATACTGTGATTTGAGTTACGTTTTGTCCAGTTGGATCGTTTGTGCTTACCACCGTCAAAGTCTGAGCCAATACACCCGTATTACCAGAAATATGAATAGGCATCAAGTTAGACTGATAGTAATTAACAAGAGGCGTACCAAAGTCACCAACTTCCCAGGACATGGCAATGTCATCGTTACGATGAGGTACAAATTGACTTAAACCACTACCAACAATCGAAGGTATAACAGTATCAGGCAAATAGACCTTTATGCCTTCAGCGACAGAACCGTAGTTCTTAAACAACATAATGGCTTGAGCTAATTGCTGATAAGAGTTTAAAGGATTCGTGCCGTTACCGTAAAACCGATAAGGACCAGAAAAAGTATTCATGGTGCCTGTCAATTGGCTAACAACGCCAGATTCCCAGTTTAAAGCAATGTTACCTTCAACTTGAGTTGCAAGTTCTGCAATAAAGCTTTTGCCAAACACACGCATGTAATCTTCTTCACCTTTTTCTAAGTTGAAGATACGTTGTTGAGAGGTAACTGCAAATGAGCTGTTGTTCGCCTGATCACACGCCAATGTCTGTACACGCTGTACAGCGGGCTGAAAAGCTGCAACCAATCCTGCCACAGTAGTAGCACGTGGTGGCAAATCAAACGTAACCACAGAGCCTAAGTTAGCTTGAATTTGGTCAAAGTCTTTGAATTTAGTATTGGCTGTCGTAATGTGACAACAAAGGTTTTGCAATAAAGCCAAACCAGAACGCTGATAAGTCTGTACTTGCTGTAAAATATTATTTGGAAAAACGGCCATTTTGGCTACTCCTAGCTATTGTTAATAGTTCGGATGTCAGAAAAACGGCCTTTAAAAAAGAAATTAAGCCTTGTATTTGGCTTTCAAATCTCTCATAGACAGCGCGTTCTTTCCTGCATCCGTTCCGACGTTAGTAGGGCGCTGTTGACTCAAAGGTGCATTAGGTGACTTGTAACTAGATGCTGATTCGTTGCTCTTAATAGAGTCCGCTAATCTACGCAAATCATAGACAGCTTCCTGAGGAAATTCTCGCGCAGTCATTTCTATTTGAGCTAACTTCGAACGATTCTTACTAAGCTCGTACAAAACATCATGAGGGTTATCAACCATCTCAGCAAGCATATGTACTGTATTAGGAAATCGTTGAAATTCGATGCTGCCAGTCACTTTGTCAAAGTCTTCGTACTTCTGCTTTCCAGCCTCGAGCTTTTCCCAAAAATTCTTAACGATTCTTTGAGCTTGCTCTGTTTCGTTCTTTGTCTGCCATTCCGAGCGATCTTGGTCTCGAAGCCTTTGAGCCTCTTCAGCAGCTAACTTCCTGAATCTATCTTCGCTCATCTCTGGGCTGTGATTAGATTGTGGTTGTTGATGCTGAGTTTCCATCGAACGCTTGTACTGCTCAACAGCTCTGTTAGCGGCTTCTTGCGAACGCCTGCCAACAATGTCGTTGACCTCAGACTGTCTTAACATCTTCTCGGCCTGAGCTGAACTTGATGTATCAGAACTAGAAACTGGTGCTTGTGTATCTAAACTTTGTCCTACTGCATCTTCCATCAATTACGTCCTTTCTGGTTATTAACGCCACCACGCTGTTTCCCCAATTTTAAGTTTGGGTGACTTAGCTGTTGCCCGTAGCTACGGTATTTTTGAACCTCGCTATATGTCACGAGTCTACATTTAAAAAATCATCAATTAGACTTTAATTAATAATGATTGACTGTTCAAAGCTTGCTATAATCGATTAACATTTTTAACAAAAATAGAGGGATTTATTAATGATTAAATTAATGAATGAATTGGTAATGACAGATAAAGAAGCAGCCGAAAGATATGGCTATTCCCAGTCTTGGTTTAGAATTATGAGAAATAAGAAGAAAGGCCCACCCTATTTGCAAATGAAAGGTAAAGGCAAAGTTTATTATTACGTTGAGAAAACAGATGCTTGGTTTAAAGAAAACATGGTGGAAAAATGATAACAATTCAAGACCAAATTGACTCTTTACGAGAATCTTTAAAAGCACAGTCCATAGGCTTAGAAAATGTATACAATCAATTTCAAAAATATGAATTATCAAAAATAGATGAAAAAATAGAAGATTTGCTGAAAAAAATAAAAAGATATGAATTACAAGAAAATGTTGAAGAATTTGATATTGATGTACGTACCTACCCAATGAATATAAGAATAAATTTAAGAGTAAAAACTAATTTTGGATCCTGTATTTATTCTTTTGATTATCCTCCGGCGATGGAATATCAATTAGCTCATGTTGTACAAGCAGCTTATGTTTCTATGTTAGAATCTTTATATGAGAAGCATGATAAACGTGGCGGCAAGTATCCTATAAATGATACAGGCTCTAAAAAATGGCTTGATGAAAATGGTGAAACCTTTTTAGATTTAAATGAAAAAAGAATATCATCATAATAAGTAACGATAAAAAGGAATTTAAAGTGATAGAAATAATGAGCAAGAAGTATTTGACGGAAAAAGAAGCATGTGCAAGATACGGGTATTCTAAATGTTGGTTTTTGAAGGGAAGAGCCCAAGGATATGGACCACATTTCATACAATTGAGAATAGGCGGAAGAATTTTATACCCGCTAGATGAAACAGATGCCTGGTTTAAAAAGAAATTAGAAATAAATGAATAAGGCCCGCATTTTTATCTGCGGGCTTAATATTTAGCCTTTTCTAGGTGTTAAGGAAGAACCGGAGCGTTTCCAGTTTTTCTGAGAAGCTTCGCCCTTTCCCCACCCACCAGCCATACTGCCGTTATGACCCGCAGAATCAGAAGGGTTCTTTTCGCTTTTTCTTTGCAGAACGCGAGATATACCTTCTTGATGTGTGTCATGTACTTTACGATTGTCTATCATTCCATCTTTCATTTTTTAATCCTCACATGAATTTAATTTCTTCGGCAGCTTTTTCTACTAAAGCCGGAACCTCTTGCTCAATTAATGGGTCAACACCATCCATCACGGGATTGACAATTGCAGCTGAAACCGGTGATTTAGCATCTATCCAAGCCTCAAGCTTTTTAACCAGGCCTTCCATTTTAGCAATAATTTCGGGCTCATCTGCAACTACTATAGCCTCCAACTCAGTCAATAAGTGAGTGATTATCCATGTCAATATTACGCTCATAAAACCCTCCAAAAAACAAAATGTTTCACGTGAAACATTAGTAACATCCCTTTTTATTTTTCTTGCCACCAACATCAGGCTTATCAACTACCCGTTTGGTTTTTTCTGCTATTTTCTTAACGGGTCTCACGGACTTTTCAGTTGATGCTACCGCGACTTTTGTATCTTTGGCTTCACGTTTGTTATAAGGGACGGCCTTACTTTTTCTTGTTTTAGCATCCATTCCTCAATCCTCACTAATCGTTGATGTATCGCTGTCATAACATTGGCTGTTGCTTCTATCGTATCTTTAAATTCTTGTTCTGTCATTTAAGACACCCTTTCTTAACCATCTTTTTTACCATCTTTTTATCTTCTTTAACGTCCATGTGCTTTTCCTTTTTCTCTACTTTCTTTTTCATTTTTTCTTCCTTTTTTTGGGAATTTTAGCGCCAGACTCTCTTGCTTCATTGAGCGCTGCTGCAATTGCCTGAGATTTTGGATGCCCTGACTTTTCCATTTCCTTTATGTTTGATCCTATCGTTTTACGGCTTGTACCTTTTTTAAGTGGCATGTCATCACCTTTTATGCTCTGGCGTCCAAACTTCTTTATAGACGTCTTTCATCTCTTGTCGATTCGCCCCGTCCAAATGCCGACGCACCCCCATCTCTAGCTGGCTATCAGTAAGTTTATAAACGCGCTTAATGTCGCTAAATGTCGCATTTTTTAAATCACTAAATGTTGGTCCCTTAGCCATTTGCTCGCTCCTCTTTTTGTTGCGTGTTTTTCATGTGATGTAATTCTATGGCTTCTTTTAAATGCAAGTGTGCCATACCTAGCTTCTTCATTTCTAGCTCATCTTGAGATTTGGTTCTTTCTGTTAATGCTTTAACTAATTGAACGCTTGAGCCCGTTTCGTTCATATGTATCTGCGCTTTCGTCTTGTATTCTTCGAGTCTAATCTTTTCCATATCAACGGCAAATTGAGCTTCATTTTTCTTAGCGTCCATTTGTAACTTTTGCATATCAACTTGCTGCTTAAGAACCGCTGGATTATTTTGCATTTCTTGCTGCTGCATTTGCATTGCTTGCTGCTTCTGTTGCTCTTGTTCTTTTTGCCACTCTTGAACCATGGATTTTAATTGCTCTAGCCCTTTACCTTCCATATTGTCTAGAACAAAACTTAGTCCTTTGTCTGCGATAAATTGCGCAAATTGTGGCGACATTCCCATCATTTCTTTAACCATCATTATGGTGCGAGATTTCTGTACTTGGAAGCTTGCGCCAGCTTTAACCACTACATTCAAAGGGTTTGTATCAAAATCAAATGGCAATCCATCATCAGTGTTGATTTTAACAAAACTGCGTTTGCCTTCTTCATCTAAAATAGGGATAGTTCTTGGTGTGGTGTAATACTTTGGCAGTAAGTCAACATAAACTTCGGCGGCCCTTTGTAAACCTTGCATGAACCCAACGACATAAGGCATTGCTGCCGAGTTTGATTGAGTCGCGCCTTCTATAATCGCTACACCAGACAATTGATTGTTATTAATACCTAGAGCCGCATCGTATGAGCCTAATATTTGCTCCATTAAAGAATCAGCGCCACTAAAAGCTTGGGCAATTTCTGGCGGCGCAGGTACTTTTTGTACTTCACGAATCGGGTTGCTAATCGGCATTTCTGGATTGTTTTCATGTACTGAGTTGAATACATAAACATTAGCCTTTGATGGATTTTCGTACGCCTCTAACAAACCCTCTTCCTTCGGCAATGCTTCTTTAGCCACCATGAGTTTTGCTTGAGTTTCATTCTCAATTTCATTAGCTAATGCAATACCCGCATAGTTTTTAAGTCTTTGCGCCCCGCGAGCATTGTAAACATAGGGTCTACAAACCTGCCTTACATTGCCGTTCTTTGGCGTTTTAACCATCACGCTTGAGCCGTCCACAAAAACCAATGGCAACATCGTATAATCTGTTTGTTCGTATTCAAGCACTTGATTATCGATGACTCTGTATCTGTCAATTCTATCAATCAATGTTTTTCTTGGCTTGCCCATCTGAACCGGAGGCATTGTAATGTCGTTCCACTCGTCAACAATCTTTCTGTATGCCTCCATTGTCATAACTTTGCCGTTTGGATTTTGATCGTCGCGAACTTTAACAATTGTTTTTTCACGCCTAACTTTTTCGTAATAATCTGCAACTAATATGATTGATGAATTGTCATTGATGTATGACCAGTTGAATCCTGCGAAATCTCTTCTAAAACTTAATGTGTTTGTCGGTACGTCTGGAAATTCTTCTTCGAAATCTTCTTTGCTTTTTGGAAATAATTCCGCACAGAACATGCCGTCACCTTTATGCGGTAGTCTTGCTAGCTTGTCGAATACTGCGAGGGTTGGTTCTGCTCTTGTAATATTTATGACTTGGTCCATCGACATTGAGTTAGCGTAATCTGTATAGACTTTGAATACAGAGAAGCCTCCAGCCAACAAATCTTTATAAACTTGATATCTTGTGTGTTCGTTTTTGATGTCTAATAACACATGCCTTAAATGCTGTTCAACAACTTTCATTGTCATCCAGTCGACTGAATTTTCATCATCAGCGGTTACATAGATGTCTGGCTCTTGCTTGCTGAATTCGCCGAGTAACCTAGATATTCTAGATTCTAGAATGTTGAACTCAAGCTGTGGTTTGTTCATTGTTTGTAGTAGCGTTATTTCATCGCCAGATAAATTTGATTCGAAGACAAACCGGATGAATTCGTTGTATCTGTCGTAATTTTCACGAAAATAATCATGAGCATTCCGTACTCGTGTTTTTATTTTTGATAGTCTGTCTTGATATCGTTGAGCAACTTGCATACCTGCGCGTCCTCATGAAGAAATATTATTTATATGCTTTATTGCGCATTCTTTCAACTCTGTTTTTAGTTGAATTCAATGAATATGCTATTTGATTATAATCTGTTTGATTAACGTTTGCATGTATTAATACTTTATCTATCAATGCTATTTTTATAGCATCAGCACAAGTATCTGCCAAATCGTCCCTTCTGTGAGCATCATTAGCAGTAATTGACGACATGTGATCAATGCAATTTCTTAAATGGCGTGCACCAGCGGTAAAAGATAACCTTTTTTCTGCAATGTAAGGTTGTATTTCTAAAAATCGCTGTGTTTTACTTCCACTTCCACGATTTCTTTCAATATTACGTATTTGTATGCCACGCAACTCTGACAACATGCTTATTAATGTCACCCCTGTTGATTTCTTTTCAATAGCTGCTAAGGTCGGTGGTTTTTTGTGTCTCATGCAGTCTGTCCAGAAATCTAAGAACGCATCTTTTAAATCTTTTGGTTCAACAAAAAGCTCTTGCGCATCAAGCCAATGAAGACCATAGACGCCCGTTTTTCTTCCCATGGATTCAATTTCGTATATACCCCAAAATGATAGTGCCGTCGCGTCATTATAGGTTTTTGAGGTCTCCGATGTGTCAGCGGTTATAAAGGTCATTAATATTTCGGGCTCAAAGTCTAAAATAGTAAACCATTCAGGCTTGAATAATGAGCCTCCTGCTGGAACTGGGTTTTGCATAAACTGAGCCGCAAAAACGTACGGGTTTTTCTCTTGCTTTTCTCGTAGCTGCTCGATTGAATTGACCTCAGGATACAGCGCGTTTCCTGCATCATCAATCGCTTTTAATATGACCGTTTTCCATTTTCTTTCATCTTGACCCGAAAGCATATAATCAACGATATCGCTTTCATGTACGCGCTGACCGATAAAAATAACTGGCACATTTGGAGCGCGAGGACGTTGCAGAATTGTTTCTCGATAATTTTCTATGACTTTTTGTCGTATCGTTTGTGAGTGAGCTTCATCTATCTTGTGTAAGTCGTCTAGCAAGACTGCTCCCGTAAAACGCGATTCGTTGGGTAATCCACCATCATGACCAACAATACCCCCAGATGAGCCGAATGCTTTGACGCTTCCGCCTGAGTTTGTACGAAAATGGTCTTTAGCTTTTGAGTCGCTTCGTATTTGAACGCCGAACAATTCTTTATATTCTTTACAGCTTATAATGCGTTTAACCATCTCTGTGTGTTTAGATGCAAGTTCATGGCCATAACTTATATAAAGATATTGGCCGTCGGGATGCATCGCCATGGTCCAAGCTGTCCAGTATACAAGCAATGTTGATTTGGCGTAGCCTGGAGGCATATTTATTATCAAACTGGTTGTTTTTAGCTCATAACAAAGCGTTAGCTCTCTAGCGACCGTAATGAAATGAGATTCTCTGCCCGCAGGTTTTGAGATGTAAAATTCACGACCGGTGATTATCTTGAAGAATACGCGAGTAAACAGCAGGAAATCTGAGCATAAATCCATTCTTAATTGGTCTAAATCATTTACCATCTTTCATCATGTCGTGACGTTTTAATCAGTAAATATACTATACAGACAAACAAAATTGCTATTAATATAATCAATAAAGTCATAACAGGACTATTTACTGAAGACGCTACGGAAACGGGAGCCATGGGCTGTGAATCGACCACTTGAGCAACGGGAGCAACAGCAGCAACTGGATAGTTATGCGCGCTCGCTAACGAACCGCCGACATATCCACCGAGTAAGCCGGTCATAAACCCATTGCCACCAAAACCGCCATGATATGCATGATTGTAATTATAATGATGATTATTGTGTATGATTGTGCGGGTGCCCATTGGCGCTGTATAATTACGATAAGTAACGCTTTTTGTTGATGTTGATGCTCGATAGCCTGAACGACCACCCGATGAATAACCAGCAAATGCAATCATCAATACAGCAAATAATACTTTTTTTACCATTTGCTACACTCGTTAATTTCGTCAAGTATTTGATAGCAAGCGGAATCTAAATCATTGTTGTATGCGTAGTAATGAGCATCGTTATCTTGTTCAGGATAAAACTTAACGCTCCAACATTCGTCACCTCGGCTCATATCGAAACGTATCAAAAGCCTTGCGTCGTTGTTTTCTGCTTTTAATACAAGCTTTTTAAAGTTCGTCATCATTTATCATGCGCTCAATATCTAATAAGCATCTTTTGTATCCAACAGCATTACCGCATTTGAATGATCGCGGATTGTTAACAACAATTTCTGTCAGCTCGCTTGCTATTTCTTCAAATTTTTTATTAATAAATGATCGCATTTTTTCTTTGTAATCAATTCTATTTCTGAGCATTACAACATTTAACTCATTACAGTCAGCTAGTGATTTCTCTAAATTGTGAATGTACTCATTCATGATCAATTAACCTTAATAAGGTTGACAATCGGTAAGCTAAAGTTGACAATCGGTACGATTTTCATAAAAATGATACTTAATCAATTAACTTTAATATAGTAATTAATTTATCAAATGATTCATCACTGATACTTTTCATGTCACTCAAAAGCGGCAGTAATTTATAATATTTTTTAATGAAATTAATATCTTTTAAAATTGTTCTTTTAGTATCTATCATATCATCTTGAATTTTTTTGAGCTTTTTTTGATTATCTTGAATCAAAGAACCGTCAATTATTTCTTGAAATTGTTGGTAGACGTTTTGCAAACCGACATTATTAGCGCTTAAAGTTGACCGAATTTGTTCGTAAGTAGCTTCTAAATTTGACAACCTTTTTTCATGTTCATCATCTTTCATTTCACTGCCGTTTGTCTTGTTTAAAGAATAAACTTCATTATCTATAAATTCTTTCAGCTTTAATAAATCAGATTCAGTCAGTCCACCGCCGGGGAAGTATGAGACGTTTTCTAAGTCTTGCAATTCAAGTTCAATAAAATTATTATCGCAATCAAAGCGAATACATTTTTTTTCGAGAGAAAAAATACTCATAACTTTAAATATACTTATCTTTAACAATTAGATCTCGCTATTGTTTGTTTTGTTCAAATCATCAACAAGAGATTTAATCTTAGATAGCGTGTCAGAGGGGCTTGATTCTTCTTGTTTTTTGTCGCCGTAAATTTTTGGTGCTAATCTAGCTGCCATCCATTTTCGATTATTTATCTTTGCAATGAGCAAGCTAGCTGATGCCGAATCTATGCGTTCTTGTCCTTTATCATCTAAATAATAATTGATTTTTTCAGGGATTAAATCATCAATATCTTCAACTAAAATCTGGGCTTGGAATGCTTTCGCCTCTAAATACTTAGTAGAAAATCTTTCGTACTTTTTGCGCCATTCTCTTATAGTTATTGGTTCCGGCATATCTTGATACATTTGTTGTAATGTCGCGTAGCCAACCGGATGAGACGCTATTCTTGAGCATATTAAATCGGCAAGTTCATCACTATATTTTGTGGGTCGACCTGCTGCCATTATTACCTCTTAAAGTTTATCAAATTCTTCATTAAACATCTTTTCTGCTTTTCGCTTAGAAACTTTTGCGGTAGCAACAATATTAGCAATCGCATCTTTATACGTTTGACTAGTCTTATCAATTTGTACTTGCTGAGTGCATTCACAAGACACCTCGATCATTCCGATATCACGTCTTTTCCCGCTTCCCGCGCATCTATTACAAATCATATTTAAGCTTCAAATCGTTAATAAAGTCATTTACTTTTTCAAGATATTCGCATACCTCGATCAAATTTTCAACATTTCCCGTAAATTTATTCACAAAAGCTCTGGATAAGTGTGTTAACAACTCATATTACTTTATATTTTTCAAAGAAATCAACTGTTGATTCTTTTTTGTCATAAATTAATTGACTTATCATGATAATTTAGTTATCATACTCACATCAATTAACGAAATGAGGAAATAAAATGACAAAGCAACAAATAATAGCCTTATATACCGAAGCATACGAATCAGGAAGCCACGATTTAAAAAGCCTGAATAAATGGCTTAAAGATTATCAAGTTAAATTGATAGCAAAAAATGGAAAAATAATTAATGTAGAGGCAGCGTAAGCTGCCATAACCTGGAGCGAAAAATGAACTTATTAGATATTAGATACATG
>JGI26470J50227_1000787_pt1 | contig 12286 bp, 15 predicted proteins | sample FreactTroBogLake_FD_50227 | JGI IMG/M metagenome (IMG submission 50227) | reverse complement strand
CCCCAGTAAGATCAACCAACGAGCACACTCTCGACCCCAGGGTGGCAACCATGCTCAGGAACGGGTGGCAAACTTCGCAGGAATACGCAGTTGACCCCTATCTTTTGCCATCGATAACCGGGAGCGACTCGGTTCAGAAGCCGGATGCTCATGCCTACCTCACCCTCTGAAGAGAAACCGAGTCTGGATCCTGTAGCCAATCGTCTGGATCTTTGCCGGTTCCTCGTGCCCGATAGACTTGATTCCTTAGCTTCAAGTCCTCGATCAATTCGCAGTACGCCGCCCCGGCTTCGTCGAGGTCAAAGGCAAAGATAATCTTCTTGTCCCTGATGGCCATAACCTGTTTATAACGTTCACATGTTTCGGAACACTTTCCCGAGATGCCTACAGCGACAATCTTTTGGGATTGCCAGAGCTTTAGAGAGTCGTGCTCGCCCTCCAGGAGCCAGACAACCGGACGGAAAAGCCCAAAAGCGTTATAGAGATAGTCACCCCCATTATTTCCTCCGAGTTGGCTCGTGTAGCTTTTCTTGTCATGACCGAAAAACCCCTGACGCATCTTGAATTTTATGTGCTGAACTTCAGTGCCGAAACCCTCAGAGAAGAATGGATAAGAAACGGCTTTTCGATTTGATGACCATCCCAGCCCCGCCAGGGCAATCGTTTCTTCCGACAACCCTCTCACCTCAGTCAAGTATTTCATCGCCTCAGAGCAGGAGTGTAAGGATCGCACGAAAAACGTCTGTAGTTGGTGGAGCCGCTCCTTGGTCAACGGCTTCGTTGGCGGGGTCGTGTTCCCTGACTTGGAAATGCGTGGTGTCCTCCCGGCGAAAATCGGCTTGCTCAATAGTTGGGCAACCTCAGATATAGAATCAGACATGCCCCAGACAAGATCCGCCACTGTACCCCTGTTTGGCACATCTTCCATTCCGGGAAGTCTCTTGCCCGAAAAGGAGGTGAAATACTCGGTGCCATCATTCATTTTTATGATGGAGAAGGCGTTGTTCTCCGAACCAGAAATCGGACATGGAGAAACCCGCAGTGAGCCGCCAACCTCGACAAATTCATAATTGCCCAACCGCGACAAGAGTCCGGTGATGGAGTTTTTTTCACAAATGCTTTGCCGATGAAAATAAGTTAGACCCGTTTTCATTCGGCTACCTCCAAAACCCTCTGGGGTATTTGAATCGCGGCTTGAAGTTCCTTGACTTCACGCTCGCGATTCCAGCGGATCTGCTCAAACATCCTTTCTTCATAATCCGAAGTTGACGAAGTATCTGGCTTCGACTTCGGGGGTACTTCAATAGGTGGTCTGTTCAAGTTTTCCAGATCATAGATTGTCCTGTCGATACCCGCCATATTTGACCTGTAACCGTTTCCATCTTTCACGATCCATCGATTCGAGACCATTTTCTTTACTGTTGCTTTGAGAGTGTCCGGGTGCAATCTTGTCTTTGTTCGAAGTTCGTATAGCGTAGGGCGATGATTCGACACTTTTGTTTTTCCCTTGGTGTTGTCTTCGAATTCAATGGTTCGCATGAACAAAAACAATGCGAGTTCGTGCCTCGTGAACAGTGGGGAGATACAAATTTTGAAGAAGTTGTTGTGAACAAAGCGGAAGTCTGAGTCCGGTTCCACACGCCTTATCGTTGTCGTCTGGGCAGAGTAATTACCTTTTGGGGTTTCAAATAGAACCGTCGCCCCTTTTCCGATAATTACATAGTCCAGCTTCGCCATTTTCTTGAGTCGAGTCTGAACTGTCCGGTAGTCCAGCCCGACGCTTTCGCCAATGTGACAAAGAAATTGTCCATTGTTCTCCTTAGCCGAGAACCTGGTGGCGGCAAAGTAGACCAGAATATCCGTCAGCCGTAGCGAACCTTTCGTAATGTCATCCACAATCCTTCGTGGAATCTTTGTAGCATCTTTCATTTTTCCTCCAAATAAAAAAGACTTTAGTTTTGACCGGGCAGAAGCTTTGGCGATGTCCTTAAGACATTCTCCAAAACCGGTCAAAACTAAAGTCCTTTCGGTCTTTAACTTGGATGGAATCAACAGCTTCTACCTTGTTGTCATATTTAACTATGCCAAGAAATGTGAAAAAGTTAAAAAATATGTGGTATTTCTTTGTACTTTTTTGTTCCTGGGTCTCATGTTATTTTTGGTCATTGTTAAGTCTTGTTGGTAGCTGTGTTAAATCCTGCTGGCTGTATGTTAAGTCTTGCAGGTTGTCCGTAAATCTTGCAGGTGGCTATGTTCAATTTTGCAGGGCTAATAAGATAATAGGAAGATACTGTAAGATATTGAGAAGATATTTGAAAAATAGGAAGAAGCCTTACGGCTCGTTTAGAGAACTTACCGTAGCAGGGCAAGCCTTCGGCTTGCCAGAGCATGAAAATATCAGTGTTGAGGGTTGTTACCGGATCAACTGAGGTTTCACGGAGTAGTTCACCTTCACGTTTACAGATGATTCAGTGTTTGCCATTTCATGATGAAGGACGAAACCTACACCCCTTGGTTCGTTTCCTGTGGCTCATTTCAAGCCCCTCACTTTCTCGATTGCTAACAGCAGTTGTGGCCACGGAACGATCTCTTGATAATGCTGGCTGATTGCATAGCCACCTTTCACCAGGATTCTCCCCCCAAAGACGGGGCGAATTAATCCAATGACAGTGGCTTTGACCCATCGTTTTGTGCCCCTTCGAATCCCCCTACTATTAAGGTTGTCCACGAGTCCTGCAACCACTTTTTCTATAGGTTCGCCTGAGGATGCAATTGTCTGAACCACCTGCTGGATCACTTCTTGTTCCGCAGGCACAGCGACAAGACCTCGATAGCCATATAAGTGCGAATACTTGATATTTGATGTCGGGGGAATCTCAATGGCCAGACGACCTGCAGGGGTGAAAATGTATTCTGACATCCTGTATCTTGTTCTCCTCCGCTCAATTCGCTCAAAATTCAATATTGGCTATAACTCCGATCCCTGACATTTTGGCGGACTCTGAACAAGGTCGATGAATCTTCAGGACTTTTACAATTTGAGTTGCACTAGCACCCCCCTGTGCAAAAATCGGGGGGTAAACGCCCTCTTGGAAGGTCTTCAATTCGGGTTTGACACCATTCCTTCCCGCTTTAACCGTGCAAGGCATCGCTTGTACTTGGCAGGCTCAACTACGGCGGGGAAATTTTCGACCCTCTGCAGGAATCCGAGTGGGCTTACTGTACATCCACAGCAGAGTGGATTTTGGACTAGGGCGGCGAGAGCCCTGGGACTCCATAACCGCCGAGACCTATTACGCACCTGGGGGGTCGCAGTTCGAAATTCTTCTGAAATCAGCTCCAAGATTCGAGCACATGAAAGGAAGGGAATATCTGCGAGTTGATTTATCACGGTTGAGATTATTTCCGCTTCTTCTGGGACAATCGCGAAGTGTCCATTTCCAATCGGTCGAAAACCAAATATGTGACTGCGAACAGCCGCCATCCTTTCGGCTTCACTGAGGATTTCTTCGGCAAGTCGTTCAAGGAATGCAATCTCTGACATGTTATTATCTTGGGTATGTCATGCCAAACGTTGCACTTCCTGAGGCATCAAGATCGTTAAGACACAAACCTCAAGAAAAGGAGCATAGAATTCCAAATCGTCCAATCCATGGATTCGCATAATCTTGTCCAAAGACAAAACGAACCTTGAAAGAATATCGACGAGAAACATCTCTCGGATTTCAGACACCTGTCGATGTAGTTCGAGCGTGGTGGAAATGAGTCCGTGTATGCCCACCTTTTGGTCGGTGACCTTAAGAAGGTCAAACTCCCACCATCGAAACAGCCGCGTCATTGATTGGCCATCCAAGACACCTCGCACCCACATTTTTGGTGCCATCGATACTTGCGACACGGGCATGATCCAGATGTCCACAATCAGACCCAGTGATTGCCCTGTCCGGCTGTCCCGGCAGACGTGAAAAAGATATTCGGCAATTCGATTCGGCAAGCGGAACTGAGGTTTTGGGGTGATGCAGTTTCCCTTCATGGGACTATCTTTAGTGTCGGAAAGGAAAAGTGTTCGATTTCATGTTCCGGTATTGCGATTCCCTTGAAGGCTCCCACATGGTAGAAAACGGATTCGCCGGGAATTTGTGTCGAGCGGTCGTAGCCTGCGACCGTTCAACCGCAGAAGACCTTAAGCGTCGCCTCGTCCAACGGTTTTCGCTTGAAACCGATTCGCTTTTGTTTCCTGTTCGTCTTGAGATCAACCTGGCTGTTTGGGTTTCAAAACCCCCTAGCCTACGGGCGTTTGGAGGCTCCCTGTCCACCNCCCGCGTTTCCCATCGGGAGAGCAACGGTTTCACCAGGAAACCGTTGCCCGATTCAGAAGGTAGCAGGCTACTACCTTTTGACCTTGAACCCTCGAACCCTCGTACGGCCAGAACAAATTGCGGTGGGAATCACCCATGGACAGCGATCCTCCTGCGAAAAAGGCAAAGAGAACCAAGCCTTGGGTCGTTGGCGACACCGGACTCCCTGCATCATGGTATCAGGCTGATACCGATTACCCCTGCTTCAAGGGCTTCCAGTCTGCCTGGGTGGTTTCTGGTGGCATTTTCGACTTCAAGCCCAGAAGGCTGGCACATCATCAATGGGGCTGGAAGCTCTCAAGGTTGCTATCCAAATCAAGGCTTCAAGGTGCAAAATGGGAGAATCTTAACCCCAGTGAGCCTACCGGAGAATCGACGGGGGTAAGTTTGACACGAAGATGTACGCTTTCTACTTGCCATGCCATCTGCTTGGGCTATACTGATTCGGACTCACGAATTTTGAACTGATAGGGATAACATGGCGGCACGATTGTGAATCTCTCGGCGATGGAAGGGGATAGTGGGGAGGACGACACATAGTCTCGCTTTTGCGATGTTGGGATGACTAGAGGAAATTGTGAAATGGAAGTAGATCTTGACTTCAAAGACATAACAAAGGATCTCGGCGCCAACTTCACCAAGAAGGGCTGGACAACAGTCTATGAAAGTTCAGGCGACTTCTCGGCGATCAGCCACAGTACTGTTTTTGGCTGCTTAACCCAAAGAACAAATTTCAAAACTGCGATGAGCGGCTCAGAATGGCTGGCTCACCTAGGAGACGGTTGTCCCACAGTCGTAGAAAGCTACGACGGCAAGAGAAAAGTAACCAAGTATTACCGACAGTACGACAAGAAATTCGATGTCTTGGTCCACTACAGGTCGAACTTTGGCCCACTTGAAGGCTACCTGGAGATTTCCGAAGAGTTCCGTCTCTACTACAATCTTTTTGAAAAACTCGAAAAAGAGAATCGTATCTACATCAGATTTGATTCAAGCGGAGACGAACAAGAAATCGCAAGAATTGAAGGCAGAAACCGTGTGCTGATTCGGACTGCAGTACTCAAGAACTATATCAGTACTAAATCAGCTGGGCTTGTTCTCAATTTTGAGTTTACACGATACTCATCAATGAAGTTGTCTGAGCTGGGGCGCAAAGAGCATCATGACCAAATTGCGGGTCTTGATTTTGTCTACACCCATGGAATCAGAGATGACTTAGGGATTTCGAAAGACAAGACAACCCAGGCATGGATCACTGGAAAGCTATTGATTAGTCCGATTGCTGGGTTCAAACTCGATCTCTTTGGCGATTTGGACGAGGACCGAGGAAAGTTTGAGGACTTCTTGATTGGAAGCGATCAAAATGGAAAGCAGATCTTCTTTAGCTGCAACGAAGATGTTCTTTCGAACTACTTCGGAAAAAACAAAGGGAAACCGCACTACCTGACACCGGTCTTTTTCTCGCGTGACGTTCTGAAGAAGTACTATGACAACCCCGGAAAGTTCGCGGTGTCCGATGGGCAAGTCAGCTGTAACGGTATTTGGACATTGCGGCTCGACAACAGTCACTTTGACCATGTCATGGTTTTTCTTGGTGACTTGGGCAAATTGTCATATAGGGAGCAAAAATACTGGAAGAGTTTCAACATCGAAGTGACGGGCGGAATGAGTGAAACAGGTTTCAAGAGGGCTATTCTGGGTGAGTTCGCAGATCCAGGTACGCCCGACCTATACTTGAAAATGATTCTCGAAGAGACTAATGGGGCCTGGAAACAGACCTTTGGTTGGTTTTTGTTTCGCCCCCTTGTTGACGCTGACAAACACTACCTCATTTCTTTGCATCGACTTACTGTCGAAGACAACCAGAAAGAGTTCGACGAACAAGTGCTTGCACTGACGAAGATCCTCATTGACTCTTTGAATGAAACAGAACTGGCAAGCAACATCGATGTTGAAAAAGACGATCGAGGAATTGACAAATTTGAGAAGTTCCTCGGCTCACTTAGGATCAGAAATCCAGACATGGTCAACTACTTTCGGAATCTCCAGACTCTTCGATCAAAGACGGTTGCTCATCGGAGATCTGGATCGCCAAAAGACCTCAAGAAGGTTTTTGAAGAGTTCAAAATCGGAGAAGGAACTCTTTCAGACTCCCTTGATGACATTCTCACCAAAGCGATCTGGTCGATGAACACATTGAAAAGAATCGCGGATAATTGGAAAGTGTAGCAGTCCAACATCCTACTCAGCCTCATATGATGAGACCCCTGTCAAGGACAAATATGCGGACCAGAGAAAGAAGTATAGAGGAGTACAAAAAGGAGAATCGACCATGTCATTGATTGTAACATTGTACGTTCCAGAGGGAATAGTTCTAGCCGGTGACAGCCGACTGACTTTGAATTGGAAATCAAAGATTCAAGGTACGGACAACCTAAACTCTACAAACATATCTGACACAACCAACAAAGTATTTCTTGTAAACAAGAAGTTTGGTGTTGGTACTTTTGGGGCGGCAGACATAAATGGAGTTCCAATCGCCGGATTCATCGACAGATTTCTTGAATCAAAGATCTCGGATTCTACAGAAGTAGACGAAATTCCCCAGCTACTCATTTCGCATTTTTCCGGTCTGAAGTCGGATTTAGAAACCAAGTTCTATGTTGTCGGCTACAAGAAAGAGTCGGGCCAATCAAACCAGCATATCTACTTTGTTGATATTAGGAGTCAGACAATTCAGAGAGCCAACAAGCCAAATACGGATCTAATTTTTGGGGCAAATTGGGGTGGTGAGGTTGAAGTCCTTTCCAGGCTTCTTAACTCAGTACAAGTCATGCAAGGTACAAATTGGGTCACAGTTGATGATACCATCATTCCGTGGAATTTTTTAACTCTACAAGACGCTATAGACTTCGCAAGATACGCCGTACGCACAACTTCGGATACCCAACGATTTCAACAAAGAATCAAGACAGTTGGGGGTCCAATCGACGTTCTCGTTATTAAGCCAGGGGAAGAGGGCTCTTGGGTTGAAAGAAAGGAACTTCACTAAATTAGTGGAATACAAAAAATGGGAATGTGGCCGTCCAACATTTAGTTAAGTTTATTGGAGGACAAGTGAAGACAAAAGCGGAAATTATAGATATTTTTGACCGTGGAAGTATCATTTCCACTTTTGTTGACAGTTTGATTACGACATCCGAAACAACTGATTTCAAGTCTCTTCTCGACTTCAGTTACAATTCAAACATAGTCATGTCGAGTGACTATGGTGGCGAGGATCCTTCATCCCTTTACAATATCTACTCGGTAACATTCTCTACCATTTTACCAGCAATTAAGTGGATTTCCGCCGTGGACAGTACCTTTGCACTAAAAGGATATTCAAACGAGCCTCAATACAAAGATATTAACCCAGATTCTGAATCAGGAAAGTTCATTGATTTTATAAATATAGCAAATAGCGAGTTCAAAGGTTTTGTGGTTGCCCTGGCGGTTCCGAAAGAAGTTGAGAGTTGCTTCAATATAGACAAGAAAAAAAGTCTCGACAACATTAAGAGACTATCCGGAATTGAAGACTTTGGACTTTCTGAGACAAATACCGAACGGGCTTTACGTGTTTCAACAATTATCTCGATTATTTTGTACATTATCCTTCAAAAGGGGGCGGGATACTATTGGTTGTCGGACAAGGATGGAATCGCAAAAGTCACGGATACGCAGAATCTGTTTCAAGATACGCTGATGCTACAAATGAATATGCTTGGAAATTTAGTGGATGACCCGCTCACAGGGGCGGTTGGATATTCATTGCCCTGGGAAGGTGATAAGGGACTTCAGTCTTACTACTTTCTAGCCTTGAATGATCTGTTTTCTGGAAGTCTTGCAGACGCACTTTCTTCCTCAACCAACAAAAACAAGTCAGGTGCAATATTTCATCACTCATCAAACATTCAGAAGTTTTTCTATAGGATCAACAAAGATCAGTCAGGATACTACACCAGCAGGGTCATAGTTAATGCTGAGCGAATCGAAAGTGCAAAAAACTAACATTCTATTCCGACCTGAATTGTTTTGGCAGTAAGAACCTTTTGCAGTGACACGCTCTCGCTTGCCAGAACACAAGTGAAAACAACACTGTTGCTTGAAGAACGAGATCTTGAAAACTTAACATCTTCTGCCAGTTGTCCTCCAAGATAACCCCAGGAGGAAATCATGGAATTCAAGACAATCTTGGCGGAAGCCCAGGTCATCCTAACCGAAATGTCAGTCCAGGGATTGATTCAGGCACTCACCAAAGACAAAACCAACGTTGATACGGTCATCCTGCCAAAGATACTCGCGGGAGTTCAATCTGGAGGCTACAGCCCTGGTCTGCGGGACGATTTAGGGCGGGAGGNTGATGCGAAGACAGCGTTTGACCAAATCTGCCGAAGCCTCAAAGAAAGGGGTGTGGCAATGGCTCAGACGGGCAAGCTGGTCGCCATTGTCAACAAACTCGTGTCGCGGGTCAGCATAAAACGACAGTTTTGACCGGCTAGGGTCATGATAAAACGACAGTTCTGCTCCGCCAGGGTCACGATAAAACGACACTCTGACCGGGGCTGAACGAACGGGGTACCCTCCCTCTTGGATTTCTTCAGGAGGAGTTCGACCATGGGGTACCGATCNATGAACATCGAGGTTTTGTACANCCTTTGGCGNAGGTGGAAGGATGGGCAGCGGCCTACCGAGATCGCCCGGCAACNGGGGCTNCATCGGGCCACCGTCTATGACTATTTGCGGGCCTTTGAGGCTTTGGGTCTTCCTGCCGACGCCGGAGTCGAGACGGTTCGAGCCTCCCTGCTCGGCATCGTGCCGGCCAACCGCAAACCGAGTCCTGCCCAAGACCTCTTGACTCCCTATCTCGTCGAGATCACCGACCTGATTACCCGGACCAAGGAACCGCTCAAGCCTAAGTCGGCATGGGTGGTGATCAGCACCCGGCATGGGCTAGACGGCAAGGTCAGCTACGAGACCTTCAAACGCTTCGTCCGGGACATGAGCCTCAACCAGTCGCCCCGGCCAACGACGATCCGGATTGAACTCGAACCGGGGATCGAAGCCCAAGTGGACTACGCCAAGGTGGGCATGAAGACTCCTCCGGGGAAGGACGTTCGACGCACTGTTCACGCCTTCATCGGCGTCCTGGCGTGCTCCCGGCTACCCTTCATCCAGTTCGTTTGGGGACAGTCCCAGTCGTCATTCATCGCCTCCATCATTGCCATGTTCACCTTCTGGGGCGGCGTGACCAAGCGGCTGAACCTGGACAACTTGAAGGCCGGGGTCATCAAGGCCGACATCCACGATCCAGTCCTCAACAGGAGTCTCTCGGAGGCAGCCGACCACTACCACTTCTTCATCGATCCTTGCCGGGTCGCCAGCCCCACGGAGAAGGGCAAGGTCGAACGGATGGTCCAAACCGCCAGGGAGGTCTACCGGCAGCTGAGCGCCCTCTACCCCGAAGAGTCCTTGGAGAAGCTGAGCCTTAGGGCTCAGGACTGGTGCCGGGACGTCTATGGAGCCACGGTCCACGGGACGATCGGTGTGCCGCCATTGCAGGCCTTCACGGAGCTAGAGAAGTCAGCGCTGCAACCGCTTCCCGAATCTCCGTTCAAGCTGACCCAATGGGGAAGCGCCAAGGTCCATCCCGACCAGTACATCCGCTTCCAGGGGCGGTTCTACAGCCTCCCAGCCCGGTACATCGGCCAGACGGTTCAGGTCCGTCGGGACGGGAAGATGATCGACATTTTCTTCCAAGAGCAAGTGATACGGAGCTACACGATTCCCTCCGGCCACCGGGCCTACCTGAGCGCAGACTTCCCGGAGACCACCAGAGGGATGATGGACGGTAGCTATGCCTCTTACCTGATCCGCAAGGGGGAGGCTGAACTCGGCGCGGATGTCGCTACCCTGCTGAAGCAGGTCCTCGACGTTCCGGCCAACCAGACCGCTCGCCGGGCGTTGGGCATCCTGGACCGGCTGAACAAGCACAAGGGCCAACCGTACCTGGCCGAGGTCGTTCGGACGGCCATCCGCCGCCGGATCGATCAGCCCAGGGCCCTCGAACTGCTTCTCGAGAAGGCCCAACAGACCCTCCCGGCGACCTTCATCACACCCCACTCAGAACTGGGGCGCCAGATGATCCGCGACATTGCCTACTACATCAACTGACCCCAGGGCGGACCCTGGCGTCCGCTGATTCCCCGACCAAGGAGTAATCCGATGGATTACCAGTCTACCATCGCGGCCAACCTACGCCGCCTCAGACTCCCCGGCATGGCCGACAGTCTTCCCCTCAGGCTTCAGGAGGCCCAGGACCGGCAACTCGGCTACCAGGAATTCCTTCATCTGATGGTGGGCGATGAGATCGCCAACCGGGAGTCGAACAACTTCGAGAAACGCATCCGGCTGGCCCGGTTCGCCGAGGACTGCACGTTCTCCACCTACGACTTCCACTTCAACGCCGACCAGTTGCCACCGGCCACCATCCGGACCCTGGCGACGTGTGACTTCATCCGACAAAAGCAGAATCTGGTCCTCGCTGGCCCACCGGGGATCGGCAAGTCCTTCGTCGCCCAGGCCATCGGTCACGAGGCCTGCAAACGGGGCCTCGAGGTCCACTTCGCCAAGACCCACAAGCTCTTGACCCAGCTCCAAGATGAACTTCACCCACGCCGGGCTCAGACCCTGATGGAACGCGCCCGGTCTGTCGACCTGCTGATTTTGGACGACTTCGGCTTCCGGGCCTACACCCAGGACGAAGCGGAACTGCTCTACACCATCGCCGACGAACGCCTGGCCAAACGATCGACCATCATCACCTCGAACCGACCGCCGGAGGACTGGTACTCGGTCTTCCAGGACCCCGTCACGGGCGGAGCCATCCTTGACCGCCTGATCTCAGGGGCGGTGAAAATGATGACCACCAAGGGTCGCTCCTACAGAAAAGAGGGCCGGAACCCAGTCCCGTCGTCCGGCCTTGACAGCCCATCCGCCGTCGACCGATAGTGCTTCTCGAGGGTACCCCCTCGTGTCGTTTTATCGTGACCCTGCTGTCGTTTTATGATGACCCCTGACATTTTGGAGAGCAGTTAAGATACTTCTCCAACGGGCAACTCATGGAACATGTCCTGATTGAGGGAGACACAAAGATTCCCTATTCGGAAAAAGAGGCTGAGAGGTTTGGAGGGTATTTGACGACCGAAGGGGAAGAGAAGTTGTATCGTAAATATGACCTATACTTTCCAAAGGAAGTGTTCATGTGAGAAAGAGGGAAAAAGTCAAATGCCCGATTGGGAATATCTCGTTAAGGTAATTTGGCTGACCACTTATCCAAAATCCATTTTTTGATCGCGTTATACATTGGGATAACAAAATCGTGCTCATGGTCTTCATATCTTTTTATCAACAGGTTATTTGGAAAAACCTCTATGTTCCAATTCTGAGAATATAGTCCCACGTCTGTACCATAGTCGTCAGTTATTAGCATCCAAGACAAACCAATATCTTTTATCATATAGTCACCAAGCAATACGCCAATCGCGTTGGTTGCTTCTTCGGCACTCAAATGAGAATTCCCTATTGCCCATTTTTCATAAACTATATCCAAGTCTTGCAAAGTATACCCATGTTCTAACCCAGAATCTCTGAGCAAGCCGTAACCGATTTTTCGACAGTTATCCAACCATGACAGATTCTCTCGACTTAATTCTTTCACCTTAGGAAAATGATCTTTGTTATCCCCAGCGTTCACGGTGCATACTCCCAAAACCAAAAGTATAAATAGAAAGGCCCTTTCCAATCTGAAGTGCACCGAATCGCGTAAAAACAGCATCGCTGGGGTCTGGTAAGATCAAGTTACCACAACCAATCTCCAGGGGGCCCCA
>JGI26470J50227_1000785_pt1 | contig 12323 bp, 9 predicted proteins | sample FreactTroBogLake_FD_50227 | JGI IMG/M metagenome (IMG submission 50227) | reverse complement strand
CCGACGGTGCTGTTCGACCACCACATCGACACCGTCCCCGTCCCCGACGCCTCGGTGTGGACCCACGACCCCTGGGCCGGCGAGGTGGCCGACGGCAAGCTCTACGGCCGGGGCACCAGCGACATGAAGGGCGCCCTGGGCGCCGCCCTGGTGGCCTGCGCCGACTTTGCTCGGCAGACCAACCGCAACTTTCCCGGCCGCTTGGTGGTCACCGGGGTGGTGTACGAGGAGCTGTTCGAGGGCATCGCGGCCCGGGCGCTCACCGAACGCTGGAAGCCCGATTACGTGGTCATCGGCGAGGCCTCGGAGCTCAACCTCAAGCGCGCCCAACGCGGCCGGGCTGAGGTGGTGGTCGAGACCTTCGGGGTGCCTGCCCACTCGGCCAACCCCGACAAGGGCGTCAACGCGGTGACCCAGATGGCCAAGGCCATCCTTGAGATCCAGAAGCTGGTCCCCGGCGAACAGGCCGTGCTGGGCAAGGGCATCCTCGAGCTCACCGACATCATCTCGACGCCGTACCCGGGGGCCTCGGTGGTCCCCAGCCACTGCCGGGCCACCTTCGACAGGCGCCTGCTGGTGGGCGAGACCCCCGAAACCGTGCTGGCGCCCATCCAAGAAGTGCTCGACCGTCTGGCCGCCGACCCCAAGTTCAAGGCCCGGGTCTCGCTGGCCGAGGCCACCCTGGAGTGCTACACCGGCGCGTCCCTGGGGGGAAAGCGCTTCTTCCCGGGGTGGCGCTTCGAGGACGAGGCTCCCTTCGTCCAGGCCGCCCTCGGGGCTCTGCGTGGGGCCGGCCTGGCCGCCGAGTTGAGCCAGTACTCGTTCTGCACCAACGGCAGCCACTACGCCGGTGAGGCCGGCATCCCCACCGTGGGGTTCGGGCCCAGCCGCGAGAATCTGGCGCACACCATCGACGAACACGTGGAGCTGGCCCACCTCGAGGCCGCGTGGCGGGGCTACCGGGCCCTGGCTGCTGCGCTCACGGGGTTGCCGTGCTGATCCGCGGCGGCACCGTCGTCGACGGCACCGGAGCCCCCAGGCTGCGGGCTGACGTCCTGGTCGAGGGCGACCGCATCGCCGCCGTGGGGCCCGGCCTGTCGGCGCCCGGCCATGAGGTGGTCGACGCCACGGGACTCATTGTCGCGCCTGGGTTCATCGACACCCACAGCCACTCCGACCTCAAGGTCCTCGAGGACCCTCTGCTGGCGCCCAAGATCCGCCAGGGCATCACCACCGAGGTGCTGGGTCAGGACGGGGTGTCGATGGCGCCGCTCCCTCTGCAGTTCATCGACGCCTGGCGGAAGAACCTCGCGGGGCTGGAGGGCACCAGCGACACCATCGACTGGCGGTTTCAGACGGTCGCGGGCTACCTGGCTGCCCTGGAGCACCGCGGGCTTGTGGTCAACGAGAGCTACCTCGTCCCCCACGGCAACGTGAGGATGGAGGCCATGGGCCTCGAAGACCGCGCCCCCACCTCCGCCGAGACCGAGGCCATGAAGCGCATCGTCCGGCGCGAGATGGAGGCCGGCGCTCTGGGCCTCAGCAGCGGCCTGATCTACATCCCCTGCGCCTACGGCGACACCACCGAACTCGTGGAAATGTGCCGGGTTGTGGCTGAGTTCGACGGCGTGTTCGTTGTCCACCAGCGCTCCGAGGCCAACCTTATCCTCCCGTCCATGGACGAGATCTTGAGGATTGGCCGCGAATCGGGGGTGAGGCTTCACTTCAGCCACTTCAAGATCTGCGGCAAGAAGAACTGGCCCAAACTGGGCGCGGTGCTGGCCAAGCTGGACGCGGCCCGGGACGAGGGCCTGAAGGTCACCTTCGACCAGTACCCGTACACGGCCGGGTCGACGATGCTGGGCGCCATCCTTCCCGCCTGGGCCCACGCGGGGGGAACAAACCGGCTGCTCGAGCGCCTGGCCGACCCCGAGGCCCGGCGCCGGATGGTGGCCGACATCCTGGCCGAGGACTGCGACTGGGACAACTTCGTCGAGTTCGCCGGGCTCGAGGGCATCAGCGTCACCAGCGTGAAGACCGCGAAGAACGCCGACGCCGTGGGGCTCACCCTGGTCGAGTTGGGCCGCGCCCGGGGCAAGGCGCCCCTCGAGGCCGCCCTCGACCTCCTCCTTGAGGAGGAGAACGCCGTGGGCATGATCGACGTGTACGGCTCCGAAGACCACGTGCGCGCCTTTATCCGCCGGCCCGAGATGAACCTTTGCACCGACGGGCTGCTCGGGGGCCGCCCGCACCCCCGGGTCTACGGCTCGTTCCCCCGCCTGCTGAAGATGGTCCGCGAGGAGGGGTTCCTCACCCTCGAGGAGGCGGTGCGCAAAATGACGGGCCAGCCCGCGTCGGTGTTCGGGTTTGCCGACCGCGGCGTGGTCGCCCCCGGCAAGGCGGCCGACCTGGTCCTCTTCGAGGAAGGCACCGTGGCCGATCGGGGCACCTACCGCGACCCCGCGCAGTTTCCCGAGGGTATCGCCCGGGTCGTGGTCGCCGGCCGCACCGTGTGGGACGGTGCAAGCCTCACCGACGCGGGCTTCCCCGGCCGGGTGCTGCGCGGTACGGGCCGGGAGACACCGTGAAGGCCGTCATCAACGCCGTCCTGTTCGACTTCGAGTCGTTCCGGCCCGACAGCTACGTGCTGTTCGACCACGCCATCGTTGCCTGTGGGCCCATGAGCCAGTTCCCCGGGGCCGCCCACGTGACCGACGCGGCGGGCGCCTGGGTGATGCCGGGGTTGGTGGCCGGGCACACCCACCTGTACTCGACCTTCGCCCGGGGCTGGGCGCCGCCCTTTTCTCCCCGAAACTTCCGCGAGCTGCTGGAACAGCTGTGGTGGAAGCTCGACGCCGGCCTCGACCTCGAGGCCGTGGCCTTCAGCGGCCGGGTAGGGGCCCTGGCCAGCCTCAAGGCCGGGGTCACGACCCTGGTAGACCACCACGCCTCGGGGGTGATCCGCGGGAGCCTCACCGTGCTCCAGCACGCAGTGGTCGACGAGGTGGGCCTGCGGGGCCTCTTCGCCTTCGAGACCAGCGACCGCTTCGATCTCGACGAGTGCCTGGACGAGAACACCTCGTTCGCCCGGCACCCCGGCGCCCGGTCGGCGGGCATGGTGGGCCTCCACGCGGGGCTGACGCTGTCGGACGCCACCCTGGACCGCGTCGCCCGGAGCACCGGGTCGCTGCCCATCCACGTCCACCTGGCCGAGGCCCCCGAGGACCACGGCACCGCAGCCCGCCTGGAGGCCCGGGGTCTGTGGCGTCCCGGGTCGCTGGCCGTCCACGGCGTTCACCTCGACCCGGGCGACGCCGAACTGCTGGCGTCCCGGGGGGTGCGGCTCGCCCTCAACCCCTCGTCCAACTTGTCCAACGGCGTGGGCCTGCCCGACGTGCCCGCGCTCCGCGGCGCCGGCGTCCCGCTCACCCTGGGAACCGACGGCCTGGGGTTCTCGCTGGCACCCGAGGTACGCAACTTGGTCTTCAGCCAGCGTCACAGGGCCCTCGACCCCCTGGCCGCCGGGCTCGACGACGTGGCCGCCGTGCTTCGGGAATCGTGGGAGTTCGCGGGCGAGGCCCTGGGCTGCCGCCTGGGCCGCCTCGAGCCCGGCTACGAGGCCGACCTTGTCGTTGTCGACTACGAGGCGCCCACCCCCCTCGACGCTGGCAACGCCGTGGGGCACTGGTTCTTCGGCCTGCTCGAGGCGTGGCGGCCCCGGCACGTGTGGGTGGCCGGCACGCCCCGGCTCACCGAATTTCAACCCGCCATCCGCGAGGCCGACCTGCACCGGGAAGCCCGGCGCGTGGCCGCCGCCCTGTGGAAAAGGATCGCTCCATGAACCTATCAACGAATCTTGGGGGCCTGACGCTGGCCAACCCCCTGCTCCCCGCCTCTGGGCCGCTATCCGGCGACGCCGACAAGCTGCTTTGGCTCGACGGCCAGGGGGTGGGCGCGCTGGTCACCAAGACCATCAGCACCAAGGCGGCCGAGGTGCCCCGCCCATGCATCACTGGGGGACGCGACTGGCTCCACAACGCCGAGCTGTGGTCGGAATTCTCCCCCGACCATTGGGTGGGCAAGTTCCTGCCCCAGGTCAAGAAGAAGTCGTCCACCCCCCTGATCGTGAGCGTCGGTTACACCCAGGCCGACCTCGAGGCTCTGGTTCCGCGCCTGGAGCCCTTCGCCGACGCCTTCGAGGTATCGACCCACTACGTGGGCACTGACCTGGCCGCCATCGGCCGCACGGTAGAGGCCATCCGAAGGCTCACCGCCAAGCCCGTGTTCCTTAAGGTCAGCCCGCACCTGCCCGACCCCGTGGCCTTTGCCCGCACCGTGCTCTCGGCCGGGGCCACCGGGGTGGCCGCGATCAATTCGCTGGGCCCGACCCTCGGCATCGACTTGGCGACCCGGTCGGTGGCCTGGGGCAACCCCCAGGGCGAGGTCTGGACCTCGGGCCCCGTGATCAAGCCCCTGGCGCTGGCGCTGGTACGCCGAATCAAGGACGCCGAGCCCGGGTGCGTGGTCATCGGCACCGGCGGCGTCCAGTCGGCCGAAGACGTGCTGGAGTTCCTGCTGGCCGGCGCCGACGCGGTGCAGATGCTGTCGGCGGCCTTGCTCAAGGGCAAGGACCTGTACGCCAAGATTCTGGCGGCCCTGCCCGCCACCTTCGAGAAGTTCGGCTTCGCCTCGGTGGCCGACGCGACGGCGGCTCGGCTTAAGCCCTATACGCCCCGTTGGGAGCCCCGGGTGGCCGTGGTCGACAAGGCCACGTGCACGCGCTGCGGTCTGTGCGAAAAGATCTGTCCGTACTTTGCCATGACCCAGGCCAAGGGCAAGGCCGCCCAGGCCGACCCCAAGCTGTGCTTCGGGTGCGGACTGTGCCAGTCGCGCTGCCCCGTGAACGCGATCAGCGGGCCGCTGACCGCCGGATGAACTCGCCGCGGCCGCCCAGGAACTGACCGTCGCGGACTACGGATCGTCCCCTCACCAGCGTGGAAACGACGCGTCCCTTCATGGGCTCGCCCTGCCACGCGGTGTGGTCGGCGTCGCCGTGGTGGTCCTCCACCTTCCAGCGCACCCCCGGGTCGAACAGCACCACGTCGGCGTCGAAGCCGGGGGTCAAGCTCCCCTTGCGCGGCAGGCCGTGGATGCGGGCCGGGTTGGCCGTGAGCCGGGGCAGGCAGCGCTCGCCGAACTGGCCCCAGAGCGAGGGGAGGAGGAACTCGACGCCGCCTATGCCCATGGGGATCAGGTCGGTCGTCGGATGGTCCTTCTGCACGGCGTTGTAGGCGCAGTGGTCGGTGCCCAGGGTGTCGACGGCGTCGAAGCACGCCGCCAAGCACCGCCTCTCGTCGCGCGAGCGCAGAGGGGGTGTCATCGTGAAGCGCGCGCCGTTGGCCTGGCCGTAACGGTCCTTGGTCCACAGCAGGTAGTGGGGGCAGGTCTCGAGGAAGAGGGTGCGGCCCAGCAGGTCGGGGTGCAGGCTCTTGAGGCGTTCCACGGTGGTGCCAACGTTGGTGTGGACCACGTACAGCCGCCCTCCGGTGGCGCGCACCAGCTCGGCCAACGTGAGCACCGCCGACACCTCGCACAAGGCGGGGCGGCTCTCCTCGTGGAGGGCCACTGGGGTGCCGGGCCGCAGGTCCATCAGCGATTCGTTCTCGGCGTGGACGAGCACCGTGGTCCCCGCCTCGGCCCCGGCCTTCAGCAGCTCGCCGATGGTCCGGTCGCTGGTGCGCCTATCGGTGGACGAGTACGCGGTAAAGACCTTGAGCGACGGGCACCCCAGTCGAACAGCCTCGGCCGCCAGGGCACGGACGGGCTCTGTGGGGTTGGCCAGGGTGGCGTGGAATCCGTAGTCCACCGCGCAGTCCCGGGCCAGGGCTGCCCTCTCGGCCCACGCTTTGGCCATCTGGGCGGCGGTGCGCACGGGGTCGAGAAAGTCGATGACGGTGGTCACGCCGCCAAAGGCCGCCGCCCGGGAGCCCCCGGCAAACCCGTCGGCAGTGAGCGTGGCGCCCACCCCGAGGCCGAAGTGGACGTGGCTGTCGATGAGGCCGGGCAGAACGCGCAGGCCCCGGGCGTCCACCGTCTGGGCGCCGGTCAGAGGGCTTGTCGACACCGCGCGGATCCGGCCGTCCTTGATCCCCAGATGGCCTCGCAGCCAGCCCGAACCCGTCCAGATGGTGCCCCCCGCGATGACCGTGTCGTCCATGACTCCCCCTGGGTCCAGCTTCCGTCGAAGGTGGCCGTGGGTCAAGGCGCCAGGCGCGCTCGGATGGCCATGTACTGGCGGCCGGGAAGCTCGACCCGGACCGTCCCGCGATGGCGGCCGGGCACCGGTGTCACCCTCATGGCCCAGGTGTCGATGACGTCGATCACAAAGTCGAGGTCGGGCAGGTCGATCACCCTGAACCGCGGCTGGAACCACCCGAAGTAGAACAGGTAGTACTCACCCACCCGGCCGCCCACGGGCACGTCCCAGTAGGCAGGACCCATGGGGACCGCGTTCAGCCCCCCGGGGGCGTCGGCTTCGACAAGGCGCCTCAGGAACCCGATGCGTTCGGGGCTGGACCCGACAAGTTCGCCGCCTTTTGACCACCAGAGTTCCTCGCGGTCGTTCAGGTAGGTTTCGCCGTGGCCCACGTAGCCGCCCCGGATCGTCCCCTCCCAGAAGCGCCTGACCATGTCCTGCCCGGTGATGTTGCCCCAGCCCCAGTTGATGTCGCCCTCGTAGGCGCACTCGTCGACGACCACGGGCTTCTGCCAACGCTCGCGCCATTCGCCCACGGCCTCGCTGGTCTTGTAGACGTCGACGCGCTGTAGGCTGACGTGGGTGATCCACGACCGGGTGTAGTCATAGAAAAGGATGCAGTTGTGGATGGACCGCAGGTGTTCGCTGGGGTCGTTCTCCAGGATGAGCTTGGCGAAGCGTTCCCAGTCGGTGGTCGTCTTCGACTTCATCAGGTCGTACTCGTTGGCCAGCGACCACCAGACGTTGGGCAGCGCCGACAGGCGGGCCACCACGTAGGTCAGGTAGAAGTCGTCGGTGGCCGCGTCCATGGTCGAAAAGCCCCACCTGTCGTATGGGTGAAACAGGATGAGGTCGGCCTCGATGCCGGCCTCGTCGAGGTCGATGAGGCGCTGCTCAAGGTGGCGGAAGAAGGCAGGGGCGAGCCGATTCCAGTTCCAGCCGTCGTTGGCGCGTTCGAAGGGGAAGAGCTCGGGGTCGTTGGTGTTGTAGTCGTAGTGTTTGGGGAACACGCACATGCGCATCTTATTGAAGGGTGAGGCCTTGAGGGTTGCCAGGGTGCGCTGTTCCAGGGCCTCGCCCTGGTGGGTCCAGGCGTAGCAGGTGGTCCCGAAGGGAAGGTAGGGTGTGCCGTCCTCGTGGGCGAAGTGGTAGCGGCGCGAAACCCGGACCGGGCCGTGGCGGTGCGCCGGGGCCGGGGTAACCGTCACCTGACCCGACCTTCCGTGGAGCACCGGGGCGTTCGAAGCAGTGGTGAACGTCCAGGTACCCTCGGTGTCGGCGAGGAACCTCACCCTGTAGAGGCCCCCGCCGTCGTAGAACCCTCGTACCGCAACGGTGCGCCCGCCTTTGCGGAAGGTGGCCGAAAGGGTCACGTCAGTAAAGGGGTTGCCGCCCTCGGGTCCGGCCAGGGCAAGCTCGAAGGTCTCCCACCGGGGCAGGCTCTCTGCATTAGTGTGAATCATGGCAGTTATCCTTTGACCGCCCCGGCGACGCCCGAGACGAAGTGTTTCTGGAAGACCACGTAGACCACAATGGTCGGTATCATGGTCATCACAACCCCGGCGTTGAGCAGGGTGTAATCGGTCAGGTGCTGGCCGACGAAGGTCATCAGCCCCGTCGTGACCGTCTTCATCTTGTCGTTGGTGAGGAAGATCTGGGCCAGGATGAACTCGTTCCAGGTGGCCAGAAAGTCGAGGATGACAAGGGCCGCCACCGCCGGGCGCGCCAGGGGGAGGATGACCCGGAAGAACCTTTGTCCGTCGCCGCAGCCGTCGATGAGCGCCGCCTCGTCCAGCTCCTTGGGAATCGACCTGAAGAAACCCCTGAGGATGAGGATGCCGAAGGGCACCCCGAAGCCGATGTAGATGAAGATGATGCCCGGGTAGGTGTTCACCAGGCCCAGGTGGTGGAGGAAAATGTTGAGGGGGACCAGGGTGGCCTGCATGGGAATCATCATCCCAACGAGGAACACCATGAAGATGGTGAGGCTGCCCTTGAGGTTCATCCTTGAAAGCGCGAAGGCAGCCAGCGCCTCGACAAGGATGCCCAGGGGAACCTTGATTACCGAAATGAAGACGCTGTTGCCGATGTAGGTGCCCAGACTGCCGTCGGTCCACGCCTTGGGGAAGTTGTCCCAGCGCCAGTCGGTGGGGAGGGCGAAGAACGGCATGGAGGCCAAGTCGTGCCGCGACTTCAACGCCGTGATGAGCACAAAGGCCAGGGGAACGAGGAACAAGATCACACCCAACGACAGAAGGATGTAGGTGAGCGAGCGGGTAAAACGCGATTGGTGGTCCATTACTGCTCCGCCTGTCGGGTGGAAAACCTGACGTAGGGTACGATCACTACCATGCTGATGGCCACCAGGAGCCACGAAATCGCCGAGCCCACGCCCACGTGGTTGAACTGGAACGTCTGGTAGTACATCCAGGACGCAAGCACCTGGGTGGTCTCGGCGGGCCCGCCGCCGGTCATCGCGAAGATCAGGTCGTAGACCCGCATGCCCCCGATGAAGATGGTGGCCAGCACGATGATTAGAGTCTCCCTCAGCATGGGAAGGGTGATCTTGGCGAACTGTTGCCAGGGTGTGGCTCCGTCGATGATTGCGGCCTCGTAGGGGTCCTTGGGGATGGTTTGCAGGCCCGCCAGGAACAGGACCAGGGGCTGGCCGATGCCGAACCACAGCGAAGTGACGAACACCGAGCCAAAGGCCAGCGAAGGGTCGGCCAGCCAAGACGGGGCCGCGTCGCCCAGGCCGAACAACGAAAGGAAACCGTTGATGACGCCCTCGGGGTGGAACATCCATCGCCACGTGAAGGCCACGACGATGCCCGAGAGGATGGTGGGGAAGTAGAAGACGCTCCGGAAGAACGTACGCCCCTTGAGCTGCCGGTTGAGCACCACGGCCAACAGGAGCGCCAGGGAGGTGAGGACGAGCACCGACCCAACGGTCCACAGAAAGGTGTTGGTCAAGGCAAGCTGGAACACTGTGTCCTCGGTGAACAGCTTGATGTAGTTGTCCCAGCCGACGAAGGTGATCTGAGCCGTCGCGGCCCCGTTCCAGGTGAAGAAGCTCAGTCCGAGCGTGTACAGCGACGGGACCAGGATCACGATAAGGTAGATGACGGCGGCGGGGAACAGGAACAGCCACGGTTTCAAGACGCGGAACCGATGGGTCATAGGGCCTCCAGGCGAACAGGAGGGGCCGGTCAGAACCGGCCCCTCAGCGAATTACTTCTTCTTATACGAGTCCACGGCCGTCTGAATCGCGGCGGCTCCCTGGTCGGGGGTCCAGACCTTGAGCAGCACCTTGTCGGTGGCCTCGAAGAGCTTCTGGACGACCTCCTGGGGCAGGGCCTGGTCACCCACGAGGAAGTTGCCCTGACCCACGAGGTCGGCCATGGGCTTGACGTGGGGCGCCTTGGCCGAGGTGGGGGCGCCGACCACGGCCGAGGAACCGTAGGCGTCGATGTACTTCGCGACGGTCTCGGGGCCGGTGACGAACTTGGCAACCTTGATCGCCGCGGCGCGCTGGGCGTCCTTCGACTGGGCGCTGATCTGGAACATCTCGGCGAAACTCGACATTCGCACGGGCTTTTGGTCGGTGGGGAAGGGGAAGACGTTCAGCGATAGCGGATCGAAGCCGCCGGACACCATGGAACCGTCGTACCAGGGACCCTCGATGATGTAGCCCATGCCGCCGGCCTCGTACCCGGTCTCAACCTCCTGGGGGTCCAGCGCCACGAAGCCCTTGGGGAAGTACCCCAGGTCGGCCCACTCCTTGAGCTTGGCAAAGGTCTTGACGACGGCGGGGCTCTTCCAGCTGGTCTTCAACGCGTTCAGGTCGTCGTGACCGGCCGGGCCGGCGAAGTGCTCCAGCAGGACTTCGGTGAGCCTCATCAGATGCCAGCCGTTCTTGCCGGCGAAGGCCAGCGGAGTGACCTTGTTGGCCTTGAGGACCTTGAGGCTGGCCTCGAACTCGGCGAAGGTCTTCGGTTCCTTGATGTTGAGCTTGGCGAAGAGGGCCTTCGGATAGAAGGTGGTCATGGCGTTGAGGTGGTAAGGAACCCCGCTCAGCTTTCCGCCGTAGGTGGACAGCGACAGGGCGGCCTTGTTGTAGGTCGAGCCCCAACCTTCGGCCTTGGCCGTGGCGGTCAGGTCGGCGGTCATGCCGTTTTCAACGTAGAACGACCCGAGGGAGCCGCCCCAGGTGAACCACAGGTCGGGCAGCGAGTTGGCTGCGGCGGCCACCTTGAGGCTTTCCTTGAGGGCGTCGATCGAGTAGCCCGTGAATTCCACGGTGATGTCCGGGTTCGCCTTCTGAAAGTCGGCGAGGATGGGGGTGATGAAGCTGTTCTGGTCGCTGAGGCCCCAGAAGGCAAGTTTCACTTTGGCCTGGGCCGAGACGGTGTTCAGGCCTGCGATCAGTCCCAGGGTGGCCAGGACGACAAGCACTTTCCTCATAGAAAACTCCTTGAAAAGGTGTACTTCGGCTTTCGAAAACTTTCGATCAATTCCGAAGATTGTTCTTTTTACGCCCAGATCCCCGGGGAGGCCAGTTACTGACAGTAACCAAAGGAGTACTTTTCTTGTACTTATTGCCTGTCGAGCCAGTGAAGATCGATGGTGCTCAGCACGTCGACGGCCGATTTTCTGTCGGTCACCCCGAGTTTTTCGTACAAGGCGCTCATGTAGTTGCGCACCGTCTGCTCCCCCAGTCCGGCTTCGCTGGCGATCTCCTTGTTGCTGTGCCCTTGCATCAGCAGCCGGGCCAGGGTCTTTTCCCGGGGTGTCAGGTCGTAGAACCACGCGGGCAGGCGCAGGGTTGCGGCCCCCAGAGCCTGGACAAGGGTGGGAGCCACTGCCATCCCGAGGACGAGGGTCCCCGCGTGGACGGCCCGGATGCCGGCAATCAGCTTCTCGGGGTCGATGGTCTTGAGGAAGTACCCGTGAACGCCCGCAGCCAGGGCCTCGGCCACGAGCGCCTCGTCCTCGAAGGTCGTCAGCATGATCACCGACACCTCCGGGTGGGCGGCGCGGATCCGGCGGGCGGCCGCGATGCCGTCGACCCCCGGCATTCTGATGTCGAGGAGGGCCACGTCGATGGGTTGAGTTTCGACGGCGCGAACGGCCTCTTCGCCGTTGGACGCCGTGGCCGCGATGACCATGTCGTCGGCCAGCGCCTCGAGGGCCATCTTGAGACTCTGGAGGAGCAAGTTCTGGTCGTCGGCCAGCAGGATCCGGATCTTCTTGTCGGTCATGGGGTGCCTCCCAGGGGGATCTCGGCCCGGAGCACGAAGCCGTCGGCCGTGGGGGCCGCCGTGAGCCGGCCGCCCAGCCCCGCCGCCAGCTCGGTGAGGCCCGACAGTCCGATTCCCCCGCCTTGGCCCGCCTCGTGAAACTCCGAAGCGGCGGCTCCGTTGTCCATGACGGTCACCGTCACCCGGCCCGCGTCGACCCAGAATCCCACGTCAACCGATTCGGCCTTGCCGTGGCGGAAGGAGTTCGTTAGCCCCTCCTGAACGATGCGAAACAGAGCGTGTTCGATGGGCTCGGCCAAGTGGGAGGGTAGGTTGCCCAGGTGCAGCCTCACCCTCACCTCGGTGGCGGCGGAAAACCGGGTGACAAGCTGCTGGTACAGGTTGGGTCCCCGGGGCCGGGGCGCCTCCCGGGAGCGCAGGAGGGCCAGGGACCGGCGGGCCGAGGCCAAGCCGTCGGTGGCCTGGTTTGCGGCCTCCTCGAGGATGCTATGGATCTGCGGCTGGCCCCGGCTCAGGGCCAGCGCCGTTTGAATCTGGATGATGAGGTTGGTCAGCGTGTAGCCGATGATGTCGTGAATCTCTCCCGCCACCCGGCGCCGTTCCTGGTCGACGGCCTGCTCCCGGGCGAAGATGGCGTAGCTCTGCAGTTCCAGGTTGGCTTTGGCGATGTTCTGAAAGCCGAAGTCGAGGCGTTCGAGCTCGCGGCGCCGGGCCTGAGCGTCGAGGGAGGCCCGGCGGAAGAACACCGCCAGCAGAAAGACCACCGCCACGAACAGGGCCTGGGAGGCCGCTTGCGGCCAGGTGGC
>JGI26470J50227_1000783_pt1 | contig 12332 bp, 17 predicted proteins | sample FreactTroBogLake_FD_50227 | JGI IMG/M metagenome (IMG submission 50227) | reverse complement strand
GGTTTCGGAACGATTCTTTAAAATGCACATGACAGCATAAATTTAGATAGTTTAACATCATGACACCACAATATATGGTATCCACGTTATAAAGTAACAAAATAACAAGTTGACTAGATATCATGATTGTATGGCAACTAAAACGCAGTCAGATTTACCAATTCTTGTAAGCACGGCGGAAGCATCGAGACTCATGAATCTTCCGATTCCAAAATTCATCGCCCTGCTAAAAGCGGGTGAGGTTGTCCCGGACGCAAAATGCGGCAGGGGTTTATTGTTCAACGCAGCCAAAATTGAAAAGGCATCCCGATGAGCTACGAGGATGAGGCGTTGAATGAGGCGTTGGAAGTCGCGGAAGGTGCGGACATAGAAAGCCCGCTACGCAAACTTGCCGTTGAGCGCATGGACAACTTTTGGAAACGAGCGTTGCGGCTGCTGGCTCAATACAAGGGCAACAAGCTTATGGCTTTGGATTGCCTTTACATGGCGATTGGAGAGTCAGAGATGATTGGGTGCGAAACGGCTGTGGATCTTGCCATAAGGCATTTTAGCGACAAATCAAAACGGGCCGCTGTCACAAAGTGCATCGTCATGTTTCAGCAGAGTTTGAACATTGAACCGATGCCAGGGCAGCGCGGCGAGAAGGGCAGGGTTGGAATGGTGAAAGCAAGAAACAAACAACTGAAGGAGAAAAACAATGATAAGTGAACTTGTAACATATCAAGAATCGGCGGCGGCATTACAACGAGAAGCGGCGGTGGCTGAGATTGAGCAAGTCTCAAAACTATTCAAGGATTTTGAAAAGGCGACGGAATCGGTGTCAAAGAATACCGTTGAAGCCGTGAACTTGGCGCGTGCCATTGGAATTACACTGCAAACAATGACGGGAAAGGAGCAAGTCACGTTTGAATTTTTCGAGAAACATTGCTCAGGTAAAATTCCGTTTTCATATCAACAGGCGAAAACGTTCATTTCAGTTGCTCGAAAAATGGATAAGCCCGCCGAATCCGTCCAGGAAGCCGCGCACATGATTCAACTTTGCTTGATTGCCGATGGGCAGTTGACCATTCCAGAGCGTGCGGAGCAACAAATCCGGCAAAGCTTTTCGCTTATGGAAAAGTTTCTGGCTGAAGCTGTGAAGGTGCGGCAGCCGTTCCAAAAGATTATCCGCGAAACTCCGCTTGAGACGTGGGACGAAAAGTATTTGAAACTGTTCATTTCAGAAACCGACTGGCTTGCCGAAGAACGCGAAAAAGCCAAGTCCCTGTTATCCCATGCAAAATAAGTCATACAAGCTGAAAGAATTGGCTTTGCTGCTTCAGGATAAGTTCAAAGCTCCATGTTCGCCGCAGCAAATTATCAAATGGCGTTCGTATGACCCGCCGTTTCCGTTGCCGGATGAGGATGGGTATTATGAGCTGAACACGTGCGCTAAATGGGTGAAAAAGCATGTTATACCCAAGCGTGCCGGGATTCAAACCAAAGAACAGCTTTGGGATGCGGTGGAGGCGAAGTCTCAAAAGATAATTTACGACGCACTGCTTTCCAAACAAAAGCACGATGAAAAGGCAAGATTACTCATTGAACGCGGAATTGCGGAGCGCACTATCCTGCACGCGGTAAAACGCCTGCACGCCATCATCCGAGGGTTGATTGAGCGCGAATACGTTGCAGAACGTCGGGAAAAATTGCTCGCACTGGGCATTGATTCGGCGCGGGTGGGATTGTTTTTCGAGTGGGATTTGACGAAACAGAAAGAGTTGATTGATAAGCTTGAAACGGAATTTGCAAAGGAAGCCGGAAAGATTGAATGACCGAAGCCCAATTTGACCGCAAACTCCTATCCGTCGCCATTAACGGCATCGGGCGGACGTTTCGCGGCGAAATTTGGGAGAATTGCGAACGGTTTCAATTGCTCGGCGGTGGTTACATCGCCATGCCGCAGGAGCAGGATAGGCATTTCCAAATTGATTCGGCGCGTCACCTAGCAGGGCCGCTGCGTGCATTGAAAGACCCAAACGTTCGAATAGTTATCATCATCGGCGCAACGCAGGTGATGAAGTCCATTGCAGGCGATATTTGGGTTCCATACATCATCGAGCACGAGCCGAGAAACATGCTTGTGCTTTTTGAGTCGGACGAAAAATCCAAGACTTACTGTCAAGTTCGTTTAATGGATACGCTCAAGGGTCATAAATACATTTCAGACCAAATAAGTATTGTTGACCGTCACGACGCGACTAAAACAGAAATCAAACTACCAACCATGCACTTAAAGGTGGGTGGTTTGAATGACAGGAATTGCTCATCGCTATCATGGCCGGTTATTTGGGTATCTGAAGCATGGCAACATACAAATGATGGGCTTTTACAAAAAGCCATCAAGCGCGCAGACCGTTTTCCGTTATCCAAAAAGATTCTCATTGAATCACAGGCGGGAATGGCTGGGGACGACCTTCATCAAGTCGCTAAAATGGCTCACCCGGTCAAGCTGACGTGGGCTTGTCCATATTGCGGCGGAAGGCAATCATGGGATTTTCACCAAACCAGACCGGATAACTTCGTGGGTTTGCCGCGTTTTGACGGCACAGGAAAACTTCCTGAGCCTAAAACCTACGCGGGGATGATGTTTGAAAGTGAAACGGAATTGCTTTCGGACGGTTCAGACAGGACAAAAACCATTGAGGAGAGGTGCAGAAACGCCTATTGGGAATGTTATCACTGCGGGAGCCACATTCAGGACACAAAAGATATCCGCAAAGCTCTAATGGACTCCTACGAACAGGATTACCACATTACGCTTGCTGATGGCACGCGGGTAGCTCCTGAATCGGTGGTTTTCTATTTACCAAAGGAATCCGCCAAAGATAACCCGTTTTCAGACTCCGCAAAGTCTTATTTGGCCGCAAAAGAGGCAAAAGGAAAGGACAACAACATACCGATGCGGGATTGGTATTTGTCTGAACGCGCCATTTTCTTTGAGGATACGTTGACGCGGGACGTTATAGTGACGGCAACGGGTAGTTATGACCCGAACAAACTAATTGCCGACGAGCATCACAGGGGGCTGATAATCGACGCGCAGAAGCATTTGACACAGGATACCGTTGGAACTTTTTGGTATGAAGCATACGTTGCTGATAAAATGGGAAATTCCTTCCAGTTGGAGCGTGGTTTTGCAACTTCATGGGAAGAATTGCGCGCCACTCAAAAGAAATGGAAGATCCCAAATCATTACGTTTGCATTGACGGCAGAAAATGGACAGGCGAAATCGTTGCTCAAGTCGCAAGCTACAGAGAACACTGGGAGGCGGTTCATTTAGGGAGAAAAGTGGTTATCCCGTCCACCTGGAAGATTTTGATGGGCGATATTGCAACTTCGTTTAAGTGGATGACCGGATTAAGCCGTGGAAAATGGAAAGCTTACTCGGAGCCTCGAAAAGTGATTCAGATGATTGTCAATGAGCATGGGAAGCATGAAAGAGTAATTGTTTCCATCTACCGCTGGTCAAATTTGGCTTTTAAAGACCAGTTGCAAGGGCTTTTGATAGGCGGAAAGGGCAAGCCTAAATTCGTGGCATTACCCCGCGAGCAACTTTCGGCAGCTATGCAGTCAAAAGAAGTTGGGCCTTTGGCTTATGACGAGCAAATGCAATCGGAAATCCGCATAGAAAAGAACGGCAAACCATACTGGGAACGGGTGCGGAAAGATAACCATTACTGGGACGTTTCGTGCATGCGGCTTGTCAGGATGGCAATGGATAATCTAATCGGCCATTCGGCTTTGGCTGAAGTCGAAACCGGAGATATTCCGGCGATTGAACAACATCCGCTTTGACTTTGGCTATTGATTGATGAGCACTCCTCTGACTCAAGAGCCTATTTTATTTACAATCGGGGATACTTTGGATTTTGCGAGGTATCTGCCTGATTACATGCCGTCGGATGGGTGGATGCTTCAATATCAAATTCAAGGCGGGGCAAATTCAGACACTCCCGTAACATTTACCAGCACAACTTATCAAACCAATGAACACCGCGTCACGGTTGCGGGGACGGTCACTGATTTGTGGGTTGCAGGAAGTTACACTTTTACCGGATCGGCTTACAATTCAAGCACGGGCGAGCGTCATCAGATTTACTATGGGGTCATAGAGTTGCGTCCCGACAGCAACGCTACAAATACTTCTCAAGTCAAACCGTATGACCAGCAACAGGTCGAATTATTGCAGGCAACGTTGCTTGAATTGAACGCGCACGCCTTGAACGAATCGGATATCAACGGTCAGAAACTTGTCCGCGAACGGCGCAAGGAAATCACATGGCAGCTTGGCTATTGGCAGGACAAAATGCGGCAACGAATTGCAGCTGAACGTGTCCGTAATGGCATGCCTTCAGGTAATACCGTCCGTCCGCAGTTCAACATTTTCAACACAGGGCCATATTTTCAAGGTCGATGAATATCTTTGATTTTTTCAAAAGCAAACCAGCGGCAAAACGGTTTAACCCGACGCCGAATAGGTGGACGCCTCAAGACGCTGGAAAAATCCGCAAAGCCAACGAGTCAAATGAACGCATGTTTAGGGCTTACGACGCGGCGACCACCACAAACCTTAACATTGATTTCAACCCGACTTTTGGAAGCGCAAACGCCGAAATCCTTACTTCACTTTACATCGCACGCGGACGCGCTCGCACGCTGGTTAAAGATGACCCGATAGCCAAGGGTTTGTTGCGTGTTTTGCGTAACAACATCGGCGGAGAAAATCCGTTTCGTTTGGAAATGAAATGCGGATCGTGGAGTGCCGACGGTAAAACGTTCACCACGGATTTGAATCTCAACCGGATGATTGAGAAAGAATGGAAACGTGCGGGCCGCGCAGAAAATTGCACTGTCAGAAAAGACATGGACAGGACAGAGCTTTATTTGTCCATTATTTCCGCTGTTATTCGGGACGGTTCTGTGTTGGTGCGTCACCACCGCGCCTATCCCGGCAATAAGTATTTTTACGGCATCGAATTGATTGAATCGGACAGGTTGCAAGAATCATACATGGGTAAAGGCATCAATGGGAATGCCGTCCGCTTCAGCATTGAACGCGACATGTATAACGCTCCGGTTGCCTATTACATTTTAACGCGGCATCCGGGCGATTTGTTTCAATACAACAACACCACACAGGCGAACGTGTGGCGGGAACGGGTTGACGCATCGGAAATAATCCACATTAACAACATCCGTGACAGGGCGGAGCAGGATATCGGCTTTCCAGAGTTTGATGCCATCATTCAACCGTTGCATCAAAACCGCCAGTTTGACCGCGCACACGTCGCAAGCGCGACTTGGGCAATGTGCAAACCGTGGTTTATCACCCAGGAATTTCCTGGGGCAGGAACTTACGACGGAGACCCGACTCTGTTAAACGCCTATAATGGCTCGGCAGGTTCAACCGCAGGCAATAATTCAGGGGATAGCCTTGGAACTGGCGCGGACAGAATCGACGTTGCATCCCCTGGAAGCGGTCAGGTTTTGGGTTACGGTCAAAAACCGATGCTGGTTGACCCAAAATTCCCAGTCGAATCGGCGGACAGTTTTCAAAAAAACAACCTCAAGAGGGTTTCGTCCGGTGCAGGTGTGGCTTACACGTCCATATCAAACGATTACGATGGGTATAGCTTTTCATCGGCGCGGGCCGCGCAAATTCCAGAGCGCGACAATTTCAAGGTTTACCAAAAGCTTATCATTGACAATTTTGTGCGTCCGCATTTTGGAGAATGGCTTAAACACGCCATTATGACCAAAGTTATTGACGTTCCATTCACTAAATACGATGAAATCTTTGAAGCCGCACATTTCCACTCTAAACGTTGGCCGTCTTTGAATCCTGTGCAGGACGCGCAAGCCGATATAACTAAGATCGGCGCGGGACTTGAATCGCCTCAGCAAGTTCTTGCGGATAGCGAGCACTCAACCAGCCTTGAGGAGCTTTACGCGCAACTTGCCGCATCCAAACAGATGGCGGAAGCGCATGGGCTAACGTTTGTAATGCCCGCGCCAGGAGGCGGGATGATGCCTCAAGATACAGGACAGGCAAAATCGGAAGCTAAAAAAGAGGGTGAATAGTTGACTATCCGGCATTTTTGATGCCGGAGCTAAATTACCGTTTTCTCGAAGCCGATTCAGTGGACGAGGGGTCTCGAACATTAGATTTTTCTTTTGCATCGGAAACCCCCGTTCATTTGCGTTCATGCCGTGATGGTCTCGTGCCTAATGGCTCCGATTATTACGAAGTCCTTTCATGCGACCCTGCCAACGTTGATTTATCCGCTTTAAACGATTCCGGCGCATTTCTGGACGAGCATGACCCCACGCGCCACCTTGGAAAAGTTTTAAGCGCAAATATCGACAGCGGAAAATGCCGCGCAAAAGTTTGCTATGACACCCACGAGCTTGCCGAGACTCGTTATAAGCAAATGACCACGCGGACACGTCCGCATATCTCGGTAGGTTACAAGCGCACTTCGATAGTTTCAAAATCCAAAGCTCAAGACGGAAATCCTGTCTATGTCTTTTCATGGAGGGCCGAGGAGGTCTCTAGCGTAGCAATTCCCGCGGATCGAAACGTCGGGGTAGGTCGCTCGGTTGACTCTCAAGCAATTTCGACAAGTAACAAACACAAATCAATCACACAAATTATGCCAGAACTCACGACTGCCGATATTGATAAGGCTCGCTCCGAGGCCACTGCCGCAACTCGCGCGGAAGTGCTGGGACGGGCAAAGGAAATCACCAAAATTGCTGACGAAATGATTGCCAATCACGGCAAGCGCAACGACGGCAAGCTTGGATCAACACTCCGCAGTTTGACAAACGATTATCTTTCGTCTGACAAATCTGTTTCTGAATTTACCAACCGTTGCTTGTCCGAAATCGTGGCTAGCAAACCCGCCGTTGATTTGACATTGGCCGGAATCACCAATGGCGAGGACACTAAGTCCTACAGCCTCAAGCGCGCCATGCAGTCCTGCTTGCAGCGTGAAAGCAAAACCCCAGACGGCTTTGAGGGTGAGGTTCATGCTGAAATGGTCAAACGCATGGCTAGCGATAATTTGCGTCCCTCCGGTTTCCTTGTCCCTTGGGATACCCGCGCTGGCACGACTGAGAACCAGTTGAGCAAACGCGATTTGCAAGCGACTGTTTTTGCTTCCGGCGGTGCATTTGTGCCTTCCCTGTTCCAAGCTCCTATCATCGAGCTTTTGCGTAACAAGTCCGTCCTGAACCGCACAGGAATGCGTGTTATGTCCGGTTTGACTGGTAACGTCATCATCCCTCGCCAAGAATCGCCTGCAACCGCTTATAGCGTTTCTGAAATCGGTGCGCTCACCCAAAGCTTTCAAACTGTCGGTCAGGTTGTTATGTCTCCCAAGCGTTTGGGCGTGACCCTGCCTTACAGCAAACAGTTGGTGTTGCAATCCTCACCCGACGTTGAAGCGTTTATCCGTGACGACATGTTCCGCGTGTTGGCTCTTAAAGCTGATTACCTCGGAATCAACGGCATCGGGGCAAGCTCCGAGCCTCTGGGCGTCATGAATACTCCCGGCATAGGCGCAGTGACCTTTAGCGCAACTCCAACTTACGCCAAGCTCGTTAGCATGGAAACCGCAATTCGTTCGGCGAACGTTCAAGACCCGATTATGTTCGTGACCACGCCTACCGTTCGCGGTGCGCTGAAATCTGTTGCAGTTGCCTTGACTGGTTCCACCATCATCTCCGGTATTCCCAATGCCTTGTGGCAGGGCGGAGTGGATGACGGTGAATTGGCCGCAATCCCCGCCATCGCTTCCAACCAAATCCCGAACAACCAGGTTGTTTTGGGTGCATGGGAACACCTTATCCAAGGTCTTTGGGGCGGTTTGGATATCGTTGTCGATAACTTCACCAAGGCCGCAAACGGTGAAATCGTCATCACCGCGAACATGTGGCTGGATTACGTGTTGCGCCATCCTCAAGCGTTTGTCATCTCCACCGACAACGGCAACCAATAATCAATAACCAATAAGGAAAAACGAATATGAAGTTTATGAAATTCATCATCGCCTTGGCACTCGTGTGCCTCATGGCTACCACCGCGTCCGCACAACGTTCTTTTGACTTGTTCGGCGTTCCCCGCACAGTTGCGCTTGGCGTGACTAACTTTGGGTATAACGGCGGCGTGACAACCGTGACCAACGGGCCGTTTGATGTCCGCATGTTTGACGGCATCGCTAAAATTGACGTTTTGGCATACACCAACACCGGCGCAACCGGCGGCACGTTGACCGCGCAGATTTACGGCTCTGCCGACACCACCAACCTGATTGCGCTTGCCAACGTGGGTGTTGCTGTCAACAAGACTATTGTTTACAGCAATTACTACTACAGTTCCACCCCGCTTAAAGCGACCAACATTTATGAGCTTGGCGGAACTATCACCACGCCGACGGCATACAGCGCAGGGTTTGCGACTCCTTACCTTGCCCCTGTCGCCTTCACCAATGCTGGCGCAATCAGCGTAACCAACAACCTGAACAACGGGTTGACCACGTTCGGGTTAAACATTGGAGACGTGCCCCGCTATCTGTATATCGTTTACACTGCGGGCGGCACTGTTACCAACTGGACAGTTGGAGCCTCCCTGACCGGCATTGCTCACGATACCTTGACCTACTAATTCAACATGAAGCTCATTGTTATCAATTCGTTTGTTAAAGTCCCGTTTTTCAAAAACGTTGAATCCCCCTTGGATAACGTGATTCATAAAGGGACTGAAATCGAAGTCGGAAAAGAGGACACGCTTGACAAGCTCGACGCGAACAGCCGCGAGATTGTGTCTATCCTGACTTACAGCGGAAAAGTTGCTCAGGCTACTCCTGAAATCGTGGCAAAAGTGAAAGCCGAAATTGCGGCTGAAACCGCCAAGGAAAAGAAAGCGGAAGTCGCCACAGCAGCTATCAAAAAGACTTAATCCACCAAGCACGCCAAGATCCCACGGCTGGTATCGCGTTTTTATTGTTTCCGCGATACCAGCCTGTTTAGTTTATGAATCCATACGCCATTCACGCGAACGACATAACTCACTTGCAAAACGAGCAAGATGGCTCGTGTCCGGTTGTGGTTTATAATGGCGTGACCATTCGGGTTATTCCTGGAAGCGTTGAAAACAATCTAAAACTCCGTCAAGGCGGCGTGTCGGATGTTGTGGATTTATCGTTTACCGCGAACGCCGGACAATTCATTGATGGCGTGAATATTACCGATGCCGGAACGCTGGCCGCAACGGTTCAGAACAAGATTATTTATTACAACGGATTTGCCTACAAAACGGACAGAGTAACCATTTTGCCGGGTGCTCTGACTGTTATGCTCCATTGCAATTCGCTCAATCAAAATGCCTGACCTACCCGTTTTAACTGCGGTCAAAGTTGATACAAGCGGACTTGATGCCGCTTTAAGCATGGCTCGCGAGTGGAACCGAAGGACACCGGCGGAATCGTGCAATATTGCACAATACAGCATTTTAAACGATGTGATGCGTCGCATTCCCAAAGTGACGGCTGACCGCATTTCAAGCGAAATGGCAATCACTGTGCCTATCGTTTCAAAATCTAAATCAGGAAAGGCGAGGGCGGCAAATGTTCCGATGGCGGTTGCGGTTGTCATCGCTCGCGCTAAATCAACATCGAGATACAATCAGCTTACCAACAACCGTTACGCTTTAGCTCAAAACCCGTTTAAAGGTAAATCCAGGGACGAAGGCCGCGCTGCAATGGTTCAGGCGGTAGCTAAAATGATAGCGGCACGGCGTAAGTCTGGAGCTTTTCTTAAATCTGGGTTTGCAAATGCTAAAGCGGTGTTTAAAGACATTGTAAAAGGCGGATTCAAAATAACGGACGCAACGCCTGATTTATTTTTTAACCGCAACAACGATTTCGGAACTGGGACGCCTGCGCGCGAAGGCTCTGAAAAGGTTTCATCGGAATCAACGGATTTACTCGGAAGCAAAGGTTTAAACGCTTCAAACATAGATAAAGCAAACATGTCTATCGTTGTTCCATTGGTTCAAGACGCTATCAATACTGAAGGGCTTAAGGCCATTGATTATTACTTAAAACACGCAGCCGAAAAGCTCCGCGTGGACTGGAATAAGGCGCAGAAGTAAATTTTGACTTGATGCCATTTTTGAATGGCAACGACTACAATCACCAATTCAGACATATTTTCCCTCACAGAACGGGCGGTTGCAGCTTACATAATTGCGGCTGGCGCGGGGACAATGGCTGATACTTCGGAGTCTCAATACATCCAAAATCGTGGTTATCCGAATACCACGGTTATAGCTGTATCCAACACGCTCGGCTCTGACTTCAGCGGAAACGATATGTTGACCCTTCACATATCAATTAAAGGTTCAGCCGCTGTTGACCCTTCCGTAACTGATTTTCAATCCCCCCGCATAGCTTTTAACAACCGCGTAGGAGCAACGCGGGATGCGCTTAGAATGACGGATAACAACGTCAACTACGCTTACACCGCAGCAGCTATTACAACCGCAGGAAGGGCACTTGCAACGTCAAATGCTGCCGACAATAGCGACATGTCAGGGTTTACATGTCTTGCGTGGTATGAGCTAGGAGGCGGTTTAGGTTCTGCGGATGATGACGGTTGTTCCTGGGAGAGGATTTTGATTTTTAAAGCGTTGGTTTGCCCCTCCGCAATTTCTTAATTTATGAGTGAGACAATTACACCCCCAAAACTCCGCAGCTATAACTGCAACATCATCGGCGCAGAAGGAACGATTGAAGGACTTAAAAAGAAAGTCAAAGAAGCCAACATCCCCGCGCACCTCAAGGAATATATAGTTACGGAAATCCACGGCACGGACGACAAACATAACTTTGGCAAATTGGATTTGCACGTCACCGAAGAAAAGGGCCGAATCAACGTCCACCTGTCTTTTATCCCGTCAACAATCCTCACCTAGAGTTGACTAAAAAGCTTTCAATGTATGGCAGACACACTTTCCACCAATCAACCAGAGGTTAAACCGGAGCCTACCAAAGCGGAGCTTATCGTTGCCTACTACGACGCGGACAGCAAAACCCGCGCTGAATTGTGCGTTAAATACAAAGTTTTGCGCGAAACGTTTTCAGCTTCCAATCATCCCACTAATTAATTTATGGCAACCGCTGTTGTAAGAGGCAAAGCTCAAGTTTCAGGAATTAACGGCTGGACTGCGGATGTCATACTTTATCCGTCTCCAACCAGCGTCAAACTTTCCCACCGCTTTGAAGAAGCTGTTGTAAAGGACAATCTGGGTTATGATTGCGCTTGGAGGGGTTACAATGAAATGATTGAAGGCGACCTTGAGATGATTCTTATTGACCAAACAGGAAGCCCGACGGTTGCCCACGCTAAAGCCGGAGCCGCATTCTTTGCCATGTTTGCAACAGTGACAATTTCAGGCTGTGACGTTACGGCGTTAAACACGACTTATCAGGTCATTTCGGGTGCTGAAATCACTTTGAAAAACACCGATACCGGCGTGATATCTTTCAAGCTCCGCCGCTACGTTGACAGCACGCAGAACACTCTTGCCGTCACCACACCAAGCTAATTTTACCATGCACGACGCGGCTTTCTGTAAAGCTGCCAGCCCTGATAAAAGCGTTGTCCTGCACCTCGTGCTTCGAGATTATTCACTCGGTCACGAGGTGCTTTTGTTTAATAACAACAACGCCCTACTTGCGGCGGCAGATGATTTTGACAAGCTTGACCACGGAGCAAAAGCATTTGCCGTGACTCAAGCCGCTGCTATTTGCGCTCACACATGGGCAGAAAATCACGCTGAAAAGCCTTGGTCTTTTTGGTGGAAATATCGGAGGGCAAACCGCAATGCTGATATTACAAAAGAAGTGCTGGCGTTTCGTGAATACCGCGAACAGGGAACATTATTCCCGCCATGCCCAGATGCTATCACCGATAAAATTGCAAACGGAGAACAAAGCGAAGGCGGCAGGGAAATCGGCTCTTCATTCATGGCTCGTCTGTATAATTTCCTTGCGATTTTACCGGCTCATGAAATTAAGCTTTATGGCGATTCAGTGTTTGATTTTCCTTTCGGTTTGGGATGCTTTTTATATTTTGCACATCTTGAAAACGAAGGAGCGGCAAAGGTTTTGAACACCAAAGAACAACAGGTAAAACGCGAATATGACGAAGCCATAAACGCCATCAGGAAAGAAAACGCCATCCAAAACAAAACGGAGGACACATGCCAGGAATAGTCATAACC
>JGI26470J50227_1000782_pt1 | contig 12335 bp, 16 predicted proteins | sample FreactTroBogLake_FD_50227 | JGI IMG/M metagenome (IMG submission 50227) | reverse complement strand
CGAACACCAGGAACTGACCCACCCGCAACCCCTGCCGCGTGGTGAACACCTTGGGACGATAATCCGCCGCCGCTCCGCGACCGATCCGCACGTTCACCAGCTCAAACGTGCTCGGCGCATGCCGCATCAAATTGTCGTAGCTGTAACCATGCGGCAGCCGATGTCTCGACAACCCCGCAGGCATGCCCGGGATCAACTCACCACTCGCCCAACGACGGCAAAAATCCTTGTAAGCTGGGCGACATTTCCGCGCATTCTGTTTGCACAACGCCGACCACCAGGACACAAACTCGGGATCCAACCCGCGCACTTCCGGGCATTTCACCTTGTTGATCAATACCCGCCAATCCTGAGTCTTGCGCCAGGCATCATATTTCCGGCGCGCCGTGGTCAGCGAAACCCCGAACCGGGCCGCCACCAGCACCAAGCCATCCTTCACCGGCCTGCCCACCGAGTTCAGCGCCTCCGCCCACACACGGACCTCATCCTGCACATCCTTCGGCAGCTTCATAAGCTCCGCGAGCGCCTCACCCTGAATTGTCAAATTCAAACTCATTCTGATTCCGTATCTGTTACCGGGTTAACTTGTTTCCCATCCGTGTTCGATCCGTGTTTCATCCGTGGCCAAAATCAGGAATTCCTCATTCTGTGGCACTCCGCCGCCAGCGCCTCGGCATCGCGTTTGAACGGTGGCTTGTTCCACCATTGCTTCCTCAAAGCCAGCCAGCGCTCGATGTTCGCCACCTCCGCCAGCCCATTCAGTTCCGTCAATCCCGTGAACTCAATGCCCGTCTCAAACAACAACTTCTCCAGCGCCTGGGCCCGCTGCAGCGCCAGTTCCTTATGCGCATCCAGCTTCTCCCCCGGGCTCAAAGGACGCCGACCACCCTCCCCCTTGCGACGCCCCAACTTCACATCGCGCTCCCCATCGTCGAAATACTCCACCTGCTTGTATTCCCTCACCGGCTCAAACTTGCTCTGGCCGTTGGCAAGGTCCAAAAGAAGCTGCCTTTGCTCGCGAGAAGCGGGTTTTAATTGCTCCACCGGCATATCCAGAAGCTTGTGGGGGGGGACCTCAAAACGGCCAACTTGGCCGTTTTGCCATTTCAAAGCCTTCATGGCATTGCGCGCATCCCCCATATAACGCCTTGCACTTCTCTCTGGAATATGAGGGCAATTCTTTTTCAGCCATGGGATGAATTGACCGTGGGGAATGGAGTCATCTTCCTTGCCTGTTTCCTTCACCCAAATGAACTTTAAGCCAAGATAGAGGCGGCGCGTTTCAGCGGTCGCCAGCAATGCGTCGATCTCGACGAAATCCTTGTTCAATTCGGCAGCAACCGTGGCGTGCCACCCGGGGACAACTCTGCTCATTTTGTTTGTGCTCATCGTGTCTAAAATAGGGTTCTGAATCCGTGTTTAATCCGCGTTTAATCCATGGCCAACTGACTGAAAAGAAACCGGCTGCCCACCCGACTCGGGGTGTTTGGAAGACTCGAAAGGGATGCGCAATTCGAGGTTTTGAATGTTCTCCGGGATGGCAGCCGGTTGGGTAAGGTCTCCAAAAAAATCTACCTGGCGCATCGGCTGATCCACACCCGCGCCGTGACGGGCCAGAAACGCCTGAGCCAGCGCCGCACTCGTCAACTGATAACATGAAAGCCAGGCACCGTTCCGCTCCGGCCGCGAGCTCTTCACCCGCTTCGCATACCAGGATCCGTCCGCCGACTTATGGCCCACCGGCTCGATCACACTGGCGCTCTTGAGCAACTCCACCACGCTCCCGGCAATTCCCGTGCCCGATCCGCGCATCGTGTCCGGCACCACGTCGGTCGTGAAATGCGGAGAACCGCATGTCAACGCACCGCGCACCAGCGCCACCGCAAACGTGCGCATCTCGGGATTCTTCCAAGCCACTTCCTGGTGAATCGCCTTTTGAAAATCCGGGTTCGGGTTCATATCAGTATCCGTGTTTAATCCGTGTTCAATCCGTGGCTAACCACCTTTTCCCCATCGAATGAACTTCCTTTGGCAAACCGCGAGCACACCCCATGCGCCCGCCCGCGCAAATAACCAATGATCATTCCAGTCCCCAGCGCCCACAAAATGGAAACCGCAAAAAGAGCCACATAGAAAATCGTCTCTTTCATGCCACCCTCCGAATGGCTGAAGGGTTCAACTCAAGGACACGGCGCACATCGATGCCCACCGCCTCCTCGGACATCCGCAGCGACATTTCCTCGCACGCAGCCGCCAGCGCCACGCACGCCATGACCGCCGCACTGACAAGCCCGGCCGCCACGGCCACGATCCCAAGCGTAAGTTCAAATGTTGAATACATGATTATTGCGATCCCTTTCTTGTTGTTGAATTGACGAAATCGAATTGCGGAGGAAGAGAGCATTCCCTGTTCAGCCGATAGGTATGAAATTCTTTTGCGTAAGCAATGCGGACACCCTGCCTCCGAAGAAAATTGATATCCCTGCTGATTGTCTTTGTGCTCAGTCCGGTGATCCGGCTCAGGGTTGAACAGTTAAACGCCTCACCTGTTTTTAGAATGGCAACAATGCTCGAAAGACGGACGAACGAATCCCTGCCGGTCATGCGAGAATGCCCCTTGAGAAAATCGTAACGGCAAGGAGCCGAAAGAGCGCGACGAATTGAGGGTCCAAAATCGGCAGTCATTTAGAATGCCCCCCTTTATTGCGTGACGATGCATCGAGTTGCAGTTTCATTTGACCCCGCTGGATCAATTCGAGTTGATTGTCGCAATCGGCTAATGCGTTGTAGATGCGCCTAATCGAATCGAGATCCTCACCTTCGGTCACGGATTGAAGCAGCCCCGAAATAAATGCGGCAGAGTTCTCCACAGAAAGATTGCGGGCATGAGCGGCGCATTCCGCCAAAAAATATTCACGTGTTTTGCTCATCCAAGAATTTCCTCCAGTTTGCGTTGAACGTTAGGGCACTTTCCCTCGGTGGAATACCGAATAGCGTTTGGGTGACACTTTAATTCCTTCGCAGCGGCCCGGATCGTTCCAAAACGCTCAATCACGCGAATCTTGACTTTGCGCCATTTCCGATGTTTATTAGAGATGTTGTTAACAGTCACAATAAGACAATACGACGGATGATTGTGACAGTCAACGTCTTTTTATGACAAATTTTTATGCCCGTTAAAAACCCTCAACAGGTGGCTCAAATTGAATCGTTTTTGAATGCATCTGGCTTGCCTGCAGAAATATTGGCTGCAGAAGCCGGGATTAAGGCAGAAACACTTCGCAAGGTCAGAGGTGGACATCAAGAAGCTTCGGAGTTGATGATGACATCCCTTCGGCTTGCTTCTGAAAGGGAAAGTCTTAAACAGACAATTGTTAAGCTTAAAAAAACACCCCAGGGAATAGCGCAAGACAGGACGAGCGTTTCTCAATTTAATAACGGCAGAATGGTGCCTATTGTATCATGGGCATCATGTGGCAAGGCTGGTGATTATGCTGATCTTGCCGATCAGATCGAGGAAATGGTTTTAACGGAATGCAAAGACCCAAACGCATTTGCACTTTTTGCGGAAGGAGATTCCATGGAGCCCGAAATACATGCAGGAGACATTCTCATTTTCTCACCAAATGCGGAGCCTCGCAACAAAGACATTGTGGTGGCACGGCTAGCAGAAAACCATGGTGTTTTACTCAAGCGATTTATGCGAACTGGACCAGGAGGGAAAACAATTGTTTTGCTGAGTGAAAATCTCAACTACGACAAAATCGAACTGCCCCAAGAAAAATTCCGGTTCATTTATCCCATCGTAGATATGCGGAGAAGATATAGGAGATAGCCTTATGCCAACGAGAACGATTTGCAAATGTGGACAACCGGTCGAAACGCCAGAGGAAATGGGAGGTCAGGTCATTAATTGTCCTTCATGTGGAGTTTTCATTCAATTGGCCATCCAAAAAAAGGATTCCCAGAATCTTTATGTTTATTCGATCTCACTTTTCATCGGGGTTCTGGGACTTTGCATTATTGCTTTTATGGCTACAAAACCGCCTCCACCCGCTCCCCCTGAAAAGACTTGGAGCGATTTTGACAAGGAAGCGATCCCGTTGATGATGGCGGAAGCCAGCAATCACATTGTGGGAATTTCCCGGATCGTTGACGCTTTTGTTTGGAAAGGAAGCAATTTTGAGGATGCCAATCAATGGACAGGAGATGTTACCGCTGAATTTATAAACAAGGTGGGTGGTGTTGAAAGAATTACGGAGCCCTATATTTTTGCTGTGGTATCTGGCGAGAATTTTAAGGTTCTTAAATGCATGTTTGATTATAAAAGATCGATGAAACAATTTGAGGAAAAATTAGAAGCTGAACAAAAAGCTTTTGATGCTGAAACCAAACACATTAACGAAAGCATGACAAACGAAATACCCTCAAGCCGCTAAATCCCCCATCCGTGTTCAATCCGTGTTTCATCCGTGGCTAACAAATCGGATGAAAAAAAGTGACCAAAAAGAAAGTTATTCACCGCACCGAGCGAAGCGTCCGAGTGGTGACGTAGCCTTTTAAGAATCACTCCCACAAAGTGGGAGCGTGATCAACGGGCTCCGGGAAAACCAAGAAGTCAAAAGAACCAGTTACCCCATACCAGGGGCGACCGGTTCTTTTTTGTTTTATGGAAGGACCGGGGATGTCAATCCCCCACAAGGACACCTCGCGACCCCAGCCCGCGAACACAACACCCCGGTCCTTCCGCCCTTTCACCTCCAACCCATAACAAAGTGACCCCATCCATTATGAAAAACAAACTCGCATCCATCATCCTTGTCATCATCGCCACGCTGTTGGCAACCCTCGGCGCCCATGCCCAGGCCGCCACCACGGGCGACACCAACACCGTCCCCACTTTCTTTTCCACCGTTCAATCCTACTTCAGCAGCCAGAACTCGGCGCTGACAAACACCTTCGCCCCTTCCAAGCGTTTTGATTTCTGGACCGGCGCTGAATACGTGGACGGCGTCAACGTCGCCGCCAGCCTCGGCCTCGAATACCGCATCTATACGCTCATCACCAATTCCACCGCATTGAGCTTGGAAAGCGTCACCAAGAATGCAGGCATCGCCGGAACCATCCTGAGCCAGCAGGCGGGCATCGGCATCAACTACATCCTGACCGATACCAAAATCACCGCATACGCGGACCCCGGCTATTCCTTTCTCAACAAGGAATTCACGACCGAGATCGGGCTGCGCGCCAAGAAAGCACTCACCCCCAACACCTACGCCGGACTCGGCATCAGTGTGGACCTCTCCAGCCATCACACCAGCAAACGCCCCAACCTGGTCATTTTCACCGGGTTCACATTCTGATTTTTAGCCACGGATTAAACACGGATTTAAAAACTCACATGAACACCATGATTGCCAAATTCCAAGTGATGCAAGTCGAGGACGTCAACATCGCAGACGCGACCCGCCCCCCCGAACTAATCGCTCAACGCCTTACTTTCCAGGCCGTCAGCGAAAAACCTTTCCACCAGGATGGCACCAGCGATGACAGCTCATTCGCCAAGTGGACTCCAGACGGCAAGCTCACAATGACCGTCAACAACCCGGCGCTCATTGGAAAATTGAAAGTAGGGGAAAAATATTATCTCACATTCACCAAGGCCGACTGATTCCCCATCCGTGTTCAATCTGTGTTTCATCCGTGGCTAACCAAAGAAACCCAAACGTGAACGAAGAGAACAACATATCCCGAGTGAGCTGGGCCCAAGCCCGCGAGTGCGCAGCGCACGCCAAGGCAACTTATGGCCACGCCGAGGATCCGGCCACTATCGCCATCCACGACGACCCGACCGATACCCGCGTTCACATCACCGACCTCGGCTCCTACGTCATCGTGGCCGTCAAAGGAACAGATTCCCTCCGTGAATGGCTCCTCGATGCCGAAGCTTGGATGCGTCCCCTCTATCTGCACCAGGATGAATTCGGTCGTGTCCATTCGGGATTCTACGAAGCCTACCAGGCCGTGGCTGATCGCGTGGACGCCGCCCTGGTGAAGATCGGCAAGCCCGTCATCTTTACCGGGCACTCCCTCGGCGGAGCGATCGCCGTGCTGCTGGCGCACCTTTACACTCGAGTCAACGACGCCACCACGCTCAAAGGCGTTTATACATTCGGACAGCCCCGCGTAGGCGACGGCCAGTTCTCCAGCAATTGCAAAGCAAACTTCGGCAGCCGCCACTTTCGGTTTGTCGATGAACTGGACATCGTCACCCGCCTGCCCGGATTGCTCGTCGGCTACCGGCACAGCGGCCAGTGCCAGTTCCTGGTCGATGACACCGCCGTCGAAAACCCGACCCTTTTCATTCACATCATTTGTGACGCCATCACATTCTGGCGCATGCGCCGATCCGGTCCAGTCGCGCTCGCGCTTGGCGTCACCAAACTCATCGAAGACCACAGCATGGACCGTTACATCCAAAAACTGAACGCATTGAAAGCATGATTGCCGAAGTCTCATCCACACCCCAAATCAGCTATCAAGGAATCGGCTGGCTCCTCATGGGCCTCGGCGCCATCGCCATGCTCGCCAACCAGATGGACGATTTTTTCAAACGTCGCCAGGGCAAGGAACAGGAACCGCCCAACGGCGAACTTCACATCGCCCTCGAAGCCCACACCGAAGCCATCGATGAACTGCGCAAACAGTTCAAGGAGCAACGAGACAAACGAGATCAGGAAATCCAGGACATCTACGAGCGCATGAACACCGATCGCGCTTTCGGCGAGGAGGAACGCCGCCGATCCTCCTCCGCCATCTATAACAAGATCGAGCAGACCCGCGTCGAAGTGGAATCCAACCTGAACGACGTCAAGGAAACCATTCGCGTTCTGCCCAACGAGATCATCACCCTCCTCAAGAACACCAACAAGATATGACCGCTCTCACCCCCAGCCAGCGCGAACTCGTTCGCTTGAGTCTCCTGCGCTACCTCGACGCCGCCGAGGGCTTCGGACTGGGCGAAGGCATCTTGCTCAGTTCGATCCGCGCCGAGGGGTTCCGGGTGGTGGATGAATCGATTCTCCAGAAGGAGCTGCAATATTTGCAGGACAAAGGATTTATCGCTGTCGCGGAAAAAACCATCAGCCCTGAACTTCGTCGCTGGCGCATCACCGCCAACGGACGCGATCTCCTCGCCCAAAACTAAAAACCGATCTCATGCGCAAACCCAACTCCAACGCCAAGGCATTGCAGCTTTCCCCGGCTCAACGGGAAAAGCTCTCGGCATGGATTGTGGATGAGAACATGAGTTATGAGGATGCCGCAAAACGGGCCACGGAAGAATTCAAGACGCCCATCAGCGTGAAGTCGGTCCGCACATTTTACCAGATCGCATCGCAACAGGCCATGCTCGATCGCATCGTCTCCAGCCGCAAGAAGGCGAATGAGGTTGTGGCCAAGTTCAAGGAGAACCCGGCGGATATCTATAACGCCCTTCTGGAAACTGCCGGCCAGATTGCTTTCGACAAGGCCACCGAAGGCAAGGGTGAACTGGATGCCGAAACCATTTTCAATTTTACCAAGCTGGTGATGAACGGTCGCAAGCAGGCCATGGATGCCGAGGCACTCAACCTCGCCAAGGATAAATTCCAGTTCGATGCCGCCAGCGCCTGTCTGAAACATCTCCCCACGCTCCGCGCCATTGCCAGCAAACAGGGAGTGGATAATAAAGAGAAGATTAACCAGATCCGCCTCGCGCTCTTCGGTGCCGCCCCCGAGTAATGAAACCCGCACCCCAAAAACCATTGGTCGGCATGCGGGAATATCAACTCCCTGTGTTCATGAACCGTTCGTCGGGTATCTGCATCCTTCACTGGTCCCGTCAGATCGGCAAATCTCACACGCTCAGCGCCTGGGCCGTGGATCGTCTTCTTTCCCGCCCCGGTCGATTGGTCACCGTTCTTTCCAACTCCCGCGCCAACGGCGGCGAGTTCGTTCAGAAATGCCGCGATCACACCGATAAGCTCGGCCACATCCTCGCCAAACTCAACGCATCCGTTGAAACCGCCGAGATGTCGCCCGATCTCACGTATGAGAACATGCGCATGGAGGTCCGCATTGCTTTACCCAACGACGAAGGTGTTTCCGTAACCGGCCGCATCATTGTCCTGGCAGCCAACCCACGCACCGCTCGCGGTTTCTCTGGCGACCTCATCCTGGACGAATTCGCGTTCCACGAAAACAGCGCCGCCATTTGGGAAGCCGCCGAGCCCATCCTGAGCAGCAACCCGGATTTCCAATGCCGCATCGCTTCCACCGGCAATGGCAAGCATAACATGTTCTATCGCCTCGCCTCCGGCCCCGGGCCCGACGATGGCACACTTTTCAAATCGGCTTCCGGGTTCGACGTTTCCCGCGTCACCCGCACTGCTGCATATAAGATGGGCGTCAAAGTCTGGGATCCCCAGTCCCGCAAACCCATCACCCCGGACGAAGCCCGTTCCCGTTCCCTAGATAAAGCCGCTTACGATCAGAACTACGAATGCCGGTTCGCGGATGAGAACATGACCCTTCTCACCCACGAATTGATTTCCGCCGCGGAACGTTCCCTGATCACCATCGATGCCCAGTCTTGGACCGCCGCCAGCATCGCCCGGATGCTACGAGCCGGTGGCGAATTGGAAGTTGGCAACGACATCGGACGCAATCGCGACCTTTCCATGGTCACTGTCATCGAGCGTCTCGGCCACCTTCGCCGCGTCATCGCCATGTTGCGCATGACGAACATGCGCCTCCCCGATCAACAGAAGCAGCTCGACGTCGTTTGTGGCATGCCCAAGTTCCGTTGTTACATGGGGGATATGACCGGGCTCGGCATTGGCCTCGTCGAATATCTTCAGGACAAACACGGCATGAGCCGGATCCACGGCGTCAATTTTGCCACCACCGAACCCATCACCGACCGGATCGCCGCCGAGGGACGCAAGCATCCCACCGCCCGCGTCACCGAGATCATGGCCACCAACATGCTCGCCGTGTTCGAAGACAAGCGCATCGAGATCCCCGCCGAACAGGATCTGCGCGACGATCTCCGAAAACCCGAGAAAGTGGTCAGCCCCGGCGGACGTGTTTCCATCGCCGCCACCCGGGATGAGGCAGGTCATGCCGACGGATTCTGGTCCATCGCCCTGGCTATCCGCGCCGGAGACACCCATTCCGGCCCCTTCAGCTACCAGGCCGTCCCCCTCAAAAGCCGCCGGGACGTCCCCAACCGGATTCCCCGCCAGAAAGGAATGCTCGTATGACCTCCAAATTTGACATTAGAGCGTTTGAGGGGTGTCAAGACACCGCTCGGGGGGTGTCGGCAATTTTTAAGCACCATTACACGAAAATTAAGCACCTTCCAGAAAGTGGCTACACCCGCATTTTGACGGGATTCGGCTTCAAGGGGGTAAACCATGGCTAATTTGAACTCCTCCAACCTCAAAAAGCGCCTTCCCAAGGCCCCCGACATCTCCGCCGAACGGGTGTTATACAGCATCCGCACGCGGTTCAACCCCATTCCAAACCTGACCCCAGCGCTTTTGGGGACCTATTTGGAATCGTTCCGGCTCGGATTCCTTCGCAACGCCGCCATCACCTGGGATTCCATCGAGAAGCGGGATTACACTCTTAGCGCCGTGGCCAGCAAACGCAAAAAGGACGCCGCCCGTCACGGATGGGAGATCGTCACCATGGATGATTCCCCGGAAGCCATGGCCCAGAAGGAAAAGCTCGAATACTTCTACAACCACATTTCCGCATCCACCGCCCTGAACGGATCCGAAACCGGCGGCATGTCGCTTTTGCTCCGCCAAATGATGGATGCCGTCGGTAAATACTGGGCCGTCCATGAAATCATCTGGACCCCCACCGCTTCCGGCGATCTTTCCGCCGAATTCAAGTTCTGTCCCCTCTGGTGGTTCGAGAACACCACCGGCAGCCTCCGCTTCTTGCCCAGCGAGTTCTCCGTCTATGGAGGCGGCATGGCCCCAGCCGAATGGCTCGTCACCGCCGGGGATGGCCTCATGGAAGCTTGTTCCATCGCCTATATCTATAAGGGGCTCAGTTTGAAAGACTGGGTGGCGTTCAATGAAAAGCTCGCCATGCCCGGGATCCTCGGAAAAACCTCCGCCATCAAATCCAGCCCCGAATGGGATTCCCTGGTCGAAGCCGTCCAAAACTTTTCCAGCGAATTCGCCGCCGTGGTGAATGACGGCGCTTCGATCGAGATGATCGAAAGCAAATCTTCCGGTCAAACCCAATACGATCCCCTGGTCGATAAAATGGACCGCGCCATGGTCACTCTCTGGCGTGGCGGCGATCTCGGCACCAGCAGCCGGGAACATTCCTCCGGATCCAACCGCCAACAGGGCGAGACCGAAATCCTTCAGCAGGACGACGCCCAATGGCTTGGTGAAACCCTCACCAGCAACGTTTCACGCTTTGTCCTCAATTATCATTTCGGCGAAGACGCTCCCCAGCTCGCCTACATCCGAATCAAATCCGCCGCGCAATCCAACATCGATGAGGAAATCAAGATCGACACTTTCCTCCTCAGCGCCGGAGCCCCCATGTCCGTCCAGGCCGCCCTCGAACGCTACGGCAGGCCAACACCCGACGCGGATGACATCCTCCTGAAACCCGCTGCAGCACCACTGCCGCAGCCCGGCAATAATCCCCAAGACCCCGAAGACACCGAAGACCCCAGCATCGCCAACGAAGATGCCGGACTCGTCGCGGCGAAGTTAAACGAAGCCGGAAAACACGAATTCGTTCAAGCCCTGGTCGCCGACCTGAAACCCGTTTACGACCAGCTCAACGCCATTCTCGCCATCAACGATGACGTCGTGTTCGAGAACCGCCTGCAAGCCTTCCTCAAAGCTCTGCCTGGCAAACTGAAGGACATTAACCAGGATCCCGCCACCGCGCAGGCCCTTTACAACATCATCTCCACCGCGCTCACCAACGGTCTGGCCGCCAAGAAAGGATCTTAAATGAAAACCGTTCAAGCCATCGCATTCATCAACGAGATTAGCCTGAGCAACGACGGATGGGGTATGCTCGCCCCCTTCGGCGATTACCCCGGCAAAGCCATCATTAAACAGCAGGACGGAACCTATAAAAAGGTCAACGCCATCCAGCGCATCGATAAACAGGCCGCCGACGGAATGGTGAGCCAATTCAAAAGCCTTTACCAAAGCGTTAAGCGCTATTTAACCGGCTGCCCCATCTTCGCCGGCCACGGGGATGTCCCCACCGTGGCCAACGAATACCCGGACAAAAACCCCAAGGGCACCATCGTGGATCTCGAAGTCCGCGCCGATGGACTTTATTGCAAGCCCGTTTTTACCAATGAAGGCAGCGACATTATCGAGAACAAAAAACTGCGCGCCTTCTCCGGATACTGGGACGCCGAAGAGATCGGCGAATACCAGGGCGCCAAAGTATATCGCCCTTCCAAACTGATTTCGGCGGCGCTTACCAACCGCCCGAACCTCCCCGTTCAATTGTTGAACGAGAAGGAGACCGCAAACCAAAAAAAAGAAAACACCATGCTAAAAATCATCGAAGCGCTTACGGGCTATGGAATCACCATTGCCAATGAAGCAACTGAAGAGCAGGTCTCCGAGGCTCTCAAATCTCTCGGGGAAAAAGCCAAGTCCGCCGACACACTCGCCACCGAAAAAGCCACCCTGGCCAACGAAAAGGCGAGGGTCGATGGCGAACTGGCCACCGCCAAAAACTCCATCACCACGCTCACCCAGCAGGTTGAATCCGGCAAGACCGCATTCGCCAACGAGCGCAAACTGCACATCGCCAACCTGATTGGCGTCGCCCTGGTCACCGGCAAGATCACTGCCGCTGAGAAACCCTTGTTCGAAAGCCGCCTCGCCGTGGAAGCCAACTTTGCCAACGAAGCCCAGGCCGTCATCGCCTTGCAGCCCAAGCTAAAGACCGAATCCGTCACCCTCAACCTCAACGGCAACCAGGTCAGCATCGCCAACGCCCAGGAACGTCGCGAAGTCGTTGAAAAGCTCGTCAAAGCCGAAATGGCTTCGAATGGGGGTGACTACGGCAAAGCCTGGACCACCATCCAACGCGCCCACCCTGCCTTATTCGAGGCAATGAAGAAACCCGCAAAACTGTAAACCCCCACCAACAACGTCAGACAACACCAAAAACATTATGGCCGAACAAACCGAACGCGAAAAATTGATCAGCAGCAAAATTCAACAGGGCTTGTTGCCCGACCAGGCAGCCGAGGTCGTCGATGCTCAAATCGCCGAAGACAA
>JGI26470J50227_1000781_pt1 | contig 12341 bp, 10 predicted proteins | sample FreactTroBogLake_FD_50227 | JGI IMG/M metagenome (IMG submission 50227) | reverse complement strand
AGAGACACACGGAAATCGCAAAGACGGGACAATCGGTTGCCTACGAGAACTACTTTGAGACAGTGGCGGGAAAAAGGTGGTACCAAGTCAACTACATTCCTGTTCACGACCGCCGCGGAAAGGTCAAATCTATCCTTGTCTTCAACCTCGACCTGACCGAACACAAACAAGCGCAAGAGAAACTAAAGGCGCTGGTCGAAGAGAAGGAATTCATCCTGAAAGAAGTTCACCACAGGATCAAGAATCACATGAATGTCCTCAAGGGCGTCCTCCTCCTTCAGACCGAGTCCATCCAAGAACCCGCCGCCATCGCTGCGCTTGAAGACGCTCAGAGTCGAATCCAGAGCATGATGGTGCTGTATTCGAAGCTCTACGAAGCGGAAAGTGCGACCTGTTTATCGTCCTTGGACTACCTTTCGACTCTCGTCGACGAAATCCTTGCCAATTTTCCCAAACGCGCCCAGATCTGTGTGGAGAAGCACATTGACAACTTTGACCTGGGTGTGAACAAGATCCAACCTTTGGGAATCCTGCTCAATGAGCTTCTGACCAACGTCATGAAGTACGCCTTTACGGGGCGCGAGGCTGGAATCTTGAGCGTGGGGGCCTCGCAAAGTGAAGGTTCTGTCACGATCACGATTCAAGACGACGGAATCGGAATGCCCGAGACCGTCAATCTTGATAGTTCCCCCGGATTTGGCCTTACCCTTGTCGGAATTCTAGCCAAACAGCTGAAAGGATCGATTCGCGTTGATCGAGACAACGGCACGAAGCTTACCCTCGTGTTTGAAGCATAGGGCCGTCTCGACGCCCGAACGAGCGAAAAACATTGTCGAACTCGTCGGCACGGCTTGCGAAATACGAAACCAGTGCCGGATCAAAATGCCGGCCCGATTCAGAAGAGATAATCGTTTCGGTTTCATCGCGGGAAAACGCTGGCTTGTAGATGCGCTGCGAACGCAGAGCGTCATAGACGTCGGCTAGTGCCACAACGCGTGCCTCCGCCGGGATCTTGGCTCCGGAAAGTCCGTTCGGATACCCTGACCCGTCCCACTTTTCGTGATGGCTCAACACGATGTTCTTCGCGACCAACGGCATGCCGGGCCGGTCGAGGATCGAGTAGCCGATTTGAGCGTGGTTTCTCATGATGGCCTGTTCCTGGTCGTTCAGCCTTCCCGGTTTCCGTAGGATGGCGTCGGGAATGCCCACCTTGCCAATATCGTGGAGGGACGCGTAGAGGCCAATTTCGCGCCGGATCGACTCCGGAAGGTCCAATCCCGATGCCAGGAGTTTGGCGTACTCGGTAACCCGGTGGATATGCTGTCCTGTCTCGTCGTCTCGGAAGGTGTTGGCGTTCTCGAGAACTTCCACGAGCGTCGTATTGATGGCCTCGAGTTCCAGAACCTGCCGCCGCACCTGTTCTTCCAGGTCTCGGCGGTACGATTGAAGCTCAAGGTGGGTGAACACCCGCGTCAAAACCTCCCGGGAACGAAAGGGCTTGGTGATGTAATCGACGCCGCCAACGTCGAACGACCGGACGAGGGAATCCTCGTCGGTTAGGGCACTGATGAAAATAATCGGGGTTCCCTGAGTGTCGGGACGCCGCCGGATCTGCTGCGCCAGCGAGAATCCGTCCACCCCCGGCATCATGATGTCGAGAATCAGCAGGTCGGGGACCTCTACCTCGATGGATCGCAGCGCCTGATCAGCGCCCGTCGCCAGGGCCACCGACACCCCGGCGTCCTTGAGCAGGTGTCCCAGAATCTGGAGGTTCTTTGGTTCGTCATCGACAATCAGCACACGCCAAGACTTGGGCATAGCGGCAACTCCTTGCGGAGAAACTCATTCCTCCGATCGACCAGTGGTCACAGTGTTCAAAAAGGACCGAAATCCCGAAAGCAGGGCGTTGAGGCTCTCCACTTCAAGATTTTCGGTGGCCAACCTCAAGGCGCCGGCGAACTCAACGAGGGTAGCCAGGCCGAACTCTTTGCCGTCCATTTCGATCAGTTGAGAAAGACCGATGAAGCCTTCGAGAGAGAACACGGCGGAGGCTTCGTCGAGCCTGGGCAGCAAGACGGCNGCGGCCCGCTTTGTGAAGGCGGCCAGCGTCTGTGAACCGGCGGCGGCCAGCTCGTGCCCTAGTTCTGTGGCGAGGTCCCGAGTGGGCGCGCCGCCCCGCCCTTCGTGCCGTTCAAACGGCAGAAATGCGGCAAGGGCGCCGATCAGGGCCTTCTTGGTGAACGGCCTGGCCAGCGTGGCTTGGGTGAGTGAAGCCATGCGGTCCAAGTCCGCCTGCACTTCCGAAGCCGAAACAACAAGGATGGGCAGATTGGTGAACCTGGGCATCGTCCGCACTTGCGTCACGAGCTCCAGTCCCGACATTCCCGGCATCTGGAGATCGGTGACAACGACGTCGGGCACGCACTCCTCAAGGAGCGACAGGGCTTCCTGGGCTCCCCCGGCCTCAAAAACCTTGACGTTCTGGTCGGCAAGGAACTCGCGCATCAAGGCCCGGTTGAACACATTGTCATCAACAAGGATGAGCGTCCCCGCCGTCAACTTCAGCTCCGGTCCTTCCTGGGTGGTGTCCAAGACTTCGGCGGCGCCAACCGGCGGCGCGACGGTTTCGAGGGGCACCCTGAGCTCAAAGGTGGAGCCCTTTCCGAGTTCGCTTTCGATAGTGATGGTGCCGTGCATAAGCGCGGCAAGCCTCTGCGAAATCGTAAGGCCCAACCCAGTGCCGCCGAATCTGCGGACGTTCCGGCCGTCCTCCTGTCGGAACGGTTCAAAGATTAGCTCTGTGTTCTCCGGGGCGATGCCGATGCCCGAGTCGGCCACTTGAAACCGAAGCCATTGCATCGATTCGTCGGCGCTGACGTCAAGCCGGACGAAACCTTCGTCGGTGTACTTGACCGCGTTTCCCACCAGGTTGATCAGAATCTGGCGCACACGCACCTCGTCAAGCAGACACCTTTCGGGCGTTGCGGCCTTCAGGCTCACCGCGAGGGTGAGGTTCTTCTTGCGGGCCGCCGAACTGAACAGCAGTTCGATGTCCGCCGCCAAGCTGTGCAATGAAGTCGGCTTCGGCTTGATCTCCAGTTGGCCCGCCTCAACCTTGGAAAGGTCGAGGATGTCGTTGATCAGCAGCAAGAGCGCCTTGCCGCTGCTCTCGATGGCGCTGATGAACGAGAGAGCTCGGGGAGAATCTACGGAGGCCTTGAGCAGTTCGCTGAAACCAAGAATCGCCGTCATCGGGGTTCGGATTTCGTGGCTCATATTGGCCAGAAACTCACCCTTGATCTGTTCTGCACGGCGGGCGTGTTCGGTTTCCTGCCTGAGACTCAGGGCAGCCGCTCTGGCGCTTCGAATGCGATAGCGCAGCTGCACGAAGACGATACCGAAGAAGACCAGCGCGCCGACGAAACTGAGGGCGAGCCAGACATAGTTCCAGAACAGCGCGCTTCGGAGGGCCGTGCTCTCGTCGGTCACCAAGGACCCGATCCTCACCGTCTTCTGCAAAACGGAATCAAACAGCGGTCCCAGAGATTCGCGGACAACGGAGTCGGGAAAAGCAGGCATGCTTGCCGCGTCGGCGGGGACCCTGAGCCGCCGCATGGTTGCTTCTATCTCGTCAAGGATGAGGCCAACGGTCCGGTCGACCTCGTTGAGGACGCGCAGGTCTCGGGGATGGTGAAGCTGGGTTCGCACCTGGGCAACCGAGTCCATGGTGCGCTGCCACCACGTGCGGTAAAGATCAAGGCTCTCCAAGGACTCGGAGCGGAAGGCCGACGTGTTCTGTGCGACAGTCATGGTGAGCGTCAGGTAGATCTTGTCGATGTTCTGGATGTCGGCATTGATGCCGATCAGGTCGTCCTGAACCGTGACCAAGTGTCCTGTTTGGTCCAAGATGAGAACGTGGATGGCCATAAGGGCAACCAGGCCGCCCACGAGGGCGGCGTATTCCAGGGTGGCTTGCCAACTTCGCTTGCGCAGCATAGCCTGCTCTCCCCCACCACTATACCTCTTTGCCGCGCGCAAGGGCGATCCCTTCCTCCTGAGCAGAATTCTAGGGCCTCAGCGAGAAGTTGTCGGCAAACAGGGAATTGGGGTCGAAGCGTTGCTTGAGCTCTCGGAGCCGTTCAAGGGTCCTAGGGGGGAAGGCTTCTTGCACCCGTTCGGGCCTGGGGTCCGTATCGAAAGTAAGGTAGAGTCCCGAAAAATATGGATGCAGGAGGTCCCAAGCAACATTGAGACGGTCGCGGTCGTGGCCCGCTGCCGTCACCTCGAAGTTGGCGGCCCGGCTGCCGAAGGCGGTCTGCTCGGCGCCGACGTCCGAGATAGCCCCTCCCATCGAGCGGACCTGGAAGAAGTAAGCAGCGCCCCCGCGGAGGAACCGAGATGCCTCGCCTGCAAACTGGCGAGTGATGTGCGCTAACGATCCCGATCGCGACACAGGCTCGCCCCGCCCGGCTTGCACGCCTGACGACGAGTCGGCCATGACGCTGGCGTAGGGAGTGATGGTTACCTGGCGTTGAAGGCATCGCGCAATTCGCTCAAAGGGCCGAAGGCGGTCTTGGATGATTTGAGGATTATCGGCGTTGATCATGATCGTCACGAAGGCCAGGGCCGAGTGACCCGTTCGCGGAACGCTGAGGATGAGGAAACTTGTGACATCGCGCGGTGAGGTCTCGACGACGCTCCCCCAATGTTCAAGGAAGCCTGCGACGTCGCTGGCATCGAAGACCAGCTGAGCCCAGCCTACATTCCCGACCTCGTGGGCTTGGAACTCGAAAGCCGTGGCAATCCCGAACTGGGAGCCGGCCCCCCGAACGGCCCAAAAGAGTTCAGGGTCTTCTTGCTGGCTGGTGCGCACGATCGACCCGTCGGCCGTTACCAGCTCAACGGCCCGCAGGCTGTCGATCGTCAAACCGTGCGCTCGTCCCAGCAGACCGATCCCACCCGCGGTTGCCAGGCCGCCCACTCCCACATCGCCGCTGTCCCCGGAACTGAGCGCCCAGCCATGGGGGGCCAGGGCCTCGGCGACGTCTACCCAGCGGGCGCCGGGTCCGATGCGAACCAGACGGGTGGAGGGGTTCAGCACCTCGATCTTGTTCATGGGCGAGAGGTCAACAACAACGCCGCCTGTGTTCGTCGAGCGTCCGCGAATGCCATGCCCGCCGCTGCGAACGCTCAAGGGGAGATGAGCCTGGGCCGTGGCGAATTCGATCGCTGCGACGACCTGATCCACGGCGCGTGTTTGAAACACGGCCTTCGGGGCGCCGCCCCTAAAGAAAGTCGATTGAACGTGTTGGTACCGGGCGTCTCCCGGCGCGATAAGGGTGGGCTTGAGCGTTTCTGAAACGGCATCGTGGGCCACCAAGGACGGGGCTTTCACGCTGGCAGCCCCTCTACGGGCAAAGCTAGACCCACCCGATGCCGAGACAGCTCGCCGAAGGGAGCCAGGTTGTTGAGGATCAGCGCCGCGGCGTCGCCGTACGGAACTACCATTTCGGACATGCGGGCAGCGAAAAGGCCCATGGCGGCGGCTTCGGGAAGCGAATCCAGGTCGTCGGGCAGGTCGACCGGGACGCGGTCCAAGCTAACGCGCAGCCTGGACAGACCGATGGGTCTTTGTTCGGTCATCGGTCCCGGGCACAGAATTCTCCAATCGAGGTCCGCTGCGCGGATACGGTCAAAGTTGAAGCCGTGCGGCCAGTAGTGCGAGGCAACCATCGGAAGGTCCACACCTTTTCGGCCGCTTGCATCGATGTCCAGAAGTCCGGCACCGGCTAGAAACCACGAGACGGGTCTGTCGCGGACGGGAATTGCCTCAAGACCGGCGACGACGCGGTCAACAAGATTGACGAAACCCTGCCCCTGGCGCACGTTACCGGCGGTATTGATCACCACCTCGTGCCGCTGAAGGATCTCGGCCAGGGACGCCGTGGGCATGGTCAAAACGTCGGCGTGATACACCTGAACCGCATAGGTGATTTCGACCGGTAGCTCGGCCGGCCGCCTCGTCAGGACCGAAACGTTGTGGTTCTCAGCAAGAGCCCGCTGCACAATGTGGCGGCCCAGAGACCCGGTAGGTCCCAGAATCAGAATCCTTGACATCTCGTTACCTTGCTCCTTCCCAGTTAGCGTTTGCCGCGCCGCGTGGACACGTCGAAAATGACGGCCAGCACGAGCACGGCACCACGAACCACGTATTGGAGCGACTCATCGACACCCATCAGGTTCATTCCGTTGCGGAGTGACATGTAGACAAGCGCGCCGACCATCGATCCCGTAATCTTGCCCACGCCGCCGGCCGCCGAGACCCCGCCAATGTAGGCCGCCGCGATGGCGTCCATTTCGAAAAGTGTCCCACCCGTCGGACCGGCCGACTGGAGCCGCGACGAGAACAAAATGCCGGACAGAGCCGCGAGAAAGCCAATGGATCCAAAGACGGTGAAGGTGATCTTGCTGACGCTGATGCCCGACAACTCGGCTGCCTCGGGGTTTCCGCCTACGGCGTAAATGTGGCGGCCCAGCGTGGTGTGCCGAGACATCCAATCGTAGACGGCCACGACCACGAGCATGATCACCACGGTCCAGCCCAGACCGTTGTAGCCGGCCAGCTTCCAGGTGATGAAGGCGATGGCCACCGAGATCAGCGCGAGTTTGAGCACAAGCATGTCTGTGGGAATCACGTCGAAGTTGTACAGCTTCTTCTGCTTTCGGGACCTCAGATCGGCAACTATGAACCAGACGATGGCCAGAAGGCCTAGTAGAAGGGTCACCTTATGAAGACCGGGGAGAAACGTGGTGTCGGGCGGAAAGACGTCGGGAATGCTTCCGTTACCGAGAGCTACGAAGAACGGGTCGGAAATGTTGATTGTCCCCGTCCCCGTCGTAGAAAGCAGGAGCAGCCCGCGGTAAACGAGCCAGCCTGCCAACGACGCGACAAACGAAGGAATGCCCAGCTTGGCCACGGGAAGCGAGGTGAGCAGGCCGGCCGCTACACCGAGGAGAAGCACAGCGGGCAGGACTAAGTAAACGGGAAGGTGAAGTTCGGTCAGCCCTATGGCAGCCAGGGCTCCTAGAAAGCCGGCCAGATAACCGACAGACAGGTCGATGTGCCGGATGACGATGACCAGGGTCATTCCCACAGCCAGAACGGCGATGTAGCCGGTCTGGTTCATCAGGTCGGCGATGTTCCGTGAAGACAGAAACAAGCCGTTGGTGGCGATGGTGAAGAAGGTCATGATGACCATGAGCGCGATGTACATTCCGTAGTCGCGCAGGTTTTTGCTCAGGGCGTTTCGCAAGTCTAGTTTGGTCACGAGAAGTCTCCTTGGTAATGCGATTGCAGCTCAGCTCAAGGCAAGATGCATGATCTTTTCCTGATCCGCTTCGGCGCGGCTCAGTTCGCCGGCGATGCGCCCGGCTGAAACGACGTAGATCCGGTCGCTCATCCCCAGGATTTCGGGGAGCTCCGACGAAATCATGATGATGCTCATCCCCTGCTCCACGAGCCGGTTCATGATCGTGTAGATTTCGTACTTCGCTCCCACGTCGATGCCCCGCGACGGTTCGTCAAGAATCAGGACTCTTGGCTCCACGAACAGCCACTTGGCGATCGACACCTTCTGCTGGTTGCCTCCGGACAGGTTCACGACTGACTGTTCCACGCTCGGAGTCTTGATGTTGAGGGCCGATTTGTACTCGTTGGCCTGTTTGACTTCGGCGTTCTCGTCGATGACACCCCGGCGCGAGATTCTGCCGAGGTTGGCGAGGGTGATGTTGGCCTTGATGTCCTGAATAAGGACAAGACCGTTGCCCTTGCGGTCTTCGGTGGCGTACGCGAGCCCTGCACGAATGGCCTCGCCGGGATTCCTGAATCGGACTTCCTTGTCGAGGAAAGTCAGACCGCCGTCAATCTCGTAGCCGTCGGGGTTGCCGAACAGACTCTTGGCCAGCTCGGTACGCCCTGAACCCATGAGGCCGGCAATGCCGATGATCTCCCCCTTGCGCAGCGAGAAGTTGACGTCTTTGAGGATGGAACGGCCCAGCTTTGGACTGTAGGCGCTCCAGTTCTTGACCGCAAGGACCACCCGATCAGATACGGGGTAGGTCCGCGACGGATAGATGTTGTTGATCTCACGCCCGACCATATTCTTGATCAGCACGGCCTCCGAGACCTCGCCCTTGTGAGCGTCGAGGGTGCAGATCGTCCTGCCGTCCCGCAGCACAGTAACCGTGTCGGCAATCTCTATGACCTCTTTCAAGCGGTGCGAAATCAAGACAGAGGTGATTCCGTTCTTCTTCAGATCAAGGATCAGCGAGAGCAGGTTCTCGGCGTCGTCCTCGTTGAGAGCTGCGGTCGGCTCGTCGAGAATGAGCAGTTTCACGTCCTTGCACAACGCCTTGGCAATCTCGACCAACTGCCGCTGGCCGATGCCTAGGTCCTTGATCAGCGCCTCGGGATTCACGTCAAGCCGAACCCGTTTGAGCGCCTGAGTGGCCTTCTTGATGGTTTCGTTCCAGTCGATGGTCACCCCGCTGGTGATCTCCTGCCCCATCAAGATGTTCTCGTAGACCGAGAGTTCGGGAAACAACGCCAGTTCCTGGTAGATGATGGCAATGCCCACGCGCTCGCTGTCGGCTATGCCACGGAACGACATCTTGTCGCCACGAAACAGGATGTCCCCTTCGTAGCTGCCGTGGGGATGCACCCCGCTCAAGACCTTCATCAAAGTGGACTTGCCGGCCCCGTTTTCACCGACAAGGCAATGGACTTCGCCCTCGGCGACCTGAAAGCTTACGTGGTCCAGGGCTTTGACTCCGGGAAACTCCTTGGATATCGAACGCATTTCGAGAATGGGTGACCTCATGAACTCCTCTTTTCTCCAACGCCCAAGTCAGCGCCACAGATTGTGTAAGTGGGACTAACATACATCGAGAAAACGAGGTCGTCAAGAGGCGTGAGTAAGTTTTACTTACTTTTGGGTGAAGGGGGAGGAGAGGATGGCGTTCAGCTCCGCCAGGTCGCCTATCTCGAAGGTAGGGACAATATCGCTGGTTCGAGGCTTTCTGTGCGGGTTGTACCAGCACGTGTCGATGCCGAAGTTGATCCCGCCCTGAATGTCCGAAGACAGCGAATCGCCGACCATAATCATTCGGTCGAGGGGTACCTTCCCTGCCTTCTTGACAGCGTATTCGAAGATCTCGGGACTAGGCTTCTGACACCCGGCCTCTTCAGAGATGACGATGTGATCAATCCAGGGCCGCAGAACCGAAAGGCGCAGCCGAGACTCCTGAACGTCCCGAATGCCGTTGGTGATGATCACCAGGGTGACCCTCCCTGCCAGGCCTCGGCACAGATCTTCCGCCCCCGGCAGCAGAAACGTTCCCCTTCCTAGCCACGTGGTAAACGACATCGCGAAGTCTTGGGGATCGATGGTCGAGCCGATCTTGGCGAACAGCCGCCGGAAGCGCTCAACCCGAAGGGTCTCTTGGTTGACCAGGCCCTTCTCCAGGTCCTTCCACAAGGCGTGGTTGATTTCTTGATAGGTAGAGAACACCGAGCCGTCGGTGGCGAGTTTGAACTCAGCGGCGGCCCGGTCAAAAGCGTTGGATTCCGCCGCCTTGAAATCGAACAGCGTGTCATCGGCGTCCAAGAAGACCAGATCGTAGTTTTTCAAGACAGAATCCCTCGTCCCCTGGGCAGTTTGGCTTACGGGACGACGACCTTGGTCACAGTCGCTCGCTGGCCGTCGCCCAAGGTCACCTCCGCCACGTCGGTGGCGGTGCCCACCGTCAGACTGTAGTGCCCCGGTGGCAGGGATGGGAAGAGGAAGCCGCCCTTTCGCTGCAGGCTTGCAAGGCGACCCTGGCCTTGGGAACGCCCGCCCGGTCGACAATGGTTCCATTCCACGACAGCGCAACGGGGCTGGGGGACAACGGTAGGGCCTTCACTACGCTCCCCGTGGCGATCGATCTTCAGGATCGAGTCGTCTTGGGCTACTGAAGCGCCTTCTCAATTGCCTTGAGGTAGGCCCTTCCAGTCAAGGATGTGGCTCCCGTCAGGGCGTCGACTTGTAGAGTTTGCTTGTCAAGGATCAGCTGTCGCATGACCTTGAGGCGATCCAGGTCCTTGACGCCCTCGGTCGTCACAACAATGTCCGAATAGGAGTGGTCCCGAATCGAGACATCAACAGAAACTTGCTTCATCGCTACAAACACGCCAAAGGGAGGGTTCAGAGTGTACTCCCCAGCGAAATGACCGTCACCGACGCGTGCCAAATCGGGGTCGACCACACCGAGACTTTGATAGTAGGCCTTTTCCGCCGGCAACGTCGTGCAACTGCTCAAGAGACACACAACGGAGACCACAGCGAGTACCAGACCTCGTGAAATTAGGTTCATCGTTCTCACCTCGACAAGTGTTCTCGGCAGGACTGGACCCCAGCGTCCCTGTTCCCAACCGATGAATTCTCACCCCAATAAACTAACATCCACCCCACAAACTTGCAATTCCAATACGGGTCTTTCTGATCGAATTTGTATATGTGAAGGACTCGCTCATCCCTGTTACCGGAGCTCAGGTCGTCGAAGATAGGGGCCAGCCAGCCCATCGGAGACCCCCTCTCTCGAGGGGCCATGCGACTTCAGAATGTGTAAAGCTTGTGCCTTGACAGATGTAAAGGATGTCCCTTTACCGTACCTTCGTAAATCTAACGCATAGATAACCTGTGGCCTGGCGCAGCCAGGGCATCAGGTTGATCTAGATGCCAGAAAGCAGAACTTCTCGTGTTCTCCAGAAACACTTTTACTTTTCCAAGAAACTTCAGAAGATCGGTATCTAAAAGATCTCCTATGGACATCGAACTAATTATTTCCAGGTTTTTCGACTTTACGGTCTTTCCCTTGGACTTGAAACCAAGTTGTTCATCGACAGTCATCTCCGGATCGATACTTGCAAGACTAGACGGTACTTGGCCGGGGAAGACCTTTCTCACTGCCTCGAGACTAAAATAGTTCTCAATTGAGCAGCGCTCGAGACGGCAACAAGGAATTTGCGCATCTTTGCAATTTCGGAGGAAGCGTGTCCGCTGTTTTGAACTGCCAGGGTCATTGTCAATCAAGGCAAAGACCTTTTTGCTCTCAGAGAGAACTGACAAGTCGAGCCCGCTCATGATGTCGCCTCCTAACGGCCAGAAGCGAATGTTGTAGTACTCGCCGATTCCAAGCCATTCGAGAACTTGCCTAACTACGGGTATGTCGGTCGGGCCCTCCACCAGGAAGACCAAGTCCGAAACCAAGTTATCAGACACCGTAAGTCCCAGAGACCGTGCTATTTGCGACTTGCTTGTCTGATTTGAGAGATGGATTCCATCTGCTTCCGAATTTACGTAAAAGATGGAGTCTGCTGCTGCTGTGTCGAGAAAGATTGGTGAATGTGTGGAAATGATGAACTGACGGTTCCTTCTTGTCTTGAGAAAACTTAGGAGATTCTTCTGATATTCAGCGTGGAGATGATTTTCAGGTTCCTCGATCAGTAGGAACGCCGAGTCCGTGTCTATCACAAAGTAGACTATAATAAGGACATCCGAAAGTCCGAGCCCACACTGGTTGCCACTTATCCAGCTCTGCTGTACTAGGAAGTTTATTACGATCGTATTGTTCTGCTGAGGAATCACGTCGAATTTGCTTCCTGTGATTCCCTGGAAAGCCGATAGAATTGCGTCGAATTTCTTCCGCTCGTTGGAACCAGCCGGCTGGCTCTTCAGAAAGAAGAGCCGATTAAGGACGCCATCTCCCGCCGGTGAAATCGCCACGTCAAATCGAAGTCCCGCTTCATGCTCGAGTTTTCGCTTGGGTGGAAGTAGAAGGCTTGAGTAGTTCGAAACAGGTTTTTGGAAAAGCTGGTCAAGTCCGGTTCTTAGAAATTTCAGGTCGCTAAATCCCCTAAAGTACTGGACACTATTTGCTGACGTGACCATTTCAAGAAAGATTCTTTCCAGTTCATCCNAATACCAGATAGTCCTAGTCTGAAACAGTGGGTCGATATAGGTCCTAAACCACGGCTTGGTTTGAGTTGGGTGTGGGCTACTCATTGAGTCAAAAAGCTTCTCGAAAATCTCGATCACGTAGTCGTACTCGTTCAGTTCCCGACCGACTCCAACCGTTCCTGAGTTTCGCAGGCTCTCGAGAATTGTCGTCTTTCCACTGTTGTTCCTGCCACAGAGTATATTGAGATACCCTAGATCTTGGAGTACCGCATTGACGACTTTGGGATTATTTACGACCCTCAGGTGCTTAATCATTGATCGTTAATCTCCTGTCTCTCTAAC
>JGI26470J50227_1000780_pt1 | contig 12347 bp, 16 predicted proteins | sample FreactTroBogLake_FD_50227 | JGI IMG/M metagenome (IMG submission 50227) | reverse complement strand
ACAGAGGAGTCGAACCCCATCCGATTTCTCAGAACCCAGTTTTCAAGGCTGGTCGCCGGCCTACCCAGCTGCATTATCTTCCATTGCCATATAGAAACACACTCCCCGCGGATATCTCACTCCCATGTGGTTGCGAATGTGCTTTTATATGGCACCCCCTGATGGACTCGAACCACCGAATGTCGGAATCAAAATCCGATGCCTTACCAACTTGGCGAAGGGGGTACAAACTACTTCAAATTTTTAAAGAGCGATTTTTGGTAAAACCAAAACAAAAAACCCTAGATTTTTTAGGTCTAGGGTTTTGTGTATTAATTCTTTTTAACTAAATTCTATACAAAAACCCTATGCGCAAACGTCCATGAATTATCGGCACAAATCTCTGTGCGATAACTTTTCTGGTGGGACATCGGTTTAAGTGACAACATTTTCTTTCTCGTTTAATTACTTACTAAGACTCTATTATATAGGCTAATTGTTTCTCTGTCAAGCGGTTTGTCGTTAAAAAACTACATTTTTTTCCATTTAATTGGTCTGGACACTATCGGAGTGGCTGGATTTTTGAATTCCTCAAACACTTCCCATAGTTGGTTCAGCACCACAAACTTGTACAATAGACCAGGTTCTATACCATGGGCTTCAACTTCCCATGGTTGTATCCAATAATCTATCTTATCGGAATTAACCTTTTTACCTTTCCAGGTGGTCATAGCATCATCCAATTCACCATTTATATATTGTTTCACATGGACCATTTCGTGGGCCAATGTGGACATTATATTTCTAACACCAATTCCTGGGTGTATCTCAATTAAAAATTCTCTTGGTTCATTTTTAGTATTGAATTCTTCAACACTAGCAAAACCATATTCTTCCAATTTTGCCGAAAATCTTATTGTGGTATAACAGTTATTTCTAATTCTCGTATTAGATATCAACTCTTTGGAGAAAAAGGAAGCTGCTTGTTCCACATAAGGTTTGAAATTTCTATCGGGACAATTAACTACTCGTAACTGCATAAGCTCTCCTATTAACTAGTTGACCCAATACGACTTTTAACCTTTATTTATCAAAATGGTACTCCGAGAGGGAATCGAACCCACACTCAAGCGATTATGAGTCGCCTGCTTTACCTTTAAGCTATCGGAGTAATTTGGTCCGGCGTAAGAGAATCGAACTCCTATTAAGGGCTTAGAAGACCCCTGTATTATCCATTATACGAACGCCAGATTATTTCTTAACAATTTCCAGATTATCTTTCTTTACCCAATAAATTTCACGCAAATGTTGTTTATCAGGATAGAATTTGCTAACAGACAAAAATACCTCTCCATCTATCTCTTTGGTTCCCCAAGATGGATAGTGGTAATATGTTTCAAGGTTCGTTTTGGAACGATACTCAATAGGTTTATTTTCTGCTTTCATTTTGTTATTATACCATAAAAAAAGGGGTCTGTCAAGACCCCCTGTTGTTTTCCTGACACAACTATTTAATGTTGTTGAATTTCTCAGGATAGTTCAGTCTTTCCCATTCCTCATCAGATGCAGGCCACCAATTAAGCATCTTTAGATTTGATACCAATTTTCTTGATAGCATCCTGTGCTGTAATCATGTTTTCCAACCAAACACGTAACATACCGTTGACGATTTCGGCATCTTTGATTTCTACCTTATCTGCCAATGTGAATTGACGTTCAAAAGCACGGTTAGCAATGCCTTTGTGTAGATAAGTTTCATCTTCATCATCCTTTGTGGATCCTTTAACAATCATCTTATTACCTTCAAGGGTAATATCGATGTCAGTCTTGGAGAAACCAGCAACTGCCATTTCAATGACATAATGGTTTTCTTTGACTTGTTTGATGTTATATGGTGGATATGATGGTGTATATTTCTGAACATCTCGTGCTGCAGCTTGCAACATATTGATAGTGTCATCAAAACCAATCATAAAATGATCCAATTTAGGAAATAATAAGCTCGTCATAATAGACTCCTTTAAAAAGCAAGTTAAAAAATTGCCGCCTCAGAGAGCACGGCACATAATGATTATACTAGTATTTATACTGATTGTCAATAAATATTTTGGTAAATATTACTTTAATTTGTAGGTGTTACTCGTTTTCCTATATTGTATTTCGGAACGAGTTGCCATTCGTCTTTCTCTTTATGAGACAAGATTTTAATCTGTGACAAGAAAATAGGTGGAGGATTCTCCACTTGTTCCTTTTTCACAATACCAATTAGTCCCCAATCTTGTAATAACTTAGCAATGGCATTCCTACGTGACAAATCGTTTTCGGTAATATCGGTTGGTTTACCATCTAAGGCAAACAACTCTTTGAAGTGGACCAAATAATACTGGCCTTTCTTATGTAAGATGTGGCAAGATTGATATAAGGTTCTATCTTTTTTTGAAGCAACTCCTATACGAGTCAATGTTTCTCTAACTTTTAGGAAGTCATCTTTCTCATTCAAAGTCACTTCAACTAAATCGGTAATATTAATCATGGCACTCCGCCCTATTCTGTTATTCTTATTATTTCATTGATTTGTTCATCCGATAGAATTGATAAAGCCTCTTTGGCTCTTTGGTTAGAATACCCGAAAAATTTCTTAATGTGTTCTATGTTCTTATCGGTTTTAGACTTTTGCCACGGTTGAAATTTCCGTTTCATAGGTCTAATACTATTTAGAAGATAGGAATATTGAATATCTTTATCGATACCATTATGAACATTCATCTCGTTGGCATACAAGATACAATCCATATGATACGATAAAGCACGGTTGACCATAAAAGGCGAATAGTCTTTATAGGCACGTTCATCTTCAAAGACAGTTTTCTTAGTCTGAAGTATAGAGGGTACAATTTCTTTAAATAAATCAGGCATTTGTTTTCAAGTATTTAATTGCAGATTCTAATAGTGTTACACTATCTTTAAAGAAACCCAAAGCTTTGTTACAATCATGGCACAACCAACCTCTGAAGGCTCCGGTTTTGTGGTCATGGTCTAGACACCAAGAATTGATTTTTCTACCCAAATATTTGACATCATCATAAGAACGTTCGCATACTGGACAAGTATAACTCTCATCCGGTCTTGTATGTTGTTTCTTTAACGCATCTCTTATTTTGGCTTGTTTCTTACCACATTCACGACATTCTGACCTAACATAATTTCCATTAGCTTTAGCAAAAGATGTCATAGGCAATTCTTGATTGCACTTGGCGCAAACCTTAGTTTCGTTTGGGTCTCCAAAGAGTTTCTTCATTTGAACTCACAGTCAACCATAACTTCGGTCAAACAAGCAATCAGGTTAATCTCATGGTCTGCCACAAAAGCAGCCTGATACTGATACTTGGCCAAAATAAGAACCAACTGTGGAACCGAATTTGACTTCAGTTCACCATATAGTTTGTCATAGAGTGTTCTAAAGATTTGCGTTGGATCGTTATCCAAGTTGTTGGTGACCCATTTACGTGCTAAAGAGAAGTCTTTAGTTTTTAGTGCTGTAACAAGTTCAGTTATCTGCACATCGGAAACTGATGTAAGAATACCTTTGTCAATTCTGCCAGAAGAACTATACCGCTGAAGCTCGTTAAGAATACGGCGATTATCAGGGAAATGTTTAGTAATAATTGCCGCAACAACTTGTTTGTCATATTCCACCTTCTCTTTTTCTAAGATATACTCAACACGTTTAAAAAACTGTGCAGCCATTTTGGCTTTTGAACCATTCATCTTGAAGTCAATGTTTGCACATCTAGAATGAATAGGTTCGATGATTTTATTTTTAAAGTTACAGGTAAAAATAAAAGAACAATTGTCGGCATATTCTTCAATCATACCTCTGAGAGCAGGTTGTACTGATTCTGGATTTGAATAGTCTGCCTCATCCATGATGATGACTTTTTTACCACCAGAAAAACTCATGGAAGAAGCATAACCTCTTACTTTGGTTCTCATGGTATCAATCATACGGCCTTCTTCAGAACCGTTAATAATCAGGTAGTCACAACCAATTTCATCACATAATGCTCGAGCAACGGTAGTTTTACCGATGCCAGCCGTACCAGAGAAAAGGAGATTAGGTATCTCTTTTCTGTCCACATATTCCTGAAAGGTTGATTTCAACGCATCAGGTAAAATACAATCTTCAATTTTATGTGGCCGATATTTCTCTACCCACAAAGTGTGTTCTGTAATCATTCAAGTACCTCATAATATAATATAAAAAAATCAATTGATTTCGTTCAATGCTTCGTACAAAGATTCAAACTCAGTATGTTCAGCAACTTCATTCCTAAAGTTTTGTTTGAATTGTGTCTTAGCCATTCTCTTAATAATCTTTTTAGGAATTTTAAGATTATCGTAGGACAAGTCAACGATGTCCTTGATAGATTCATTTAGTGCTTGAACTTTTTGCATACAGACAACAATCTCATCAATGTTGCCTTTCAGGTCTTTTAATTGTTCTTCATCAAAAGACCCATATAAGGTGTTAATCTTATCAACCATATCAACCTCCGAAAGAAGATTGTTTAACTTCGATGGCAATCCAATACTGAATATCACCGTTGTCTGATTTAAAAGATGCTAGACCTTTAGAGGATAATTGTACATTGTACTTGTTAGGCAACATCTTAAAGTTGTCACGTAAGAATACAGCTCTAAATACACTTCCGTTTCCATCACCAACTTCTGTTGTAGTTGTATGAGAGATTGGATTACCTTGAGCATCTAGAGAACAAGTGATTGCATTGATTGTTTTGCCATCAGATTCAAAAACAATATTCTCACAATCCAATAAAGCTGCGTTTTTCAAAAACGCTTTCATGTCTTCTTCATCTAATGTAAATGAACCGTCCACAGAAGGGAAGTTCAAATCTTTATCTGGTGGTAGAACCAAATCTTTTTTCATCGCTTTACGATATTTGGTTTTTACTTTACCTGACTTAAAGGTAACATTCAAGTCATCGAATTCCATTTCCAAATTATCCACACCAGAGATAACGGACAAAAACTGATTCAAATCATGTAGACAAAAGTCTTCAGGAATCTCATCAGACAATGTGGCTTTCGCCAATACTGTTTTGGTTGAGGAAATAGTTGATAGTACTTTGCCTTTTTTAAATTCAATATTAGAATTGATGGTCGCAAAGTTCTTCAACACACTAATAGTATCACTTGATAATTTCATTATATAACTCCTTCAAAATGTTCTTGTATTATACTTGATCCGAAAGATTTAGTCAAGCACTTATACAAACTTCCTTTTAATTCTTCCAATGTGCCGTTGTTGGTAATTTTATGGTCAATTTCACCACCAACCCAAGATGTTTCGGAAGAATGTATTTGGTTATTCTCTAACCAACGAATCGCTTTAGTATCTCCGTGATTGGCCGCAGCCGCAATGTCATACCAATGAGGTTTGACTCCTCTTTCTACCTCGATTAATATACCACCTTGACTGTGTATAAATTTCATCTCATTAGGAAACCTACAGTCGGTCACTACATAATTTTGACCATATTTCATTTTCCGTTTGAGACTTAATATCCAAAAGTCTTTATGGAAAACATCTCGAACCGATTCTGTACCTAATAATTGTAAAACTTTTCTAGGTGAAATTTCGTATCCTAATTCTTTGGACCAAAATTCATCAGGTTGTTCACGCCATTCTCTTGAAATCTCTGTATCGCCTTCCAGTAATTCTCTAGGCCATCCAAACATAACAGAGGCAACATCTTTTAGGTTGCTCGCAAAACTAACAGAGGTGAACCCCATTTCTTGTAGTAGTTCACCTGCTGTTCCTTTTCCTGAACCAATAAATCCAAGAACACCTACAATCATTTTACATCTCGCCAACAAAGTTAGCTACAGCAGCCATATCTCCTTGGAAATGATATGTACCGATGTGTGCAGTCTTCATCCAAGGACACAAGTAGATTTCTCCACCCATCTTACGCCACATTTGACAGAACATATAATCTTCTGATAGGTAACGATCCGAACCGCCTCCAGTGATTGAATCTTTAGTATCAATAACTGTATCAAAGAAAGCATGGATGTAACGTGATCCATCAAAGTGTGCTTGACCTACGTGGTCAGGTTTATAACGAATGGATGGGTATTCTTTTTCCATCTTAGAAAACACATCACGTTTAATCATCATGTAACCTGTACCAATTTCCATAACTGATAGTGGTTCTGTTACATTAAAATGTGCTGTACCTTTAACAGGATTAAACACATAGTCGCCAGTAACTTTTTCTAACAACTGTGCATCAATATCTGGGTTTTTTGTTAGTGCTGTCTTAACAGAACGCCACTTGATGGCTTTCTTAGGATAAGGACCACCAATAACATCTTTGTCTAGTGCCAATAAGGCAATAACATCTCTAGGATCAAAGTTGATATCAGAGTCGATAAACAACATATGAGTGCAGTCAGACCGATGTATGAATTCATCAACCAAATAGTTTCTAGCACGGGTAATTAAAGATTCATTGAAGAGGAATGAAAACTTAATATTGATGCTGTACTGCATACACATACCTTGTAGGTCTAAACAGGCCTTCATGTATAGACCGTGGTTCATACCACCATACATTGGAGTTGCAACGAATAAACTTTTCTTTTGCAAATCTTCTTTTTTAATTGAAATTTCCATTATCTCTCCAAAAATAAAAACGAAAAAAGAGGAGTCTGCTCAAGAGCAGAACTCCCCTTATGAATCACTTAGTGATTAGGCATTGAAGCTGTAACCAGCTTTGATAGCGGCTTGAACCAAAGCTTTAGTTGGTTTGCCAAGTCTGTAAGAAGCAACTTTACTTCCTGCATCAGACTTTTTGTAGTTTGTATAGATGCAATGACCTTCTTTACGAAGTTCCTCAATACGTGCAGCTACGTTTTTCACTCCGAAACGGCGTCTAGCTTGCTCAGTAGTGAAGGTGTTGTAACCTTCAGTCTTAGTCAAAGCATTCAACATTTTTTGTTTAGCGGATAATTTAGCCATAATATAACTCCTAATAATAAAATAAAACTCTTGTTTTCACAAGTTTTGATAGTATAACACTATCTGTTTAATTTGTCAAGCACTTTTGTTGGTATACTTGACTCATCTACCTACTTGAGGTAAATACTTTTCCTTGGTTTCTTCCCAAGACAAATAAATTAAATCATCATAAAACAAAGTTTCATAGGATTCTTTGTTCTTTTTTGCCAATTGCCTAATCCTAGGTTTGGCATATTTGGTTTTCCATATATTTGATAAGGCTTCTTCCGATGTGTCAAAGGCTTTTACCAAATCATTTTCACCAATTTCTTTTCTCAAATATTCATTTGTATTAGTATATAGTTGAGAAAAATAAATTCCTCGTTGATGTTCTGTTCTAGTTAATTCTTTTGGTATACCAAGTTTAGGATAAGCAAAATGTAACGAACGGTTTTTATGGTCACGTTTAAGTGGTAGACCATTTGGTTTCTTGGCTTCCCACCATTCAAAATACTTTTCGGTATGTTTTTCTTTTAACCAATCAAAAATCATCTTCTTTGTTTTTCTTGACGGTTCAAAAGCCACAGAACCAGAAGAAAAACCCATACTGTTCCAATGTTCAAGACCATCGTACTGAGAGAGGCCACCCGACTTTGTTTTACCATAGAGTGACGTTGTAGTAACCCCAACAAGAGTGTCTCCATATTGTCTCTTCCAATCTTTCTGTACTGTATCAGATAAACATAACAATGCCAATAACTTACCGCCCATATAGTTATAGCCCAAAGGTTGTAAAGGTACAATGGTCGAACCAATCGCAGTGTGGTTAATCATTCCTTGTTGAGTCTTAACATCTCTCGACCAACCAATCGCTGCGTCTCTTGGAGTGAGATCCAAGAAGTCGGACGATATACAAATAACACCAAGGTATTTACCAGTAACTTCATCAACAACAGTATAGAATAAATTACGGCCGATATTGGAGTTGTTCTTCATTGTGGAAGAAAATGTACGAATGGCATTCCATCTTTCAGCCAAATCACCATTAGATAACATTAATACCGGTTTTAAATTCTCATAGTCATCTGGATGTTGTGGCATCCAAAACTTCTTTTTAACCTGATTGATAATATCTTTTTGTTTCAAATCAACCATATCAGGTTTTTCACCTAAGAATTCCGATAAAGCATTTGATTCACCAACAGGATATCTTTCTTTGACCTCACACCATTTTTGGTATAAAGTATATTCTCTAACATCCATCTGTGATGCATACGTCAAATCTTTTATTAAAGTTTCTTTTAATAAAGTCTCATCAATGTGTTCAAAAGAAGATGGTGGATTATCCTCTTGCCATTTTTTACGCTGTTCATCAACTGAAGGTACAACTGTTGCCATTACTTAACTCGTTTTTCAATTATCTTTGATGCTTTCTGAGCACGTGAGATTAGTTTGTTTATTTTACCACGTTTCTTCATACCAGTTTGAAGTGCTAGTGGTTTCGCTATACTAGTATACACTATTCCGTTCATGTGGTCAAGCTCATGCAACCAAACTCTTGCCGAAAGACCAACATAATGTGCTTCTTTTTCATCTCCAGTATAGTCTTGGTATTTTACCCAAATCTTTTCCGATCTGGTAATTTTGAGTGATAACATAGGAAAAGACAGACAAGCTTCTTCCATATGTACTTCACCTTCCGTTTTCACAACTACAGGATTAAAGAATGCCACATATTCTTTACCAGCACCCATCACAAAAACTCTGTGTTTAAATCCACATTGATTGGCAGATAAACCATAACCTTTGTGTTTGATACAAGACTCTACCAATGCTGAAGCAAAGTCACCAGGATGTACAGGAGGGTTTTTAAAATCAAATGGAGGTAATGGTTCTCTTAGAATAGGATCATTCTCTGGTACCAAATCAAAGGTTTCAATCTTTTGTTGTACGTATTGTTCTCTTGTTTCGGTATCAAAAACAATTACATCATCATCTTTTATAATACTCATTTTGCAATCCTACTGAAATTATTTTTTTTCTCAAACCGAATTACGCTCCTAAATTTGTCGAATAATTGGTCACCTTTGTGGCTAATAACGAAGATATTTGTATCAGTTCCCATTTCATGGATTAACTTTAAAAACTCCTCAGTACCAACCGTATCTAAACTAGAATCAAATACTTCATCCAATATCAATAGGTTTGTATTGGTTGAATTCTTTAGTTTGGCAATCTGTCGCCATGTAAACAGTAAGGCCAAATCAATTCGCATCTTTTCTCCTTCGGAGAAATTAGCATAAGAAAACTCATCACGATGCCTACTCTTAATTGTTTCTTCAAAATTTTCATTGATGTTAAAATTCACAAAGAAGTCCATTGCCGACAAGTACTTATTAATTAATTTATTCATAATCGGCAAGTACTGTTTGATGATCCTAGTTTTGATACCAGTATCTTTTAATAGAGTGGCAGCAAAATCGTAATAGTGTTTATCAAAAGATAACTTCTCACGTTGTTCATTGAATACTGCCAGTTCTTCCTGTAATGTCAAAAGTTTAGAATTGATATCACCAATGTTACCTTTTTTAGTTTGTAACTCCACAATTTCTTTACCTAGTTTAACAATATAACTATTGACTGCGGTAATCGTAGAGGTGTGTTTAACTATTTCATTACTATGAGCATTAATGTGTTTAATAGTCTCATTGATTTCGGTTAACCTGGTGTTGAGTTTATCAATTTCTTTCGTAATTTCCTCAAGACCCTTTTGTTGAACATTGATTTTGTTTTTACGTTCTGATATTTGGTCCGACTTAAACTCTGATTCGATTGATTGTCTACAGGTTGGACAGTTATCATTTTGTTCATAGAATTCAATATCCTTTTTAACTTTCTTAATGTTAGACTCAACTTTAGTTTCCAATTGAAAAAGTTTCTTATGTTTCTTTTCAAGTGAGGAACTATCATTAATTTTTGATTGTAAAACATCTATGTGTTTTTGGATTAATTCAATGTCTTTTGTTAATTGGTTTAACTGTTTTTCATTTTCCTGAATCTCATCTTTCTTCTTTTGAATTTCGGATTCATTGTGTTTCTCGTGTTCTTCAATGTTTTGTTGTTGAAGTGATATCTTTTCTTGTGTCAAGGAGATACCATAATTAACTCTAGAAACTTCTTCTTTGATTTCCGATAACTTCTCTTTAACAAGTCCATTCATAGAAGAAAAGATTTGAATGTCCAATAAGTCTTCAATGATTGCTCTACGGTCACCAGGTGATAACTGCATGAACGGAACAAAAGAAGCTGAACCAAGGATGACTACTTGCGTAAAGGACTTATAGTTTAATTTGAGAATAAACTTCTCTAAGTGCTCTTGATAGTCTTTTGCTTTCGCATCCTGGTTCACCAAACTACCATTACAATAAATCTCAAACGTATTAGGTTTAATACCACGAATGACTTTATAAGATTTTTTACCAATCTTAAATTCAATTTCAATTACACAAGCTTGTTGATTGATTGAGTTCAATAACTGTGGTTTATTAATCTTACGAAATGGCTTACCAAAAAGACCAAAACACAAGGCATCTAGTATTGTGGACTTTCCAGCGCCATTATGTCCAATAATAAGAGTATTGTTAGACTTGGTAAAATTAATCTCGGTGAAAGCATTACCTGTAGACAGTAAATTCTTCCAACGTATTTTCTCAAATAAAATCATGTAGCTTCAGTATTCAACGCTTCAACGTAGAGTTCTTGTAAAATGTTTTTTAACTTACCATTATCGATACCATCATCTTTGATTGTATCCACATATTTGTTTAGTATTGTGATGGTGTCTTCCGCTTGGTCGACCATATCATCTTCAACACCCTCATTCAACTCTGTGAAGTCTTCAGCAATAGTGATATCAATTGGATTGACATTATACAACATATTTAAGAATTTGTCAAATAGGTATGGATTTGTTTTGTTTATCACAACCACTTTAACGTAGGTATTGGTATATACACCAACATCCATATTTGTTATTTGTTTGATAGATTGTTCTTTATCATCGTAAAGAATCCTATGGAACATTACATTTGGGTTATGAACAAAAGTGAGCTCACGTTTATCCAAATCAAAAAGATGAAACCCACGAGGATCGTTGTAATCCTGCCAAGTGAGTTCGTAAGGATTACCCAAGTAATAAATGCCATCAGCATTGGATTTATGATGATAATGACCCGAAAAAGTATATTCAAATCGCCTAAAAAGTTCACGCTTCAATCCTTCTTGTGATGGCATACCACGATGCATGGCAAAGCCTGCAATTTCGAAATGACCCATACAAATGGGTGCATCAGTATCTTTCAACATCTGCATACTAACATCAAAGTTTTCTGGACAAATCCAAGGCATCATACAAATCTTATGAGTACCAACATAGATTTCCGCAGGATCATCTATCACATTGATGTTGCCATATTCACGCAACAATAAGTCAACCGAATTCACATCATTTGTATTCTTAAAGTATGTGTCATGGTTACCTGCCAACATATGAACACTAATGTCACGTTCAAGAAGTCCATCAAAGAACATCTGTTTGGTACGTTTAAGCGTGAAAAAATTTACATATTTACGGCGGTCAAATGTATCGCCTAGAATGAGGACAGTATCAACGCCCTCACTATCAATCATGGGAAAGAATGTTTCGTTATAAAACTTCTCGTAATAATCCAAGAAATGAACTGAATCATTCCTTGCTCCAAAGTGGGTATCTGTTATAATTCCAACCTTCATAATATGATTTTATGACCTTTCTTTCGGTTTTCTGTTCGTGTCAAAATTTTTAAGTTATCTTGATGGTGTAATCCACCAGCAGCAATAGGAATAATATGATCCACTTCATGTGGTATTCCTGTTTCTAAACTAAGATTACGACATTCTTCATATATCTTTTTAATCATATCAAAATTTGCATCATTTGGCAATTGATTTTTAACTCTAGCCCTTCTTTTTGCCGCTTTGGTCGTATTTGCAATTTTACCTTTTTCCGATTGGTTATACTTTTTATCAATCTCTTTTGCTTTATCTTTATTGTTTTCCCAGTATAATTGAACTTTTTCTTTTGTTCTATACTTAGACATTAAGTTTTTGTCATATAACTTGGGTAAATTTCGTTTTACATTACATTCAACACAACTATAACTTGAAACGTGTTTTTTTGTTGAACCACAAATTTTACATGGAATACCATCGTAAATTTTTTCGCCGTTGTTTATAGCGTTTAATCTATTTTCTTTAGAAGATGATGGAAATTGATTAGGCATAAATGCTCCAAAGTGTGTATGTT
>JGI26470J50227_1000779_pt1 | contig 12356 bp, 12 predicted proteins | sample FreactTroBogLake_FD_50227 | JGI IMG/M metagenome (IMG submission 50227) | reverse complement strand
CCCGCCTCGACTCCCTGGCGCCCTCGCCTGTCGTCCGGCTCAACCACGCGGTGGCCCGGGGGCTGGCCGAGGGTCCAGGGGTCGGATTGGCGATGGCCGATGCCTTGGTCGGAGACCCGACTCTGGCCCGTTATCACCTTCTTCCCGCCGTCCGCGCGGACTTCCTGGGGCGCCTGGGCCGGAGGGAAGAGGCCGACCAAGCCTACCGGGAGGCCGAAGCGCTGGCGCCCAGCGAGGAGGACCGGCGCCTTCTGGCAGAGAAGCGAACCCGGCTTGGGCTCGACCCAGTCCCCTAGGCCGGACTCCGCGGGGCAAAAAAAAGCGGTCCGAAAGGACCGCTTTTCAGGGTGACCGAAGCAACGCCCCAGGTTGAAATTGGGGCGAAGGAGGTCGTGCTGACCTACCGCTTCTTGATGCTCGAGAACGCGTCCTTGCCGGCGTATTCGGCGGTTCCTTCCAGTTCTTCCTCGATCCGGATGAGCTGGTTGTACTTCGCGACGCGGTCGGTGCGGCTCATGGACCCCGTCTTGATCTGGCCCATGCCCCAGGCGACGGCGAGGTCGGCGATGGTGGCGTCTTCGGTTTCGCCCGAACGGTGCGAAATGATGGTGGTGTAGCCGGCCCGTTGGGCCATGGTCACGGCCTCGAAGGTCTCGGTCAGGGTACCGATCTGGTTCACCTTCACGAGGATGGAGTTACAGGCTCCCTTCTCGATGCCGGTGGCCAGGCGCTTGGGGTTCGTGACGAAGAAGTCGTCGCCGACGATCTGGATCTTGTGACCCAGGGCCTTGGTGAACTTCGCGTAGCCTTCCCAGTCGTTCTGGTCGAGGCCGTCTTCGATGGAGATGATCGGGTAGGTGTCGACCCACTTGGTGTAGAGGGCGATCATCTCGTCGGCGGTGAACAGCTTGTCGGGGTTCGATTTCCAGAACTTGTAACCCTTGCGGCCGCCTTCGTCGTAGAGTTCCGAGCTGGCACAGTCGAGGGCGATGCCGAAGTCTTTGCCGGGCTTGTAGCCGGCGGCTTCGATGGCCTTCACGCAGAACTTCAGCGCTTCCTCGTTGTCGAGGTTGGGGGCGAAGCCGCCTTCGTCACCGACGGAAGTGTTGTGGCCGGCCTTCTTCAGCAAACCCTTGAGGGTGTGGAAGACTTCGGAGACCATGCGGACCGATTCCTTGATGCTCTCGGCACCGTAGGGGACGACCATGAATTCCTGGAAGTCGATCTTGTTGTCGGCGTGCTTGCCGCCGTTGATGATGTTCGCCATGGGCACGGGCAACAGCGTGGTCTTCATGCCGCCGAGGTACTTGTACAGCGGCAATCCCAGGCTGTCGGCCCCGGCTTTCGCCACGGCCATCGAAACGCCCAGAATGGCGTTCGCACCCAGCTTGCCCTTGTTTTCGGTGCCGTCGAGCTCGATGAGCGTGCGGTCCAGCGCCACTTGGTCCAGGGCATCCATACCAATGATCTCGTCGGCGATGAGGGTATTCACATTCTCAACGGCCTTGAGAACACCCTTGCCTTGAAAACGGGCCTTGTCGCCGTCGCGCAGTTCCACGGCTTCGTGCTCGCCGGTGGAGGCTCCCGAGGGAACCGCTGCGCGGCCGAAACCGCCGTCTTCCAGGTAAACGTCGACTTCAATCGTGGGGTTGCCACGGGAGTCAATGATCTCGCGGGCTCTGACCTCTTCAATGATGCTCATTACTCGCTCCTTGTATAAAGATTTATCAGGTTCATTTTCGACGATTTGGTGTCGGGGGTCAAGATCCGTGGGCCCCCCGCTGGCGTGAAACCCATGCTACACTGGAAGCTGTATGCCTCTCCCCCTGACCGCCGCCCTGCTCGATCAGATTCTCTTTGCGATGGAGGACCAGGACAATTTCACGGTCCTGAACCTGACCAGCCGTCAGGTTGAACTCTGCGCCGACGAGAATTCCTGCGGCGACAACACCATCCTTCCTCTTCCTTCGTGGTCGAGTACCGACGGGTTCCGGATGATGCGCGAGTTCTCGGAGAGCCTCCACAACCCCATCGTCCAGGCCGAGCTCCGGGCCGTCCTGGATTCGGGACAGGGCGTGTTCCGGCGGTTCAAGCTCGTTTTGAAGCCCCGGGATCTGCTGTACCGGCAGTGGCTGAGGTTCAAACGCAAGTTCATGGAAGAGAAAGTGCGCCTCTGGCTCGAGGACTGGCCTGAGGTGGTTTTCGAGGATCCGGGGGATCCGGCCTTCGGGACCGAGGAGCCGGGGCTCCTGGCGGCCGACTTTACGTTCCGGGAAGGCCTGTCCTCCGAGTCGTCCCGGCTGGAGGAATGGGACTCCGAAGCCTGCCTCGAGGCCGCGCAGACGGTCTTTGGCGAAATCGCAGGACCGGGTTACGTCGAATTCTTTCGCCGGGGCCGGAGGTTCGAGAGAGGCGACCGGTACTGGGTCGCCGAAAACCCCCAGGGAGCCTGGGCCGGCGTCATCTGGAGCCGGCGGTGGAGTTTTCCTAGGTCGAAGGCGGAAGCGGTCGAGGTCCAGCTTTGGTTCGTCGATCCCGAGTACCGGGGGCTGGGCCTCGGGTCGCGGCTCCTGGAAACGATGCGGGAGGCCTGGGGATCCGGACCGGCGCTGACCCTGGTGACCCCCATGGGGGACCGGAGGCTCGACGGCCCGTTGGTGCGGTCGGGGTTTCAAGCCACGGGCCGACTCTGGGTCGCCCCGGGCCAGCCTCCCAAGGATCAACCCTAGTCCCGTACCCTGTCGCTTCAGTCCTTCTCGAAGGGTTCGGCCTGTTTCAGGAGCTTCTGGTGCAAGGGTTCGAAACTCTGGTGCTGGGCCTCAAGGCAGGCCATCACCCTGTCGACCGTGAATTGTTTGGAGTCCTCTCCCTCGGGGCACGCCTCCTGGGAGGCCTTGCGGAACTCGTTGCAATCGACCAGGGGACTGACCCCGTACAGGATGACGTCGCGGTGGGCCTGGTCGTCGATCATGTCGCCGGCCGAGGTGACGTGGAGCGTGTTCCCGTTGATGCTCATGAACGCCATCTTGTCGAAACCCTTGATGTAGCTGTCCATTTCCTTCACGCCGCGCTTGGTCTCTGGTTTTCCGGGGCGGTACCGGGTTCCCGACGGGAACACCAAGACGATCTTCCCCGAGGATTTGGCTTGGGAAAGCGCCTTCATCGACGCCATGTTGATCTTCCGGGCGAGTCTGAGCTCCTCGTCCTTTTCCGGACCGTCGGGCAAGGCTTCGATGGACCGGGAAGGGTAGATGACGATGCGGCTGAAGGCTTCGGTGAACGCCAGGACCACCGGGCTTTCCTGGTTGAGCTTGAACCCGGCGATGGCCACGATCGAGTCGGCCATCGATTTGCCCTCGGCGTGGGCCTTTTCGATCAGGTTGATCATGCAGGGGAGGTCGAAGTTGGAATAATGTTCGCAAAGCAGAAGGCAGGCCTCTCCGGCCAGAGCGCGGTGGTGGAGCTCGACGAGGTTTTCGATTCCTTGAACGGAACTCCCCGGCAACATCAGGTCTTCGACGATGCCGTAGAACAACTCCCGGTTTCCTGTATTCCCTTCCTGCCAAACGTTTTCTTCGGTGATCACGTGTTGTTTCTGGGAATTGGCCATCATCTTTTGAATGATGGCGCCATACCGGCCGGGAATCGAAATCATCGGATGCTCCTGTGGCGCAGGATAGGGAGGGGGCCTCGATTTGTCAAGGAAACCGAGTTTTCCCTTGCTCAAAAGAAAGGCGCAAGACTAGTATGAGGCCACTTTCCTCCCAAGGAGTCCAGAATGAAGAAGCCTCTGGCGACCCTGATTTTTGGGGTATTCCTGCTCCCCGCGGTGCTCTTCGGGGCGAACACCAGGACGGAATTCACCTTGGTCAACGGAGCCGAACCGCAGTCGCTGGACCCCCAGATGATCCAAGGTGTCCCCGAGCACCGGATCTATCAGGCTCTGTTTGAAGGGTTGGTCGTCTACGACGCCAAGACCGCCGAAGCCAAACCCGGTCTCGCCGCAAGTTGGAAGGTCGACCAGGACGGAAGAACCTACACGTTCAAGTTGCGCAAGGCGGTCTGGTCCGACGGTACCCCCATCACCGCCAAGACCGTGGTCGAGTCCTGGTTGCGGGAACTGAACCCCAAGACGGCCGCTCCGTCGGTCGATTCGCCCGCCGACGCCATCGTGGGCGGGCGCGAATACCAGTCCGCCCAGGCGGGCCCCGAGGCTGTCCAGATCAAGGCCGTGGACGATTCGACGTTCCAGGTGAAGTTCACGGCCCCGCTTCCGACCCTGTCGATGCTGGCGCACTACAGCTTCGCGGTGGTCCCGGTCCACGCGATCGCCCTGTACGGCGCCGACTGGACCAAACCCGAGAATTTTGTCGGCAACGGCCCGTACAAGCTCGAGACCTGGGTCCCCCAATCGAAGCTCACCGTCGTCCCCAATCCCAAGTACTGGGACCCGAAGGCGGCCAGGCTGACCCGGATCACGTTCCTTCCTCTGGACGACAAGAACACGGGCTACACCATGTACAAGAAGGGCGAAGTCGACTGGATGACCAGCGTTCCCCTCGACCAGATCGAGGACGCCCAGCTGCGCAAGGACTTCCAGAACGACGTCTACCTCGGGACCTATTACTACCGTCTGAACGTGACCCATCCTTCGCTCCAGGACGTCAGGGTCCGCAAGGCCCTGGCCCTCGCGCTGGATCGGTCGACCCTGGTCAAACGCGTCACCCGGGGCGGTCAGCTTCCCGCCTACGCCTTCAGCCCGAAATTCACCACCTACTCGCCCCCAACCTTCGCCCCCAAAGAGGACGTCAAGGCGGCCCAGAAGCTTCTGGCCGACGCGGGGTTCCCCGAAGGGAAGGGCTTCCCCCCACTGACGATCCTGTACAACACCAGCGACGCCCACAAGAGGATCGCCGAGTCCATCCAGGACCAGTGGAAGAGAAACCTGGGCATCGACGTCGAGCTCAAGAACGAGGAATGGAAGACCTACCTCGAAGACACGAACCAACTCAACTACCAGATCGCCCGGGCGGCCTGGATCGGCGACTACAACGATCCGATGACGTTCCTCGACATGTTCATCACCGGCGGGGAGAACAACAACACGGGGTACGCCAACCCCAAGTACGACGCGCTGGTCACCAAGGCCAAGACCCTGGTGGAAGGCCCCGAGCGAAACAAACTGTTCAAGGACATCGAGACCATCCTGATGACCGACCTGCCAGTCCTTCCGATCTACACCTACACGTCGACGCAGATGATCGATCTGACGAAGTGGGACGGCTGGTACGGGAACCTCCTCGACGTCCACCCCTGGAAAAACTTCGGCCCCAAGAAGTGACGGCGGACTGGACACCGGGAACGGAATGGATTAGATTTCCTCCAGACAAGGAGGACACCATGTCAATTTCTCCCCTGGGTTCCAACCCCGTCGTCGCCGCTCCCGTATCCCTTCCCCGGGACAACGAAGCCACCGAACGGGTTCCCGACAACGAAGCCACCGAGGCTCCCGCACGCCTTTCCCTCAAGGAAGGAACGGGAACCAAGATCGACGTTTCGGCCTGATTTCCGATTCGAAAAGTGAAAAGGGTCCCTTCGGGGACCCTTTTTTTTGTGATAGGATCTTGCGATTGCGGAGGGTACCATGACGACCATCGGACTGGCGGGGGCAGGAACCATCGGTTCCGGCTTGATCCGCCTCCTGACCACCACCCCGGCCGCCCGGGATCTGCGGATCAAGACCGTTCTGGTCCGCGACAGCTCGAAACCCAGGCCGGGTCTTCCCGTCGGCACCCGGGTCACGACCCGGGCCGAAGACCTGACCGAGGACCCTGACATCGACGTGGTGGTGGAACTGCTCGGCGGCGTCGACGAGGCCTTCCGGGTGGTGAGCCTCGCGCTGTCGGCCGGCAAAGCCGTGGTCACCGCGAACAAGAACCTCCTGGCCGAACGGGGGCCTCAGCTGTTCGCCCTGGCGGCGAAGCACCGGGTCGCCCTGGGGTTCGAGGCCAGCGTCTGCGCCGGCATTCCCATCATCCGCATCCTGCAGGAATCGCTGAGGGCGGACACGATCACCTCGCTCGAAGGGATCGTCAACGGCACCACGAACTACCTGCTGACCCGGATGAGCGAGGAGAGGGCCAGCTACGACGCGTGTTTGGCCGATGCCCAGCGGCTGGGGTTCGCCGAACCCGACCCCGATTACGACGTTTCCGGCAAGGACGCGGTCTGCAAGGCAGGCATCCTCGCGACGCTGGCCTTCGGGGCCTACGTCGACTTCCGTAAGGTTCCCACCTCGGGCATCGACAGCCTGGAGCTCGAGGACGTTCGGCAGGCCGAGGCCATGGGGTACCGGATCAAGCTCGTCGCCTCGGCCCGTCGTTCTGCCCAGGGCAACCTCGACGCCGAAGTGGGGGCCGTCCTGCTCCCGCTGGACCACCCGCTGTCGTCGATCCGCATGGAGTACAACGCCATCCTCATCGAGAGCGAGGGCCTGGTGAAGACCCTGGCTTCGGGGAAAGGCGCCGGTCCGGCTCCCACCGCGGTGAGCCTGTTGGCCGACCTCCTCGACATCGCCGAGGGCCGCGCCCGAATCCCGGGGGCCGACCATCCCTTCTTGGGCAAGCCGTTCGACCTGGGGAACCACGCCGCGCCGTCCCGGTACTACCTCCGGCTGACCGTCCCCGACCGGCCCGGCATCCTGGCCCAGGTGGCCGGTCTGTTCGCGAAACACGACATCAGCATCGCCTCGGTGCTCCAGCCCGAGGTTCCCGACGCAGCGGGCGGTTCCCTCGTCCCGCTCATCCTCACGACCCATTCCACCCCCCGCGGGCGGCTCGACCTGGTGCTCGCCTCCTTGGCCGCCGAAGGTTGGGGCCGCAGCGTGGTTCTCCGCATCCAAGAACATTAAAGAGGCTCCCATGGCAGAAATCATCACGTCGCTCCACGGCATCGAAGAGACCCTCAAGGACCCTCCGGCCGGCGCCGAGCTCCTGGTCGGCAAGAAGAATCCCCGGATCGAAACCCTGGTCAAACTGGCCCAACGGGGAGACATCCCGGTCCGGGAAACCTCCGATCTGGAACTCTCCCAGGCAGCCGGAGGCCGGGAGCAGCGGGGTGCGGTGCTCATCCTCCCCGAAGGCCGGAAGACCAAGGAAACCACGCTCGAGGAGTTCCTGAAGGACTTCGACGCCGACAACGCCTTGGTCGTGCTCCTCGACGGGGTCACCGATCCGCAGAACTACGGTGCGATCCTGAGGTCTGCCGACCAGTTTGCCGCCGACCTCGTGGTGATTCCCGCCCGGCGTTCCGCCTCCGACACCCCCGCCGTTTCGGCGGCCAGCGCCGGTGCCATGGCCTGGGTTCCCCACGCGGTGGTCACGAACCTGACCCGGGCCCTGGGACAGCTCAAGGAAAAAGGCTTCTGGATCTACGGTGCCGACATGGACGGGACTCCGGCGTCCGAGGCCAAGCTCACCGGCAAGGTCGCCTTGGTCTTGGGAAGCGAGGGGAAGGGGCTTTCCCGACTGGTCCGAGACACCTGCGACGTGGTGCTCTCGATTCCCACCCGAGGCCGGCTGGACAGCCTGAACGTGTCGGTCAGCGCGGGGATACTAATGTACGAGACGCGCCGCCAGCAAGGCTAATCAAGAAGGCTCGGATCTCGGGCTTTTGGCTTCGCCTCGGTCGGCTCCGGTGCTCGGCGTACATTCCAGTACGCCTGTGCTCCTCGCTCTCCCTCGGCTTTGCCAAAAGTCCGATCTCCTTCGCCTTCTGGTCCTTGGGTTGCAACGATACGCCTGTTCGTCTCCCGCAGGGGGCCTGCGGATTCGCTGATCCCGGGTGCGTTTACCGGAACTTCGCTACGCTCGTTCCGTTGCGTAGACCGTCGCAAGTTGTTGCCTTCGGGTCGACGGAGAATCGAGGACCCCGACGAGGCCCCATGGTTACCACAACGGGGCAACGGCGCTTCGCTGGTTGCGAGTGACGAGGCGCTGATCTTGGGTGCGTTTACCGGAACTTCGCTGCGCTCGTTCCGTGGCAGAGACCGTCGCAAGTTGTTGCCTTCGGGTGGACGGAGAATCGAGGACCCCGACGAGGCCCCATGGTTATCACAACGGGGCAACGGCGCTTCGCTGGTTGCGGGTGACGAGGCGTTGATCTTGGGGGCATTGACCGGAACTTCGCTGCGCTCGTTCCGTGGCAGTGACCGTCGGGTCGACGGAGAATCGGGGGGCTTCCGGAGGGGTGGCCACAGGGAAGGGGGTCCAGGCATTACGAAGGCATGCCGGGGCTCTCTTCCCTGTGGACAGGACCCCGACGAGGCCCCATGGTTATCACAGGAGAAAAATATGAAGACACGGGTTTTGGGGAAGACGGGAATCTCGGTGACGGAGATTGGTTTGGGGACGTGGCAGGTGGGTGGCCGATGGGGCCAGGCCTTCGACGACCAGTTGGCGGACCGGATTCTGGATAAGGCGGCCGATGAGGGGATCACCTTCCTCGACACGGCGGACGTTTATGGGGGAGGGATGAGCGAACAGGCGGTGGGTCGGGCGCTCAAGCGCCATCCGGGTCAGTTCCACTTTGCCACGAAGTGCGGCCGCGGTGTGTCGCCCCATGTGAGCGCCGGCTACACGCCCGACCGGATGAGGGGCTTCGTCGAAGACAGTCTGAGGCGGATGAAGGTCGAGAGCCTCGAACTGGTCCAGCTCCATTGTCCTCCCACCGAGGTCTACTACCGACCCGAGATCTTCGAGCTGTTTGACCGCCTGAAGGCGGAGGGCAAGATCCAGAACCTGGGGGTCAGCGTCGAGAAGGTCGAGGAAGGACTCAAGGCCCTGGAGTACCCGGGCGTGGCGACGATTCAGGTCATCTTCAACCTGTTCCGAATGCGGCCTTCCGAGCTTCTGTTCGAACAGGCGAAGAAGAAGAACGTCGGCATCATCGTCAGGGTCCCCCTGGCCAGTGGCATGCTCACCGGGAAGATCACGGCGCAGACGGCGTTCGACCCCGAGGACCACCGGAACTTCAACCGTCACGGCGAGCAGTTCGACAAGGGGGAGACGTTCTCTGGCGTCGACTTCGACAAGGCGCTCTCCGCCGTCGCGGCGCTCCAGGGAGTCTTTCCCGCGGAACCGGGTCTGGCGGCGTGGGCTCTGCGGTGGATCCTGATGTTCGATGCGGTTTCGGCGGTCATCCCCGGGGCTTCCCGGGAGGAACAGGTCGCCGCGAACGTGGCGGCCTCGCGGTTGCCTCCGCTGACCAAGGCCCAAATGTCGGCGGCCCAGAGTGTGTATGAGACGAGGATACGGCACCCCGTCCACGACCTGTGGTGAGGCGAGGACCCCGACCAGGCCCATGGTTTTCAGTATATTGAAACCATGTGGCTCGACTTTCCGAAACCGGCTCCCCAACCCCGACCCGACCCTGGAATCTACGGGGCCTTGGGCACCGAGGGGGTGGTCCGGTTGATCCGCCTCTTCTACCAGGAAATCGGCAGGTCGCCGATTGCTTCGCTGTTCCCCCAGGGCGAGGCGCTCAACGAATCGGCCGACAACAGCGCGTTGTTTTGGGTGACGGTGCTGGGCGGGCCGCCGCTCTACGAACAGAAGCACGGCAAGCCGCTGATCCGGCAGCGCCATTACCGCTTCGCCCTCACGGCGGAGGCCCGGTCGCACTGGCTGGCCTGCTGGGACCCGGTGCTCGCGGTGGCTCCCCAAACGCTGGGTTTCCCCGCCGAGCACATCCCGGGGTTCCGGGCGTGGATCAACACGTTTTCGGCTTGGATCGTCAATACCGAGGGGTGAGAGGGATCAGGGTCTGAAACGAGTACCCTTCGTGCTGTTCCCGGTTCGTTTCGGTCCATCGGGAGGGGTCAAACTCCACGAAGACGTCGGCGTCGGTCGTGGTTTCGACCCGGGTGAGTTCCACCCGGTCGGCGAGGGGGAACGCTTCCTCGTACACCGACTTGCCTCCGCAGATGAAGACGGTTGGGTGTCCCTCTTGCTGGGCGACGGCCAGCGCCTCGGCGAGGGAGCCGCACCGGTCTGGTCCGGGAGTCCTGGAGATGACGAGGGTCCGGCGGCCGGACAGTGGCCTGACCGGGAGCGAGTCGTAGGTCTTTCGTCCCATGATGCAACAGTGGCCCAGGGTGAGCGCCCGGAACCGCTTGAGGTCGGCGGGGAGGTGCCAGGGGATGCCGCCGTCCTTGCCGATGGCGCCCCTCTGGTCCATGGCCACGATCACCACGATTTCCATGCTAGACCGCGATCTCGAAACGGATGGCTTCGTCGGGCTGATAGCCCACGAGGCGGGACTCTTCGTTGTGCCAGTCGAACAGCGAAGTGAACGGTTCGGTCTGGATCGAAGGCAGGGGGCGGGGGGCCCGGGAGAGCTGGAGGCCCAGGCCTTCGACGTGGTTCTCGTAGATGTGGACGTCGCCCAAGAAGCCGATCAGACGACCTTCGGCCAGCCCCGCTTCTTTGGCCAGCAGGTGGAGCAGGAGCCCGTAGCTGGCGATGTTGAACGGAAGCCCCAGTGCCACGTCCACCGAGCGCTGGTTCCAGAGCAGGTTCAGTCTGCCGGCGATCACGGTGACCTGGAAGCCGTAGTGGCACGGGGGAAGGGCCATGGTCTTCAGCGCCAACGGGTTCCAGGCGGTGACGAGCATGCGCCGGTTGTCGGGGTCGGTCTTGAGCGTGTGGACGAGGGCCGCGATCTGGTCGACCCCGGCGTCCGCCGCGGTTTCGGCGCCCAGCCCGGGGTACGGTGCGCCGAAGTGCCTCCATTGGTAGCCGTACACCGGACCGAGGTCGCGTTCCTCGAGCATCCGCTGCCGGGTCGCCTCGTCGTGGCCGTAGGAGACTTTTCCGGGGGCGCACCATTCGTCCCAGATGTGGTTGTTGTGGTCCTGCAACCATTTCTTGTCGGTGAGGCCACGCAGGAAGAACTCGAGTTCCGAGGCGACCAACCGGAAGGGAACCTTCTTCGTGGTCAGCAGGGGGAAACCCTCGGCCATGTCGTGCTCGAAGGACGCCCCGGCCACCGTGAGGGCCGCCGTTCCTGTGCGGTTTTCTTTTCTCTCGCCGTCGGCGAGGACGCGCCGAACCAAATCCAGATATGCCTTGATGATGGTACCCCGGGGTATTATGCCAGAACCTCCCCACCTCATCCAAGGGCTTGGATCTCGGTCTTTTGGCGTCGCCTCAAGGTGGCTCCGGTCCTCGCAGTACTTCCAGTACAGCTCCGGGCGTCGCCGCCTTTCAGCTTAGCCAAAAAACCGATCTCCGTCGCCCAGTACTCAGTGGGCGTCGCTTCGCGCGCCAGCGGCAACAGCTCGGTGGCCCTGCGATCCACCGTTTCAGGTGGTACTCCGGAACATCGCTTCGCTCGTTCCGGGCTCCGAGGGTGACCATTAACCCAAGTTGGCGTAATGGAGGGCCAACGAGACGTAAACTTACGTCTCCGAGGGTGGCCATTAACCCAAGTTGGCGTAATGGAGGGCCAACGAGACGTAAACTTACGTCTCCGAGGGTGACCATTAACCCAAGTTGGCGTAATGGAGGGCCGATGAGACGTAAACTTGCGTCTCCGAGAGTGGCCATTAACCCAAGTTGGCGTAATGGAAGGCGGAAGCCCGGTCGGCTTGGGTTCTGTCCGGGCAAAACACACCTCCGCGCCTTCTCTGGAACATCGCTGCGCTTGTTCCGGGGCAGCCGCTTCAGTCGCTTTGAGGTCGGGGGTTGCCTTCGGTGAACTTCGCTCCGCTTGTTCCAGGCTCTCGCTACTTCAGTGTGCGTACTCCGGAACATCGCTGCGCTTGTTCCGGGGCAGACGCTTGAGTCGCTTTGAGGTCAGGGGTTGCCTTCGGTGAACTTCGCTGCGCTTGTTCCAGGCTCTCGCTACTTCAGTGTGCGTACTCCGGAACATCGCTGCGCTTGTTCCGGGGCAACCGCTTCAGTCGCTTTGAGGCCAGGGGGTGCCTTCGGTGAACTTCGCTTCGCTTGTTCCAGGCTCTCGCTACTTCAGTGTGCGTGCTCCGGAACATCGCTGCGCTTGTTCCGAGGCAGCCGCTTCAGTCGCTTTGAGGTCAGGGGTTGCCTTCGTTGAACTTCGCTCCGCTTGTTCCAGGCTCTCGCTACTTCAGTGTGCGTACTCCGGAACCTCGCTGCGCTTGTTCCGGGGCAGCCGCTTGAGTCGCTTTGAGGCCAGGGGGCGCCTTCGGTGAACTTCGCTTCGCTCGTTCCGAGTTCCTCTCACTGGTGGCGGCGAGAATCCGGGGACCGGGCGAGAAGGGTGGCCGAGGCTCGGGGTGGCCTTGGGCAGGGGGGCTCGGGCATTACGCAGGCATGCCG
>JGI26470J50227_1000778_pt1 | contig 12361 bp, 12 predicted proteins | sample FreactTroBogLake_FD_50227 | JGI IMG/M metagenome (IMG submission 50227) | reverse complement strand
TTCCAGGAAGGGCGCAGTTGGGTAGATGCAGCAGGCGTCGTGAAACCTAGCCCCCCGGACTTCGAGTTCGCGGAGTACTTCAAGCAACACTTCGGCGGTGGTGGCGTAGTCGCCAGCGGTGGTCGCGGACCGGAGGAACGGAACTTCGGCCCCGTAGCGTCGGGAAACGGCGGCAATCTCCTCGTCATCGGTCGATACCAGCACGGTATCGAAACACCCCGAAGCAACGGCGGCCCGGATCGAATAGGCCACGATCGGCAATCCGAGAAATTCCCGGATATTCTTTCGAGGAATTCGTTTACTACCGCCCCTGGCGGGGATAATCGCGACTGCACCCATCAGTGTTCCAGCTCGTTCTTCACGGCCTCGATGACACGTTCGACGTCTAGATTACTCATCTTCGGGAAAAGGGGCAATGACAGGGCTTTGGCGTAGTACGCCTCGGCACGAGGATAGTCGCCGGGACGATAGCCCCAGGTCTGCTGATAATAGGGTTGCGTATGGACCGGAATGTAGTGGACCTGGGTCCCTACTCCCTGCGCCTTCAAGCCGCTCATGAAGGTCAAACGATCCTTGCCGATGGCTGGAAAGTCAATCTGGGTAACGTAAAGGTGGAAACAAGAGTCGTTCCCCGCGGCCTCGTGGGGCACGGTGAACCCCGGCAGCTCAGCGAATGCTTCATTGTAGCGAGCGATGATCGCCTTGCGCCGCGCCTTGAACGCCTCAAGGCGGGTGAGTTGCGACGTACCCAAAGCCGCTTGCAAGTCGGTGAGCCGTAGGTTGTAACCCAGATCGACCATTTCATGATACCAGGGCCCCGGGTTTTGGGTCATCAAATCGGCCGATCGCTCGATACCATGGCTGCGGAACAACTGCAATCGTTTGGCCAAGCGAGCATCGTTGGTGGTGACGGCCCCGCCCTCTCCCGTGGTGATGGTCTTCACCGGATGGAACGAGAACACGGTGAGGTCGGAGTAGTCGCAACATCCTACGGGGCGGCCACCGGGGTATCGTGAGCCGATCGCGTGAGCGGCGTCTTCGATGATCCTCAAGTCGTGCCTCTCAGCCAGCCTCTGGAACGCGGGCATGTCTGCCGCCTGCCCGGCAAAATGGACTGGCACGAGAACTTTGGACTTCGACGTGAGCTGGGCCTCAACTTCAGCAGGGTCGAGGTTGTACGTTTGGGAATCTATGTCGGCGAACACCGGTTTCAGTCCATTGTAGGCGAGACAGTTCGCAGATGCCAGAAACGTGTTGGGTGACGTGATCCCTTCCCCCTCCCCCAGTTGCAACGACCAAACGGCGGCTTGAAGGGCCGCGGTGGCGTTGCAAAACGAGACGCAGAAGCGTGCGCCGGTCAAACGCACCAGTTCAGCCTCAAAGGCCTCGACAGCTGGGCCTTGCGTTAGGAAGTCTGACTTAAGCACCGCAACAACAGCGGCTATGTCATCGTCGTCTATCCACTGTTTACCGTACGAGATGAAGTTGGGCACTAGAATTGCCCCATTTTTCCTTTGTTCTTGTCGATCCAGCTCGAAAGCTCCCCAACACTCATCCACTCGGAGTTATTGTCGGAGGTATAGCTGAACCCTTCAGCAACCAACTTTCCATCCTTGATCCGGTGGGGATCGCTGGACCATTCGTGTATTGATGGAAGGATTTTGAAGTGTTCCGGGTACTCATAGGTGTAGAAGCTGTCCTCTGGCGAGATCATCTGCTCGTGGAGTTTCTCGCCAGGTCGGATACCCACGATCTTCTGACTAGCAGCGGGAGCAACAGCCCGGGCAACATCGACCACTTTCATAGATGGGATCTTCTTCACATAAATCTCGCCACCGACGGAGTCTTCGAAGGCATGCCAAACCAGCTCAACGCCCTGTTCCAGAGTGATCATGAAACGCGTCATTCTGGCGTCAGTGATGGGCAACTCTCCTTTCTCCTTTTGTGTGAGAAAGAATGGGATGACCGACCCGCGCGAGCCCATCACGTTGCCGTAGCGCACCACTGAGAACCGAGTGTTTTGTTTTCCAGCATACGAATTGCCGGCCACGAAGACTTTGTCCGAGGCTAACTTTGTGGCGCCATAGAGATTCACCGGAGAACTGGCCTTGTCGGTGCTGAGTGCGACACAGCGCTGAACGCCCTTGTCGATACACGCATCGATCAGGTTCATGGCTCCAAGAATGTTGGTCTTGATACACTCAAAAGGGTTGTACTCTGCAGTCGGAACGATCTTGGTCGCGGCCGCATGGACTACAAAGTCTACCCCGTCGAGCGCGCGGTAGAGGCGCTCCTTGTCGCGAACGTCGCCAATGAAAAACCTGACTCGGTCGTCGCCCACGAACCGCTTCGCCATCTCCCATTGCTTCATTTCGTCACGACTGTAGATGATGATCTTCTTCGGATTGTATTTGGCGAGGGTCATCGGAACAAAGGTGTTCCCGAAAGATCCCGTCCCTCCCGTCACGAGCACTGTTCTGTCAGTTAGCATGAGTTTCCATCCTATGAGCGCAGTTTCTGCCATGGAAGTACGGTTGCGAGAATCGCCCCCCTATCGTTTCCGCGGGCAGTATGAGTGTCAACGACTGAGAACCGAATGGTATCGCCGGGTGAGTGAACATTCCCCGACCGGTACCGCGCGGTAAAGTTAAGGTAAACGGTATAGTTTCCTACACCAAGTAGGCGACGCGGAAAGGTAAGGCGGACGACATGTTCGCCAGAAACGAGCGTGTTGAAGGGATTCTCACCGCCCTCGCGGCTGTCACATTCGATCACGGTTTGGAACTCGTCGTTCGAGACAGCTAGGTAGCCGTACAGGTCTTCAAGCGGCACCCGCGACGTGCAGGCGATTTCCAGCGCGAAGTCGGAATCCGTCTCGACTGTCGTGACCTGATTGCCGTCGAAGTCGGTGAGCCTTACGGACGACACCTGGAACTCGAGGGCAGGGTCGGGTTCGAAAACACAACTTCCGTAGTGGAGCCTTTGGGTACCAGAATCTAGGTACGAGTTGAGGACAGGGCCAATCTCGCCTTCAGCGACCATAGAGCCAGCCTGAAGGAGCAATCCACGATTGCAGAGCGACTTGACCGCATTGAGGTTGTGGCTAACAAAGAGGATCGTGCGCCCCTGCCCGTTGCTGATCGACTCAAGCTTGCCGATACACTTCTTCTGAAACTCGGCGTCACCGACAGCCAAGACCTCGTCGACGATCAGGATTTCGGAATCCAAGTGCGCGGCTACACTGAACGCTAGCCGCACGTACATACCGCTCGAATACCGTTTCACTGGTGTATCAATGAAGTTCTGGACCCCCGAGAAAGCAACAATCTCGTCGAAGCGTCCGAGAATCTCTCGTCGCTTCATGCCCAAGATCGCTCCGTTGAGGAACACGTTCTCGCGCCCGGTCAACTCGGGGTGGAAACCAGTCCCGACTTCCAACAAACTCGCGATCCTTCCACGAGTCCGAAGCACTCCCTCCGTGGGCGATGTGATGCGAGATAGCACCTTCAGGAGCGTAGATTTCCCGGCACCGTTTCGGCCGACGATTCCGACGCGATCACCCTGCTGGACCTCAAAGTTGATGTTGCGAAGCGCCCAGAAATCCGCATTCTTCTTCGGACGGCTGGAGCGGTCCACTGCTGCGTTGGGGTCGTCCTTGCCCCGAAGCCGGGCGAACCAAGAGGCGAGGTCTTGCTGAAGACTCCCGTAGCCGATGGTGCCGAGTTGGTAACGCTTTGAGACGTTTTCTAGCCGAACTACTGGAAAAGACATGCAACTTCCTTGTCTAGGGCTTGAGGGCCCATACGATGGCCCGACACCGGTGGAATTCTCACTTGGGCCTCAATGATACCAGGGTCTTTTTGAGAATGCGAAAGTAGCGCGGCCATCGGCGCTTGAACGCCTCCTTGATCGGAAAAGTGAGCGCGCTGATTCGGGAATTGATCGCATAGCGTCGGGCGCTCCAGAGAAACTGTGCCGCATACCGGACCAGCTTCGGCTTGCGATACTTCCTCCCGACGTATTTCAAGTACCCCACCTGTTTCTCGACCAGTCTCGTTACCAACTCAGCGAACGGGGCCCGGGCCTCGCGGACGTGGACCAAAGGCCAAGCCTTCTCGAAGACTAAGACAGGCGAATCGCCTAGGCTCGCCATCAGACCATACATCTGACAGTAGTCCGTCCCAATCTTCTTCCTTGCAAATTCGAGGTTGAAATGATCCTTCCTAAATACATTTGTGGAAATCAGCGTATGCGCGAGGCAGTAAAAGGGGTCAAGCTCTATCGAATGGCCAATAAACTCGCGGTAGTTCCTGAACTCGGTCTGCTCTGGCAAACCCGTGTCCCAGTTCTCGGCCGACAGGACAAAAAGCCCGACTTGGGAATTGCTGTCGACAGCCTCGACGACGCGCCGGATCGCGCCGGGCAACAGCCTCTCGTCGTCGCCGACCAGCCAAACGTGGGTACCACGAGCCTCCCGAATGCACTTGATGAAGTTGAGACTCCAGCCGACGTTCCGTTCATTTCTGCTGTACCGGTATGGCTTGTTGTTGAGCGACGCGGCAACCACGGCTGCAACGTCAAAGTCGGAAGCGTTATCGCACACCAAGATTTCGACGCGACGGGTGTCGTATTCCTGGGCGTTAATGTCGTCGAGGAGGTCCGACAAGTACCGCCGCCGGTTGAACGTCGGAACTGCGAGGGTCAGTACCGGGTTGTCGGGCTGAGCCGCATCGACGGGGACGTCAGATCGGTTGATCGTCACGGAGGGNACGTTTCCTTTGTACAAGAAGTTGCGACAGGCCCGAAGCCAACGAGGTCTTCGGGACCCAACCAGGCAAAGGGACAAGCGCTGAGCAGGGCACCATGACCTCTCGTTCGCGATAGGGCTTGGCACCAAGATGTATGCGGTGATCTCCGGGGTAGAGATCCGTGATCTGCCTCACTAGTTCTTTGAGGCTGAGAGGTCGACCCGAGGAAAGCGCATACTCCGAGCCGTTTGGCAACAACCCAGCCATGAGGCCGTCCGCAGCAGCCAGCAACCCGTCAACAACGTCTTCGATGAAGACTAAATCAAGTAATTGGTCGCCAGGGGAGAGTTCCAGCGGGGTTCCGGAAACAACAGCGTCGATCAAGAGGGTCATAATCTTCCGTCTTGGATCGTCGGGCCCGTAGGTATCAAACAGCTTAACGGTCGTCGCTCGTAGGTTCCGGACCTCGACGTAGAACTTCAGGATATCTTGAAACGCCTGCTTGGTCGCGGCGTAAAGGTTGGTCGGGCTGTAGTTGCCTTCCCGATCATGTTGCCAGGATGTCCCTACATTGACCAACGCGGGGCAGCCCGAGTGGCAGGCGGCCTCCAGCAACTCGGCGCCGAAAAGCACGTTGCTGCGTACAAGGTCGGCCACCTGTTCTGGACGGTGTTGGGCGAGAAAAAGTGAGGCAACATGAAAGATCACAGAGGGACGACTGGCCTCAAGTATTCGACGAAGACTGTCGAGGGTGCCGTCGTAGACGTGGACATGGGGCTCCGGTTTTTCTTGATCCAGGAACGAACGATCGGTGGTAGGTCGGACGACCACATGCACACCGACTCCCGAATCGAGCAGGCGCTTCACGAGACGTGAACCAATGTATCCGGAACCCCCGGTCACCAAGACCCGATTCACGGAAACGAACTCTCAAAATCGGCCAGAGCCGGAAAGCTCTGATCGCGGTCCGACAAGACCGGCTTTGCGACTGGCCACGTGAAACCAAAACTGTTCCATGCGATCCCTCGATCGGCAACGGGTTCGTAGTCAGAAGTCACAAGATATGACATCACTGTGTCTTCCTCCAAGCTGAGAAATCCGTGTGCGCATCCCACGGGAACGTGAATCGCCTGCTGAAGCGGACCGCCGAGCTCGACCGCCACGTACCTCCGGAAGGTCGGCGACGACAGCCTCAGGTCGATGACCACGTCGAGGGCTCTTCCATACGGGCAAAAGACAATCTTCTGGTGGGCGAAAGGGGGCGTCTGAAAATGCATACCTCGAAGGACATTCTTCTTCGATGTTGACTGGTATGCCTCGTGCACCTCAAAGCTGTGAGGTAGGGTGTTCTGCAACGGTGCCGAGAAGTACTTTAGGAACGATCCCCTTGCGTCAGACGAGGCCGCAAGGGTGAGTAGCAGAACACCGGGCAACAGAGTCTCGTTCCGTTCCATGCTGAATCCTCCCCTGCCAGAACACGTTTTGCCCCCCGGGGACCGGTTAGGGCTCTTCCGAACGCACGAAGGCGTCGATGAAACTTCCGGGCGTCAAGTTGACGACCTTCTTTCCAAGAGAGTCCGCGTATTTGCGAACTTCCTGGTACGTTCGAAAGGTGACTCCGATACCCGAGAAGAATTCCGAAACCGTGAATAGCGTGGTCTCTTCGGGATCCATATACAGGGGTGTGGCGGCGATTTCTGCCTCGTCATAGTAGTGGGCGTTCTTCCAATAGAGCCTGTTGTCGACTCCGACGACAACGTTCTGGTGGAACGAGTGATCGACTCCGAACACGAGGACCGTCGTAGCAGGAGTCCAAAGGGCAATGATGAGCGACGCGATCATCACGTTTTGCACGGGAGGCATGCAGAGCCTCTGGGTGTAGAAGTGAAACCTCTCCTGCTCCGAACAAATGTCACGGACTGGCGCCGTGCTGTAATAGTGGAGGTGGACCAGCGGATTGGTATGCTTCTGAAAATGATTCCAGCTCTTGGCGGCTAACGGTAGCAAGATGTGAAGATCCCAATCGATGTCGTCGTTCAGACAACGGAGGCTCTTGGCGATCGGATCCGCGGTCGTTGCACCCGCATTCGGATTCCAGTAGCTTGGGTCGGCCACGACATGAAGGCGCGGCCTCAGTTCGTTGAAAAGATTCGTTCCTATCGAATCGTTGACGGTGATGATCGTGCTTCCTTGCTGCACCCGCCTAATCGTCTCAAGGTCACGCGAGATGGACGGGCCGTTCCCAATGACGACGATCCGACCTGGACCAACCTGTTCGAGGAACGCCAACTCCCGGGCAACTAATGGCCATAGGTCCTCGCGGCGCCTTCTGCGAGCTCTAGCGTGCAAGCGGGCCTCAAGAAAGGTTGCGATTCCCTGCGAAAGTCGCAAACCGGCGCCTTCCAAGCGATCGAGCGCAGCCACGCTAGCCTCGGTCCCTGTCGAGCTCGTAGGTCGCGATTTGCCGCTCACAGCTGAGTCGTGCCGAAGAAGCATCCCAGTCGACAATCCGTGCGAGGGCGGTGTTGAGACCCCAACAGGGGTGCCAGTTAAGTCGGGAAGCCGCCTTACTTATGTCCAACTTCAGGTAGTTCGCCTCGTGGACTTGGTTCGTTCTTTCGATTTCGTAGCCTCGGGCACCGGGAACCAAATCGGTCATCAACTTCGCGATCCACTCTACAGTCTTGGCGTCCGTGTCCCGCGGGCCAAAGTTCCAAGCCTCTGCGAAATCCGGGCCGTCCGCGTACAGCCGTTGGGCGAGGCACAGGTAACCGGATAGGGGCTCCAGGACGTGCTGCCAGGGCCGTACCGACAGCGGATTCCGGATCCGAACTTTCTCGCCACCTTGGGCGGCCTTCAGAATGTCCGGAATCAGACGATCAGCGGCAAAGTCACCGCCCCCAATCACGTTTCCGGCGCGCGCGGTGGCGACAGCGGTCTGGTGGGATTTCCCGTAGCTTGAGGGGCTGAAGAACGACCGGCGGTACGCCGCGGTGACCAACTCTGAACATCCCTTGCTGCTGCTATAGGGGTCATAACCTCCCAGAGGTTCGTCTTCCCGGTAGCCCCAGACCCATTCCCGATTCTCGTAGCACTTGTCAGTAGTCACGTTAACGACGCCGCGGACGTGCTCGTTTGTGCGAACAGCCTCAAGGAGATTCACAGTCCCCATCACATTCGTTCCGTAGGTTTCAATCGGGTCGAGGTAACTGGTGCGAACCAGTGGTTGGGCCGCAAGGTGGAAAACGATTTCGGGCCGTGCCTGGTCAACGACAGCTTTGACCGACGCCAGATCCCGAATGTCACCCTGGACCCAATTCTGGGTCTTCGCAACCTGTGCAAGCTCAAAGAGCGAAGGTCTCGTGGGGGGCGGCAACGCGAATCCTGTGATCTCCGCCCCCAACTGGTAAAGCCACATCGAAAGCCATGATCCTTTGAAGCCGGTGCTGCCCGTGACCAGTACCCGGCGACCGCGCCAGAAGCCCGAACTAGTCATGCCAGACTCGCCAAGGGGCCTTACCGCTAGCCCACAAATCTTCGAACTCATTTCGCTCGCGAAGGGTGTCCATAGGCTTCCAGAATCCCCGATGTCGGAACGCCGATAGTTGTCTGTCGCGGGCCAACGCTTCGAGCGGCTGGCGCTCAAAAATTGTAGCGTCGTCCGCTATGTAGTCAAAAATCGAGGGTTCAAACACAAAGAAGCCGGCGTTCACCCACGCCCCGTCCCCTGACGGCTTCTCCACAAACGCCGTGATTTCGTCGCCGGTTCCGATCGAGACCGATCCGAACCGTCCCGACGGCTGGACAGTCGTCATAGTCCCTATCCTTCCCTGCGAACGGTGAAACTCCAATAGCGCTCCGAGATCCTGACTCGAGAGCCCATCGCCATAGGTGACCATGAATGTCTCGTGGCCTACATAGTCACGTACGCGTTTGATCCGACCACCGGTCATTGTGTTCATTCCTGTGTCCACGAGCGTGACCTTCCAAGGCTCCGCCTTCTTCCTATGGACCGTCATAGTATTGTCGCTCATGTCAAAGGTCACGTCAGCCATGTGCAGGAAGTAGTTCGCAAAGTACTCCTTGATAACGTAGCCCTTGTATCCTAAGCAGACGATGAAGTCGTTGAAGCCGAAGTGACTGTACAACTTCATAATGTGCCAGAGAATTGGTTTGCCCCCGATATCGACCATGGGCTTGGGCTTGATGTCAGTTTCCTCAGAGAGTCGGGTGCCGAACCCGCCTGCAAGTAGAACGACTTTCATCTGCTACCTCTTCAGCCCGTGGGAAGAGATAAACTCGCGCAAAAGTTCAAGAACATGGTTGATCTGGGCGACGCTTAGTCCGGGGTATGTACCCAGGAAGAACGTGTCCTTCATGATTGTGTCTGTGTTGGCCAAAGGACCGGCGACGCGATGAACCGTCTTGAGATAGGCGGGCTGGCGCAGGAGATTCCCCGCGAAGAGGTTGCGCGTCTCGACTTGATGCCGAGCCAAATAGTCCGTCAGTTCAGTCCGGGTAAAGCCGGCATCAGCCTTGACAGTAACCGGAAAGGCAAACCACGAGGGATCCGAACCAACTGTCGCCACAGGAAGGATGAAGCGGTCGGTCCAACGCTGGAATCCTTCGGTCCACGTACGGAAGTTCTGCTTGCGCCGCTCGACAAACTGCGGAAGCTTCTTCATTTGTTCTACCCCGATCGCCGCCTGCATGTCGGTCACTTTAAGGTTGTAGCCTATGTGGCTGTAGACGTACTTGTGATCATATCCCCGGGGCAACGTGCCATATTGGCTGGAAAACCGCTTTCCGCAGGTGTTGTTTTCTCCGCCGTGACAATAGCAATCGCGACCCCAGTCTCGAAAACTAGTGACAGCTCGCGCGATGACTTCGTCGTCGGTGAAGACCATTCCGCCTTCGCCGATGGTGATGTGGTGGGCGGGGTAAAACGAGCACGTTGCAACGTGGCCGAAGGTACCTACATGCTTGCCGTGGTAACGGCTGCCCAACGCGTCGCAGCAGTCTTCGATGAGCCAAAGGTCGTGCTTCTTTACGAGCTCGACAATGGCGTCGAGGTTGTAAGGATTCCCAAGGGTGTGGGCGAGGAAGATTGCACGTGTCTTTGGACTGATAGCGGCCCTCAACTGGTCGATGTTGATGTTGTACGTGCCTATGTCCACGTCACAGAAGACCGGAACCATATTCGACTGAAGGATTGGATTCACCGTCGTCGGAAACCCCGCAGCGACGGAGATCACCTCGTCACCTGCCCTCAGCCTTCGATCGCCCAGCAACTCGCTCGTCAAGGCCGAGAACGCAAGGAGGTTGGCCGAGGAACCCGAGTTCGTCAGAATGGCGAATTCGGTGCCGACAAACTCCGCAAACTGGGCTTGAAACTCCTCAGCATAACGCCCCTCGGTGAGCCAGAAGTCAAGTGACGAGTCCACCAGACTCTGAATTTCTCTCTCGTCAAAGACTCGGCCAGCATATCGGACGGGACTCGTTCCGGGAATGAACTCAGGCTTGCCAAATTTGACAGCGTAGAACTCTTTCACAAGGCCCAGAATTTCGTCCCTCAGTTCCCTTTCATTCTTCATGCTTACTCCCACTCGTCGATGTGAATACGTTTGGACTCGACGCTGAGGGCACCGAGTTGCGACTTGAAGTTGTGAATCATCACTGGCGGTCCCGAAAGAAAGAAGTTCGCCGTGTCAACCGCTGGCCCAAGATCGTGGGCGACCGTGACGATGGACAAGCGACCGCGTGCGGAGGGAAGTCCGTCGAGCACGCCATCTTCGACCGTAAGGTGCAGCCGGAACCATGGCTCATGCTGCAACTCCATGAGGCCGTCGCGAAAGAGCAGATGGTCAGGTCGGCGGATTCCGTAGTACAGGTGCACCTCGCCGCCACGGGCCGAGCGCGCCCTAAGAAAGGGCCAATAGGGCGCCACGCCGGTCCCGCCGGCCAAGAGAACCACAGGGCCCTGGTCTAGGAGATCCTCGTTGATGATGAAGTCGCCGTAGGGCAACTTCAACCAGACTTCGTGGCCCACCCGTAACTCCCGCTCCATTCGACGGGTGTATTGACCCTTAACACTGTAGACGACCGTTACCGAGTCTTGCCGCGGTTGGGAAGCAATCGAAAAGACCCGGCTTTCCGGCCAATACCCCGTTGTCGGGTCGAAGGGGTCCAGCGTCAGATGAAGGAATTGCCCGGGAAGAAACCGTGTGACGCGCAACGGAACTTCAAACGTAACCTCATAGACACCTTCGCCGTAGGTATGGATCGAGGCTATACGGCCCAGAACTTTGATCGGATTGGCCAAACTGCGACTCCTAGGCGACGTCGACAAAGTTCCGCTCTGCCCGGTGGAACAAAGCGATACCGAGAAAGAGGACGATTATCGTGAGCATGAGGCTAATGGAATACTCAATTACGGGCAAACTGCCTGTTCCGGTGAATGCGTAGCGAAAAATCTCAACCACAGGTGCCATTGGATTGAGTACAACCAACCACTTGAGACTCTTCGGCACTGCGGAAAGTGGGTAGAAGATCGGTGTAGCGTACATCGCCAAACTCACGCCAAAGCCTATCAACTGGTTCAGGTCCCGATACTTGATCGTCAACGCCGAGGCCCAAAGTCCGATGCCCAGGCCCAAAAGCGCGGCGTGGCCGACCATAACCGGAACTAGTAGCAGGTACCAGTTGGGCCTCAACACGGCCCCGCTGGCCATCATGGCAAAGTAGACTACCAAGAAGAACACAAACTGGATGCCAAAGGTATACAGCCGCGTAATCACAGTGCTGATCGGCACCGCCAAGCGCGGAAAGTACACTTTTCCGAATAACCCTGCGTTCGACCCCAGAATGTTGCTGGTACTGGTCAGGCACGAGCTGAAGTAGTTCCACAGAGTGACACCCGCCAAGTTGAACAAGAACGGCGGGACTCCGTCGGTGGGGATTTTCGCGATCTCGCTGAAGATTATCGTAAAAATCCCGCTCGTCATCACCGGCTGAATGATGAACCAGAGGGGCCCCAGTATCGTCTGCTTGAACTGGGCCACAAAGTCGCGCCGCACAAACAGAAACATCAGGAACTTGTAGTTCATCAGTTCCTTGAGGTCGAAGCGGAAGAACTTGTTCTTGGGTTCGATGATCAGATCCCACTGTTCTTCGCCATTCTGGAGGGGTTGCTTGCGTTTCATACTATTGGCACAGCGCCTGCAAGACCAAATGGCCGAACACGGCGTGCACGTCCTCCACAATCTGCATGTCGTTGACGGCCACCCAGAGGTTGTGCTGGGCCACCTTCTTCAAGCGGCCCCCGTCGTAGCCGGTGAGTCCCAGGGTCACAGCCCCGTTTTGGTTGGCGTACTCCACGGCCCGAATCACGTTTTCCGAATTGCCGCTTCCTGAGATGGCAATCACGAGATCACCCGGCTCCATAATGTTGCGAAGCTGCGCCGCGAAAATGTCCTGGTACGAAAGGTCGTTGGCGTAGGCCGTGACCAGCCCAAGGTTGTCGAGCAGCGACCGAACCCGGAAGGGCCGACCGGTCTTGAGAAAGGGGCTCTTTGTCCAGTCGGTGGTGAAGTGAAGGGCCGTCATCGCGCTCC
>JGI26470J50227_1000777_pt1 | contig 12366 bp, 15 predicted proteins | sample FreactTroBogLake_FD_50227 | JGI IMG/M metagenome (IMG submission 50227) | reverse complement strand
AATGTACCTGATAATACTACTGCACCACTGGTTGCAGTAGATGGTGTGAAACCCGTAGTGCCGGCACTAAATGTACTTACTGCACTACCTGCAGTTAAATAGGTATTCGTGTCCAGGCTAAATGTACCTGCAGCACTCATTTTAACGAATGCCAGGCTTGCATAAGTCAAACTTGATAAACTCGTCAGGTTAGTATTCAATCCCTGGTATAAGGAACTGAATGCACTATTGGCTGCCAGAGTGGCCAGGCTTGTTGTACCCGTTCCACCATTGGCCACATTCAATGTGCCTGATAATACTATTGCACCACTGGTTGCAGTAGATGGACTAAAACCGGTAGTGCCAGCACTAAATGTACTTACTGCACTACCTGCAGTTAAATAAGTTGTACCATCTAATGAACCATCACCTTTTAAAAATTGCGTAGATGCTGCACCACTTACTATATATTTTAACGCAGTAATCTGATTAGGTGTACTCAATTGACCTGCAGTATTAATAGTCAAAGCATCTGCAGCACCATTATTAACTATAAAATGTATTGCATTACTGGTGAATGTACCTATTGCTAAATCTGCAGAATATGAATATAAATAAACTCCGTTAGCAATATTAAAATTACCAGTACCTACGAATCCGCTACTATTCATTCCAAAATCACCGTAGTATGTCGTGTCTGTACCGTTATTATTTCCGACAATAAAGTCTGTACTGGCTGCAGCACCAGAACTGGTATTTGTTAATACTACCTGGTTGTAACTATTTACTGAACTTTGTACACTAATTAGTGCATTGCTTGGCGTAAATGTTTGTGTACCTGTAGTTAATACACCTGTATATGGTGGATTTGCTGTTGGCAAATAAACTGTACTATCTAAACTACCATCACCCTTTGTAAATTGTGAAGATGTTCCACCAGTAGTAATAAATGATGCTGCTGTAATTGTTAGTGTTGTACTATTACCGGCTGTCGTTACATTTTGCAGTGTTGGTGTACTTCCACCTGAACCACTTGCAACTAATACCCAGGCACTACCTGTATCTCTATATATACCATAGGGTGAATCAGTACGTACAAATAATTGGCCGGCAAAACCGGCTGCAGGTTGGTTGGCCAATGTATCTGCCACCATACCTGGTGTATTGAGTAAATTCGTAACCTGGTTTGTTATTGGCATTACAGATATACTTTAGTAATTATCAACAATTGCGGGTTATTGTTTACACCGGCGAATGATACTACATAATTAGTGGTATCAAATTCGCCTAAGTTACCAGGCAGATACAATTGATAAGATGGCAGTAATGGAAACCCCAATATTGTTACAGTATCATTACCAATATTTACGAATGTTATACCATTGTTATTATCACTGGTCACATTACCGCTTACTCTTACAATTTTACTATTATGAGAATAACCTACCAATTTGCTTGTGTCCATAAAACTTAATTTGTGAATTTACCACTGAAACCCTTTCCATTTCTTCCATTCATACCTGCACTACTTTCATCAATAACCACTGGCGTTGGTTCATAGGTAACCGGTAATGGACCGATATCACTAATTTGTTGTGCAGCCGCCGTTGTAGGGTCATAACTTAATTGTTGCCCTGCACTTGTAATTGGCACTGTTGCATATTGCGGGTTATTGGTTGCAGGTGTCAATGGTGCAATCATATTATTAAGTGCATTGGTTAAAATACTACTTCCTGAAGAAAGTAAATTTTGCGGCGCACTATTAATAGTTGGCGTAACCCCTGGCGTTGCTACGGTAGTTGCTGCAGTAGATTTTTTTATAAATAGAAAATAAGCTACCACTGCAGCACCGCCTATCAGTAACATATTTTTGTTTTTCTTTTCCATACCACTTACATTTTTTGATTTTAATAAAGATGGCAATACGAATGCAGCCACTACACCGCCTACTATCCAGGGTAAATATTTATCCAGGTAATAAGGAATAGCACCCTGTTCTGCTATTGCTGCCTGTTCTGCTGCTGCAGCAATTTGTGCCATTATGCCTGGTAAGTCTGGACAATCCAATAGGCTTGCATCATGTTTAACATAAAATGGTGTCATTGCATCATAAGCCTGAGGACTAGCATAAAACATCCACCATACCTGGCCACTATTGTCTTGCACATAGCTATATACATTACCAATAGTTGCACCATTGGTAAAAGTTTGTACAATATTGCCACCATTGATACCATCATAACCATTCACATTACCCTTGGCCACTAGGTTATGGTTGACAATTTGGTCTGCAGTAATATTAGCACCCATTGTAAATTATTTTCTAAGCATTGACAATAAAAAATTGAATTGAACCGGATTATCTGCCATATCTGCTAACTTTTGCAAATCATTAACGGTAACCCCATTATCAAATAATTTTATCAATGCATTATTCAATATTTCTTGTTCCTCTTGCTCATTGGGTTCTGTTTGACTTACTCCACTTAATGTTCCTGCGGGTTGCATATACATGGTTTTTGTTTTGTTATCGGGCAACAACTTATCTAAAAATCCGATTATCCTACCGGCAATTGCTTGTTGTACTGCAGGGTTTTGCAGTATAGGTGTTAAACCATTTAACAAGCCACCTAATACACCTTTGTTTTCTTCTTCTTCTTCTTCCTGGTCAGATTGCTGCAGCAATGCATTAATTTGGCTTTGCTGTGCATCAATTTTTTCCATCAATGCTTTGATATCAGGATTCACATAATTATTTTTTGCTGCCCAATACGGGCTTTGGTCTGCCTGGTCTTCGGCAATTACTTTGAATGTATTACTGCCTTTAATGTTTTCTATATTGAATGTTCCTTTATCAGTCAACCTTCTATAGAAACAAATTTTGAATTGTGCAGTATTACCAAAAAAATTAATTGCCTCTAATTGTTGCTGCAGATAATTACGCCCTCCCTCCATGTCATCATCCATCCAATCAAATTTGTAATCTTTGCCCTGATAAACGGTATAATATGGCGTGTCCATAACATCGTACTGTTTAAGTACTGCATCACTATTTCTGAAATCTGTTTGCTGACTAGCCATATTATACCGGTATTACTATTGGTTTGCGTAACTGTTCATCAATCCTGACTTTGGATTGAAATTGAAATATATACCAAACAGGAAAATCATGTTTGTTATGTTACCTGGTACGGGGTTCACATTCACATATGATTTAGTCCAGTCAACTTGCATATCGTTCAATATCATAATGTTTTGTGCAAATGGGTCAGGCGTTGCATTCTGCAGATTATTCAATCTCACCAATGGCATCTGTTGTATTAATTGGTTACCTTGTTTAACACCAGTTATACCACCATATAAGGTCAGCGAAGACCTTTGCATAATTGCTAAACTGGCCAGGGCTGTACCACTTAATGGGCCATTGGTTACTGATGCCAGGGTGTAAACCTCAATGGCTTGTATATATGCCATCAATGGCCGTAAATATGGCAGGTCAGGAAAATTGAATTGCTGATTGTTTTGCGCTGTACCACCGGCACCTGATGGCAATTGCACTTCAGCAACCTGAAATGCATCTGCCAGTATATTGTTGTTTGGTAGTTTCATGCTCTTGACTTTTATTTATGAATAATAGTTTCAAAGAAACAAGACACACGATATTATCGTGTGCTTGCTACTTTAGAACAGTTTTGAGCCAAGATACCACGAAGACGAACTACCCACCGGCTATTGGTAGTAACTGCTGATGCAGCCTGAATTGTATTCAAACTGAAATCAATGTTACTGTTACCGGTAAGAATGAAATTTGGTTCGTTTGGTACAATGCCATCATTACTACCATCAATTGAATCAATGTTAGTATTAACTGCAGTAGCACCAGTATAAGCAACCGTTACGTTTGCACCTGCCTGGCTTGGTGGCACATTGTAATGCTGTCTTAAATCCCAGGCAGGTAACACCTGGTCATTGTCAACAATCATTGACAAATAACCATTGGCGAATATGCCGTTTACTGCAGCCTGGCCACTCGTAAATATCGGTGTAGGCGCAAATGGGAAAGTTAAAAAGGTTGCATCTGTACTGCTTGATGGTACACCACATTCTACACTGATAGAACTAACAATAAACACATCGGTTAATTGCAGTCTTCTTTCAGTATTGAATGCTGCACCATTTACAGCATCCGTCACAAGTACCGGCAAGTGCAGACGGCTTTGGCCTGTACTCATTAATACTTCTGAACGAATAAACGATTGCGTTAGTTTTGCACCCTGCAGGCTATAACCGGCCTGGGTGATTAAATCCATAGTATTTTCTAATACTAGGCGTTGATTGGGGTTTGTGAATTTATTACCGGAAGACATTTTTATAAAGTTTAAGTGATAAAAAAATCACCCTTTTTTTACTTAGTCCTAACTTATTAATTTACTTACTTATGGTTGGTATCTCATTGCAGTTTGCATAACATTGCGGCGTTTACCGTTAACGGTTGCACTGATACCACCACCACCATTTACCTGCGCACTGATGCCAGGGCCGTTTACTTGTGCATTAATACCTGCACCCGCAATACGGCGTTGTGGTGTATATGGCAGATAAGCCATTTCGCCAACACCGGATATTACTCCCATGTTTTTTAGGATTGCTGCACCACCGGCTGTGGCCATACCTACTGCCAGGCCAGTGCCAATGCTAGATTTCATAAATCTTGGCACCAGTAATACACCAATTGCCGCTACTGCGGCACCCTTTATTTTAATATCCAGGGTTGGGAATAGACTGGTATTGTTTGCAATCATGTTACCTACTACATAGCCACCAATACTGCCGGCTGCTATAGTAAGTAGATTTTTGTCTAACGCACCTACCCGGCTACGCCTACGGCGATGCGTTATTTTTTTTGTTTTTCTGTGACGTGCCATAATATATGGGTTTTGGTTTAAAAAAAAGTCTTACCTGGTATGGGTGAAAGTAGCCAGGCTATTAAAGTATTTTTTTAGTGATTGAAATTGTTTCTTTGCTATAGTAATTTCCCTGGTAATTGCGTTACGTTCTTTAACAGTCTTACCCTTTTTTGATTCCTGTAGTTTTTTGATATGCAACGATAACCGGTTTAGTTCACTACCTGTACTGCTTATCTTATGAATATTGCTTGCACCGGTGGTTGGTTTGGCAGATTGTTTTTTATGGCCGGCAATCTTTTTTCCAATGATCTTTTTAGTTACTGTTTTTTTAACGGTAACTTTTTTATGTCCTGATACCTTTTTGCCCGTGTTATGTTCTGCACTGGCTTTTTTTATTGCATCTGTCCAGGGCATAGATGGTTTGGCTTTACGCAAAGCTTTTGCCCTGGCTGTTATTTTTTTTAATGGACTGAAACGATAATTTGCATAACCTACTTTCTTTGCCATTTTATTTTTTTGTAAGGATTAACAATGCTATACCACCAATGATGACATATATATATAAATTACTGGAACTACTCGCCAGGTTGGTTGTACCAGGTGTCTGTACAAAATTGCTTGCATAAGGTGTTCCATCCCAGTCACCTACTGCCGGCGCAAAACTAGATGGTGGCCAGGTCATTGTAAGGTCAGGAACCAAGCTATCTATTGCAGATAGCGCAAATGTTGCCAGGGTGCCGGCACCAGGGAATATGGCATTGGTTGCAGTACTTACTACCTGGGTATATGGACTATTCGCAGGGTCAATGCTTGCGGCACCAATAGCGGCGTGTAATGGTATTGTAATGCCTAACATATTGCCCCAATATGTTTCAGGCTGCATTCCTATCTTAGCCACGATGGCTGCCCGTATTGCATTTATAATATCGGATTGCGCTTTTAATCCTGTAGGATCACCCCAATTCCAAAATGTTTGAAATGCCTTTAATTGTTTATCCTTAATTATTTGTGGCACATTAGGCACCGATGTACCTAAGTTAAAACCATATTCATGTGCATAGGTTGCACCGGTTGGTAAAAACAGATACATAAAAGCAAGTGCATACTGATTAATAAATGTTGTCATTTCAGATTGCAATTTATTTGCACCAAAATTGAATAAGCCACCACCTACCCTGGCTTTTCTACCACTTATTATTTGTAATGCCATTTTACTAAAATTTTTATCTGTGTAACTATAGTAAGTTATTTTTTCATCAAAATATCCAATTTCCGGTATTGGGTCAATCCATATCTCATTATCACTACCAGGATATGCAACAATGAAAACATGGTTTGGTGTAGAGTCAAATAATTTATCCGAAGCAAACCGATAAACAAAGGGTATATATTGTTTTCCCGTTCTATTGATTGCATCCAGAACACCACCAATAAACAATGAATAATTTTTACAACATAATCCTAAGGTTTTACCAGTACTTAAAATGGCAGATGGACTTCTTAAGGTTTGTTTATCCTCACTTTCTTCATAATAAAAAGAACTAGCACGCAAAAAATTGAAAATATTTTCACAAGTTTCTTCCGGTGTATATTCAATAAAGTAATCCGCTATCTTATCGTAATCACCTGAATATTTATTATGACAGTATTTTATACCGTTAATTATATCCCTTACCGTTTGGTCTTCGCTTATCACATTGACCTTGCCAGTATATACCGGCAACTTAGATAAAATGAAAGTTCTTTCATCTTGCATTGTTACAGGTCTTTACTGATAGGTATAGGCAAACTATTTACTGTTACTGTACCTGAATAATGTACTATATTAGTTTTGTTGCCACTTAAATAATCCTGTACTACAGAAATTAAATTACCCAAACCACTTACAATGTTTACTGGTATTGTTGCACTACTGCCGGCAGGTACTACTATTGGTTGTGATATATTCACAGTACCTAAATTTTGGCCGGCACTAGACAAATTACCTGATACACTGTTAATTAAAAAATCCGAACCAGTCGGATTATTTACACTAAATAAAACTTGTACAGTAGGATTGAGAATTGAACCACCTAATGTAAAAGAAAGAAAGGTTAACTGCAGTTCTGTATATAAGCTATATATTTTAAAAGCCAAGTAACCGGCTGCAGCAATCAGTAGATACTTCAATGTCTTGTCCATTGCAATACGGGTTGGTTTGGTAATCCTAAGTTATATAATTTTGGTAACTTTCTTTTAAATTTAGGCATCGCAGATGCCGGAACACAAAAAAACCACTGATTTACAGTGGTTTAGATACATAAATAACGGTCTTTTTATTGCTTGGGTTCAGGCTTTTTTACCGTTATCAGTTCAATTTCATCAACTTTTAAAGTTAATTGTACTTTAGTTTCACCACCCTGGCCTTGCCATGTCCTAGCATCTACCAGGCCATCACATAATACCATACTACCTGCAGTTAAAAACTTTGCAATCGTTGTAGATTGCCGCCATAGACTACAATCTAACCATATTGTTTTTTCGTGCTTTCCACCTTTACTGTCTGTGTAATTGTTGTTGACACATAGTGAAAAATTTATAACACTGTTTTCGCCATGTTGACTAACAATTGCATCCTTACCGATGTTGCCTAACACTGTTGTTTTGAAGTACATAGTTTTTGATTTTTAGATGAATAATTAAAGACTTAATTTTTGTTGTTTGTTCAGAAATAGTTGTTCTTCTTTGCTACAGATATATTCAATGAATTTTTTTCTATCTGCAAAACCTTTGTTATTAGATATGGTTCGTAAATTTTTTGCCGTTGATATTGGTAGGTCAATCAATATACGAATTGTTGTTTTTTTGGTTACTGCCATGATCTGTTTTTTTAGTTATAAAATATATTCTACCGGTTGAGTCTTGCAATTGGTAAGTTATATATTTTGGTGGCTTATCTATATATACTTTTTTTTCTGTATTACAACTTACCAGGATAATGATAATAATTAGTGTTTTTTTATCCTAACTGATTTTATACCTTGCTGAATTGCAAAGCATCCGCAATATATATCCTATATATGATATATACAACGTATATACGTTAAATTTTTTGGTATTTTCCTAATTAGTTGCTATTCAATCGGTAAAAATTCTGCCTGACCGATTTGTGTAGGTGTTTTAAGTGTTCTGCTTTCTCATCTATTAATGTGTCCAAAGTAGTGTTTTGCCGTTCTACTATCAGATAAGCAAATTTTTTGTTGTACCATTCATTCAGATAATATTTTTCTACTAACTGGTTGGCATAATCAAACAGCACAGAACTCATTAAATGCTCGCCATTATCCTGGTACACAATTGCATCCTGTACAGTATTTTTTATTTGGCACTTTATATAATTAGTTGACTTACTTTTTTCACTCAATCTTTCTGCTTTTATAAATCCTCTTGTCATATCCAGTATATTCAATCTCTCGTATCTGTCGAACTTGATTTCACCTTCTTTTTTTTTTGCTATCTGAAAATGTCTATCATAACACCACTGGCTATATTGCTCTATATCTTTTATAAAATGTATGTCACAATGATTTCCCATGCTCTCACCGGTTCTTATATCTATTAAATCATCAAGGTTTTTTCTTAAGCTAAACTCAAGCCTGTACACGTTTACACCGGTTACAAAACCTGCTTTATTCCATAGTTCTGCAATCCAGGGCTTATGGCATCCTGGCCGGCGCATTTCTACAGTTTTATTGTACATGGTTATACTGGCACCACTTTGACGGCTACCCCATGTAACGCCGTTCACATTCCTGGTATCTGCATAGGTTCGCATCTTTTTACCTTTCATTACTATTTCCATGCTTGCACATTCCTTTAAAAATTCCTGTGGCGATTTCTCATAATTGATACTTTGAAAATCAATTGCACAATCAATCCTGGTATAATTTTTAAACTTTATGCCAAGTTCATCGTTCATCAATTCGATAAATCGGTGTACCCCTTCCTGGTAACAATATTTATTTTCCAGTTTTACCACACATATTTGGCTGTCTATATACGATACCCTGGGTTCTGTTTCTATTACGGCGCACCTTTCCCATTCGTCACCCTGGTCAGAAACTCCCGTACTGGTCAATACGAAGATATCCAGGCACCTTTTGAACCCCTGGGTGCCTACTTCCCGTTCTTTACATTTAAAGGTCACCGGTGCAGCCTGGAAGGCGTTAACCCCTGCCATTGCGCTGTACTGTATCCAGTCCCAAGCTAAAGACTTATTTCGGGCTAAGAACGGTAACGGCTTCGCCGAAACCGCCGCTTTGCCCGAAATACTCCCCTGATAGTTCAGGGGATATTCTTTTTCCTGGTCTTCCTGGCTTACCAGGTTCATGTTTTTTGTCTTTGCCATAACACTTTTTTTATATGTTTATATATGCCGGCACTAAAAAAGCCTATACCGGGGGACTGTACAGGCTTTAATATAATTTTGGTAACTGTTGACAAAATTGTATTTTTATGGCCTTGTACATCCTTCTTATTAAGTCCTAACTGATTTTGAAGCGTACTACTCGCCCTGGGTCTTTACCTGGGGCATTTTATTTGGATTTTTTGAACCGGTCTACTGCCAATCCGTTGCATTGGTTGAAAAAACCAGGACGGGGTTGGTACCGCCCTGGTCGCTGAACTCTCGACTTATGCACTCGGTTGTTGCAGCCGGTTATTAGGTTGCATCCCTGCAGAGCCTAATTATTTCGGGATTTCTTTTTTTTCTTCTGCTAATATTCGTTCCTCTACGGTGTCAAGTATCTTCTCTAACCGTTCTATGTCTTCCAGGCTATTTAATAAACTGTGTATTTTATTAAACTGGTTTTCTTCCGATACTGATAATAAGGTTATCAATTTTTCTGTTTCTTTTTTCAGTACTTCCCTGGCTTTGCTTACTTCCTTTACCTGGTCTTTTTTGTTAGTTGCCATATTGCTACTATTTTTTTTTGAATAAATAAAATACCAGGACAATTACCCCTATTACTGCAGCCACACTAAACTTGCCCGTTGTAGTACCTAAGAACTCTAATATTGCTGCAGTAGTGCTATTGGCACCATCTGTTAGCATCTGATTGGTTATATACTGACTATAACTACCTAGTTCCATATTGCATATTGCTTGCATCAATGGTACAATGTTATCTGCCGTAATTGTAAAACTGTCTGTGGGGGATATGCCTAACTGACCTGCCACATAATTTGCGTATTCTGTAGGGTTATTGCCATCACTGGCCGGTGCCCATCTCGCAAATATATCATTTAACGTATATAAGCCATGAATTATTTGATAATTACATAAAATTATGGCCATTGCCCTTATTCCGTTCTCTACACTGTCAAAGGTCACATCTACACCATCGTCACCAATTTGGCCTTGCCAGGGTATTAAGCCACCAGGCGCAATATTTCCAGGGTTGTTATTACGCAATCCCCTGGAACCCTGGGCAAGACTATTGGTACTAAAATCGGTCATTCTTTGCCTTTATCTAGTAATTCAAAAATTTGGGCTTTGGCCAGGACTGTAATTGTATCATTGTCCTGGACAAAATCACGCAATACTTTTACATCTGACCTGTCCAGGTTTATTGATTTACAGTTATACATATCTACCGCCCACCCATGAAATTTAAGTGCATCACCCTTTGCCTGGCTTACCAGGGCATTGCTTAACAGTTTACCGATAGTAATATCGGTATCGTTTTGGTCTTTAATTGGTTCCCCTTTTAGATCATTTAGAACCTGGTTAAAATCATACTGCATATATATGGTTTTTGGTTACGCACTTGAAGTACTAGCTAAAATGTATAGCGTTGTACCGTTAACTATTATTTTTATTTTATTCGTTATTGTATTGGTTGTACTGGCCGATAATGTATTACCGGTGCCAAGTTGTATTGCACCATTGAAAAAATTTATATCACTTGCGCCACGTTGATATATACCATACTTATTGGTAATTTTTGCGCTTATGTTGGTATTGGTAGTAATATCTTCAATTAATAAACCATAGTAATTTGTAATAGTACCACTGTATGCACTTTGGCCCGTTTGTTGGTAAGGTACGCCGGTATATAAACATGCTGCATCTGTAATGCTTGTTCCGCCGCCTACTATAATATTACCACTCCAGGCTGCTACTCTAGTCCAGGAACCACCGGTTCCATTTACATACATTCTGCTTATACTGGCTGCTACCAATGTTGCAGTAATTAATGTATTGGTACCACTGGTAGTAATTGCAAACGCATCGAGTCCGCTACTTATGGTAACCTCTGAACTGTTTGTAATATTACTACTGCCTGTTAAGCTATTAGTTAATATTGCTGCGTAGTAACTTGTATTTAATGCGTATGCCTGTGTCTGTACGATTTGCGCAACACCTGTTACATTTAAGGCATAACTTGCATTATCTGTCGCACCGTTTACGTTTACTCTTCCGGAAAAGCTAGCAGCGTTGGAACTGTTAAAAGCTAAAGCCGTAGATGCGTTATTTACAATACTTACTAATACTCCCGATTGCGCTAATAAGGTTATTGTTGTTGCCGATGCTGCTAAATAACCATTTGAACCTAATACTAAAAATTGGTCTGTGGAACCATTTATATTTATTACCCCTCTCGTAGCTGATGGACTTACTGCAAAACTATTACCACCTGCACTGATACCATTACCTGCAGTTGTATTTACTAAACCACTAAATGTACCAGTAGTTCCACTAATTGCCTGGCCAGTTATTGAACCTGCAAAAGTTGCTGCACTAGATGCTGCAAATGATAGCGCATTTACACCATTGCTTACAATAGTAGCGAATACACCTACCAACCCCTGTAATACAATTGATGTAGATGTACTATATATATACCCATTACCGGCAAAAACTAAAAATTGGTCAGTTGAACCGTTTATATTTATTACACCTCTTGTTGCACTTGCCGTAACTGCAAAACTATTACCGCCGGCACTGATACCATTACCTACAGTTGTATTTATTAATCCTGAAAATACACCACTTGTGCCTGATATTGCACCTGCACTAAATGAATTGCTACCAATATTAACCGATGTAGTTGCACCAGTATAAGGAACATAAACAGAAGTAAAAGCACTATTACCGGCTAAAGATGTTAAAGAACTATAACCCGTACCACCGTTACTTACATTTAATATACCACTTAGTGTTATTGCACCACTGGTTGCAGTAGATGGTGTAAAACCCGTAGTGCCGGCACTAAAGGTTGTAACTGCACCACCGGAAGTTATATAAGTATTTGTGTCCAGGCTAAATGTACCTGCAGCACTCATTTTAACGAATGCCAGGCTTGCATAAGTCAATCCTGATAAACTGGTAAGGTTAGTATTTAACCCCTGGTATAACGAACTAAATGCACTATTGGCTGCCAGGGTGGCCAGGCTTGTTGTACCAGTTCCACCATTGGCCACATTTAATGTACCTGAT
>JGI26470J50227_1000775_pt1 | contig 12368 bp, 6 predicted proteins | sample FreactTroBogLake_FD_50227 | JGI IMG/M metagenome (IMG submission 50227) | reverse complement strand
CCCGGAAGGCGTTCTGCTGGCGGGGGTCCATGGCTAGATGAAAAAGGTGGCCCGGCTGGTATCCGCGGCCTCGAGCATGGCGGCCACACCACCCGCCTCGATGCCGTCGACCAGCTCCTCCATCTTGACTCCCATCACGTCCATGCTCATCGTGCAGGCCACCATCCGCACTCCCGATTTCAGCGCCGCATCGAGCATTTCCTGCAGGCTGTCGATCTTCAGGCTCTTCATCCGTCCCTTCATCATCCAGGTGCCCATGCCGGCCATGTGGAGCTTGGAGAGTTTGAGGCCATGGAGGCTCGGCGCCAGCATCATGCCGAACATCCGGCCCAGAAGATCCTTCCTGACGGCGGGTTTCTTCACCTTCTTGATGACGTTGAGGCCCCAGAACGTGTAGAACATCGTGACTTTCTTGCCCGCGCTGGCGGCGCCGTTCGCGATGACCAGACTGGCCAGCGCCTTGTCCATGTCGTCGCTGAACACCACGAGCGTCGTGTTGTTCCCGCCCATCGGGGTGATCGGCGTGCCGCCCCCCTTTTCCACCACCGCCGTGATCTTTCCTCTCTCCTGGACCAACTCGACCAGGGTGTTGCCGGTCATCTTCGCCCAGCTGGCCACGTCGCTGGCGAAACCCGGGTCCGAGGCGGTCTCGCGCAGGCGTCCACCGGCAGGAAGTTTGTCCATCTCGGTCTTGAGCTTGAGGATGGGGCCGGGGCACTGAAGTCCCATGGCGTCGACCTCGAGAAGCTGGATGAACGAGGGCCGGATCGGGTCGGTCCGCTCGGGATCTGTCTGGTAGATGTGGCTGTCCTTGCCGATGAAATCCTTCGAGAAAATGTCTTCGTTCGACTGCTTCATGGTGGCGTGCTCCCAGGTCTTGTACCCGCCCGACAGGCTGGCCGCGTTGAAGCCGCTCTGCTTGAGGATCCGCTCGGCCATGTACGAGCGCAGGCCCACGCCGCAGAACGCGATGATCTTCCTGTCTTTGGGCAGGGTCCCTAGCCGGCCTCGCAGCAGCGGGAGTGGGATGTTCACCGCTCCCGGAAACGTGTGGATGCCGAACTCGTCGGGGGTTCGCACGTCGAGCAGGAACGCGTCTTTTTCGTCCTTGAGCTGGTCCCATCGAACCGGAGTCGTCCGGCCCGCCAGGATGTTCTGCGCCACGAAACCAAGCACGTTCACCGGATCTTTCGCGCTCGAATACGGCGGCGCGTAGGCGTGCTCGACCTCGGTCAGGTCGTCGATGGTCCCGCCCTTGCCGAGCATCACCGCGATCATGTCGATGCGTTTGTCGACGCCCTCGTAACCGACGCCTTGGGCCCCCAGGATCTTGCCCTCGGGACTGAACAGCAGCTTGAGGGTCATGGCCGTGGCGCCGGGGTAATATCCGGCGTGGCTGGAGGCGTGGGTGACGCAACTGTGGAAGGCGATCCCCTCTTTTTTGAGCAACTTCTCGCTGGCGCCGGTGGAACCCACGGTCAGGTCGAACACTTTCGCGACGGCGGTGGCGATGGCGCCCTTGTACTTCGATTTGTTGCCGAACACCAGGTTGTCGGCGCAGATCCGGCCCTGCTTGTTCGCCGGCCCGGCCAGGTAGGTGATCGTGGGTTTCCCGGTGATCGGGGAGGGGAACTCGATGGCGTCCCCCACCGCGTAGACCGAGGGGTCGGAAGTCTGGAGGTACTCGTTGACCTTGATTCCCTTCGTGACACCGATCTGGATGCCAGCAGCCGCCGCCAGAGCCGAATCGGGTCGCACGCCGATCGAAAGGATGACCATATCGGTCTCGAGATCCTTGCCCGAGCTCAACTTCATCGTGATCTTGTCGCCTTGGGGATGGAGCGACTGGACGCCGTCACCGAGGTAGCATTCGACGCCCTTGACCTTGAAGTGCTGGTGGACCTCGGCGGCCATTTCGTGGTCGAGCATCACCATGACCTGGGCTGCCATCTCGACGATGGTGACGAACACCCCCCGCTGGTGAAGGTTTTCCGCCATCTCGAGGCCGATGAACCCGGCGCCGATGACCACGGCCCTCCGGGGCCTCTTGGTATCGACGAAGGCCTTGATCTTGTCGGTGTCGGCCACGTTGCGCAGGGTGAAGATGCCGGGGGTGTCGATCCCGACGATCGGGGGGCGCACCGGTTCGGCGCCGGGGCTGAGGACCAGCTTGTCGTAGGTTTCGGTATAGGTGGTGCCTTGGGGAACGCGCCTGACCGTAACCGTCTTCGCCTTGGTATCGATGGCCGTCACCTCGGAATGGACCCGCACGTCGACGTTCAGCGTGTCGCGGAAGGTTTCAGGGGTCTGGACGAACAGCTTGTCGCGGTCGGTGATCGTTCCGCCCAGGTAGTAGGGCAGGCCGCAGTTGGCGTAGCTGATGTGCTCGCCTTTTTCGAACAGGATGATGGTGGCGGATTCGTCGTTGCGACGCAACCGGGCCGCCGTCGTGGCTCCCCCCGCGACGCCACCGACGATCAGATACTTGGACATGAAACTCTCCTTGTGACGATGCCAAGCAGGAACAGGGTGGGTGTTCCCAGAAGTCGAAAACCCCTTGGAACAATAACCATGTATACAATTAACATCGTTAATGAATTACGATACTAAGGGGCCTACTGAACTTCCGCAAGGCCTCTCTCGAGGACGGCCACGGGAAAGACGCGGCGCTCACACGCGATCAACAGCGATGCCAGCTGCCTTCCTTCTTCGGAAAGCGACAGGACCCGCTGGCGGTTGTCGTGGGCGCTCAATTCTCGCCGAATGTAGCCCTTGCGTTCCAGGACCTTGAGGATGCGAGACAGACTGGCGCCGTGAATTCGCAACTCGTCGGCTAGAGCGCCGGCGCTGAGCGGCCCCTTGTTCAGGCAACACAGCGCGAACGACTGGTTCAGATTCAGTCCCGTCTCCCGGCGCAAGACGGCCTCCACCTGAACCACGGCGGCCATCAGGTCTTTGACCTGACACAGGTCTTTCAAGTTCAACATCGCCCCCGCCTATTTCTTCAGGGTCCTGTAGCCCATCATGCCCAGGCCGATCTTCTCGTAGAACGGCGCGGCGACACCGGTTCGAACCTTCCCCAAGAAGTACTTCTCGAAGATGATCTTGCCCCAGTGGAACAGGAGCCCCTTCTTGGCCACCGTGACGTTCCGGGGAGGAATCTGGGGGATCGCGATGAACGCCATGCTCCCGTGGTCACCGGTGTCGGCGACGCAAAGGGCGTTCCATTCGGGCACCTTGTCCGGCTGACCTCCGTCGAGCTGAGACCGGATGTTGTGGGCGGCGGCCACCGCCATCGCCTCGATCATGATTCCCGTCTTGGGAATGCCGGTCGGGACGGGAGTCGGCTCTTTCGGTGCGATCGCGACACAGACTCCGACGCCGTAGACGTTGGGGAACGTGGGGTTCTGCTGCTTTTCGTTGATGAGGATGAACCCGCGCGGGTTCGTCAGGCCCTCGATCCCCCTCACGGCGTCGACGCCGGTGAAGGCTGGAAGGATCATCGACATCTTGAACGGCAGCTCGTGGGTCTTCTTGTCTTTGCCTTCGTCGTCGCACTCCATCACGGTCATCGTGCCGTCTTCGACCTTCTGGATTCTCGCGTTGCAGATCCACCGGACCGTCTTGTCCCGGAAGGCTCCCTCCATCAAACCCTTCGAATCACCGACCCCGCCCAAGCCCAAGTGGCCGATGTAGGGTTCGCTGGTGACGTAGGTGATGGGTACTTTGTCGCGGATCCGGCGTCGGCGCAGGTCGGTATCGGCCTGGAGCAGGTACTCGTAGGCGGGACCGAAGCAACTGGCCCCCTGGGCAGCCCCCACGACCATGGGGCCCGGGGCCTCACAGAATTTTTCCCAAGCCTGGAAGGTTTCGGCGGCGTGGTCGACGTGGCAGACCGATTTCGTGAAGCCGCCATGGGGCCCCAAACCTGGAATTTCGTCGAACGCCAACCGCGGGCCCGTGGCCAGAATCAGGTAGTCGTACGGGACCGAGGTGCCGTCCTTCAACTCGAGACGATTCTCCTTCGGGTGGACCTTCGCCACGGCCTGTTGGACGAATGTGATCTTGCGTTTCTTGAACATCGGGGCGAGGGGAACCTTGATCTGGTCGGGTTTGCGCCAGCCGAACCCGACCCACGGGTTCGAAGGGGTGAAATGGAACGTCGGGGTGTCCGAAAAAACCATCACCTCGTCTTCTTTCCGAGCTTGGTGTTTCATTTCCAGGGCCGCCGGGACGCCGCCGACGCCCGCGCCGATGATCGCGATTCGTGCCATGGTTCAGGTCTCCTTGAATCCAGGTTAACTTCAAACCGCCAATTCTGCAAGGTTAAATGTTAACAATGTTAAATGGCAGTTCTTGGAACCGGGGGCGGAGGCGGGTCACCGTCCCTGCATGAGCCGTGAGATCAACGTGACCAGCTGTTCGCGCGAGAACGGTTTGGAGAGATAGCCATCAAATCCAAACTCCTCGGTGACCAGTTCCTCAATGTGTTCTGAGTAGCCGCTCATGGCAACCGAGACAAACGAATGGCCGCGCTTCTTCAAGGATCGTGAGACTTCCTGTCCACCGACGCCCCCCGGGATCGTGAGGTCGAGCAACGCCAGCGTGACCGACCGTCCCTTCTCCCGAACCCGAGTGAACCGATCCGCCGCCTCGGCACCATTCCCAGCCGAAATCACTTCAAATCCCAGTTCAGACAAGAGTTCGCCGATGGAATCGCGAAGGACTTCCTCGTCGTCCATGATCAACGCGATCTTGCCTCGTCCATCAAACTCGGCCTTCCGCACAGCGACCGGAGCGGTGGCATGATGCGGGACGGCAGGAAGGAACAAAGAAAAGGTACAGCCCGGTTCTCCACCTTCACCCAGTTCGAGCCACCCTTGATGCTTCAAGGCGATGGACGCAGAAGTCGCCAGCCCGAGCCCGGTTCCTTTTTCCTTGGTCGTGAAGAATGGGTCGAAAATTCGATCCCGGATCGCGAGGGGAACTCCTGGTCCCCGATCCGAAACGCTGATTTTGATAAAAGGCCTTCCATCCCGTTCGACGTTCACGGCCTCGACACAGACCGTGCCATCGAGCGGCGACGCCTGACGCGCATTGATCAAGAGGTTGTCCACAATCTGCCCGATCTGCTGAGAATCACATTCGCAATGCCAGAGATCCACAGAGATCTGGAGATTCAATGGGTTCGTGGAACCGCTCATGGCAAACGTAGCCCATTCCGCGATGAGGGATTCCATGCTTTGAAGGACGCGAACCGGCGTTCCTCCTTTTGAAAACGTGAGCAGTTGCCCTGTCAGCGCTTTGGCCCTCAGGAAGACATCAGAAGCCTTTTCCAACCGTTTGGAGACCGTCCCGAAGGAGCCCTTCTTGACGTCCATTTGAGCCAGTTCGATGTTGCTCCAAAGACCGGCGAGCAGGTTGTTGAAGTCATGGGCGATCCCGCCGGCTAAGGCTCCAATCGATTCGAGCTTTTGGACTTGGTTCAGGTGTTCCGTCAGTTTTTTCCTTTCGGTGATGTCCTGAGCGACGATTTGGATTCCATCCAACCCCGAGGTCTCCTTGAACAACGGGTACCAGAACGTCTCGAGCCATCGGGTGCCCTGAGTGCCGGGCAGTGTTCGTTCAACGACCTCCCTGCGAATCGATTTTCCAAGCCAGGTTTCGACAATCAACTCGTGGAACAATGTTCCGTATTCCTCTCCAGCAAACTCGACAAGCCGTTTGTTGACCATCTGTTCCGGTGCCAGATTGAACATTTTCGCGTAGGCGGCGTTGCAGGCCACCAAGACACCCTCGGTGTTCCCGATGGCGTTCGCGGTGCCAGAATTCTCAAAGATCATCCGGTAGCGATTCTCGCTCTGTTTGAGCTCCAAGAGCGATCGAATTCGTTCCGTGATGTCACGAGCCACGGCCAAGATTCTTTTTCCACCCTCGAAGTCGATAATCTGTGAGTGAACTTCTGAAGGAATGACGGTTCCGTCTTTGGCGACGTGCGTTGTTTCAAAAAGGAAACTTCCATCGCGAATGATCGCCTCGAGTTTTTCGTGGGAGCTAGCGACCAAGTCGGGGGCTTGAAAATCGAAAACGGACATCGCTGTCAGCTCTTCATTGGTGTATTTCAATCGTCGGCAAGTCGTTTGATTCGCCCGAATGATCTTCCCGTCGAAGTCAACGACGTAGATGGCGTCTGCCGAGGAATCCCACAGAGTGTGAAAGCGCTGGTCGCTTTGCGTCAACATCGAAAGGGCAGAGTTCTTCTCTTCAATTTGAGTTCTGAGGATCTCGTGGTCTCGCCTTCGCATCAACAACTGGTAAAACAGGAATCCAACCAAGGCCGTTTCGAGAAGAACGAAGACAGCAAAGCCGAGGATCTCTTTCTGGTAGGTCAACCAGGGGTCGGGCGGCTGATTGAGAACGATCGATCCCGCAGGCAGGTTCTCGGCCTTCAACCCCCACCGGCTCAACTCCTTCCAATCGAAGTAGTTCCGATTCTGGCTGAGGAAGGGAGCGATCGAGTCGGGGTCTTTACCGTGGAGGACCCGGATCGATAGGTCTGAGGCGGTACTGCTGAGGTCTTCGAAGCTGAGCAGATTGCCTCCGACGATTCCGTGTCCCAAGTACGTCGATGAGACTCCGTAGATGGGGGCCCTCGTTTTCGAAGCGATCAAGTCAAGGGCGTCTCGCGGGTTGAAGGTCTTTCCGGCGCCATCGGAGTACATCGAGACGTAGAGGACGGCGCTGTGGGAAGGCATGGACCCCACGACTTGTTCAATGTCTTGGATGGTCCTTCCCACCAGGAATCGGATCTGGAAACCGAAGTTTTTTGCCGAGGCCGCGTCTCGAGCAATTTTCTCATAGAACTGATCCTGCCGGCTGTTCCCCAAGATCACAACGACTTGGTCAACGTCGGGCTGGATCTGGTGAATGTTGAGGAGATTTGCCAGAACATCCACCGACTTAAAAGTGCCCGTGGTTTTTGGTCTCAGCGTTGCGAGGTCAATCTTCCCGTTGGTGATCCCACAAAAGACCATCGGGACCCCGGAGAACAGGGTGTTTCCATCGTTGGCCAGGAAGTCCCACGAGGTGTCATCCGTAACAATGACCAAATCAAGTCCCATTTTGGTGAACTTCTCATCCAAAGTCTGGACCTTCAGTGTCTTGAGCCTAGGGGTGGCGAAACGAACTAACTCCAAGTACTCGCTATAGAGCGTCACCTGGATGCCTTTTTCGCCGGTCAGACGCCGTTGAAACTCTGCGTCCATGACCATGTTCGCCGGCTGAAACTGGTTGTCGGCGTGGATGAGAAGCACCTTCTTGGCTGTCGTGGAGGGCTGGGCGTCGGACGGCTGAGTGGACAGGAGGAGGCAAGCCACCAACCAAAGACACTTCACCCAGGTCCAGTCCCGAGGGAAGGGTTTGAGAACCCTTGAGTTGCTCATGGGGTGAATTGTCGCATAAGTCGGGAAGAATTGCCTCGGAAGTCGACCCAAAGTTCCCGGTTCGACCCCGAAGGTCTCGGGATGGGCCACGCCGGCGTCTGCGTGGGTAAGCTCTGTGTTGTCGACCGGCGTTTTTGATGCGAACTTGTCCAGATGCAGTGGAACCTCTCCTACAGTTACTTGGACCTCCCCGAACCGTTGTACCGTCGGCAGGAACCGGTCCCCGTGACCCGGCCGCGATTGGTGGTCTTCAATCAAGATCTCTGCGGGGACCTCGGTCTCGGGGAATGGTCGGACCAAGACACGGCCCTCCTCGCCGGAAACGTTTCCGTGCCGGGAGGACAGCCTTTTTCGCAGGCCTACGCGGGGCATCAGTACGCCCATTTCACGATGCTAGGGGACGGACGGGCGGTCATGCTGGGGGAGCACCGGACCCAGGACGGTCGGCTGGTGGACCTCCAACTCAAGGGTTCGGGCCGAACCCCGTACTCTCGGTCCGGGGACGGCCGCGCCGCCCTGGGGCCTATGCTTCGGGAGTACTTGATCGGTGAGGCCATGCATGCCCTGGGCATCCCGTCGACCAGGGCCCTCGCCGTCGTCGAATCCGGTGACCTCGTCTTGAGGGAGACCCCGCTGGCCGGCGCCGTCCTCACCCGGGTCGGGGCGAGCCACCTTCGGGTCGGAACCTTCGAGTTTGCGGCGGCAACGGGAGAGATCGAACTCCTTCGTTCCCTGGTCGATTACGCCATCGACCGCCATTTTCCGGAAGTGGCACGGGCGGCCAACCCGGCCGCGGCCTTCCTCGACGCGGTGATCGGCGCCCAGGCGAGGCTGATTGCCCAGTGGATGTCGGTCGGTTTCGTCCACGGCGTGATGAACACCGACAACATGGCCATTGCGGGACAAACCATCGACTACGGCCCCTGCGCCTTCCTCGACACCTACCGGCCTGGCCAGGTGTACAGCTCCATCGACCTGCGTGGTCGCTACGCCTACGGCAACCAGCCCGGCATCGCCCAATGGAACCTTGCCCGGTTTGCCGAAGCCCTCTTGCCCTTGATCGACCCCCTACCCGAGCGGGCCGTCACCGTGGCCCAGGACTTGGTCGGCGCGTTCGCCGCCCGGTATCAGCAGCACTACAACGCCCGGATGGCCCGGAAACTCGGAATTCCAGGCGGCCCCGAGGCCGAGGCCTTGATCGTCGGGCTCCTGGGATGGATGGAGGAATCGGAAGCGGACTACGCTGCCACCTTCCGGACCCTCACCGACACGGGTTCCGTTCCCGGAATTCCTGAAGCGTGGTTGGAGGAGTGGCGGTCCGTGGCCTCCCGGGGAGGATGGGAAAACGCCGGGGAAATGGCGGCTTCCAATCCCGTCTACCACCCGCGGAACCACCAGGTCGAGCGCGCCCTCGCCGCGGCCGTCGCCGGGGATGAGCGTCCGTTCCACAGGTTGCTGGAAGCCTTGCGCTCGCCCTTTGTGGCGAGGGTCGGGTTCGAGGAATACGCGTTCCCGCCCGGGCCCGGAGAGAGGGAACCGTACGTGACCTTTTGCGGAACCTGACCTTCGGCGATCGCCGAAGAAGAAAAGAAAGATAATCAGTCAGGAATGGTTTAAAATGAAGCCTTGGCCCGGTTCCGGGCCGGAGGTTCAAGAGTGGCAGATCTGAATTCGTTATCGGCTTACGGAAACGCAAGGTCCACGGTGACCGGGCGCCCGCTCAGTCCTGAGGAACTGAAGCAACTTCATGGTTTCTGGCAGGCGTCGTGCTACCTCGCCGCGGGCATGATTTACCTGCGGGACAACCCTCTGCTTCAGGCACCGCTCCAGGACGACCACGTGAAGGCCCGCCTGTTGGGACACTGGGGCTCGAGTCCGGGGCAGGCCTTCATCTGGACCCACCTCAACCGGATCATCCGCAAGAACGACCTGAACATGATTTACCTTTCCGGTCCGGGCCATGGAGCCCCGGGGGTCTTGGGACCCCTCTATCTGGAAGGCACCTATTCCGAAATCTACGGCGGGATCGGCGAAGACCAGGAGGGAATGGTCAAGTTCTTCCGTCAGTTCTCGTTTCCCGGAGGAATCGGAAGCCACTGCACCCCGGAGACCCCCGGGTCCATCCACGAGGGCGGCGAGCTCGGCTACAGCCTTTCCCACGGCTTCGGTGCGGTGTTCGACAACCCGGATCTGATCGCGGCGGTGGTGGTCGGCGACGGGGAGGCCGAGACGGGACCCTTGGCCACGGCGTGGCACTCCAACAAATTCCTCAACCCGGCCCGGGACGGCGCCGTGCTGCCCATCCTCCACCTCAACGGGTACAAGATCAACAACCCCACCATCTTGGCCCGGTTGGCCCACGAAGACCTGGTCCATCTGTTCCGCGGGTACGGCTATACCCCCTATTTTGTCGAGGGCAGCGACCCTGAATCGATGCACCAGGCCATGGCGGCCACCCTCGACAAGTGCGTCAAAGACCTCAGGAAGCTTCGGGCGGAGGCCCGAGCCGGAGCCACGACCCTGCCCCGGTACCCCATGATCGTGTTGCGGACTCCCAAGGGCTGGACCGGCCCCAAGGAGGTCGACGGGCACAAGGTGGAAGGGTCTTGGAGGGCGCACCAGGTTCCCCTGGCGGGAATCCACGGCAATGCCCAACACTTGAAGCTCCTCGAGGAATGGCTGCGGGGCTACCATCCCGAGCAGACGTTCGACGCGAAGGGGAAGCTGCTTCCCGAGTACCGGGCCGTGGCACCCCAGGGGAATCGCCGTCTAGGGGCCAACCCCCACGCCAACGGCGGCCTTCTTCGGCGCGACCTGCACCTTCCGGATTTCCGAACCTACGGCGTGGTCTTCGAAAAACCGGGCACCATCGAGGCCGAGAACACCAAGCCGCTGGGGGTCTTCCTCCGGGATGTGATGAAGCTCAACCCCGACAATTTCCGCGTGTTCGGACCCGACGAGACGACCTCGAACAAGCTTCAGGCCGTTTATGAAGTCAGCAAGAAGTTCTGGATCGCCGAACGGTTCCCCGAGGATGCGGAGGGGGGCGAACTCTCGGCCGACGGAAGGGTCATGGAGATGCTGAGCGAGCACACCCTGGAGGGGTGGCTGGAGGGTTACCTTCTGACCGGTCGCCACGGGTTCCTTTCCACCTACGAGTCCTTCGTCCACGTCATCGATTCCATGTTCAACCAACACGCCAAATGGCTGGAGATCTGCAACCACATCGCCTGGCGGGCCGATGTCGCCTCGCTCAACTGGCTGATCACCTCGACGGTTTGGAGGCAGGACCACAATGGATTCACCCACCAGGACCCGGGGTTCCTCGATCTGGCGCTGAACAAGAGCCCCGAAGTGGTCAGGATCTACCTGCCCCCGGACGTGAATTCCCTGCTCTCCGTCGCCGACCACTGCCTGCGAAGCAAGAACTATGTCAACATCGTGGTCTCCGACAAACAGCTCCATCACCAGTTTCTTTCGATGGACCAGGCGATCGTCCATTGCACCAAGGGTTTGGGCATCTGGGACTGGGCGAGCAACGACCAGGGCTTCGAGCCCGACGTCGTCCTCGCGACCGCCGGCGACGTGCCCACCGTCGAGGCGCTGGCGGCCAACCTCCTGCTCAGGGAGGAATTCCCCGATCTGAAGATCCGGTTCGTGAACGTCGTGGACCTGTTCAAACTCCAACCGAATACTGAACACCCCCACGGCCTCAGCGACAGGGAATTCGACAGCCTGTTCACGACCGACAAGCCCGTCATCTTCAACTTCCACGCCTACCCTTGGATGATCCACAGGATGACCTACCGCCGAACCAACCACGCGAACATCCACGTCCGGGGCTACAAGGAAAAGGGGAGTATCAACACCCCGTTGGAACTGGCCATCCTGAACCAGATCGACCGCTTCAGCATCGCGATGGACGTGATCGACCGCGTGCCGAAGCTCCGAATCAGCGGCGGCCATTCCCGCGAGAAATTGAGGAACGAACAGATTTCGTGCCTCAACTACGCCCGGGAGTTCGGCGTGGATCGTCCCGACACCCAGGACTGGAAATGGCCCTGGTGAAGAAAATCTCCGCTTCGTGACTTGACGGCTGGATGGGGTGGGTTTATATGGTTACATATGGTATTAACCATTGAGAACCCAACCCCATGAAGGCCGGCGATGCGGTCATCAAAAAGAACGTTCTCGAATCGATGCAGACCCAGGTTGAGTCGTTCATCTCGGCCCGGATCGGAACGGGGGAGTGGGGGCTCGGGGCGAAGATCCCCTCGGAGCGCGAACTGTCGGAGAAGCTCGAGGTGAGTCGAACCACGGTCCGCAACGCCATCCTGGCCCTAGCCGCTCACGGGTTGTTCGAGAGGAGGATCGGCCAGGGAACGTTCGTCCGTCGCCTCCCGGCGGCCCACCGCCCCGACCGAAGGCCAACCCGGGGGAACCTGGGGTACGTCATCTGCAAGGAGCGGGCTCTGCGAAAGCCCCTCTCCATGGAAGCGTTTTATTTCGACGTGTTTTCCGGGATCGAAGAGGAAACCGTCAAGTCCGGGCGCCACCTCCTGTTCACCTACCTCGACGACCAGAACCCCGAGGAGATCGCCGCCTTCGAGTTCTTCAAGGACAAGGTGGACGGCATCATCTTCGAGGAGGTTCGCAACCCCTCGCTCCTGGCCAGGGTGGTCGCCTGGGGCGTCCCCGCGGTCCTGATCGCTCCGACCACCCTCGAACCCAAGCTCGATCTGATCACCATGGACCTGGCCCTCGGGGTGGGGAAGGCCGTCGACCACCTCCGGGCCCTGGGCCACCGGACCATCGGCATCATCAACGGACCCCAGCGGTTCGAGTCGGCACGGGTGCGGNTTTCGGGGTGGAAGGACGCCCTCCGGGCCGCCGGGGTCGAACCCGAGAGCCGGCTGGTCGACGGAG
>JGI26470J50227_1000773_pt1 | contig 12379 bp, 13 predicted proteins | sample FreactTroBogLake_FD_50227 | JGI IMG/M metagenome (IMG submission 50227) | reverse complement strand
GTCTAGGTTTTGGTCTAGGTTTAGGTCTAGGTCTGTGTCTAGGTCTGGGTCCATGTCTGGGTCTGGATCTAGGTTTTGGTTTTGGTCTGGGTGTAGGTCTAGGTCTTTGTCTAGGTCTGAGTCTAGGTCTTGGTTTTGGTCTATGTCTGGGTTTTGGCCTAAGCCTAGGTCTTGGTCTAGGCCTAGATATATTTAAAAATAAAAGGAAAACAAATGAGCTTTACTGTTTTTGATTTTGAATTGCCGACAAAACAAAAATGATTCATCTAAAATCAAATGAATGGTCTGTGTCTAGGTCTGGGTTTGGGTCTTGTTATAGGTCTTGGTTTTGGTCTAGGTCTGGGTTTTGGTTTTGGTCTTGGTCTAGGTCTAGTTCTAGGTTTAGGTCTGGGTCTATGTCTTGGTTTGGGTCTAAGTCTAGGTCTTGGTCTAGGTCTAGGTCTAGGTTTAGGTCTGGGTCTATGTCTTGGTCTTGGTCTAGTTCTGGGTTTTGGTCTAGGTCTTGATATATTTAAAAATAAAAGGAAAACAAATGAGTTTTTTTACTAGCAGAAGTGGGATGGAAATAACGGGTGATCCAGTCAATGCATTCGCTCCTGAATTTGAAATTATACCCGACGGGACAATGGCGATTGCTGAAATAAAAACAATTAATATTGTTGAAAAAGATAATCCTAAATTTGGATTTCAAAAATTTATTGAATTTACATGGAAGATTATTGATGGCGATTATGCACGGCGTGAAGTGACACAAAAAATAAAAGTGTTTACGGGCAAGCCTGAGCAAATAGACAGGGCGCTTAACATGCTTAAGCTTCTCATGAATATTTGTAACTACCGATTTTCACACGATGGTGAACCGACGGTTCATGATTTTAATGGAATGATAGGTAAGCGATTGGGTATTAAAATTAAAGAATGGTCGTTGCCAAAAGAAGATGGAACAGGATTTATGGAGGGTAATTTTGTTTCCGAAGTACATGCTATTCAAGGGTTTCAATCTGAAGTAGGTGTAAGAAAAACACGCGTTGAAACCGCATTTAGTCGCAATGCTGAGCGTAACGATCAGCTGGAAAATGACATCCCTTTTTAATAAAAAACATGAATAATTTATCTAGCAATGATAATGATGCTTATTTCGGCGATGGTTCCGGCAACGGTGGAAATTCCGGTTGCGGTGCCGGTGGCAATTCAGGTTGCGGTGCCGGTTATGGCAACGGTTCCGGTTACGGTGACGGTTCCGGCAACGGTTGCGGAGACGGGGGATGTGATGGTTCCGGCAACGGCTCCGGGGATAGTTTTGGCTTTGGTTTTTGTTCCGGTAACGGCAACGGTTACGGTGCCGGTAACGGTGATGGTTTTGGCTACAGCTCAGGTAAAGGTGAAAGTTAATAACAAAGGAAATAAAAATGAACGATTCATTAAAAAACGGAAGCCTGACGTATTTGATAAATAACTCAATTAATCAATCACAGTCTCGAGAGCTTCGAGATTATATTGGTGCCAGTTCAATTGGCAACCCATGTCACAGGGCAATCTGGTACAAATATCACGGGTATGAAAATTCTTATTACTCACCAAAGCAATTAAGGAACTTTTCAATAGGCCACAAACTTGAAAGCTTGATATTGGATTTATTGGAAGGAGCTGGATTAAAACTTTCTCGAACATGGTTTGATTTAAAAGATGAAGAATTGCCTATTTTTCAAGGTCATATTGATGCTATGTGGTTGTTTGAGGACAACACACCTAGGGCTATTATTGAAATAAAAACGGCGAGAGATTCAAGTTTTAACATATTTGTTAATAAAGGGCTTGAAACATGGTCGCCCACTTATTACGCGCAAATACAAGCATATATGGGCATGTCAGGAGTTTATAGTTCCTATTTAGTTGCCTTGAACAAAGACACGAGCGACTTACACGATGAACACGTTTTGTTTGATAAAGACTTTTACGAAAAATTAAAATTGAAAGCAAAATTGATAGCACAATCGGGTTGTGCGCCGCCAAAAATAAACAACAGTCCTCTTTTTTATATCTGTAGAAATTGTTCTTTTAAAGGTGAATGTCACAAATGACGCAAAATGGATATTATTAAAATGAATATGCGTAATATAATTCTGTTAGCCCAAAAAAAAGATTAGCTACTTCTCGTCGCTAAAGTTTAATATTTACTTTTATCATTCTGTCAATTAAGATTGCATTCTTTTTGACAGGAGTCTTTTATGAGCGTTTTAGTTATTATGAGAAATAATGAAATATTTACAAATTCACAAGCAATTGCAGAAGGAGTAAATCATAGTCACAGCACTGTATTAAAATTAATCAGGAATTCAATGGATTTAGAGCAACTTCGAGATTTAAAATCTGAAACATTGAAAACAAAAGGTAGGGATGGAGAAATATTTTATTTAACAGAAGAGCAGGCGACTTTAATAATTACTCTTATGAAGAATTCTCCTATAGTTAGACAGTTTAAAAGCAAGCTAGTGAAAGAATTTTTTAAACAAAGGCGTTTGCTTCAAAATTTAATTAATCAGCGCGCAAACGCTGAATGGATAGAAAAAAGAAAAGAAACGAAAATTATTCGGAAAGAATGCACTGATGTCATTCAGAAATTTGTTGCATACGCTAAATCACAAGGGAGCCAATCAGCCTCAAAGTATTATATGACTTTAAGCAGGCTTGAATTAACTGGTTTGTTTTTGATGGAGCAGAAATATCCAAATGCTAGAGATGTGATGTCAATGCGTCAATTGAATTTAATTGAAATGGCCGATGAAGCTATTGCAATAGCTTTAGAAGAAGCCATGAATGAAGGTGTCCATTATAAAGAATGTTTTATTAGGGCAAAAGAAAAAATTCAATTATTGGCTAAAATATTTCCTCCGTCACCTTTGCCGTTGTTGCTTGGTAATGGTTAACCTTTTAAAGGTGAATGTCACAAATGACGCAAAAGTAAGAGTATAGCAAATGCCTGTGACGTTAAGACCATACCAAGAAGATGCCATTAAAGAAACATTTACTGCATTAAAAGAGTCTGACGAACCTGTTTTAATGGAATCAAGTGTTGGATCAGGCAAAAGTATCATGATCGGATCCATTGTTAAACGATTTGAAGACCAAGACAAAAGAGTTCTATGTCTAGTCAATAGCTCAGAGCTCGTTAGAAATAACTCTCAAGCATTTAAAGATTTAGGAGGTTCACCGTCAATATTCTGTGCCTCTTTAGATTTAAAAGAATACACAAACAATATTATATTTGCCACTCCTCAATCAGTAATAAGCGCTATTAAAAATAACCACCCTATCAGCCAAATTATTTTTAATATAATAGTTGTCGATGAAGCTCATGGAATTAATTATACCGCAGAAAGTAGTATCTTTATGAGGATTCTGCGACATTACAAGCAAGCATACCCGCCCATGAGGCTACTTGGACTTACAGGTACAGCATTCAGAGGGTCAACTTCAATCGTTGGGGAGAATGCACTATTCAAGACTCAAGTCGGCAACATTTCAACTCAATATCTAATCAAACATGGTTTTTTAGTTAAACCAAATTTTGGTGGTATCGAAACAGAGTCATATGATTTTAGTAAATGCAAAATAAAAAATACAGGGGAATTTAATGGTCGCGATTTACAAGTCGAAGTTAATTCTAAAAAACGTCTTACATGGGAAATACTACAGAGTTTGCAGATTATTATGCAAAGTAGAAATATATGCATGGTATTTTGTAGCACACGCCCTCATTGTTTTGAGGCTTTAGAAGCACTTCCAAAAAATGAAGCTCGTGTTATCTTAGGTGACACTTCGGATGACGAACGCAATGAATCATTGACTTTAGCTAGACAAAAAAAGATAAAGTACTTAATTAGCATCAATTGCCTGATGACCGGAGTTAACATCACGGCACTCGATTGTATTGCATGGCTCAGGCCAACCAGCAGTTTATTGCTTTATATTCAAGGTATTGGAAGAGGATTAAGATTGCATGAAGGAAAAACTGATTGCCTTGTGCTCGATTTTGCCGGGAATTTAGAACGTCATGGAGACATAGATAACCCCATTATCAACGAAGCATTACAACCCACCGAAGAAACAGAAAAAGATTACGTTATTTTATGCCATGATTGCAAAACCATGAACACAGAGCACGCAAGAAGATGCATCGGTGTCATCAACGATAAGCGATGTGAGCATTATTTTGAGTTTAAAAACTGTCCTATTTGCGATATTAAAAACGATTCTACCGCTCGATATTGTCGTAATTGCCAACATGAATTAATTGATCCCAATTCCAAGCTTAAGAAATTATACAGACAATTTACAACGGGCGTTATAACCGCGACTTATAATCTGCATGGTCAATCGGTAGTTGTGAATTACGCAACTGATCATGGCGTATTTACCGAAAGCTATTCCGTTCATTCTGACAGAGCAAGGAATATTTTTTACGCAAAATTTGTACGCTTTCACATTGAAAAGCCTAGTCAGTATTACATGGGATTAAAATATCCCAATACGATTAAAAAATTACTGGAGGATAAAAGCCTTAAAACGCCATCGCAGTTGGTTTGTGAGGCAGATGTTATAAAGCGTAAAATTTTTTTATGATGAGCTCTGCTTCTTCATACCCATGTGACACATGAGCTGCATATCCCTCATCAATCATGTCTGAAATAAACTTTAATTGCTCTGCGCTTAACTTTCCCTTTTCGGCCTTCAATTCCAGCCATAGACCCTTGAATTTTTCATTTCCGGCAGGAAAGAATAGGTCAGATACTCCTTTTCTAACACCCATTTTAAACTGTATGGAACGCCATTGCGGAGTGGCCTTCTGTTCTTGCATGTTTGCTTGAAATTTGATGGTGGGATGGACTTGCCTTAGCCAATTTACGATGTTGTATTGAATGATTCGTTCTGGATGATTCAAGGGTATTCACCATGGATGATTCTATGGGATATATCGTCAAGTCTTTTCTCTCCAACTTCTTCAGCCCACTTGCTTGCTTTAAGTTCATCCGCTGCTTTTTGGTAATCTTTAGTTAAAAAGGCATTGAGCATGTTGCGAAATTGGGATAGGTTTGGCATTCCCATATTAAAATGAAGCTCAACAAGAACGCCTTGTCGCACAATGTCTTGAATTGTAAACCACGTGTAGATGGACAGTTCTTTGATGGATTTTTCGAGGTCATTGTTAAGTAGATAAAAAGCCTCATCAATGGAGATTCCGCCCCCTTTTTTCTTGTCAATTAAACGCCCTATACCTATTGTCCAATAGCCTAAAGAGTCTTGATAGGCATAGGACTTAAAGCCTTCGTGCAAAACGATTTGGTTTTTTAGATTTTTGTCGTTTAGGATTTCGTCCATTATGATTATCTTCTTCGTCTGGCTATTATTTTACCATATGCGCTGAGGGTGCCAGCCAGAAAATTGCAGCTAGTCGTTAAATAAACCGTAGTGGTTGATGATACATTAATAATACAGGGCGATAATGATAGTTTAGGTATTGCTGTCGTTAAATTAAAAACACCTCCGGTCGATGGTGATACGACCAAAGCGGAGGAAGAGCTTAGGCTTTCTGTTGCCGGAATGGAGCTCGTTGTTGTTGTTATTCCCCCCGCCAAACTATTGGGATTAGCAAGCGCATTTGCATTGAAACTGATATTCCCCCAGACATCCCAGTCGCCTGCTGTTAGAGAAATTGATGTAACATTTGCGGGTGTATTGTTTGTTAAGCTAACAGCCGAACCAGACACAATGACAGAAGAAATTACTTCGCCGACATAGCTTGCTGAGGCATTTGATCCAGAAGTTACACCCGTTATACCTTGCGTATCGGGCGTAAATTTTATCTGGCCAAAAGTAGAATATAGCGCAGTAATCGATAGTGTTGTATTGATTTTGTTTGCTGTTTGGTCAGATGTTATGTTTTGATATCCTAATAATCCCGTACCATCAATCATAAATCCCGAAGTAGCGGCACAAACTAATATGGTATTGCTTATTTTTAAATATCCAGAGGCTCCAATCGTAAAACATGACGCATTTACAGCGGAACAATCAATGTATGAAAAACTTACCAAAGCTTGTCCGCCAGTAATTGAATAAAAATCGGCGCATTCACAATATTCAAAAACGACATTACCACCTGAGATTGTAGATACGTAAGATGTGTTGGTTGCCAAAGGATTTAAGCGGCAATAAAATAAGGAAACCTTGCCATTTGTGACGTTTAGTGATTTTGATGTGTTTGCTACAGAGCCAAAAATAAAACAATAATCAAGAAAAGCATTAGCACCAGCCCCAGTACTTTCAAAAATAGAAACACCAGAAGAACCGCCAAAAAAACCACATTCATAAGCATTAAAATTTGAAGATGTAGCACCTTGCAATGAAATCGTAGGGCTTGTTGTGTTTGAAGTAAAAATTAAGTTTTTTAATTGGGTTGTGCCAGTCCCTGAATAAACGGCATTTCCAACAATCTTAACGTCTCCATAAATGGCACATGCTAAATTCACCCATGGTTGCAACGTTAAATTTTCAGTATAAGTGCCCGATAATATCCAAACTGCCGCAGGAGAACTACTTGAAGCTCCGTCAGAAACGGCCTGATTAATTGCTGATTGAATCGTTGTAAATCCGCCCTCGCTAGCAACCGATGAAACAACATATTTAGCTGGACCACCTGATGTGATTAAGCCAGTTCCACCAAAAAATGATGGAATTGGCGTGGTTGCAGTATTCAGATTATTATTAATCGCCATTATTAATCCTTTATTAAGCCGTAATAAATCCTGAAGAAACAGGACCCGTCATTGCCCAAGTGGTATTTGCTACAATACAAATGACTTGTATAGCATCGTAGTTATTAGCAGATGAGACGGAACCACCTGATGTGGTTGCTGTTTGGCCTACATGAATGGTTTGACCTGCGTTAGCTGCTAATGTCCATCCACCTGCGCCCAATCCCTGAACGGCGACTACAGAGCCTAGTGAGGCGATTGCTGGCAATGTAATTGTTGTCAAGGCAGCATTTTGATTGATATAACCTGTATCTACAACGGCGGCTTGTGTCGTACCTGCAACGCCCACGTAGGGCAATACTCCAGTTGCGCCTGTGGTTGCAATTGATATTGAACCTGGGCCATTAGTAACTGTAATCCCAGAACCCGCAGTAATTGCAGCTGCTACATAATTTGTACCATTCCCAACAGGTAATTGACCATTGGTAGGAACTGTATTAATTCCTAGGCCCCCTTGAGTGACCGGAAGTGGTGTAGTCCCTAAGTTTAGCGCATTATTAATAGCCATTATTTTTGTCCTTTAAATGATATTTAAATTGCCTTGAGGCGCACCCAAGCACGTCCAGGTAAGATTATCTTGCATACAAACAAGTACAATTGAATCGTTTGCATTCGTAGCGCTTACGCTTCCTGATGAACCCACCGTTGATGCAATTGAACCAACAATTACTTTTTGCCCTGCGTTTTGCGCAATCGTCCATAAACCACCGCCAAAGCCAACAATATTGATTTCATCACCAAAAGAACTGGTTGTGGGCAATAATAAATTAATGTTTGAGCCTGTGTTAATCTGATATCCATTGTTTGGCGCCATTGATGTATTAGTGGTAACTTGATTCCAGCTGAATGGTGATGCAGATGCGCTAATAGAAATTGTAGAGCCTGCTTGCTCGATGGTAACGCCTGCTCCAGCAACCAATTCAATAGATTTAGTCCAAGAAGTACCAGTCGTTGTGCAAACCCAAAGAATGTGATTAATGGTATCCCAGCAAAGTTGATACGTTTTGCCAGTAAGTACGCCATTAGGATTTCCAGCATTGTATAAAATAATGTTTGATTGGAATAAATCATAAACCTGTTGCAACGTTTCTTGGTTTGATGTTCCCGGCAAAGAGGGGCTTACATAGCCTTGAACCGCACAAATAATGTCTGTTAATTCGGCTGTTGATACAGCAGGTAAATCCGTATAACGTTCATTGGCCATGTAATTATTCCTAGGGGTATGAGACTTGATAGAAAGATACGCCAATTACACAAGTCGCATTGTTAGTTATAAAGTCAATAACATCGCCCGCATAAACGGTTCTTTTGTATTCAACAGCACCCGATATTAAATCGGAATTTGATGCTGCAAAAGTACCGCCCGCAGGTATTGCAGCGGTTGCATTTCGAGCACACCAAACCCAACCCGATGGCTGTAATCGCACATACATAATCCATACCGCATGAGTAGATGGTACTGTTATTGTTGAATGCGTGCCTGTTGCGAGCGTTGCTGAGTATTTATTTGTAGAAAACTGAGGAGAGTAGGTATTTAATCCTGACAGGTCGCGCGAAAATAAAAGGTTCGTAGACATCGTTTGTCCTTAAAGTTTTATGTAAATATTAGTATACGTTCCTGGCTGCGTGACGTTAGACAAGCCGCCGTTTGGATTGTTGTTATTTATTGACAATGACAATGAGCTAACGGGGTATCCCGCTAAATTCGAAGAGCCCGCACCCACATTTGTTCCTGTTACTGAAAAGTTTGCGTTTGTAGTACCTGTATGCGAATGCGGTCCAACTTGATTGCTCAGTTGACTATGTCCGTACTCACCTTCATTTGAACCTGAGCTTGATGTATATGCCGTATTTATTCCGGTTCCAGAATCCGTATAAGCTATTAAATTTCCATTAATGGCATCATTAAAAGTGTTTGCAATACCAAAATTAGTGGGCGATCCAACAGCTGCATAATAAATAGTATTTGCTAGAATTCCGGTGGGAAGTGCGCCTGTGGTTTGAAAGGTCAACGGCATTCCGGTGTACATGTTCATTTTGTTTGATGCAGATAAAATCAAAGAAAAAGTATAAACCGTTGACGTTCCACCACCCGTCGCAAAAGGTATGTAATATCCTGCTTGAGCATTACCCAGTGTTGTCGATAAAAAGAAAGAGTTAGAAGATACCGGAACTAAATAATAATTCGTAACCGCCGAAATACTTGATGGAAGTGTACCGCTTAATTGCACAATCTCGCCAAATATCAAAGGAAAAGAAGTTGCGCAGGTTATTAATAAAGAACCGTTGCTGTTGGAATATGACACCAAAGATGATAATTGATTTGCAGTAAATGAAGAAGTATATAGTGACAACAATGCGGACAAAGGTACTGTACCCAGCATCACTTGTCCCATGGTTTGCGTCAATGCAATTGATTTACTTGCTTCCCAATCAAGATAAGCAGATGTGCCGTATGTAGATGGGTCTCCAAGGCTATCATAAATGGAAATAAGTGGGTTCCCATTAGATGCTAAAGAATTAAAGCTAGTCCACAACAAATAAAACAAAGGCCATGCATCAATGTTTGGTCTTAAAGTGGCGTTTGACGAGCCATTTCCAACGGTTCCCCCGTTCATAGGCAGCCAACCGTAAGGATACAAATTATTAAGGCTTATCCTGATATCGCCTGTTCTTGGCTTTAAAATAACCGCATCAATTTGGTCATATGATGCAAATGAATTTGTAGGGACTTCTTGCACGGGGTTTAAATAAAGCGATGGCAACGTAAATTCAACATCAAAAGTAGCTTGACTAAGTGGCAAGCCAATTTGCAAATACCAAGCATCATCACCCGTGGTTGATGGCAATACATTCAAATTATCAGGGAATATATCGCTGGCACTGTATTTTTCCCATGTTTGACTTAATGTTGCTGTATAAAATGGAACTGGCTGAATGGATGTGTTTCCCGTTCCCTGGAATTGATACAGTGAAAAAGTTATGTGCGAATTGCTCGAGCTTTTTGCTTGAATACTGACAGAAAAAGGCTGACCTGCCAACGTATCAAGATGTAAAGATATCGGAAATTGATAGCATTTTAAGGTAACCCCTGACTCATTGGTGGTGCATGTATGCTGCAAATAATATTCAGGCATTACATCACCCGTCAATGCAGGGCTTGTGCTTGATGGAAACGCTATAAATTGGACGTCTTCCGTGCCGCCTTGCGCGTTTTTAATGTAATTAATGTCAGGCATACTAAAGCCATCGTTTTGCGATGGAGCAATGGTTGCGTAATAGTAATGTGGGGGATTTGGCGTGTCGTTATAAGACAATCCAAAGTCTCCGGTTTGCACATAGCTAACCCCTGATGTTTGGTTTGGGGATAATAAATTAAGTTTAACACCGCCAATATTTCGCCAAAATCGATTGTTTATGATGTAATTTTCGAGTGTGTAAATATCGTTTAAAGGCGTTGGATTGACTTGTGAGCTTAAAAAAGGGAAATACGCTCTTGTAAACTGCAATTGCCCTTGTGAATTATATACCGTGATGTAGTAAGGTTGAAAAACTTCTTCATTATAGCTATCTACCAGCCAAGGATAAAAGAATGGGATAACATCGTTTCCCATGGCATCTTGAATGGTTCCGGCGGCACTTAGAGTCAAAGGATTTGGAAGGGCTATCCATTCGTAATTTCCTGGCGTTCCTGATTGATAATACCAGTTTTTAAGGGTTGTTCTACTGTCGTCTTGATAGCAGGTTACAACGCCTGCAATTAATGGCAATCCATCCTTGCCTACCAATGCGTCTTGTAACGTGGGGCTTGCTATTAACAGCTCTGGCAATATTGGCATGGATAATCCATCATGACTCATGTATATCAGTATAATACGCCAAATATGTTAATATTCAAGGGTTCACCTTATTTGCAAGGACATAGATATGGTTATGAGAGGAAGCAATTTTAAGCAGGTAGAAATCGATTTGGTGGGCTCTTCGGTTTTTGGAAGATACCCAAAGATATCAATATCAAAATCGATCAATATTTTCCAAAGCGATACTTTTATGGTTCCCTACGCAGGCTATCAAATTGCCGTTAGTTCCACGGTATTTAATAATGGATTGCAAGGGCGTGGATTGTTTACAAGTACAAAATTAGATAGGTTGGTTGTCGTTATTGATGCCAATGTTTATCTTGTTCAAATTACTTTTAATCAACGAACGGATAACGTTGAATTTGAAAGTGCGGTTAAAATTGGGGAATTGGCTTTTTCACAAGGCATTGTGTACATCACCGAAAACAATAAGCCTCAAATATTGATTTCTGATAATCAAAATTTATACATTTATGACCAGACTGCAAGCCCATATTTGCAGCAAGTTCCTAATTTAAATTTCACGCCTGGCTACATCACGTTTCACGACGGATATTTTATTGCGGCTGCCTCAAATGATTTTACCTACGGAGTAACGCCTGTTAATAACACATGGCGATTATCTTTGCTGAATAACGGACTATCTACATCGTTATTAAACGCGTGGCCTAGTGATGCGCCCAATGTTGGCTCATTGCAAACCAAACCGGATAACGTGCAAGCGGTAGTGAGGTTCCCGTCAAAAGGTAACATGATATTTGTCATGGGTTCTATTGTGACTGAAGCGTGGTTTGATACGGGGGCGCAATTATTTCCTTATCAGCGTAATAATCAGTTCAACATTGACTATGGTTGTCTTTCGCCTGCTACTGTGGCCTACATGGATACGTTGGTTGTGTGGCTTGCTCAGAATGAAAAAAGCGGCCCTGTGATTATGTATAGTGATGGTGGAATGCCCAAGAAGATAACGACCGACGGCATAGATTTTTTGTTTTCAACGTTGCAAAACCCTCAGGATTCTCAGGGATTCTTGTATCGTCAAGATGGGCACTTGTTTTATCACATCAACTTTTACAAAGACAATTTATCTTTGTTTTATGATTTCAATAACGATAAGTTTTACAACGCTTGCGACCAAAATTTAAATTACTTTATTGCGTCTGAAATTTCATTTTATGATAACCAATATTATTTTGTGACAAGAAACAACGGAAATTTATTTGCGTTTGACACAAGTTTTTTAAGCTATCAGGACGTACCACACGCAGGTTCTACCGATGTCATTAACAATGAAATACCCAGAATCCGAACCACAAAAAACCTTCGATTGCCTTCTCAGGATTATTTTATTTTGAATGATGTGGGTTTTACGATTGAATCTGGCGAGACGGATTACAATCAACAATATACGGGCGATATGTTGATGATTACGCAAGACAGCAATTATCTGGTGACTCAAGACGGTTTTAATATGGTTTATCAGCAACAAGGTCAATTGGACTTACTAACGGGTGCTGTGCCTTGCGTTGATTTATCGGTGTCGTATGACGGTGGTGCGTCGTTTAGTTCGGAGTGGCGTTATGAATTGCCACCTATTGGAAAGCGAAAGAACAAGCTCATGTGGTGGAATTGCGGTGCAGGTAATGACGTGGTTCTTCAGTTTAAATTCTGGAATATGAATGGACGTGCCGTGTTTACTGATGG
>JGI26470J50227_1000772_pt1 | contig 12388 bp, 15 predicted proteins | sample FreactTroBogLake_FD_50227 | JGI IMG/M metagenome (IMG submission 50227) | reverse complement strand
TGGCAGCAATAGTTGGCGGCCGGGCCACAATAGAAGGATCTCCGTTGTCGGTTGCAACTGATTTGTCTATTGATGCAGAAATGTGTCAATGGGCACTAAGAACTCGTCCTGGACGAGTCATATATTTTTCATCATCTGCTGCATATCCTACATGTTTACAAACGTCACCTTATAAACTTAAAGAAACTGATATTAACCTTGCTGACATAAAAAATCCAGATATGACTTATGGATGGGCCAAACTAACTGGTGAGTATTGCTTACAGTTTTTGTCAGCTGCTGGAATTAGAACACATGTGTTTCGACCGTTCAGCGGGTACGGAACAGATCAAGATTTAACCTACCCGTTTCCGTCATTTATTAAACGGGGAGTAGATAAATTAGATCCGTTTGAAATCTGGGGAGATGGTTCTCAGGTAAGAGATTTTATTCATATGGAGGATATAGTCAATGCAGTGGATACTGCTATTGCGGAAGATATCCAAGGTCCAGTGAATCTTGGAAATGGTCGGGCAACATCATTTAATGAGTTATGCAAACTTGTGTGTCAATCCTCAGGATATGATCCTGAGATTAAACATATTATCAACGCACCAAAAGGGGTAGATTACAGGTGCAGTGACAACCGTAAAATGCTTAGTTTTTATCAACCTAAAATATCACTGGAAGAAGGCATAGAACGAGCATTGAAAGGAATTTTATGAATTTTTTTGAAGTAATACATGATAATAGATTATTGTCGGCAAAGAGTCAACTTAAACAAGAAATTTTTGTACTGAGTGAATTAGATTTTAAAAAAAATGGATTCTTTGTTGAGTTTGGTGCAACCAATGGTATAGATATTAGTAATACTTGGTTGTTAGAAAAAAGTTTTGGATGGACTGGTATTTTGGCAGAACCATCAAGATATTGGCATAATGACTTAAAACACAATAGAAGTGCAGCTATTGATACTCGATGCGTATGGAGTCAGTCTGCCCAAAGTGTATTGTTTAATGAAGTGAACACAGATGGTGCATCATACGGAAGAGAGTTGTCAACAATTGATCAATTTAGTACTGTAGATAATCATGCTGCAAGTCGACAACACGGACAAAAATATGAAGTCGATACGGTTAGCTTGATTGATTTGCTGATCACGCACAATGCACCAACTACTATTGATTATCTAAGTATTGATACCGAAGGTAGTGAATTTGAAATTTTAAACCATTTTGATTTTGATTTATATGATATCAAGATTATTACCTGCGAACATAACTATACCCCGATGCGTGAAGAAATTTATAATCTTTTAACTGCAAAAGGATATCAACGCAAGTACGAACAGCTAAGCCAATGGGATGATTGGTATGTTAAAATTGACAAGAACGAGCATTAAAAAGTATATTATGAATGATGTAATTAAAAATACCAGTTGCCTAGCGTGTGGTAGTGACAATCTTCAGCCGTCATTGGATCTAGGTCGTCAACCACTAGCCAACAGTTATATAAAAGATCTCATTGAACCAGAAGAAAAATACCCACTGGCAGTAAATTTATGTAGTGATTGTTGTCATTTACAATTAACACATACAGTGGATCCTGCAATTATATATCGAAATTATCTATACGTCAGCGGCACAAGTAAAACACTTAAAGATAATATGAATTGGTTTGCTAATTATGTTGACGAAACTATCGCAAGAAAAACCAATCGTGTCTTGGACATTGGTTGCAATGATGGCACACAATTAAACTTTTTCAAAGCATTAGACTATCAAACTTGGGGTGTAGATCCTGCTGAAAACATCTATGCCACAAGCTCCAAAGAGCATCATGTAATTTGTGATTTTTTTGGTCCTGCTATCACTGATAAAATCTCAGTAGAATTTGACGCAATCACTGCTCAAAATGTCCTAGCACATAATCCCGATCCATTGGCGTTCTTACAAACCTGTCAACAACTGATGAGTGAGCATACACTGTTGTTTGTGCAAACCAGTCAAGCAGATATGATTTTAAATGATGAGTTTGATACTATCTATCACGAGCATGTAAATTTTTTCAATGCCAACAGCATGAACAAACTTGCAGAACGAGCCGGCTTACATCTCATTGACGTGCAAAAAACTCCCATACATGGCAACAGTTATATTTTTGTATTAAGCAAAACGCAATCACGTCCATGTCACGTACAAAATATTATTGAACTTGAGCGAGCTTATGGATTATTAAGCACAGACACTTACACTAGATGGGTCGACACTGTGATTGATAATGTTAAAAGTCTGTCGACTACATTAGATGATTTTAGCAGTCAAGGGTACACATTGGTCGGATATGGTGCAGCCGCCAAAGGTATGACCTTGTTGAATTTTGGCAACATCAAATTAGACTTTGTAATTGACGATAATCCACTGAAACAAGGCTTGTACACTCCTGGTACAGGTTGCCCTATTGTTGGTGTTGAACATTTAAATCAATTTGCCAGCAGTGATCGCATGTTGTTTGTTCCGTTGGCATGGAACTTTTTTCGAGAGATCAAAACTCGTATACAAAGTACAAGATCTAATGTCAACGATCGATTTATAAAATATTTTCCCAAGGTTGAAATCTCACAATGAAAAATTATCTAATTAAAGGCCTGCATCGTATAGTCGATCCTAACTGGTGGCCAGGTAATGACCGCAGCAAAGAAGGCGACTTGCATGACTATTATAGTAAAATGGCAGTATTATCAGAAGCAAGTTTTTTACATAATTTGCAAGGCGAGTGGACGCTGATCAACTTGGTATCAGAAGCCAAAGACATATTTCAAATGCACAGACAACAGTTTATTGGTATTTGGGATATTTGGAATTCTGAACCTTGTAATATACTGTACTGCGGTTCTGACACACAAATGTTAAAACCCACAGAAGTATTTGGTCGTTATAAACATTTTGTTATGTGGGGTCATACTGATCCTCAGGTTCTTGAAGATCCACCAATACCACACTTTATGAACTGCGATATTAGATATTATCCTGCTGAAATGAATCGAGAAATATTCGAAACATCGCTAAACAAATTTAAAACCAGCGTTAACTATTGGAATGGCGATCAAATTGAATACAACAACATGATGTGGGCACAAGGAGTACCGCCGGAAGAAATGGTTGATCATCATATGGCCTATCAAGGGCCTTGGATGCCCGGAGAAACAGAAGAGAATAAAGCATTTGCTGATTTATGGAACAGCCGTTTCCATGGGTCGGACAATAGCCATACTCTTGACACTGCAAACATAGTACACTGGCATGGTTCTCGTGGCGCAGCTGATAAACTATTGCTTATGGAAAGTATACACAAACAAGCCGGTATTCCTGATACCAATGATAGAAATATCAAAATAAAAACCATTGATGTGTCTCATATTCCTTGACCACACATTAAATTTTGTGTTATACTATACAATTATAACGAGGCACTAATGAAAATAAAAGTCAGTGAAATATTTTATAGTCTACAAGGCGAAGGCCGTTTTGTAGGAGTACCAAGTGTGTTTTTGCGAACATTTGGTTGCAACTTTACCTGTAGCGGGTTTGGTTGCAAGCCAGGCGAAAAGAGTACAGATGCAGATGAAATCGCCGATGTTGTTCATTTGTTTAACAAGTTTGAAGAACTTCCATTGGCTGCCACAGGGTGTGACAGTTATGCAAGTTGGCATCCTGCATTCAAAGACCTTAGTCCTACTTATACTGTGGAGCAACTTGCAGATCAAATGTCTGCACTTACCCCCAATGGTCAATGGGTTCAGGCCAATGGCAACGATGTGCATTTGGTCATAACAGGTGGCGAGCCATTACTAGGGTGGCAACGAGCATATGAAGATTTGCTAAATCAACCCAATCTGCAAGACTTAAAAAATCTCACATTTGAAACCAATGGCACACAAGAACTTAAACCAGACTTTGAAGAATATTTGTGCAACTGGAGAGACAACTGGGGAACTGACATTGGGAGAGAAATAACATTTAGTGTCAGTGCCAAACTCAGTGCGTCGGGAGAATCATGGACAGATGCTATCAAACCAGAAATCGTAGCCAGCTATCAAAGAGTTGGCACGGTATATCTTAAATTTGTTGTGGAAACCGATCAGCATGTTGAAGAAGCAATTCGAGCAACACAAGAGTTTAGAGCAGGTGGGTTCAATGGTGTAGTTTATCTAATGCCGCAAGGTGGATTACAAGGTAGTTATGAACAAAATCTCCGCAGTATTGCAGATATTTGTGTGGAACGAGGATTTAATTTAAGTCCAAGACTTCATTGTTCTATTTGGGGGAACGGCTGGGCAAGATAATATAATTCCCCACTTATTACTAAATAAATATGTAATGAATGGGAAAATATGAAAAAGTCTGCGTATACACACAAAGAGTTTGTTGATAAAGTAAAATCTGTAAATCCAGATATTTCTATAATAGGTAGCTATACCGGAGTAGAAAAGAAGATAGAGATTAGTTGCAAACATAATGGTAGTAATATGGTTTACGCATATTCGCTATTAAAGTCTCGAAATTGTTGTCGCAAAGGATACTTTGAAACAAGAACTTTATACAATAAGAAAGGTATAGAACAAAGGAAAGAAGAAATAGATAAAATATTTAATCTATCTATTGATACTAAAAATGCTGTATACAACAATAGTAGAGATAAGATAGTAAATTTAATTTGCAAAGATCACAATGTAGTATTTGATCAATGGATTGGTTCGCTAACTAAAGGAATTGGTTGTCCAGAATGTGGTAAAGCACATAAACACGATGCAGGTGTTAGAATGCTGAAAGTAGCAAGGCAGAAACAATTAGAGTTAGGTAGTGCAAAGTATGTATCAAAAAGCGAAACTAACTGGTTAGATTCGTTAGATGTACCAGTTAGACAACAATGGTTAGAAGATGTACAATATAGTGTTGATGGATATGATGCTTCTACTAATACTGTATATCTATATCACGGAAGATTCTGGCACGGTTGTTTAGAAACCTATAACCCAGATGACATACATCCAATATTAAAAGTCAAAATGAAACAATTACATAGACAAACATTAAGCTGGGAAAAGAAAATTAAAGATGCAGGTTATAACTTAGTAGTGCAATGGGGCAAATAATGTTTGGATACGGATATTATGGCACAGAAATATTTAAAGAAAGAAAAACAATGACAACACAAGTTACATTACAAGATCGTATCACATCCTGGATTCAAGACTATGCCGAAACAGCCGGCATGAAAACATTGGTTGTAGGTATCTCAGGCGGAATCGATTCCGCAGTAGTCAGCGCATTATGTGCCAGCACAGGCATCTATACCATAGCGGTTTCTATGCCTATTAGGCAACGACCAGAACTACATGACCTTAGTATGCGCCAAGGTGCTTGGTTAGCCGAAAATTTTGATAATGTGAGGCATGAAATTATTAATCTGACCACAGTGTTTGATGAATTTGAAACACGTATGAATACCTATAACAATGTGTTGGGATTTGCCAACGGTCGTAGCCGACTGCGTATGGTCACGCTGTATCAAATTGCGCAAAGCACACAAGGATTAGTAGTAGGCACAGGGAACAAAGTTGAAGACTTTGGTGTTGGGTTTTATACCAAATACGGCGACGGTGGGGTGGATATCAGTCCCATAGGCGACTTGTACAAATCCGAGGTATGGTCGTTGGGTCGAGAGTTGGGCATCATTGAAGATATCATCAACGCACCTCCTACAGATGGATTATGGGACGATGGACGTACTGACGAAGATCAACTGGGTGGGTTGACCTACAAAGATTTAGAACTTGCCATGCAACAAGACCAAGGTGAAGTATTAGTGAAAGGCAGTACGGAATTACATAATTTACAAACTTATCAAGCTATACGTGCAAAAAGTCTACACAAGATGCAGCCTATTCCTGTGTTTAAAAAATAATAGGATTTATTGGTATTGGTATAAATATATGCATGAATATTACATATCAACCTTACACATATTTGATTGGCTGGAAAGACCAACAAAAATATTATTATGGTGTAAGATACGCTAAAAATTGTTCTCCTGGAGATTTTTGGATCAAATATTTTACTTCATCTCCTGCTGTCTCGGCTATGCGGGTCGAGTATGGAGACCCAGATATTATACAAATTAGAAAAACTTTCGCTACTGTAGAGCAAGCAAGGCAGTGGGAAACACGGGTATTGACAAGAATGAAAGTTGTTATTCGTGAAGATTTTCTTAATAAAAACGATGCTCCTGCGCCGCCAATTAATAATAGAATTATGACTACCGAAACTAAAGAAAAAATAGGCTCAGCTAATAGAGGAAAGCCAAAATCAGAAGCACATAAACAGAAAATTAGAGAGGCCAGAGCACGGCAAGTAAATACTAGGAAGGGTGTTCCGACATCAGACGAAACAAAGCAAAAACTTAGAAAAGCAAATTTAGGAAAAACATATTCAGAAGATGTTAATTCTAAAAAAGGTCAAAAAAAGGAATTGCATTGGACTTATGGAAAATTGAGATCTGAAGAAACAAAGCAAAAACTTAGAGAAGCAAATTTAGGAAAAGTTTTGTCAGAAGAAACAAAGCAAAAAATGCGTGGACCAAGATTAAAATTAAAGGAAATTAAATGACGCGATGTAAGGTGGGATTCATTGGAATTGGAAAATTAGGATTAGATTGTGCCGAAGTATTTGCAGAAAAACACGAAGTGCGTGGCTATGATATCTATCCACGCACTAGCGATAGTGTAAAGGTATGCGACATCGCAGAACTCGTCAATGAAAGCAAATGGATTTTTATTGCTGTTCCTACTCCTCATGCTGAAGGATATGATGGCAGTGTTCCGAGTTCACATATGGAACCTCGAGACTTTGGCCATGAAGCAGTGATTGATGCTATCAACAAGATCAATGCCAATGCTACTGAGCCTAAAAAAGTTGTGTTGATTAGCACAGTACTGCCCGGAACTACTCGTCGCAAGTTTATAACACTATTAGATCCACAACATGAATTCTGTTACAATCCTTATTTGATTGCCATGGGCTCAGTGAAGTGGGACATGACCAATCCAGAAATGGTAATCATTGGCACAGAAGACGGCAGCTTAACTGGAGTAGCTGGAGAACTAATTGATCTATACAAAACTATCATGGACAATGATCCACGTTATGAAGTTGGAACATGGGACGAGTGTGAGTCTATTAAGATTTTTTATAACACATTTATCAGTGCCAAAGTTGGTCTTGTGAATATGATTCAAGACTTTGCGATGAAAATTGGACACATAGATGTTGATGTGGTCACCAATGCTCTTGCAAGATCAACCATGCGTATCATGGGTCCAAAATATATGACTGCTGGTATGGGCGACGCAGGCGCATGCCATCCAAGAGATAATATTGCATTACGCTGGTTAGCAAAAGAATATGAAGTTGGATATGATTTGTTTGACACAGTGATGTCTGCTAGAGAAATGCAGGCAAAAAATCTTGCACAGTTTTTAGTTGATCAAGCAAAGACTCGTGCCATGAGCATTGTTATCCACGGCAAGGCATACAAACCAGATGTTGAATACTGCATTGGGTCGTATTCTACCTTGGTAGGACACTATGTAAAACAATTAGGATTCAATTGCAGGTACATAGATCCATTGGCAGATGATAAGACAGATGTTATGTCTGAAATTCATACACCGTCGGTGGTGTTATGGGCACATAATCGCAAGATCACTTACGAATATACTGGCAATCAAGAAGACACACAACCTTATTGTGAAATTCCCAAAGGGTCTATCATTGTTGATCCTTGGCGTAAGCTCACTGATAGCAATGGCATAACTGTTATTCACTACGGCAATACTAGGGTTCGATGAGTGCAGGATATTATTCAAAACGATTAATGGCAAGAGATAGAGACCGTGATGAAAGTTTTTATCGTCGTGCCGTATGGGTAAAAAGATTTGCATGGTGGCCCAAACGTTGTGATTGTTCTGGTCGTCGGTTGTGGTTACAACGAGTCATGATGGGTGTGGCCATGTACACCGGGCCTGGCGATCCGGTATTTGAGTTTCGCTGGCATGATGCAAAAGAACACGTGGTGTTCTTATTAACAGGAAATTCCAATGGGAATGTTTGATAAGTTATTTAAAAAATCAAGGTCAGTGCCCAAGGTAGAGCCTAAGCCTAAACCTGCTGCTCCTCCGCCACCTCCTAAAACAGCTAAAGAAATAGCCACAGAAAAAGGTGAGCCGTGGGTTGATGTTCTTAGTATGGATGTAGATCCTGAAAATCTACATCAGGGAGCGTTTGAATTAGACTGGAACGATAAATTTGTAGCTAATCTAATTCGTGCAGGCTATCAGATGAAACCCGACGACAAGGATTCAGACATAGTTGATCGTTGGTTCCAAGCAGTGTGCCGTAATGTGGTATTAGAAACCTGGGAACAAGAACAGGCAATGAATCCCAATAGAATTATACGCAGCAAAGACATAGGCGATGGAAGATCAGAGGTAAGTTAATGATTAATTCAAAACGAGTAGGTTTTACAGCATCAACATTTGATTTGTTGCATGCCGGACATGTGGCCATGCTGAGAGAAGCTAAAGAACATTGTGAATTTCTTATATGTGCATTGCAAAACGATCCTACCACGGATAGGCCAAACAAAAATCGTCCTGTACAAAGCATTGTAGAACGTCAATTGCAGTTAATTGGATGCAAGTATGTGGATGAAGTTTGGGTGTACAACACTGAAAAAGACCTAGAAGATTTGCTTTTAGTGCTACCCATTGATGTGCGTATTTTGGGAGTTGAATACGAAAATAAAGAATTCACTGGTCGAGAAATTTGTCATAAACGTGGTATAGAATTATATTTCAATGGACGTGATCATAGTTTTAGTTCCAGCGAACTCAGACAACGAGTATTTTGTGCCGAAGGATCCAAACAGCAATTAGAAAAAGACGGTTATTTTGGCCAGATACCCGACGATACTGGTGGCCCTAGCAGCAAATAATTTTGGATAAGTTAGTAAAAATAAAATTAGTATTAGTAGCTGGCATAGGTGGCGCCAGGATGGATTTTGTATCCGGCTGGTTAGGAAAATTACCTAATTTTATTGATACTAAATGGTATATCGACTCAAGCACAGGACTCAGTCTTGGTGATATGCATTTTATTAAATCGATAGATTCTGCAGACAGTGACATTGGACAAGTAGTAAACAATCACAAAGCTCAACTTGATATTAATGCTAAATTGCAATGGGCTGGGTCATGTCATGGAAATCAAATTGAAAAACATAGAGAAAACATTAATTCAGGGCTGTTTAAACTACTAATAATTAATACTGATTCAGTGTCATCTGACACTAAAGATAAAATTCAATGGGAATTTTTTGCCAAGACCTATCTTAGTTGCAGAAAAACTGTAACAAATTATTTCAATAATACAAACTGGAATATTGATAATCAAATTGACAAAACAGACATCACTGATTCTGATCGTATAGAATGTTTACAAAAAATGTTAGAAAAAAACAAATCCTTAGAAAAAAACAAATCGTTTGAAAAAACTACATTGGTACCGCCTGGTATTGAGTTTGTCACTGCTGAGTATGACAAATTATTTGTTCCAGGCGGCAGTGAGTATCTGTGTAATATATTAGAATTGTCTGCAAGTAAACGTAATCATAAATTATGGGATGCCATGCTTGATTTTTCTAATACGCCCGACTTTGTTTGTGCTTTTGATATAACTTGGACAAAGTCAGAGTTTTTAAACAATAAAAAAAATAAATTATTATGATACTGTACGTTAACGGTGATAGTCATACTGCAGCCGCAGAGGCAGTAAATCCTTATGCGTTTGCTGAAGATGATAGTCAGTACTTTTATATAGGGCGTGTTGCACATCCTGATAATTTAGCAGTCAGTTGGGGCAAGTTATTAAGTTTATCATTGCGTGCCGGATTCCATTGTGCGGCTGAAAGTGCAAGTAGTAATGCTAGAATAATAAGAACTACCCGTGATTGGCTTGCCAATCGTTCGAGTAACAACGATGTATTGGTCATTATACAATGGTCAACTTGGGAAAGAGAAGAATGGTTAATTGACGGCACATACTATCAAATTAATGCTTCTGGTGTTGATCAAGTTCCGACGAGCCATCAACAACAATATCGAGAATACATAGCAAATATTGATTGGCAAAAAAGTACAGAACAGGCCCATGAAGAAATATGGAAATTTCATAATGAGTTAGAAAAGAAAAAAATTAAACATATCTTTTTCAATGGTAATAATGATTTTTCTAAAATAAAAAAACAACAAGCATGGAAAAAATCCTATATTGCACCCTACGACCCTACAATGACGTTTGATGCTATTTGTCGGGAACAAGGATTCGAAACTGTTGCTGACAATTCATGGCATTTTGGACGAGAAGCCCATAGCTTTTTTCACCGTTTTATATTAAAATACATCATTGACAATAACTACATATAGCATATGATATTTAAAACTAGACCCAATATTAAAAAGCAGTTTGATACAATTCACAATTTTGGTTTTACAAATTTAATTGTAAGCGGGTGCAGTTATGTGTATAACAATCACGAATCGTCTGCAGTTACATGGCCATATTATCTTAGAGATATGGGCGGATTTGATCAAGTCTTAGACACAAGTTTGCCCGGTGCTGGAAATTATCATATAGCTAGTTCATTACAATGGGCAATTGAAATGGAGACTCCAGAGGTTGATAAAAGTTTGGTTATTGTTATGTGGAGCGGCCATGACAGAGATGATTACATTTGTCCAATTTCAAATATATCCGACGATTATCCAGTAAAATTTAAATACAGTAATACTGTGTTAACTGGTATAACCGGCGGGTCATCGCCTGCAGTCAAAGGTAACACATATAATGGACTCAAACAATTAGCATTAACTAAAACACACGAATCTCGCGCAATTGAAAATTATCTTTATATTCGTGGTATGTGGAGTTTTTTAACCGCAGCCGGATATAAATTTATATTTTTAAAATGGCTTGACCCTTCATTGCCTAATAGAACATTGGAGTTTGACATAAAAAAATATTTGCCAGTATTATTGCAAAAAAAACTCGACAGTATGATACTCGACATAACTGATCCATATACATATGCACTTAAAAATGATCTATTAAGAGATGACGATTTACATCCATCACCAGACGGGCATTTGAATTGGACAAAACAAATATTATTACCAAAATTACAAACAATATTCTCTTGACTTTTAATATTTTTTCTGTTATAATTGCACTATGAAATACATTCTAATAGATACAGCCAATATGTTTTTTCGTGCAAGACACGGTGCTTTTCGTGCCAGTGACCCTTGGGAAAAACTTGGTTTTGCTTTACATATAACGCTGATGGCTGCCAACAAAGTTGCCCGTAGATTCGAAGCTGATCATGTGGTGTTTGCACTAGAGGGTCGTAGCTGGCGCAAAGATGTATACAAGCCCTACAAAGCCAATCGTGCAGTGGCCAGAGCTGCATTGACCGAAGCAGAACAGGAAGAAGATCGAATGTTCTGGGAGGGCTATGATGAGCTGACTAAATATTTGTCTACTCGAACCAACTGTAGCGTTATCCGCCATGCCACTGCAGAAGCTGATGATATCATTGCTCGTTGGATCGCACTACACCCACAGGACGAACATATTATTATTTCAAGTGACACAGATTTTGTCCAGTTACTAGCCACCAATGTGACACAGTACAACGGAATAACAGACGAATTGATCACCCTAGAAGGAATCTTTGATGCCAAAGGTCGACCTGTCATTGATAAGAAAACTAAACAAGCAAAAGCCTGTCCGGATCCGGCCTGGTTGTTATTCGAGAAGTGTATGCGTGGAGATAGCTCAGACAACGTATTCAGTGCGTATCCTGGAGTTCGTGAAAAGGGCACAAAGAATAAAGTTGGTCTCCGCGAGGCCTTTGGGGACAGAGACCGCCAAGGATATCACTGGAACAACATGATGCTGCAACGTTGGTTGGACCACGATGGCATCGAACATCGTGTGTTAGATGACTACGAACGCAATCGTACTCTAATAGATTTAACTGCACAACCAGATGAAATCAAACAACAAGTTGACTCAGCAATTGCAGAACAAATATCACATCGAGACGTAGGTCAAGTTGGTGTGAGATTTATGCAATTTTGTGGCCGATATGAATTGAACAAATGCAGTGATGCAGCCGATCAATTCGGCCGTTGGATGAATGAAACTTACAAAGGAGTACTTGAAAATGTTAGTAGCGAAACCAGTCATTGACAATGAATTTTGGATCTTGCAACAAGACGATCGCAAGG
>JGI26470J50227_1000771_pt1 | contig 12391 bp, 15 predicted proteins | sample FreactTroBogLake_FD_50227 | JGI IMG/M metagenome (IMG submission 50227) | reverse complement strand
CCCTCGGTCTGAGCGCCCGCGCTCGGGGTGCCGGGCTGCGGATTGGTCACAAGGAAGGGCGTCGTGACAGTTCCCGCCACGGTCTGAGCGCCCGTGGTCGTGCTGGCATAGGAGATGGAGCCTGCAGCGGATGCTGTGACCGTCACGGTGCCGTTGTAGCCCGTGGGCGTCACGCCCGCCACCACCACGGACGTGCCCACCGGGATCAGCGTCGAGCCGCCGAAATTGATCGTGGCGACTGAACCCGTTCCGCTGGCCGCCGTCGTGGCCAGCACAGCGCCCAGGCCCGAGGGCACGGACGTGACAACGGACGTCACCGTGTTGGCCGGGACGGCCCAGGAGCCCGTGGTCGTCGCGAGGCAATAAAGGGGCGAGGAGGAGCCGCCGGAGGCGATGACGCCGCCGTCCCGCACGGTGTATTGGTAAGCCCCGTCCGAGACCGTAAAGCCCTGGGGGATCACATACCCCACGGCGGCGGTGAACACGCAATAGACCGACGTGTTGGTCGTGTTGCCTACCTGAACGCCGTACACGTTCCCCAACTGCGTGAGCAGCCAAGCATTCGCGCCATAGGGGGTGATGGAGTCCAGGGTCTCGGTGACCGCTTGGTCTATCAGGGTCAGCGCCCCGGTGTCTGTCGACGAAATGTCCTCAATCAGCGACCCCGGCAGATTGGCCGTGCAGCCGGGGTTAATCGCCGCGACCAGAGCTATCAGCTCGGCGTTGAGCGTCGCGGGCGGCGTATTGGTGCGCCCGGCGGCGCTGAGAACAACAGGAATGTCGGTCATTGCGGGATCGGCACATATTCTTGGTAGGTCACGCCTGATTGCGTCGTCAAGTTTATCACGTAGGTCGGCGTCGGGCTATTCACCTTGCTGATATTCAGCGCTGCGAAGTAGCCCGAGAACTGCTGCTGGGTCTGGGCGACGTATAAGTCCGGATAGACCTGCGTCAACACGCTGGGGATCGCCGGAATGCCGTAGTTGCCGTAGAACGGACTCTCATTTCGGTTAAGCTGCAGCGTCTGGATGAGCGTCGTGATCCAGACGAATGAATTGTCCCCGTTGGCGTCCGTGCTGACTTTAACCCAGGACTTAGACCCGTCAGGATTGGTTACGCGGCCCCAGGTTCTCATAGGGACAACGTGCAGCCGTGGAAGTTGGCCGCAGCCGTGGCAGCTGCAGACTCGATGGCCGAAATCGTAGCTGGGATGGCAGCGATTTGGGCAGCCAGGGTAGAAACCCTAGCATTCAGGGTCGTGATGTCGTTGTTGAGCGTGGTGTAAGCCGAATTCAGCGCGATCAACTCCTTAACGAGGGTGGCCAGCGTCGCGCTATTCAGCGAGATCATCACAGTGGCCTGGGCCTGGAGGTACGCAACAATAGCCGTGGGGTCAGCGGTAAGCGTCGCTGCGTACCCAAGTTGGGCCGTAAGGGCGGTTTGGGCCGTTTCCCACCCTGCGATTGTGGCGATCTGGTTGTAGAGATTTAGGGCGTCGGCCTCCGTCTGGGCCAGTTCCGCCACTATCGCATTATACTGAGACGTTATGGCTGCGGACGTCGCGTTCAGGCTGAGAACCGCCTGGGAGTAGATTTGGTTCAGCTGGGAACAATTGACAGCCAGCGGAATCCTGACGAGGACTTCGTTTCCGTAGCCTGCGTTGTAGTCCGTGCTGCCCTGAGGAATCGACATCGTGGCCCTTAGTATATGTTGGTTATAATTCCGTCTTGGACGGTGATCACTTGGCCGGTCGCAGCAGTGAAGGTTCCCGAAGCCCCATTCCCTGCTGAAAGGTTCCCTGTCGTGGTCAACGACCCGGCGACGCCCGATACAGTGACGCCCGAGGGGGCCACCGTCATGACGCAATGCGCCCCCGTGTCCCTTATCACTGCTCCGTGGGGGCCGTAAATGACAACCGCTTGCGGGTCGTCCGTGGCCGTCCAGGTGGAGCTTCCCAACCATACGAACGACAGGGCCGCGAGGTTGCCCGGGCGCGCGCCGAGAGCAGGCGTCCCGCCCCCGAAGCCCGTGATGCTGCCAAGGCGCGCGTCGGCAGGAAAGACCATGCCCTTGTCGCCGACCTTGATCGGGTAACGAATGTATTCGGGATACTCAATCGGGACCGTGACCTGTGGGAGCGTGTAGGGTGCAGCGTCCACCTCAAACTTGACGGTGACGATGCCGGAACTCACGACCGCGACAACCGAGCAGGGCAAGGCGACGCCAGACTCGTTGATGGCCTGCTGAGCTATGCCGAGGGCCAGCTCGTTGAGAGAGGCCCCAAGAGGCTTTTTGATGAACTCAGTCATCAGTTAAGCACCGGGTTGGCCGAAGCGAGGTCGAAAGCCGTGATCCAGGACAGGGCGTTGGGGTCGCGAAAATTCCCCAGGTGGCGGGCGCGCTGCACGAAATATTTGCCCTGGAAAGACGACCGCGATGTCGGCGCGATGTACTGGTTAGACGGCGCGATGGTCACCTGAGTCGTCGGCAGCGTTACGTAGTCCATGACCTGGATGTCTGCGCGCATCATCGTCATCACCTGCACCAGCCCCGGCCCGATCCAGGTGGGTTGGCCGATGAGGTCGTCGAAAGAGATGGCGTCGACCGTGGCCGGAAGGGTGTTGTCCGAAACTACAAACTTGTTGCCGAAAATAGCCAGCTGGACACCCGTGTACGCCGGGCTCTGGATGATTGAGCGGCTGGTGTCGTACAAGTATTGTGCATACGACACCAGATTATTGTGGAAGCTGGGCTCGTCCTGCTGAAGGACGAGATTCGGGCTGATGTTGATGACCGGCGGCGCGAAAGTCGGGACAGCCTTGGTGAGGGTGTTGGCGACAGCTAGCGCCAACGGGGTCCCTTTGGCCCAGGTAGTCTGGGTCAGGTTAAGAGTCTGGTTCAGCGCCGTGACGGCGTTTCCGCCCACCACGAATTCGACCCACTGTTGCGTCCCGATCCAGTTTCCGTAGGCCTGGAGAATAAGGCCCTGCAACAGCAACCCTTGCTGGCCCGCGTTGTAGGCCTCGGTGGCCAACGGCAGGCCGGGAACGAAACCGCCATAGACTTTGATGGACTTGCCTACGAAGTCGGTGGCCTGCCCGATCACCGTCAGACTGACGCCCCAGACCTTGATGCTGGCCGCGCCGATCGGCTGGGCCAAGGTTGAAACCGGGATATCAAACTCGACCTGCAGCGCCCCCAGATCGACGGCCCCCGCCGCGCCGGACGTGTAGGTCGCAAAAGGCGTGTTGTCGGAGTTGGTGATCTCAATGCGATAAAACCGCATTAGGGCGTCACCACAAAGGTCTGGGACGCTTCATTGAACACCAGGGCAGACGTCGTGAAATAGCCCGCCGCGAGGTTGATCGGGTAGTCATTCGGAGACCCGACCAGGGGCACATTGAAGATCAGCCCGCCGCTGAGGGCGTTGCACTGCAAGTACCAGCGCTGGCCAAAGATGTTCCACGGCACCGTGCAGACATAGGTCTGGCTGTCCAGCGTCGGCTGGAATTGGAACGGCGCGTTGGCGGCAGGGACGAAAGGGAAAGAGGCCATCAGTTGAACGTGGTGTTCAAGGTCGGTGCGGTCGTCGTCCAACCGATCGAATTAGTGACCGGGTCCGAAGATACCTGGACCCCCGCACCGATCTTGCTCATCAGCTGGTTCTGGGCCGACTGGGCCGACTGAACCGTCAGCAGGGGCTGGAAAAAGTCCCATTGCCACCGGTCCTGGGGCCTTTTGGGGTCGCCCTCGGACACGTCCTTCAGGGACAGCAGCAGGCTGTTCATGTAGTAGCCCGAGGGCGTGGCGACGGTGTAGGTGCCGCCCAGGGCGGTGTGGGACTGAATGGTCTTCTGCAGCGTATTGAAGACGCCCGCCTTCTGGGCGTACCCGTCCTGCTGCTTGACCGGCGCGAGCATCAAAAGCGAGATGCGCAACCCCTGGGCAATCTGGGCGTTGGCGGCCACGTACTGATTGGCGAAGGGATACGTCGCCACTTCGATCTCTGCCAGCGTCGCGCCCGACATCGGGTAGAAATCGAAGTACCAGTTGTCCAGCGCCAGCGGGTTCACGTAAGTCGGGATGCTCTGGTACTCTTCCGACTGGGTGACAGCGATGATCGGTAGCCCGTCGCCAAAGCCCGCGATGCCACCCGTGAACAAGATCGGCGACTTCTGGTACTGAAGAGTGAAAGACGTGCGGTCAGCCATTAGGCGTTCTGAGTGACGGCGCTGTGCGCGTTGATGTTGAAGTCGTTTCCGACCATGGACGAGATTTTGACGGTCGAAGTCACGTTGGCGCGGATGGGGGCTGTCTTGGTTGGGACCTTGGACGCACCACCAGCGTCTTGGCCAGACTGGTCGGCTGACCGTTGACCGATCGCCGCCTGATCGCGGGCAATCTTTGCCACGTAATTCCGCGTCTCCAGGGGCGCATGCGCCAGCCAGTCGTCCTTGTGGGCCTTGATGTCCTCGTCGAGGTTGCCTTCGCCCCAATTATAGGCCGCGACTGCCTTGGCCTCGTCGCCGCCATACTTCTTGAGTAGATGCGACAAATACGCCCCCGCCCCCGCCCGCGACTGGTTGTAGTCGAAGGGGTTCTGGACGCCGTATTGCTTGGCGGTCGGACTCATGAATTGGAAAGGTCCGAGTGCAGAAGTCCCGTAACGGGTCTTGGGGCCGATGACGTTCTTTCCACTGGCCGATTCAACGTGAAAGATGCTGTCCAGCAGGGACTCGAAATTCTTCCCCAGCTTCTGACCGAGGCCTTCACCGAACTTAAACGGCGCAGTCAAAGCCGACAGCGGGTCGTCAATGGCTTTCTTTTTGGCGTTCTTGATGACCGCGCCAGGGCCAAGTTCCGGGTTGGGCTTTTGGTTCCAGCCCATTAACTCGATGAATTTGCCGAGCTGGTCTGCTGCGATGCCGATGTTGGTTGCGAATTTCCGCAGGTCCGCATCGAAATCCGGGCCGGTGACCCAGGTGACGAGGGGGCGCAAGATTTTCTCCAAAGCAGCCCCAAGGCGGTCGAATACGCCCGTGTCGATCAGCTCCTTGAATTTCAGGACAAATTGGTTGACGAATTCCCGGAGCTGTGGGACTGCAGGGGCAAGGACGCGGACAAACAGCACTTCTATTTCCTGAGTCGCGCGCTCCAACGCAACGGAGAACTCGCGCATGGCCTTAACGTCGTCGGCCTTGGGCTGCAGGGCTGCAGCCGTGCGCGGCACTCGCGCGGTGGCGGCGGCCAGGGCGGCGGGATTGGCGGAAAGGGATTTAAGGTCTTCCAGCGAGAAGCCCAGGACGTCCAGACCCAGGGCTTGGCGGGCCTGCTCGGTCTTGTTGCTATTCTGCCACGCCTGGGCAGCCTTCAGCATGGTCTCGGCGGCTAGGGTGCCGACGTCTTTGCCCGCCGCGTTCTGCACGCCGATGCGCCCGAAGGCCCAATTGCGACTCACGTCGGCCTGGGCCTCAGAGATGTTCTGCAGCATGCCCTCAGGCGAGGCTAAGAAAGGGCGCATTTCGGCCCCGAAGGCGGCGCGCTGGCCATAGCTGACGCCCACGCCCGCCGCCGCGCGGGAGCGGTCGGTGACGTCACTCGCCAACCGGCCCAGGCCGAAGCCGCCGAGGACGGCGCTGGCGATGCCCGCGATGCTGAAGACTTCGGCCAGCCGGGCCGCGCCATTAACCAACGTCTGGGCGACCTGCTTGGCCGCCTGCTTGGCGTCGTCGATGCGCTTTTTCTGCTGGTTCCGGATGTCGTCCAGGCGCTTGCGCTCCTTGGCGGCGGCGCGTTCTTTTTCGGCCTCGGCCTCTTCCGCCAGAAGCTTCTGCTTCTCAAGCTCTTCCGTGATGGTCTTCGTAGCCAAAGACGCAGCTACGACAGCAGACGTGCTGTTGTCCCAGGCGCCAGGAAGCTCTTTCAGAGCCGACTGGTACTTGTCGAACATAGCGACGAAAGCTTTGAACTTATCGTCGTTGACGTCGATGTCGATGATCGAACGAACGGCCAAGTCCAAGGCTCCTTTAGGAAAAGCGGCGGGCCAGCAAGAAGCGCTGACGATACTCAGTCTGGGAATTGTACTTCAGGTCGAGGAGCGCGGCAAGCTGCGGCCAGCCGTCTTCAGTCAGCCAAGTCAGCGCGGAATGGACGACGCTGCGGCCTTCGCGCCAATACTCTCGCCCGGCTTCGATGTCGGCAAAGAGTTTTGAAAATCCATAAGCGTCAAGGAGGTCGTAGAGGCCCCGAATATGCCAAAGATTGTCGACATCAAAGCGTCCGCCTCGCGGCGTCGCATCGAGGCACAGCCGACAATAAAAAAAGTCACGGCGTTCTCGACTTCTTCCGCGTCCTCAGCGGACAGATATTTGCTGGACAAGGCGTGCTGCAAGGGAACTTGGTCCCAGCCCGCGTCAGTCAGCATCAAGACCGTCGACAGGCGGCGGATTTCGGACATCAGGCCCGCTTCTACGCCCTCGGGCCCGGCCCATACGCCATCGGCCTCGGCGATGCGCTTCAACATCATCTTGGCCGTGCGCGGCCCCATACGGACCAGCCACTCGCCGCCGTTTTCTATCATGGCGGCGTAGGTCTTGGAGATGGTCAAAAAATACCGTTCGAAAACGGCGGCACTGATCGGTGAAGAGTAGACGTAGGCCTCGCCTTCGTCCCTCTCCACCGTCAGGACCAGATTCAAGTTCCGATCGATTTTCATTTGTGCCCGGCTTTAGTTTCTGCGACTAGGTCGCGTTGTAGAGCGTGGAGTTGACCAGATAGAAGCCCCGGAAGGTGACCATGAAGCCCACGTTCTTGCCGTTCAGCCGCCCAGGGGAGGCCTGGACGATGGCCCCGTTCTGGATTTGGTAGGGGCTGAGGGTGGCCGCGTCGGGGCGAACCACGAAGGAGCCGATGGTGGCAAATTGCTCAAGCTGTTGCTTGAAGAGGTCGCTGAAGGATTGAGTCTTCAAGAGTTCGACCTCGACCACCATCATCTGGTAGGGGGCGGGGGACTGAACGGTGCCGGTCATCGTGCCGAAGGTTTCGACAATGTCGCCTTCCGGCGTGAGGTTGATGCCCTCTTCGCCCAAGAAGGGCGCGGTGATGTTCAGCTGCGGAAGAAGCGGAAACGTGATGGACCCCCGGAGGCGGTTCAGCGTTCCCTGCGCGACGAGAGGCGAAGCCATTGAGGGGGTCCTTAGATGAAGAGGGTGTCAGAGATGTTGAAGATGATCTGCCGGAACCCGGTGGACGGGGCGTAGACCCCCGCGAGGCCCGCGTACTTGCCGATGGCGTAGTCGTTGGGGTTCTCGGTCGTATAGACCAGGAACGGCTCGGCGTTGATCACCAGCTGGTTCTTATACAGCCCTGCGTTGAAGTTCTGCTGGAACTGGGCGATGGGCAGCGCGGTCTGTACGACCTGCCCGATGGCAAGTCCACTGGTGACGGCGGTGGAGAACACGGCGGTGGCGACGTCGTGCAGCGTGTTGATGCCGTTCTGGCTGTAGAGCAGCGGTGCGATGGGGTTATTCGACCCATTGATGACTGCGTTCGCCAGGGCCAGTTCAGCGTTGATCTGAACCCAGTCGGTCGAGTACCAGTAGTTGAACACGTTGCCGTCAGCCGTTGTGCCCCAGAACACGATGGCGTTGGAGATGCCGCCTTCAGCGCCGGTGCCGATGACGTTGATGTACGCCGCCTTCAGGGTGGCCAGCAGGGCGGAGTTGCCCTGCGTCGGGTAGGGCGTGACGCCGTACACGTAGGCGAAGGACAGCTGCGTCACCTGATAGCCGGGGTTCCAGTTGAGGGTGACATAGAACGGGGCGGCGCAGGAGAACTCGGTGGTCGGGGCCGTGGGGGCCTGGATCAGGGCGAAAACGCACTTCATCAGCGGCGTGTAGGAGCTGTAGTTGCCAGTGGTGGTCGTGACGAAGAAATACGTCTTGGCTGTGGTCGACTCGTAGTTGGCCAGGAAGGACAGGAACGGGGCGTTGGCGTCCCATTCGCGAGGAACGAGGTAGGAGTAAATCACGCCCGGGTTGGCCGTGATGAACGACGTCAGGGCGGTGACGCCCTCAGTCGCGGTGCCCTCGCCGAGTTCCAGAACGTAGACCGAGTTGGCGCTGCCCTGAGCGAAGAACGTCGTGGCCATGGCCAGCAGTTCCGACTCGTCGGCCAGCAGGACAGTGCCCTGGACGGTCACGGAGCCCGGGTTGCTGACCAGAGGGAACGTGAAAGTGCTGGTGCCGGTCACGGAGGCCTGATAGGTCCCGTTGTACCCGGCAGGCGTCACGCCCGAAATCACGACGCCGATCACGTCGCCGCTGGTCCACCCGTGCGGGGCGGTGGTGGTGACAGTCACCACGCTTCCCGACCAAGTCATCGACGTGATGGCCTTGGCCGCCGCGAGGATGGGGGTCAAGGATGACAGCTGCGTGAGCAGCGTGAGCGTCCCCGCCGAGGTGTTGGTGCCGCCCTGAGAAATGAGCGCGCCAGTGCGCTGCAGCGTCGAGGGCGCGGGCGGCAGCTGCTGAGTGACGTTGACTTGAACGATTTGGTTGGCCATGCTGGCGCGTCCTTAATTCAGGAGAGGATTCGATTCGGCGGCTTAGGACCAGCTGATCGAATACTGCGGAGTGCCGCCGCCGACCGCCGACACGACGATGCCGGTGGTGCACGGCCATTCTAGCGCGACCACGAGGCCCGCCGTGGCGCTGCCGTAGGGGATCGAGAAGACGGTGTTGGCGGCGGTGGCTGCGCCGGTGGTGGTGCAGTCGTTGATGGTCAGCGCTCCGGAGGCCGTCGGGGCGGTCACGACCGTCAGGCGGGCCAGGGTGCCGGGCGTGGCCTTGATGACCGTCGCGGCGGTCACGTTGAGCGTGGACGACTGGCCGCCGCTGTTAACCAGCAGGTTGCGCGCGGGGTCCAGCTTGCCGCTGGTGATAGCGCCGGACGGGTTCGTGGCGACAAAGGCGAGGGGCGATTGGGGCATTGGGGGAAGTCCTTTTGCTGAGGAGTTATGGCAGGTAGGCCGAGGCCAGCCAGAACATCTGGTTATTGTTCTCGTCGGCCCAGATGATCTGGTTTCCGCTCGTGTCGGCCCAGAAGATTTCGTCTTCGATGGTCGTCGGGAAAAGGAAGCTCATCAGCGCGGTGGTGATGAGCTGCTTGCCCAGCGCTCGCGAAGCGTACTGGTAATAGTTGATCTCGAATTCGATGAACTTCTGCTGCGCGATGATGCCGAGTTCGGTCTGAACTCGCTTGCCGTCGCGCACGGTCGGCATGTTCTCGATGCCGAAAGTGTCGGTGTTCAGTGAGTAGCTGTTCACATAGTCCATGAACGACAGAATGTCGTTGTTCCGCATCCCATACACCGTGAGCCGCACTTTGTCGCGGCACAGCTGGTAGTGGGAACTGGTACTGTCCAAATAAGGCGCGGCCTGGAGGGCCTGCGTCTCCTCGATATGGACGGCGCACCAGGGCGGCGTGATGTTCTCAGGCACCAAGTACGAAGGGTACATGGGCATAAAGGCGTTGAGCGTCAGCCAGATCGGCAGGCTGTTCGAGACGATGACCTGCTCGACATTCAGCGCGCCTTTATTGTCCACCAGCTGCGAGGCCAGCGCCGGGTACAGCGCGTCGCCCTGGTAGTGGAACAGCCCCGACTGCCGGTACAGCGACCGGCGCGAGAAGGCGAATTGGATTTGGTCGATCGCCCCGATGTACAGAACGCCGTCGTTGACGTCGTTCAGCTGCTCGATTTCAGTCTCGGACGTGAAGATGACCCGATTGAGGGCGAATCCCTCGTCCTCGGACCGCTGGTTGTCCGTCGAGTAGTGCAGCGACCCCAGGACGTCAATTTGGTCCAGCGGCGCGTGCTTCACCCAGAACACATACCCGTCCAGGGGCAGTACGGCCCGGTCGTAGCGCGTGAACGTAATGGTCTGGCGTTGGGAGATAGCCTCCACGCCCGCCGCTAGACCTGCCGCGAATTCCGTCCTCGCCCCCGCTGCCTCTGCTGCCGAACTCATTCGTTGTCAACCCAGGACTTCTGCGTGGCTTGGTAGTGGCCCGTGTCGATGAAGCTCGGGCGCTGGGCCGGACCGCGCTTTTTCTTAAAACGTCCCGACTTGCGAAGGATGGCTGCCTTGGTCGGGACGCCCGGATAACCCAGCCTTTCCATTTCGCCGTTGGCGATGAAATCTTTCATGATTTCATCGACCTTGGGCGTCCCGGCGTTCATGACGCTCTCAAGCGTCACGCCGCCTTGGCCCATCAGCAGGTTCTCCAGCTGACCCTCGATCCCGGAAGTAAGGGCGTCGGCGATCGCCTGCTCGTTCTCTTGGAAGCAAATTTCCTGGACGTGGTACTTGGCTTCCAGGAGCTCAGCCACGTCCCCCGTCGTCAGGCCATCGTTGTCCACGTACGGCTCGTCCAGCACGCCCAGGTGGAGCTTCACGACATTCCCCAGTTAGTCCCCACGGTTTGGGCGAAAGCGAGATACTGCCGCCCGTAGGGGGTCTTGAGGTTTTGCAGCTGGCCGATAGTGAGCTTTTTCAGGCTCTCCACGATTTCTATGCTCTCGCTGGTTCCCTCGTCGCCAGCCGAAGAAATCGGGCCGCCAGTGAAGCTGTTGCACTTGAAGCCGCTGCGCAGGTCTGCGAAATACGTCTGGCCGACTTGGTCGGGAGCCCAGTTGATCAGGTTGTCGCCCGCGAGGTTGTAGACGGCCAGCTGGTAGATCAGCGGGCTGGCCGTGCCCAGCTGCGTGTTGACCAGGGCCAAGGCGACTTGAAAGGCGTAGAACCACGCTGGCGAGTTGTCCGGCAGGTAGGCAGGCGTCACGCCCATTACGGCGCGCGCCCAGGCGATGAAGCCCGCCAGCGTGGGGGTGTACATGGCTTAGGCCGCGCGGCGGCTGCGCCCGCGCGAGGGCGCGGGACCGGCGGTGCGGTCGACCTTGATGGTCTCGTTGACGGCGGTGTCGCGCCCGTCCTTGTTGGCTTCCTCGACCACCGACATTTCAAGGGCCTTCAGCCCGCCGACCTGTTCTTCGACGGCGTTGTTGACCGCCACGGCGGCTTCCTTGCGCAGTTCCTTGCCGCGCTCGACCAGGACCTCCTGGTTGTGGACCACGGCGCGGCGCACCTTGTCCATGTCGACTTTCGTGCCGATGGAATAGCACAATCCGAAGAACGGCTTGGTGCGGTCGATCTCGTCGATCCGGACGAAGCCGTATTTGGCGTGCTGCTCGACGATGTAGTCGATGTCCGGCGTGCTGAGTTCGCCGGGAATCTGGATTTGGCCGCCCAGCTCGATGATCTGCTTCATCAGCTTCTGGTTCTCGACCGTGCGGTACATGAAGTCTTGCACCTGATGGGTGCAATTGGCGACGTACATCTTCATTTCGGGTTCCCTTCCGTGGGAGTTGGAGAAGAGCGGGGACGCGCCTCAAACACACCCCCGCTCTAGCCACAGCAAGCCGAACCGGCTTACTGGTATTGCATGCTCACAATGGTGATCGCTTCCGGACGGATGCCCCAGCCCGAAGTGATCCGCCATTCCGACAGGACGTCGATCGCGCCGCCCGGCAGGGGCGTCGGGATTTCACGCGGGGCGGCCATGTCGCAGTATTGCAGGGCGCAGGCTTCGATCCCCGGAGCGAGTTTGGCGAACTCGTTGGTGTTGATCTTGGAGCCCTGCGGCTTCTGCACTTCCGGCATATTGATGATCACGGCGTCGTTGCCGCCCGCGCCCTTGCCGATCAGGGTGTCGTCGTAGACCCAGCTGATCTCGTCGTCGTTCCATTCGCCCACGTCCTTGACGACGCCTGCGGTGGAGTGCGAGCCAGCGCCGACGCGCTGGAACTGGGTCAGCTGCACGATGTTCTGATACTCGAACGCGCCGAGGACGCGCTGCGGGCCCAGAATCGTGATCTTCCGACCGATGCCCAGCTGGTTGGTGCGGGTCTTCAGGGCGCTGATCTGGGTCAGGATGAAGGTCGCCATCTGGCCGTTGTCGTAGGTGACGACGGTGCTGTTGCCGTTGGAGTCGGTCGGCAGGTTGACGGCGGTCGCGCCTTGGGTGTTGACGAGGCCTTCGCCGTTGGCCGGGTTGAAGCCGTACAGCAGCGCGTTGCGGGCCAGCTGGAAGTGGCCTTGGCGCATGCCGAGGCGCTGGGCCTCGACGATGCTGACGCCCCAACGACCCATGGCCGCCGTGTCGTGGTGGTCGTACTCGCCGCGCACGCGCAGCAAGTAGGACGGGGTGCTAATCATCGACATCGTGGTGTTGATCGACGGCAGCAGGTTGTAGGCCGCTTGGCCCGCCGAGACCTTGGTGCGAACGTCGATGCGCTTGATGTACGCATAGAGGTCGCCGTCAGACAGGCGGG
>JGI26470J50227_1000770_pt1 | contig 12391 bp, 11 predicted proteins | sample FreactTroBogLake_FD_50227 | JGI IMG/M metagenome (IMG submission 50227) | reverse complement strand
CCGTTCCCGAATCGAGGACCTCAAGCCGCACCCACCCCGCCTTGGGACGGGAAAGGCGGACCACGGGTTGGGGGTCCGGGCCGCTTTCCACGGCATTCTTGATGAGATTTTCGACGACGGATCTCAAGCGGTGGGGGTCGAAATGGACGAAAAAGGGGGAGCCCTCCATTGAAAGGTCCACAGGAATCGCGAACCTCTCCTTGAGAGACGCGACCAGTTCGGACAGATCGACCCGTTCGGCTTGGCCCTGGGGATCCTTCAGGAAGTCTCTGACCCGGGACACCAGCGTACTCATCCGACGGGCCTCCTCCTCGATGATGGAAACCTCGGAGGCGGGCTCACCGTCGGCGGCGCGTCTAAGGAGGGCCGTTTGAAGAAGGATGGCCGCCAGGGGATTTTGGAGTTCGTGGCTCAGGGTCCGGGAGGCCTCGGCGAATTGAAGCAGTTCGCGGTGTTGCACCAAGGCGGTTTGGTACCGGCGGGTTCGGAACCACAACACACCCACGAAGGCAAGGAATCCGGCCCAGGCCGCCGATCCCAACACGCCCCCGATCTTCCAAGCCCAGAGCCTCCCTTCCAACGGGGCGTCGCTCACCCTGAGGAAAAGGAAGCCCTGGCCTGGGGGACCCATCGCTCCTCGTGGTCCCATCGGACCGCGGGGACCCGGCTGAGGGTCGTCGGGGTCGTTCCAGAAATTCATCCGAGGTCGGAGCGGTTCAAGCACTTTGACAAAGTCGATCCAGCCGTCGCGCCCCTGGAACAGGGCCCGCCCCGGGCGGAGGTCCGGGGTGGCTTCCTTGATGGTTTCCGGTGCGTCGAAGCCCCATTCCGCGATCCGGTCCCCCCGGGGACCGTAGACCGCGAACGTCCGGATTCCTTCCGGCAGGGCATCGGGACCCAACCGCCCCTCCAGGCGCCCCCGCAACAGTTCCTCCGCCGTCCGTTCCAGTTGGTTCTGGAACGAGATGGAAAGATGGAACTGTCGTTCGGCCACAAAGAGGAGCCACAGGGCGGTCCCTGCGGCCCAAAGGAGGAAAAGGACAAACCAGGGAAGGTGCTTCAGGAGTTTCACTTCCCGCATTGTAGTTGTCCTTTCCTCGATTTCCTAGCGGAGTTTGCCCCCGTCATCGTCACCAAAACCCTCGTCCCGACCACCGCGGCCCTTGCGGACGTCGATTTCCTTGCCGTTCACCGTAAGTTTGAACGCCTCAACAAAGGGCTGGACGACGGTTTCCGATTTGACCGTCGAAACGGGACCCTCGACGGTGAGCGTGTCACCCGATTTCAAGGACGAAAGGCCCCGGCGGGGAACCATCAGCCTGTACTCGATGCCGTCGGCTTTCAACGTCGCGGGACCGTTGGTCCCCAGCGTGATCGTCCCGGTGAGCTTCTTGTACTCGGTCGTGACGACGGTTCCCATTTTCCAATCGATGGCGGGTCCGCGACCGCCCATCATCCCCGGCCCGCGGCCTTCGTTCGGCGGGACCAAGTCCTGGGCGAATACGACGCCCACCAACAAGGTAAGCGCAGCTGCCAACGTGATCTTCTTCATTTCTCATACCTCCGTGCTCTCGGCACACCAAGACTCAGCAAGGGGCGTGCCAGCTTTCTCTGGCGCGAATGGGCCGTTCCCCCAGGAGTGGGAGGGTGCGCGCGGGAAATCTTTTCATCGGGGACGACGCTTGGGAAAATTCTTCCCGGCGGGTAGACTGGCCGCATGCGAATCCTCACCGCCCCGAGCCGGGCAGAATTGGTCGTTCAGCGATCCCGATTCCTGGGCATCCTGGAACCCGTCGGCGACCCCGTCCAGGCCCGGGTCCTCCTCAAGGACGCCAAGGAACGCTACGCCGACGCGGCCCACGTCGTCCACGCCTTCCGAACGGGTGCCGAGGGATCGGAGACTATGGGGTGCAGCGACGACGGAGAACCCTCAGGAACGGCGGGCCGACCCGCCCTCGATGTCCTGAAGGGGACCGGAGGCGGAAACTGTCTTTTGTTGGTGGTCCGCTGGTACGGAGGCATTCCGCTCGGAACGGGGGGGCTGGTGAAGGCTTATGGAAACACGGCGAAGGCCGTGGTGGCCGCCGCCGTCTGGGAGGAGCTTCGGGCGTGGGTGACGGCCCGGGTGACCGTGGACTGGTCCGAACACAGGGTTCTCAAACGCGAACTGGCGGAGCGCGGAGCCGTGATCGACACCGAGACGTTTGGAACCGGGGTCTCCGTCCAGGCCCGGATCTTGGCCGATGCGTTTCCGGCTCTTCAAGCCTTCACCGGCGATCTGACCCGGGGGCGAACCAACTGGGAGGTGGTGGACTAGGACCGGGCCGTGGGGTCGTCGCTGGTCTTGAACCGGGCCGCCAACCGGCCGACGGCGTTCACTTGTTCGGCGTTCTCCCGGCTCCTGTCGGAGATTTCCCTCAATTCCCTGTGGATTTCAGAGGTTCCCAGGTTGATCTCCTCCATGCCTCCCCGGGTCTCCCGGGACAGTCCGCCCAAGGTACCCAGCCCCGAAACCACGGAACCGACCCGCGAGACGGCCTCGGCCCCCGCCTGGGTCAACGCCTCGGCCGAGGTCTTCACCCCTTCGATGAGGAAGTCGATCGCCTGGGTCTCGTCCCTGAGGGTTCCCATGCGCTGACCGATCACCGCCATGTCGGCGGCCACCCCGTCGATTCCTGCCGTCAGCAACCCAAAGCTTTTTCCCGTCTGGGTCGACGTCGTCTTGGCTTTTTCGATCAAGGCGAGCGCCTCGGCCAGAGAGTTGCCGATGCCCTGGGCGTTCTGGGCCGTCTCTTCGGACAGCTTGCGGATCTCCGACGCCACCACGGCAAACCCCCGTCCTGCGTGACCCGCATGGGCGGCTTCGATGGCCGCGTTCATGGCCAAGAGGTTGGTCTGGGTGGCGATGTTGTCGATCATCCCCAACAGGTCGCGGATCACCTCGGCCGCCTGGCTCACCCGGGAGATCTGGACGATGGTCTGGGCCATTTGTTGCTCCCCTTCCCCCGCCGCGACCTTCAACCGGGCGAATTCCTGGTCCAATCTCCCGGTTTCGGAGGCCGTCGTCTCCACGGATCGGGTGATCACGGAAAGCGATTGCCCGGCCTGAGAAAGGTCGAGGGCCTGGTGGGTCAACCGACCGGTCAGCTCCTGAAGAAAGGCGTCCACCTCCGCGAGTCGGGCCCCCGACCGGTCAAGCTCCTCGTCGAGCTTCACGGTGTTGTCCCGGGCGCTTTCCAGGTTCCGCTGGATTTCTTCCAGGGCGCTGACGGCCTCGTGGGAAGCGCGGGTGAGGACCTCGCTGACCGAACCGTTGTCGACGGCGGCCTTTTTCAGAGTGACGATCAGACCATGGAGGAACGTGAGGAAAGCGTTGAAGTGCGCCGCCAGGACCCCGAGTTCGTCCTTGGATTTCAGATCCACCTGGAGCGTGAGGTCTCCGTCGCCGGAGGAAAGCTGGCGAAACTGGTTGGCCAGCCTGTTGACCGGCTGGGTGACGATCCGGGCAATGACCGTCAACAGGCCCGCCAGGACGATCAGGAGGGCCAGCCCGATGCCGAGGAACAGGGACAGCAACCCCTGAGCCTTGGCGCCCACCAAGTCGACCGGGAGGGCCAACCCCAGGTACCACGGGGTGCCCGTTTGGCCCACCGGCACGGGCAGGAACTCGAAGCGGTTCGTCTTGCCCCGGTCGGTGGCGGTGAACTGAAAGTCGTTTCCCTGGGCCATCTGCTTCGTGACGGCCAGGCGTTGGGCGACGGAGGTCAACTCGGGACTCGAGGCGAAGAAGCCCTTTCCGATCAGGGCACCGTCGGGGTGGAAGACGACGACCCCCGACTGCGAAAGCAAGACGGCGTAGCCTTCCTGGTAGGGTTTGACGTTTTGGAGCAGTTCCTGGAGTCGGGCCAGGACCAAGTCGACCCCCGCTTCGGCGATGTATTGGCCGTGGGCGTCGAAGACGGGTTCGATGTAGCTTGTCTCGAAGACCTGGTCCTCTTTTTTCCCGGTGTAGGTGTAGAAATACGGGTCGAGGATGGTCGGGCGTTTGCTGGCCTTCACGAAGTTGTAGTAATCGGCGGTCTTGAGATCGTCCTCGGAGGTTCCCGAAGGCGATTCGCCGTCCTTGTCCTTGTACCAGGTGGAAACGAACCGACCGACCTCGTTGCTCCCCGGTTTGTTGATGTTGGCCTTGTCGTTCCCGTCGAGGGCGTTCGCCTCCCAGGTGGTCCAGACGGCGTAGAGGCTCGTCTGGTCCCGGAGGGTCCGGCGCATCAGGACGTCGAAAAGCTTCCGGCGTTCGGCGGAGGCGATTTCGTTCGAACTCGAGAACGTGGACCGCAGCACGGAAACCGTCGAAACCATGGTGTTCATCTGCGCCTTCACTTCGGCGGCTTGGCGCTGGGTCTGGTTGCGCAGGTCGCTGTCCACCAGTTCCTGGACCATCGCCTGCGCCTTGTCGTAGAGGAAGAACCCCGCCGCGGTCAGCAACAACGCGGACGAGACCAACACTGGTCCCAGGATTTTGAGACGGAGAGGAATTTGGACTTTCATCGAGACATCCTATGCCGGGACGGTGCCCGGCCAGCCGAAATCGGGTGCCTCGGTGGCGCGGCCCTTTTTCACGATAATGTAGTAGAGGTACAGCTCGAGCAACAGGCTGTGGTGTTCGGTCCGGTATTGGCGCAGCCTCTGGTCGAAGTCTGCCGTGAGGATCAGGATGGCCTGGAGGTCCGCCAAGGGGTAGTGGCGGGCCCCGATCTGGAAGTTTGCCTGGGCTTTTTTGCTGAAGACCTTCAGGGCCGTGAACGCCTCTTCGGCGGGGAACCGTTCCATCAGCTTGCCTTGGAACGCCAACAGGTTCTTGAACTGCCAGGTCAGCCCGCCCAGCAGTCCGATGCCCTCGGTCTCCTTCGAGGAGAGGATCTTCTTCAGCACTTCCAGGGCCTTGGGAAAGTCGGCCGCCGTGATCCGTTCAAACAGCGTGAAGACGTTCTCTTCCTTGGTGTGGACCAGATACTGTTCCAGGTCTTCCAACGAGATGGACGCGCCTTTTTCGAAGAAGGCCAGGAGCTTCTGGGCCTCGAGGCGGATCTGGTCGGTGCTGTTGTCGACCATTTCGAGGAAGAACTCGGCCGCTTCGTCCCCCAGAGTCAGTCCCAGGCTCCGGAAGTGGTTCAGCACCCAACCCTTCTTCTGGCTCTCAAACATCTCCCAGAAGACCTTCGTCTGGTCTTTGGGGACCACCCGGGTCAGCGTGTCGGCCTTCGTCTCGTCGCTCATCAGGACCAGAGTCGATTCGGCGGCGGGGTGCTTCGCGTAGCCCTTGATCAGGTCGTTGTCCGCCTTCTTGTACTCGTCGGCGTTCTGGATCAGGACGAGTTTGTGGGACGCGAACAGGTCGCCGTTCTGGAGGAGGGAGAGGACTTCTCCGAACGGGGTTTCGAAGGCGTAGAATTTGTGGATCTCCGGGGCCTCCCGGAACTGCTTCTTCAGCTTCTCCTTGAGGTCTGCCAAAAAGTCCTGTTTCTGACCGTGTTCGGGCCCGAGGAGGAGCCAGAGGCGTTCGGAAGAAGCGGCCATCAGTACCGCCGGATCACGCTAACGAGTTTACCGAGGATCCGGACGCCTTGGGCGTAGATCGGGTTGTACGCGGGGTTCTCGGCCTGGAGTTTGATCCGGCTTCGTTCCTTGAAATAGCGTTTAAGGGTCACGGCGTCCTCGTCGGTCATGGCCACCACGATTTCGCCGTTCTCGGCGGTCTGCTGGCTGCGAATGACGGCCAAATCGCCGTCCATGATGCCCACTCCGGTCATCGAGTCACCCCTGACCCTCAAGGCGAAATGCGGCCCCTTGCCGAGGAACTCCTGGGGAAGCAGGACCGTCCCGTCGAGATTTTCCTCGGCCAGGATGGGAATTCCGGCCGCAACCCGGCCCAAGATGGGAACGCTGACCACCAGGGACTCCTCGTCGTTATCGACGAGCACCTCGATCGCCCGGGAGCGATTTTGGTTGCAGTGGATGAAGCCTTTTTTTTCCAGGGCCTTGATGTGGTCGTAGGCTCCCTTCACCGAAATTTCGAAGTTGTTCGCGATCTCACGGATCGTGGGAGGAAATTTATTCCGCAGCAGAAATTCCTTGATGAAATCAAGAACTTCGTCCTGCCGCTTCGTGACGCCCTTCATTTTTCCACCTCGATGGCGAATTTCTTCAGCTTGGTGTGCAGGTTGCTGGCATAGAGCCCCAGAGTCTGCGCCGTTCGGCTGATATTATACCCGTTCTCCTTGAGTTTTTCTTCGATGAAAGCCTTCTCAAACGCATCTTTCGCCTCGTTCAGCCCCAAATGCGTCCAGGGGGAGAGGGGACCCGCGCCGGGTTCTGAACCCATGTCGTTCCCCAGGAAGGCCCGGGCTTCCTCGGGGCCGATGACCGGATCGTCGATCATCAGGCTCAACCGTTCCAGGTAGTTCTTCAGTTCCCGGATGTTTCCGGGCCAGGGGTGGTCGGCCAGCACCTTGAAGCCTTCGGGAGAGAACACCGGGAGTGGGCCTTGAGAGAGGTCTTTGAACTTCCTCAGGAAATAGTCGACCAGGAGCGGGAGGTCCTCTTTGCGGTCGCGGAGCGGGGGAACGGTGATGGGAACCACGTTCAGCCTGTAGAAAAGGTCCTCGCGGAACCGGCCCGCCGCCACCTCGGTCGGCACGTCCCGGTTCGTGGCGCTGATGATCCGCACGTCGACGGTCAGCGACCCTTCTCCCCCGATCCGTTCAAACCGGCCTTCCTGCACCGCCCGAAGCACCTTGGCCTGGGCCGAAAGGCTCATGTCGGCGACCTCGTCGAGGAACAGGGTACCGGTATCGGCCTGCTCGAAGCGACCCTTGCGCCGGGCGACGGCGCTGGTGAAGGCGCCTTTTTCGTGGCCGAAAAGCTCGCTTTCGAGCAGGGCGTCGGGGATGGCGGCGCAATTGACCTCGATGAAGGGTTTGCGGCTTCTCAGGCTTTGCCGGTGGATCTCCCGGGCGACCAGTTCCTTCCCCGTTCCGTTTTCCCCCAGGATCATGACCCGGGTGTTCACCCCGGCGCTTTGGCGGATCAGTTCCTTCACCCGGCGCATGGCCGCGCAGTTGCCGATCATGGTGTCGTCGAGGAACAGGTGCGCCTTGAGTTCTCGGTTCTCTCGTTTGAGTTCTTGAACCTTCAGGGCGTTGGCGACCACCGCCAGGGTCTTGTCCATGGAAAGGGGTTTCTCGACGAAGTCCCACGCGCCACTTTTCACGGCCTTCACGGCGACGTCGATCGAGGCGTGACCGGAGATCATGACCACCGGAACCTCGGGGTATTCCTCCCGGATGGCCTTCAGAACATCCAGGCCGCCCATGCCGGGCATCCAGACGTCGAGGAACACCAGGTCGATCACCTCGGTCTTCAAGAATTTCAGGCCCGAGGGTCCGTCGGGGGCCCGGAGGATGGCAAATCCCTCGTCTTGAAGGATGTCACCCAGCACGTTCCGGATGCCGTCTTCGTCGTCGATGATCAGGATGGTTCGTTGCTGACTCACGAAAGGTCCTCCGTCGGAAGGTCAAGGAAGAAGGTGGTTCCGAACCCGGGTTGGGACTCGAACCAGACCAATCCCTGATGGTCAAAAAGGATCCTCTCCACGATGGCCAGGCCCAAGCCTGTTCCTTCCTTCTTGGTGGTGACGTAGGGCTGGAACACCTTGTCCCTGAGGTCGGCGGGAATGCCGGGGCCCGTGTCGTGGATCTGGACTCTACAATAGGAAGACGTGCCTTTTTTGACAAGGTTCGAAACCACGGTCAGTCGGCCCGAGCCGCCCATCGCCTCGAGGCTGTTCTTGAAGAGGTTCGTGAAGACCTGCTCCATCTGGGCGGGGTCGGCCACCACCCGGGCGTCGAAGGCCAAACCTTCGGCAGAGGCCTGGAGGTCGGGGTGGGCGGCCCGGTAGGTCGCCAGCAGGTCGTCCACCAGGGGCCTCAACGACACCACCGATTTTTGGGGGGCGGGAAGCCGGGCGAACCCCGCAAATTCCTTCAGGAGCGCGTCGAGCCTGACCACCTCGGTGAGGATGGCCGCCACCGCCGGTTCGACGATCTCGCCCAGGTGTTCGGGGTCGGTGCGGCTGCGGCGCAGGATGCGTTCGGCCGACAAGCGGATCGGGGTCAGCGGGTTGCGGAGCTCATGGGCGAGCCGCCGGGCGATTTCCTGCCAGGCGGTGACCTTCTCGGTTTGGAGAAGCTTCGTGCGGCTGGCGGCCAGTTCGGCGGTCATGGCGTTGAACGATTCGGCCAGAAACGCCAACTCGCTGCGTTCCGGACCCAGGAGGCGGGTGCTGTAGTCCCCGGCCGCGATCCGCCTGGTCGCCGACTCGAGGTTGATCAGCGGCCGGATCAGATCGTCGCTCTGGGTGAAGCTCATGAGCAAGGCGATCAACAGGATGGGGAGGGCCAGCAGGAGGTAGAAGACAAAGAACATCGACCGGTAGGAATCGGTGGAGCGCTTGAGCTGGTTGTAGTTGTCCAGGGCCTCGGTCAACTGCCGGGAGGTGGCCTCGAACCCCGGGGGCAGGACGATGGAGACGACCACCGAAAGGGTTTGGCTGGGAAGCTGCACGTGGCGGAGTTGGCGCAACACCGTCGAGTCGCCCTCGGTCCGCTTCGGGAGGGTTCCATCCTGGTCGGGAAGCTTCGTGGAGGTCCCGATCCGGGCCTCGGTTAGGCCGAACGCGAGGAGCCGTTTCCCCTTCTCGTCGAAGACCTCGATGGCGTCGGCCCGCAATTTCGCCTCGGTCAGCAACCGCCCCATGGCCAGAGGATCCTTGGACGCCAGCGCCTTGAGGACCACCACGGGGATGTCCGTCGACTCGGCGGTGTTCCTCAGGTTCTGGATGCGTTCGTAGTGGTAGTCGAGGGCCGTTTGAAGCCCCCCTTCCAAGGCGCGGCCCCATTGTTGGTTGCTCCAAGTCTTCATGGCCGTGTCGATGAAGCTGAGCGACAACGCCGCCTGGGGCAGAGACGCGAGGAGGGTGGTCAACAGGAAGAACAGGCTGATGCGGATCTTGAGGCTGGTCCCCGGTTTGCCCAGGCGCCGGTCCCTGAGCAGTTGGTACACCTGGTAGCCCACCGCGCCGGCCAGCGTCAGGGGCAAGACCAGGACCAGGGCGATGATCGCGGCGTCGGGGGTGTGGGCCACCGCCGTGGCGTCGGCGAGGATCTGGCGGGAAACGAAGAGGGTGAGGAGGGAAAGCAGAACCAGGAGGCCGAGCAGGCTCAGGAAGGGGGCGAAGCGTTTGGAAGCGGAGAGGTCACTCTTCAAAACGGTTGTCGATGAGCTTCACCAGAGCCTCGACGGCGGCCGATTCGTCGGCGCCGGTGGCCGAGATCTTGATCGTGGTGTTGCACAGAACGCCCAGGGTGATCAGCCCCATGATCGACTTGGCGTTGATCTTGTCGTTGTCTTTCTCAATGAAGATCTGGGACGTGAACTTGTTCGCCAGGGTCACGATCATTCCGGCCGGCCGGGCATGAATTCCCGCCCTGTTCTTTACCGTCACATCCTTTTCAACCATGCAGCACGACCCTTTTTAGAACTGATTTTCTTGAGTTTTGCGTAAATATACGGTACGGGCGTTCTCACTTTCAAGCCATTGGATCACGTTTTGGTTGAATTCCTGAGCGGAGTGGAAGCCCATTTTTTTCAGCCGATGGTTCATTACGGCGGTTTCAATGATGATGGCGATGTTCCTTCCTGGCTTGACCGGGATCTTCATCGAGGGGAGGCTGACACCCAAGACCTCGGTGGTGGAATCCTTGGTCCCCAGCCTCTCGTACTCCTTGGCAGGGTCCCAAATCTCCATTTCGATGACCATTTCGATTTCTTTCTGGAACTGGATCGCGGCGACGCCGAACAGTTGGGCCACGTTGATGATGCCGATGCCCCGCACCTCCAGATGGTGGCCCAGCGTCGGGTTCACCGGTTTGCCCATCAGCGTGTTGCCGCTGACGCACCGGATGTCGACGGCGTCGTCGCAGACCAACCGGTGGCCGCGCTCGATGAGCTCCAGGGCAGCCTCGCTTTTTCCGACCCCGCTGTCCCCCAGGAGCAGGACCCCCATGCCGGAGACTTCGACGAAGACCCCGTGGATGGTGCGTTGGGGGGCGAAGACGTCGGCCAGGGTCCGGATGATCCGGACCGTAAAGTCGGACGAGTTGAGGTCGGTGAGCAGAATGGGCACCTGGTGCGATTCGGCGAGGTGAAGGAATTTTTCTTCGGGGAGGTAGTTGTTCGTGAAGATGCAGCACGGGATGCCCCGGCTGAAGATCTCCTCCACCGACGCCCAGCTGGATTCATCCCGCAGTTTCCGCAGGTAGCTGGTCTCTCCGTTGCCGAAAAGCTGGGGGCGTTTGGGGTTGAAGTCGTCGAAGAATCCGCTGAGGGCCAACCCCGGCCGGTTGATGTCTGGCTGGGTGATGGGCTTGGACAAGCCCTTCCGTCCCGCCTTGCAGACCAAATTCAGGGCGTTGTGCTCCCTGAGGTCGAGGTCGAGAAGGTCCAGGACGGTGAAGGCTTTCGGCATGGTTACTCGGCAACCTTTTCCTTGATTTCCTTGGGATGGTGGTCCTTGACCTTGTCCTTCTCCTTGGAAATCTTGGCGTCGAGCTTCTTCATCAGATTCTCGATGGCGGGGTAGAGCTCTTGGGCACGTTCCTCGAGGTGGGCGGTGGATCCCCACTTGAAATGGACGTTCGACTCGACGATGAATTCCGTCTTTTCCTTCGTGATCGTGGCATCCACGCTCATGAGGTGGTCCTTGAAGGGGTCGATGTGGCCCAATTTCTCTATGAGGAACTCGCGGGTGCGGTCGCTGATTTCGTAGTGGACTCCCTTGATGGTGACGGTCATGGTGTGCTCCTTGCTCAGGCGTATTCTTTGGCCAGTTCCAAACGGTACTTGGTCACGGTTCGCCGGGCGATGTCGATCCCTCTTTGACTCAAGAGGTCTGAGATTTTCTGGTCGGAAAGCTTCTTGCCGTCCTTGTGGTCGGCCATGATTTCTCGGATCGTTTCCTTCACACCCTCCTTGCTGAACTGATTGGATGAGACGGCGTTGCTGAAAAAGTGCTTGAGCTCGTAGATGCCCCACTCGGTCTGGACGTACTTTCCGGTGGTCACCCGGCTGACCGTCGACTCGTTGATCTCGAGCTGTTGGGCGACGTCTTTGAGGGTCAGCGGTTTGAGGTACTTCGGGCCGCGGCGGAAGAAATCGACCTGAAACTCCATGATGGCCCGGCAGACCTTGAACAGCGTGTTCTTGCGGTAACGGATGTTCTGGATGAACCGTTCGGCGTCGGCCACTTTCTGGCGGACGAACTGGCGGGCCTCTTTGTCGGCCACCGTCAGCGCAAACCCCTCCTGAAAGTCGCCGCCCACGCGGAGGATGGGAATCTCTTCTTCGTTGAGGACCATCTGGAGCGTGTCGTTCTTGAACGCGATCAGGGCGTCGGGGACGACGTACGACGGCGGCTGGAGCGAATAGGCCCGACCCGGGAACGGGGTAAGGTCCTTGAGGTCCTCGATGGCCTGGAGCACGTCTTCCTCGGTGGTCTTCAGGGCCGTCGTGATTTCCTTGTACCGCTTCTTCTCGAGCGCTTCCCAGAACTCGGTGACCAAGCGTTCGTGGTGGGGCTCGAACCCCTCCTGGCGCATCTGGACCACCAGCGACTGCTTCCAGTCGGTCACCCCACAGCCCCGGGGCTCGAGGGTCCGGATCAAGCCCAGCAGGCGCTCGATGAGTTCGGGGTCGGTGTCATCGGGGAAAAGCAAGGCGACGGGCTCGATGTGGAAGCCGTTGGCGTCGAGGTTGTTGATCAGCCGCTCCCCGATTTCGGCTTCGGTTTCTGAGAGCGGGTGGAGCCGCAGCTGCCACGTCAGGTGGTCGTGGAGCCCCTCGCCGCGGCTGAGGACCCCTTCGAGAAACCGGCGCTGGGTGTCTTCGTCGTCGATCGACGCGGTGGACCTGACCCGGTGCCCGGACCGGGCATCAAGCTCGTCGAAGCTGACCAGCATCTTGTCGTCGGCGGCCTCGAGGGCGGGGTTGCGCTCCAGCTCCTCCTCGATCCGCTGCTTGAGTTCGGTGACCGTCAGGGGCAGGAGGTTGATCGACTGGATGAGCTGCAGGGACATCTTCTGTCGCTGTTCCTGCCTCAGCATGGGTCGCTGGTACTGCATTGCCTGACGGTCCTCCCTTCCCCCTCAGGATAATCCGAATCGGGGTCGGGTTCAATGGAGTTCGGAGCAGAAGGCAGCCGAGGGGGTGCCGCAGAGCCCCCCTCCCCGTGCCCAAGGACCCCCCGGGGTGTGCCGCGTCACCCCGGGGGGGG
>JGI26470J50227_1000769_pt1 | contig 12394 bp, 20 predicted proteins | sample FreactTroBogLake_FD_50227 | JGI IMG/M metagenome (IMG submission 50227) | reverse complement strand
AATGTTTTAGGACATACAAGTTTCGGACGCAAAGCAGGAACTCAAAAAGAAAGAAGCATGATAGCCCTTGAGTTTGACGACGGTACAAGACAGGTTGTCAACCGTGACGGCATGGCTTTGCATGGTTATACAGAAGGTTTTAAAGAAAAAGAACCTTTATTTAAAGGAAATCAAGATAATAAACCTGATGTTGGTAACGAAATTACTACCAAAGACGGACGTAAAGCTAAAGTAGTACAGGCTACTACTGAAGAAATTGAAGCACAAACTCCTGTTCGTTATAAAAAAGATGTTGTAGCTAATTATCTTATTGCTGAGGCTCAATTAAAAAAATATCAACGTGAATCTGCATTTTTAAAAGATACATTAAATACTCTTAAAAATGAAGGATATGCTGTAGACAAATCTAAAGTTAAAGAACGTCCCGAAGGTTTTGTAAGTGTAGAAGGACACCCAAGCTTAGAGAAGGTTTTTGTTGATAAACGGTTTGCTGAGGCTTTTGAAGACGGTATTAGTAAAGGTTTAAAAGGTTCTTCTTTGTTAGAACAATTCAATAGTGCTGCTGTCGGTACATTATTTTGGAATCCTGCTCCTCACTTATTTAATGCAATGGACCACTGGATTACGACAGTTGGTTGGGACTTTTTTAAACCCTGGCAATATAAAAGCATAGCAAAATCTATGTATCAAGCTGTTAAAGATGTATCTAATGTAACTCCTGAATATATTCGTTATCTTGAAAGTGGTATGGGACTTCAATATGGAAACGTATTAGCAAAAGATGCTGTAAACCATATTGAAAAAACTTTACCTAAAGCTCAATTAAATAGCATAGCTAAGGAAATTGGTTTATCTCCAATTAAATTAATAGATGCTATTTATGATAAATCTAAACATGCTTTGTGGGGTGGTTCAGATGTTTTTATGTTGTCTGCTTATAGACATGTCTCATCTAAAAAAGGCATAGATATTCTTAATAAAGCCATAAAGAATTATGTAGAAGCCCACAATCCTAACTACCAAATTCCTACTCGTATTGGTTACGATGCTATGATGAAAATTCCTGGTATGCCTGAAGCTGTTTCTGCTGCGTTGTCTAGAGGCATGTCTGAAGCTATGCAAAGCAGAATGTTTAATACGTTTGGAAGATATCACTACGGACAGTTTAAATCTATGGCTAAAAGCTTACATGATTTAGCTATTCAAAATGAGAATTCTGTTACTAGTAGAGTAGATGCTGCTCAACATTTAGCTTTTGTTGCTTTTAACGTTGGGGTAGTTTATCCTTATTTATGGGATACTATTGCCAAACAAGTTAGTGGAGACCCAGAAGCAGAACAACGTAGAGCAGGTGCTTCCACAATTCCTTATACTATGTATCACATTTTATTAGGAGATAAAGATGTTACTGCTTTATTAGCAGAAGCATATAGCTTACCTCCTGGTACTAAAACTATTGCTGAAATATTAACTAATCGTGATTTATTTACTGGTGAGCACATTTGGGAACCAGGTGGGGATGTATTTGATTCTGCTTATGATGCAGGTAAAAACATTACTTCTAAATTAATAGCACCTATTAAAACTGGATTAGATATTCTTTCTGAAAAGAAAACCGCAAAAGAGGCTGCTTTAGAACAAATAGGTGTAAAAACTAATGTAGGTCAAAAAGAAGCGATTGCTCAATATATTAAACAAAAAGAATCTCTTAAAGCTAAAAAGAAACGAGCAAGAGATCCTTTATATAGAATGCTTACAGACGAATGAAAATACTAATCATAGATCAATCAGGCTGTGGTTGTGGCCTTTCCTTTGCACTGCGTAGTCAAGAATATGGACACGAAGTTAAGATGTTCATTCGTCATAACAAGGACGGTAGCCGTTCTGAAGTAGGTGATGGTGGTCTTGTTAAGCGTGTAAGCAACTGGGAAGATCACATGAACTGGGCAGATCTTGTGTTCTGCACAGATAACCTATTCTACATCCATGCCTTAGAGCGTTATCGTGATAAAGGTTATCCTATCTTTGGTCCTTCTATCGATACTAATCGTTGGGAACAAGAACGTGATCATGGTGAAAAGATTCTGAACCTAGCAGGGATTAAAACTATTCCTAGCCAGACGTTCGAGAACTATGATGACGCTATTGCTTTCGTTACCCAGAATCCTCGTAGGTTTGTATCTAAACCTATTGGTGATGGTGATAAGACTTTATCCTATGTAGCTAAGTCTGCTGCTGACATGATCTACATGCTCATGCGTTGGAAGAAGAAGAACTCCTTTAAGGGTAAGTTTATCCTTCAAGAGTTCCGTCCAGGTATTGAGTTCGGTGTAGGTGGTTGGTTTGGTAAAGCAGGGTTCTCTAAGAACTTCTGTGAGTCTTGGGAACACAAGAAGTTAATGGATGGTGAACTGGGTGTCACTACAGGAGAGCAAGGTACTATTGTTCGCTACACACAAGATTCTAAACTAGCAGAGCAGATGTTATTACCTTTAGAGGACATGCTTCATGGACTTGGCTACACTGGCTATATTGACGTTAATTGCATTGTGGATGATAAGGGTCAAGCATGGCCTTTGGAGTTTACTATGCGTCCTGGCTGGCCTCTATTTAATATTCAATTAAGCCTGCACAAGGGAGACCCTGCTCAGTGGATGTTAGATCTGATCAACGGTGAAGATACCTTGCGTGTCTCTAATAAGATTGCAGCAGGTGTTGTTGTAACTATTCCTGACTATCCTTTCAGTCACATCACCAAGAAAGAGAACTCTAACTATCCTATCTGGGGTATTGACATGGATGATGCCATTACTGATGTGCATCTCTGTGAAGTACAGTGGGGTAAAGGTCCTGCAATGATTGATGGTAAGCTGAAGTTCAACGAGCCTATGTTTGTTACTGCTGGTGACTACGTGTGTACCGTAGTAGGATTAGGTGATTCTATTGAGTCTGCTCGTGAAAAGGTATACAGCACCATCAAGAAGAAGATTGAAATTCCTAACTCTATTGCTTACCGTACAGACATCGGTGAGAAGGTTCAAAAGAACTTAGAAGAGTTACAAGCACATGGTTATGCAGAAGGAGTAGAAAGTGGACTATAGTTCTATTTTAAATAGTTTAATACAACCTATTGCTACTAATAGACAACCAGTAGCAGGTTATTTTTCTCCTTTAAACACAGGAACTACAGGAAGTGCTGCAGAAGAAGCGTATAAAAAATCTATTTCTCCTGAAAAAAGAATTTATGGTGAATCTTTAGCAAAAGCTTTTACAGGTAATACCGATGTTCCTATTACTGAAAAAAACTATAGTCCAGAAGAATTGGATACTATTAAAGAGCTTATAGCCGAAAATTACAAAAAGAAGGTACGCCTCTACACGGACAAGGATTATTTAACCAGCGAGCTTAAAAACCAAGAAGAGCGTAAAAAAACTCTTATAAGCAATTTTAAAGCTGGAAAGCTGTCTAAAGAAGATTATCAAAAACAACTAGGAAACATTGAAAATCGAGTTGCACAATACCAAGATGCAATGAAAGGTAAACTCCCATCAGATTTCCGTTTTGATTATTCTGACTATTACCCTGAATCAGTATATGGTTCTGAAGATAAATCTAAGCTAGATAAATATACTTCTATAAGAAATACTTTGGGTAATTTTAGATATAAGGTTGACCCAAAAACTAATAAAATCAATATTTACGATACCTATGATTTTAGCAATCCAAGCAGGCAAGCTAATGTAGACAAGTATGCCTCAATGAGTACCGCACAAAAGGCACTGCAATCAGCAAAGGCATTTGTTGGTGGAGATGTTGGTTCTTTAGGAGAAGCATATTTAGGAAAACAAGGCGTTCCAGTATCTATCAACTTAGATATGGACGAAAACCTTATAAATAAATATATGAAAGCTAAATAATGGCAACTAATACACCTAACTTACTGCCCCCTATTCCTCAGACTCCTATTGAGGAAAGCTTTACTTGGAGAACCTGGTTTAATAACTTAGGTACTTATGTACAACAGGCTCAGACTGGTGGTCAAACCTGGTCTATTCTTCAAGGTGGTACAGGAGCCTCTACAGCAGCAGGTGCTAGATCTAATTTAGGTCTTGGTACAATGGCTACAGAGAACTCTAGCAACGTAGCTATTACTGGTGGAACTATTACAGGTACTGTGGTACAGCCTAGTAACGGTATTTCTGTCACTATTGCTACTGCCAAGTTAACTACTGGTGGTCATAACGGTAGCATGACTTTTACTAACGGTATTTTAACAGCACAGACCCCAGCAACCTAATGAAGACTTCTTATCACGGTATTGAACAGATTAAGACGTTTGAAGGCTTTCGCAGTATGCCTTACGAGGACGTTGCAGGAAAGCTTACTGTAGGTTATGGACACTTGATTGTCCCTGGTGATGGTTGTGTAGCAGGAAGTCCTATTACTATGGGGCAAGCCACAACGTTACTACAGAAAGATTTAGAGACAGCAGAAAACTGTGTTAACTATAACTGTCCTAATCTAAGTAAAAACCAATTTGATGCCCTTGTATCTTTTGTTTATAACCTAGGCTGTGGTGCTTTTGAGCGTTCTACATTACTGAGATTTATCAAACAAGGCAACATGGAAGCTGCAGCACAAGAGTTTCCTAAATGGAGCATGGCAGGCGGTAAAGAAAATGAAGGTATCAAAAAACGCAGGATTGCTGAGCAAGACTGTTTTCAACATAACGTTTATAGAGGATAAATCATGCCATTAAAAGCTGGTAGTAGTCAAAAAACAATTTCTTCAAATATCCGTAAGGAAAAAAAAGCAGGAAAGAGTCAAGCACAAAGTGTAGCTATTGCTTTATCTAAAGCTGGTAAGTCTAAAGCTAAAAAGAAAATGAAAAAATGAACAAGATGATGCGTGGAGTACTACGATCAAAAACAATGTGGTTCTCTGCATTGTTATTTTTGCTTGGTGCTATCTCGGATAATTCTGTTTACATTCAAGACCTTATAGACCCTAAAGTCTATAGCATATCCATGTTTATTATTGGTATTACTATAAGCTATCTTAGAGTTCTTACCACTAAACCCTTGGACGAAAAGTAATGCCTACTCCTAACATATATGTCAAAATTGCTCTGGCTTGTCTTCTTCTTCTTTCTTGTTTCCTTGGTGGTTATTATGTGGAGCATTTACGATTCGAAGCATACAGGGAGCAGGTCATTGCCGAAGGTAAAGTCCAAGAGCAACACAACAAAGATATCTTAGCACAACAACAACTCATTACTAAGCAGGTAACAGATGATTATCAGAATAAGCTTGATCGCATTAAGTCTTACTATGCTGGGCTGCACAACACCAGTAGCAGTGCAGTGCATACCGCAGTCGCAACTGCAGCCTCCAGCACAACTGATGGAACTCCCTCCGACCCACAATTTGTTGAGAAATGTACAATAACTACTCAACAACTTGAATCTTTACAAGACTACGAACGTTCTAGAAAGGAACTGAAATGACAGCTAAACCAGGACTATATGCCAACATCCAAAAGAAGAGAGCTCGTATAAAAGCTGGCTCAGGTGAGAAGATGCGTAAAGTAGGTAGCAAAGGTGCTCCTACTGCTAAAGCTTTTAAGGACTCTGCTAAGACAGCAAAGAAGAAATAAGTCAAGACGGCACGAGGGCATGCTTAACCTAGTTGTTTTCCGTCTTTCCAGCTAGGGTATCAACGAATTGGCAGACGAGAAGATATCCCCTCACCTATAAAAAAACCACCCCGAAGGGTGGCTATAAAGTACAACTACAAAACAATTATTCTGGATTACCAGGAGGTTGCAATTCTCTAAACATAGGGATAGTCTGCAACTCCAACAGCTTGTCATTCACAGGCTGTAACATCTTTTCAATGTCTCGCCACAGTACTACAAACTGTACTGGATCCATGACTTCAAAACTCTCAGCAGCTTCTAAACAACGCTTCATAACCATGGGCTGAACTTCATCAGCAAGGTTTAGTACTTCATTCAAGCGTCGCATACCTAACATAAAATCATCTTTAGTAATCATAACTTTCTCCTTTATTAGGTGGAGGCGGTTCACCAACCTTTGAGCCGACAGACAGAGAATCCTCAGTCCTTAAATTCAGCACCTCCGTAAACTTAAAATCTATTGGACTTACTTTACTGGACACATACCGCCAGCACATTCTAAATCACCTTCAAATGCTGCATCTTCAATCTTGGTGATTAAACGTGTACTAGCAACCATAGCATCATATTGCTCTTTAGTAATTTCTTCCAACGGAGCCTGATGGAAACCATGCTCATTGTGAAGCAAGAACGAAAGGGACTTATGATTGTTCTTGTAATTCTTAGCCAGATACTTCTTAATCTCTGGCAACTCTTCCTTGCGGTAATACACAGTACAGCTAACGCTATTGTCTGACCATTCAGACTGCAACCACTTAACTACTTCTAACTGATCAATAGCAGTCATTTCTGCAGCAATCTTTGTACCTGCTGGGTAAGCGAATGGGAAAGAAACTACCATTGTGCTACGGTCATCAGAGCCATCAAAGTTACGTTGATACTCTACAGGGTAGCCATGCTCACGACAGACTTGCACAAGGCTATGGTCTGCAGCAATACGAATACGACGAATCATGTAATGGCTGTAAGCAGGGTGGCAACCAGAAGTCACACCTGGTAACAGAGACAGAGTTCCTGAAGGCTTAACAGTAGTCAGCTTTACAGACTCAGGGAAGCCATGTTTTGCAGAATACTCTTTATCAAAAGCACGTAACTCTGTGTAGGCCTCGTTCAGCCAACTACGCTGATCATCACTAGCCTGAAGCACACCAGTAACACCAATGCCCATACGCATATTCTTGTGAACGATGTCTGCTGTTTCTTGGAGATGACAGGGCAGAGCAAGACTATGCTTATTAATGCGGTATAAAAGTTTAGTGATGTCGACAAATTCTTTTTTACTTTCTACGTTAGGTAAATAGATCTCTGCTAAACAGCAAGTTTCGTAAGCAGCCAGTGATTGTTCAGCACAAGGATTGTACCCCATAACATCAGGATCAGGATAGTTAGTGTCACCAAGTCTGCCAATCTTGCGAGACAAACGAAGATTAATAAGACCATAGGGTTCACCTTTGCCTTCGTAGCCATCCCAGAAATACTCATGAAGATCTTTGATGTCAGAACAGACAACACTATTATTAGACATAGCTCTCCAACTAGGGATGTTGCCCATGTCCCAACGTTTTGCAAGAAGGTATTCAACATCATCTGCATCTCCAATCGCTATCTGAGCAGAACGACGGACGTTACCTGCAACGACAATCGCCCCAATAATATTCATAACGTCCAAGCAATCAATAGGACGTAACTTCTTGCCTGCACGTTTGCTTAGGATCTCGCTAATCTTTTCAATACCCCAGCACAGATCTTCAGGACCAGAAGCAGTGCCTCCGAAGCCTTTGATAGCTGCTCCACGACCACGAATCAATACAGTAGAGTAAGTAAACGTTGGTTTCTTGTCGGCTAAGAACGCTGCTTTGAGCGTCTTGCCAAGGAGGGATACCCAACCTTCCCTTGAATCAGGAACAATATAATCCGCATCATGAGTATCCAGACGAGTAGGGGCAGTAAAATCAGGATTGATTTCAGGAAGTTTATCAACGTGTTGCCTTTGAATGTTATAACCTACGCCAGAACCTAACATCAATAAGTCCATAGCCCAGGTAAAGGGACGAACAGGTTCATTGATTACGGTGAAGGCACAGTTCTGTAAACTGGCAAGGCCTAGCTTACCTACAGTGTCCGTACCCATCTGCCAAAGGAAACGACCTGCTACAGTTCCCTTCAGTTCCATCAAATACTTACGTAAACGTTCTTGCTCTTTATCGGTAAAGCCACAACCTAATTGGTCGTTTGCTGCCTTGATCACACGCTCCACAGTGTCTGGAAACTCTTCTGTCTTGCTGTGGATATCTGCTTCGTCTAAACGACGTGCATAAGTTCTCTTGTAGGTAATGTAACCTACGGTGCTAAAAGGTGTGTTGTACATTTAATTCCTTGTTATTAGTGTCGTGTGTTTTTCTTGTATTTTTCTACCATCATTGCATCCGCCATTTTGTAACAGAACTCTGCCATAAAGTTGCAATACTCATCGGGATCATCCGCTGGTATACCTGCTGCAGAAATTGCTCCTGAGAGAACTGAGGTAGCAAAGAAATCTCTCAAGCCTGGGATTTCGTCTTTGATTGGAGGGCCCATATCATGTAACGGTTTTTTATCACTCATCATCGTCCTTTAGTAGTTGTTCTAATAAATCTGCTTTGTCTTCTATTAAATCTGAAAACCTGTCACATATATCCTCAGTAGTTAAACCAAGGATATCTACTACGTCTACCTCATCTAGTTGTTTTAATCGGTAAATAATATCAGTTAGCGTCAAAGCCATCGATCATCCTTTGAATGTACCATTGAGCTTTCTTCAAGTCCTCAACTCCATTCTTATGTCTCCAACGCCACAGATATTTAATTGCGTTGCCTGTACACATAGCTTCCATACCATCTAAGTGTTTTACTACTTCAGCAATCGCATCAATACATTCAATGTTACCTTGAGTGTAATGATCAGGAGAGTTTACCATATCAGGCTTTTCACTCCAATCATATCCAGTACCAGCACCAGGAAGGTAGTAACAGTCAGAAGGACCTGCACCATACACTGTGTTTTTAACTACCATGCAATCAGGACAGAAAGCATGGAATAGTTTCTTATGAATATAACATTCCTGCATTAGCTTAATCCTTTAATTGATACAGAAGATCCTTCGCTTTTCGTAGATTGCGACCAAGTTCCACAAGATCTGCATTTGTATCTTTGGTAAGTTGCGGTTGAAGAATGAGCCAGTCCACGCCTGATAAGAGATTCTCCACCACATGTAGGACACACAGGTTTATCAGTGAACAGATTCGCATTAGGATGAGTTTTAATCCAAGGAAGAATACGATGATACACAGATTCGAGTAGAACCACATCCTGAATGTTATATGCTTCCATACGTTCCCAAGCATCTTTATCTCCGTTCATACACTTGACCCACAAGTCGTGGCCTTCGTGTTCTTGTTTTTTACCTAAGCCTAATCGTTGTGCTACGTAGTCCAGCTTATTGCTAGGAAAACGGAACTGGCTACGAGCAACACGCAAAAGATCAATCTGTTTATAAGGTGATGGGGGACTATAATTATGTAGTAGAAATTCCTTGTTAAGAGTAGGAATATCAAACTTAGTACCGTTATAATGAATGACTGCATCTGCAGCGTCGAGTAGTTCATAAATGCCTTTCAGCATCTTTTTAGGTTTAGATTGATGGACAGAATCAAAGAAAACTTCATCTTCACCGAGCCACTTGGCAGCCCAGCATAATACATAAGATGATTCCATTAACTGGTTGATTCCAACGTTTTGCTGCCAAAGACCCCAGACGTGTGCTACGTTAGGGCTACTCTCTATATCAAGTAACAGAATGTTCACTTATTTTCCTTATGACTTTTCAAAAGATCTAATCGTAATTGGATGTACTTAACAAGTTCTTCCAACTGCTCTTCACTGTACCAACCTTCTTCTAAATATACTTTATTTTCTTGGGAGGCTTCAGCTTCGATCATTTTTTCTTACCCTTCTTAGGGGCTGGAAAATCTTCTTCATCTGCTTGTTGTTGTAAGCTGTCAAGGATTGATGCTCTGTAGTCCTTCATCTCTTGTGAGGCATATTCATTAAGTTGAAACACCTGGCAGAAAGTATCCATCAAGGCTTCGCAGTGTAAGTCAATACTTTGTTTTACAGATTCAAGATGATTCCAAATCTGGTCTTCTGACATTACTTCTGGATGATCCATCATTCTCCAGATAACTTTATCTAAGTGATCCTTTACAGCCCAGACATTCATGATGTCATTTTCTAAATCAAATCTATCTTTGCTCATTGGCTTTCCTTACTAGGTCTATGAAGTGGTCTAAATCTACAACGGCTAAGGGTTTACTACGGTTTTGTTTGATGACGACTAAGGGCTCTGCAGTGCTATGAGTACTTGCTTGCTCGTAGAACTTATAGACTGCTACTTTAGCTAAGTTCTTACACTCAACGGAAAAGGGAAAGCACCTTAAGCCAGCTTCGGACAACTGAACGTCCTCGCCCTGTGCTCCCATCGACGTGCTCTTCACGTCTCTTTCGGTTAGGCTTGGAAACTTTTCCAGTATCTTGTCTCTCACCAACTGCTGCAACAGTCGGCCTTTTTGTTTTGCTGAGCTTGTCTTCATTTAGCCAACCAATAGGTTCTGGTTCCACATCTGTATCGGGGTTTCGCACACCCTCGAAGATGTTCCATAGAGTTTCTTTTTTAGCGAAATTAGTGAAGAGTCCGACTTCCAATCCGAAAGCTTGGACTTCCCAAGGCAATGAGTAATAGTCCACTGCATCACTGTCAATGGCTTGACCGTTCCATTCTGTTTGTTCTTCATTTAGTTCTTCCTCGACGTACTGTTTGACATGCACAAATTCATGGGCAAGAGTTTTTAATATCTCCACACCTGAAATGTAAGGATGTAGCTCTATTAAGAACTCTCGTGCTTTACCTTTACTGTTTCTTTTCTCGACGCTAGTGTATCCAAAAGCATCCAAATGCTTATTAAACTTAATAGTAACAACGATATGTCTGAGGAGCTGTTTATGGAATAACTGCTCAGCATAGAATTGAGAAGCTCGTTGAACATATTCATTGAACCTTTCGTCTGAATGACCATGATTGGTAAGTAGTAAAATCATTTATAACCCTTCGGTGGGAGGTTGCCAGAGCTGGTTGGCTTCTCTTCTAAGCCATAGCAGTCTGCAGTTTTCAATGACTCTTTCTGTTGAGCCGTAAGCTTGGACACAAGCAGAATACATTTCTGCTGCACTTTCACATTCTCGGAGGATTTTGTCAGCCTTAACAGGGCCGATACCCTTGAGGCCAATGATGTTATCAACTCTGTCACCAGTCAGTACCTGCCTATAAAAGTTTTTAAGTGCTTCTTCTTCTGATACAACTGTCATTTCTTTCTTAACAAAATTCCAATGATTACCAGGTAGCTGTAGGAAGTCTTTGTCAATACTTGCTATGACGCTTTTGTATTCGTTTTCTACATGTGCTATCGCAATCGAATCATCCGCTTCTTGCCCTTCGGAGACTTGGAAATCCCAAGCCGATACAAGGTAATCTCTAATGAGCTGGAGATGCTTAGGCTTAGGGGCACTGCGATTGCCTTTATAAGGGGCAGTAATGGCGATTTCATTTCTAAAGTTATCTTTGCCTGTTAAGTAGCCCTGGTAGGTCTCAGCATCGAGATCTTCCCAGAGCATAGTTTCAACAAAAGTTGCAACCCTAGAGATGACGATTTTTTCATTTTCTTCTTCGGTAGAAAAGCCAATACGATAACCGATGATATCGCCATCAATGAGAACGTGCATTACAGTACGTCGTCCAGCTCTTCTTCCACTTCCACACTTCCACCATAAGGAATGAAGTCTGTAATAGTTAAACGATTGAGCCCAACACCTGTACCGTACTTGGCAGTGTACGCATGGTTATAGAAGCCGAGAACTACCTTGGCCTTAGTACCGTTACCTACCAATGCACCTTTGAGGTCAAAAGCTTTACCAGTAGAATCCAATGGAGTAATCTCCTTAGTAGACTTACCAGTAACGTAGTTACCTCGTGCGTCGCCTTTGTTCTTAATCTTAACACCGAACTCTTCTAATGCCTTAACAGCCTTGTCCGATAGATTGCAAACGTCAGCCTGGAACTTATCTCCGTTCTCAGGTTTACGATCTAGAAATGCCCAGTGAATCGTGCCTTCAACGGTAATGGGTTTAAAATTACTCATAGTACCTTCCTCTCTTTGTTTAGTTACTTGCTGGTGTTTCTGTTGTTTCTGCTGCTGGTGTTGCTTGTTGCTGCAACTGCTGAATCTGTAATGCTGATTGCATACGAATCTTGTCTAACAACTGTACAGCAGACTGTTCAATATGCTTAAGTACTGCTTCAACTTCTTGAACTGTAAGATTTAAGTTAATCATTTTACTTCCTTCCTAAAAGTACAATTATACCACATTTAGTGACTTCCTGCCCAGTTTTTAGCTACACTATATTCAGCCCCAACTGGACAACGGAACTGTAATATCTGGCCTGCTTCTGCAGCAGAGTGAACGACTACTTCTCCTACTTCTTTGCCATATTGCTCAGGACATTCTATCTGAACTTCGTCATGAATCCAAGCAACTAGCTTAAAGGGAATTCCCTTGGCCTTCAAGTTCTTGTTGATTTGCACAAGCCACTGCTTAGCGATGAT